>OCHA01000300.1_pt1 | contig 65256 bp, 47 predicted proteins | sample 1538591 | NCBI WGS metagenome assembly OCHA01 (sample SAMN04571710, study PRJEB22368) | human gut metagenome | biome: human gut; material: stool | host: Homo sapiens | place: Luxembourg | collected 2012-09-06 | reverse complement strand
TGTACCAAACTTAAGAAAGTAAGCGGAGGAAAAGCCGTGAAGAAGATAGGAAAGAGTGCTTTCAAGGGTTGTAAAAAGGTGAAATTGCCGAAAAGTTTTAGGAAAATGTAAAATAAATATTTTTAACACTTACTGCTATAGTTGAAAACCCCTTATATTCGCAGTATAAGGGGTTTTGTTTTGGTGTTATCGTAAACACTTATATCACTTTTTTTGCTGACTCAATTATAACATATTAAATCAGCTATTACAAGTATATCTTTTTTGATTCTGTTTATGCCTGTTTTTTCTATCAACATTTGTTCACAAAGCAAAGTTTACAAATAAGTTGACAAAAATTATAGGCAATGTTATAATTTGTTTATAAAACAAAGTTGACAAATAAGTTGACAAAAATTACGATTTGCTTGTAAATCAAAGTTTACAAATAAATTGACACTCATTTGTTCAGATTCAGTCAAGATGGAGATGATAGATATGGCAAAATCAAAATATTGTATAAAAATGATTTATATAAGACAGATATTGTCTTATTATAATAAGGAATATAAGGATGAGCTGAAATTGTGGGAAAGCATGACTACAAGAGGTAAGGAGACAGTGTATTATAAGGGGCGAAATATAGCTATTGTAATAGAAAGAGAATATGGACGAAGCAATAGGGTGTTTGTTACCGTATGTAATTATGGTGGCAAAATGGATGGAAAAATTATCTCATTCGATGTATGGCGAATGTTAAGTTATGAAAAAATAGAGTTTTATTCAAAGAATACTAATAAATCACAGCTTGTCGATTATGATGTCTATGAGCAAAATGAAAGGCAATTGGAGGGGTTAAGTGTAGCCTATAATGAATTGTTGAAGCGATATAATGAATTGCTTCAAGATAAGCAGTCAGAAATTTTGGATATGATGATAGCATTGTCAGAAACAAGAGATGATATATCTAAAGGTGAAGATAGATATATGTCTGAGCCAGATATAAAGGATAAGCAGAAGAAAAAATATAGCAAGCATAAAGGTGGAAGACAGAAGATGTTTACGGAAAATCAGGTTGCAGAGATTAAAGAAAAACTCTATGCTGGCGTTTCTATAACGGATGTTGCACAGCAGTTTAATGTTTCAAGACAGACTATTTATAAGTATTTGAAAAAAATGTGATGCAAAGTTTACAAATAAGTTTACAAAAGAAAGAACCCCAGTGTTAATCACCGGGGTTTTGTTTTTCTAAAAAGCTAATTGTTATTTTTTAAACACTTTTTTAGCTTTTTCTTGAGCTTTTTTTTCAGATTTCTCTTCAACTTTTTTAATTTTTTCATAATCCATTTTTTGAAAATATGTAGCAACTTAATAAAAAGCCATTTAGCCAGCTTAACAAAGAGTCGTTTAGCCAGCTTGATAAAAAGCAATTTAATAATTGCTTTTAAAAAGTCTGTCATGTTATCACCTCCTTATTTTTATTATGGAAGATTAAAAAATTAAAAAATCCAAAAAGTATTTTCATGCATGAAACAAAAATCTTATTTTTATTTCATGCATAATATAATTATTGGCATTTTTCGGATTAAGATAGTAAGAGTAGCAGGAAAAAGCATTGAAAGAAAATGATATAAACAGGAAAGGTGGAATTTGTAATGGATGATATGACAAAGGTTGAATTTAAAAGTGGAGACTTATCTGATTTAGCATTTAAGGTGTATTTGGAGGGAAATTTTAATTTTTACAGAAATTCAAATGATGTTTATTTTTGGAGTGCCAAAAACGAAAATGCTCGAAAAGCGATAGGAAGTATCATTGATTTGGAAATATTTTTGTCAAGTATGTATCAGCAGAAGGCAGTTGAGCGTGTAAGACTTAATAAAATGCCCCTTGACAAATACCAAACCGGCGTAGGATATATACACGCTACCGGGGATGAAGTGAAACTGGAAAATGGCGAATGGGTAACAGAATATGAAGATGACATTATTGAGGATGCCCCGGATTGTGTATATCGTGAGCAACAGTTGAGTGACATTCAGCCGGATGAGTATTACACAAAAAGAGGGAGAAGCAGGTGATAGGCTATGACAAATGAAGAAATGGATGAAATTTGTGATGAAATAAATAATCTTGCTTGCAAAAGACAGGGATTATTACTAGATAAGGAAGAAAATAAGGCTGTGACAGAGAAAGAACAGGAGATAAGTAGTCGAATCAATGAGTTGACGGATATGTTGTTGGAAACTGAAACGCAAACTGTTCAAGCAGTTGCACGGGAACAGAAAAAAACAGATGTAAATAATCGGTTTTATGCGATTATTCCAAAAAAATTTGCAGAAAAAGAAATTCCGGAATTGGTCGAGCAATTTCCGGGACACATATATTATGCATTGGAAATTGATGAGGATGAAGAGACGCAGAGAGTTCAGATTATTTTGGATAAAGAGAAACATATCAACAATATAGCTTACTATCCGGCATTAGATGATGCAACATCGGATGAAGACAGAAGAAAAGTTATGGATGATTTCTTGAGAAGTTTTCCTGATAGGTATCATTATGTACGAATGCAGGATGTGTTTTAAGGAAAGGATTGACTGATGAAAAAAAATAAAAGACATAATAAGATTATTATAGTTATTGCGACAACTCTTGCTATCAGCTTGTCATTTAGTTCCGCTAATATAGATAAGATTACAGCAGCCGCAGATAATGTTGGCACAAAGAGTAATAATCAGGCGGCATCTTTGGCGGGTCCATATATAGATCAGGCTTCAGGAGAAACAATGTATAATTATGTTTATTCTGGTTCATATCCTCAAAGTGAAGTTGCGTCAGACAAGTTGACAGATGCGATAAAAAATGCTGTTTACTCAGAGGATGGTATATCAGATGTAAATGGTGAGAAGTATAAAAAGCAGGTAAAAAAGTATGCAACATCGGATTATGATACGATTGGTTATTATAGATATGAGCCTATAAAATGGCGTATCTTGGAAAACGACGGTTCTAATCTCGTGTTGCAGGCAAACACTGCGTTGGATTGTGAGGTGTTTTCCAGCGGTACGGGAGATTACAGTTCAAGTGATTTGAGAAATTATCTCAACACTACATTTTTAAATATGGCATTTTCCGGAGATGAACAAAAGGGATTGCTAAATGCAGATGAAAATGGTGATAAAGTAACAGTTTTATCAAAAGAAGAAGTCAAAAAATATCTCCCGGCAGACAAAAGCAGGGAGATGTCAGGAACGGATTTTTCGGCAGCAAAAGGCAACTATGTTTATGATCTGTATGGTGGCTCTAACATTGAATGGTGGACAAGGAGTGTAGAAGATAACAAATCTGTCTATATTTCAAATTCAGGGCAGATAGAAGAAAGGGAATGTGAATATTCCAGGAATGCTATTGTTCCGGTTATAAAACTTGCTATATCTGAACTGTATTACAGTTCAGAATATAAAACGACACATGAACCTGCGTATGATTCAGAAAATGGTGTAGTGATTTGGCAGATAGTATCATTTGGCTCATACCCACAAAAAGATGTAACGGATAGTGTAGCGGATATTGCATCAGGAAACTTTGATGAGAACGGAGATGCGGTTATATTAGGCAAAAAATATCATAGGATTAGAGTTTCCGGGCTATATAGATATTATGAATATGAGCCTATAAAATGGCGTATCATCGAAGAAAATAACGATGAAATGAAGCTACAATGTTTCAGTGTTATTGATGGGTATGCATTATCCGATGGTAATGCGGAAAAGTTATTTGAATGGTTAAATTCCGATTTTTTAAAAATGGCTTTTAACGGCATAAGTAGTGTTATATGCGGGGAAAGTGAAAAGGTCACGCTGCTGGATGATAATGAACTAGAGAATGAAAATTATGGTTTTAGGAGTTTTGAGCAAAAGAAAGCTTCTTACACAGATTATGCAAAGGGGAAAGGTGTTTATTGTAACGAAAAGTCAGATGCTGCTTCATATTGGATTAAGTCAAGTGAGAATGATAAGGAAATGTCAGGCTATGCAGATACAGATGGTGTAAGTGTTTTTTCATTATTAAATGGAAACAGGGGAATAGTGCCGGTGATTACAATAAAAAAAGTGCCATACATTTGGAATATGTCGCAAGAAGTTTCAAGTTATGTGACGGGAAACGATGATACCCCACAGGTAACAGAAACACCGGAACCGAAGGTCACACCGGTTCCGGATGATAATGTCTCAAATCCAACACCAACACCACAGGTAAATGCCCAAAAAGTACAATTTGAACAATCAAAGCCGGCAATAACAAAGATAAGTAATTGCTCAGCTATTCAGCAGAAAGTATCGTGGAAAGCAGTGTCAGGTGCTTCATCTTATGAAGTTTATGTGAAAGCATCGAAGACAGGGAAATATAGCCTGCTCTTATCAACAAAAAAGACTTCAGCTTTAAGCTCACATTTAAAAAAAGGTCATAAATATTATTATATAGTTCGTGCAAAAGCAGTTTTTGATAAAACGGAGTGTGTAAGCAGACTGTCGGATGCAGCGGAAAAAATGACTTGGAATGCTCAAAAACCTAAAATAGATATAAGTTTGAAAAAAACAAAGAATAAATGTTATGTAATGATACGCTGGAATAATGTATCAGATGCCACGCACATACAGTTGTATCGAGCAATGCCTGGGAAAAAGTTTTCAAAGTTATTGGATACAAGATTAAATGCACAATACAAAAAAGGTGCTGTAATCAGTTATAAGTACAGTACCGGGAAGTTTAAGTTTAAGGTACGCAGCTATAATTATATAAAAAAGAAGAAAGTGTATAGCAAGTATTCAAAAGTACATACGGTTAGTTTGAGATAGTGAGGTGGGCAGGAGTGAAGTATAGACAGTTGTGTTATTTCTGTATGCAGTTTTCGGACAAAATTACTGAGGAATGTCCGGTGTGTGGCAGAAAGTATAAAAATATAAGTGCCAATGTCAGGCTGCTTCCGGAAGGAAGTATATTAGCATCAAATTATATTGTCGGTCATTGCAAAAAAATGGATGGCTATGAAAACGAATATGCAGGCTATGACATAAAAAAAGGTCAGAAAGTAAGCATATATGAATTTTTCCCAAAAAATTTAGGGATAGAAAGAAATACAACAGAAACCTTTTCAGTCAGTACGGAGTCGGATGCAGATGATGTGTGCTATCAGGAATATATAGATGCATATGTAGATAGAATTGAAAGTTTGCTGGATATATCTGAAGAAGATAGTACATTACAGAAGATACAAAATTACTTTTATGAGAATAATACGGCATATTTAATATGCGAGTATGTGGATGGAATCAGTTTGAGCGAATTATCAGAACAAATGGAACTAAGCTATAATCATATATTAACGATAGGAAATGCGATTATTGATTTAGTTAAAACAGGTCACAAAAAAGAATTCTTTTTTTGTGATGTTAGTTCTGAAAACATAATAATTCAGGATGGGGGACAAATAAGGCTGCTGGTATCAGGAGCCGGTGGAGTCGGAAAATATGTTTACATAAAGGAAACGCAGGCAAAGGATATGCTTAAAAGTTATTATCCATCTGAAATGACTTCTTATACAGATACAATTATGGAGAAAACAGATGTATATATGGTATCTGTCTTATTGTATGAACTGCTGTCAAGGGCTTCTTTTCAGATGGAAAGCAAAAGTATTTCAAAAACAACAAAACATAGAAAAGTACCCAAATCAATACTTAATGCAATAGATAATGGTTTGGGAATAAATTCGTCAAAAAGAAGTGAAAATTTTAATGAATTTACAGATATACAGAAGTTTAACGGCGGTAAAATAACTGTATCACATCATAAAACAACTGTATCATTTTGTAAAAAAGAAAGACATATAAACAGAAATCTTTGCTGTTGTTTAATAGCAGCTTTTATAATGGCAGTTGTATTTTTTGTATCATTAAGATTAAGCCAAAAAACAGAAAAAGATGCTGTTCATGATAAATCTGAAAGTGAAAGAAAAAAGATAGTAGCGGAATTAGTGACGAATGAGCCTGCAAAAAAGCCGGTAAAGAATACTATTCAGCCGACAACACAGGCATCCATATCAGTCAACATTGATGTTGGAAGTTCACAAGCTTTATATTCTCCGTCTCCCAGCCCGAAAAAATCTGCCGTAAAATCGGCAGATTTGAAAAAGAAGCACATAAAAAAGAAAGTTAAGATAAAAAAACATCGTAAAAAGAATAAAAAGAAAGTGAACAGTAAAAGAGGAGTGGCAAAGAAAGTTGCAACGCCTCCTACACCTGAACCAAAGAAATATGAGCATAAGCAGGAAGTTCAGGCACCGGTGACGAAAAGACATATACCGCAAAAAAAATCAAGCTCACAGAACAAGAAAAAAAGTACGAGGTCAAGCGAAAAAGTAGAAAAATATACTGAAGAGAGCATAAGCGGATTAAAATGATGATAACCGTTCGATTTTTAAATCGAACGGTTATATTTTATCTAACTTTTTTTTTATAATTTTGGTATGATGCAGGTGTGGAGTTTGTTGTTGTTTCTGAATCAGCTTTGAACTTCTCTCTCTGTCGCTGTTGAGTATGTTGCGGCGGTTTAGGTGGATCACATTTAATAGGACAGTCATCAATTTTTTTTAGGCTTGCATAGTTATTTATGCTTTTCGCATGATTATATTTTTCAATTTCGAGTACATATTTGTTTAATCTTAAATTTTGGACTTGTTTTATGATAGCAGGATTGTTCTCAGACTTAGAATTGACATACAAATTGCTTAATTGTTTGTTAATCTCTTTGATTTTCTCTGATGCAGAGTACCAGCCAATAAGTGTAGCATACTCGTTATCAAAATCATGAATATCAAAGCTTAAGTCAAACAGTTTTTGTCCTATCTTAAAAATTATATACTTTTCAAGTTCACCTTGAGAAGAAAAGTATTCGCTTTTTATTTTTAAAGTAACTTCCGCAGTTTTTAAGTCTGTTTTCTTTGCCTGCACATCATCATATAATTTTTCGAGTCGATTATAAATTTCTTCAGTTCGAGGTTGTGATAAAAGCTCCCTTCTGTTTGTATTAAGTTCTTTGATGGCAGCATTTGCAGATGACCAATTTATTAAAGCTTCTGTTTCTATGCCATTTATACCTAATTCAATGTTCTGCTCTTTCAAGTCGTAGAATTTACTAATTAAAAGACCTAACAATCTAGCGTGTATGTATTTTTCTTCTACCGTCATGGAAGTACCTCCTTTGATTTCTTGTTAAGGAGATTTTAACAGGGAAGGAGCTGTAAAGGGTTTCATGGAGTTGTGGATTTATAATTTTTTTTTGCATTTATGAGAGGGATGAGATGGGAGAATCTGCTGGAACTGAAAAAATTAGGATTTGTGTATCATCCATGCAACAAAAAGTTAAAAAAACAGTTATTCGTGCAAAATATTTCAATGAAAATTGTTATAAAATGCAATTTAGAAATAAGGTTTTGACACAAATCTTATTTAGCTGCAGGGGTGTTAGAAGAAGAATGGAAAAAGAATTGATAAATGAACTGAACATTTGTTTTGAAGTGATAAGGCGGTATTATAAGAAAAACACCCCAACAAATTAATGTTGGAGTGCTTAAGCTAACTTATCATTTCCATAGTTGGATGACATTTTGTCCCTTTTTAATCTATTTAATTTATTGATTTTTAGGACTAAAAGACCTAAAATCTCGTCCTGCTCGTCTCGATCGAGTTGACGAAAATCAAGTAATAATTTGCTTTCTCTCTCATTTAGGAGAAGATTATTACTTCGGGATTCACCCGTTAAAATCCAGTCGATGCTACAGTCAAGTGCATTAGAGAGGGAAATAAGTGCTCGTGACGAAGGAAGTTTATTGTTGTTTTCAATGTCACTAAGATTTCCGGAAGAAATGCCTGTTAATTCTTTTATTTGCAGTTGTTTCAAGCCTAAATCAGTTCTCCGTTGCTTTATTCTTGTTCCAATAGTAGATGTTTCCATATATCCTCCATATAAATATATCACTAAAGAGAGAAAAAATGTTGAAATTCTCACCCAAAAGAGATATAATATTATTATAAATTATTTTTTACCTTTTAATTATAGCAAGCATTTAAAAAAAGCACAACTGGGGCTTTCGGAAAAGGTACGATAGGAGGTATTACTTATGGATGAAAAGATTATCGAGGAAGTTAAGAAAGCTATAGCAGAAAATGTTAAGGAAAAAAGGATTTCGCAGCGTATAACTGCTGTTAATGCAGCAAAAGACTTAGGAATTAGCCGTTCGCAGTTATATCGCATTGAAAATGGTGATGCACTTGTAGAAGTGCATACATTAGTGAAAATGTCGAAGTACTACAACATTTCACTAGACCAAATGTTTGGAAGTGACGATACATCATCTGCTTTAACTGTTGGTGAAAAAATAGATGATGTATTAGAGGATAAATCTGAAAAAACAAAAGATTTAGTTTATCAGTGCAGCAAACTTATAGCTCAACATTGTGAGTGAAGATAGAAAAGGAGTGACTTGGAAAATGTATTATTATTTTGTTTTATACGGTGGTGCAAATTCAGATGACATTTTTACACTTGGAAATATTATCTATCGTGCAGAAACTAAAATTGAATCATTGAAAAATGGTGAAGAAATGATTGATTGGATAGAGAAAGCCATAGATGATATAGAAAAGGAAGTGAATTTGGCTAAAGTAACGATACTGAACTACAGCATAATAGAAAGAGAGTGTGAAAATGTAGCTGTAAGAAATGAAACTGTAAGAAATGAAACTGTAAGAAATGAAACTTTAGGAAAAATGTCATTTTGGGAATGTGTAAAAAATGCACTAAAAAATATATAAACAGACATATAGCTGTAAGGAAATTAACATATCACAAATATTTCAGGTGGTTAGTGCACCACCTGAAGGAGGTGGAAGAGTAAATGAATGTGAATGAATCTTTAATATATTTGTTAATAATAGTTGGACTATTAATAGTTATTGCGATAATTTATTATTTTGTTCCAGATGAATTAGATGAAAGTAAATTTTTTTTAATGTCACTTTTGTTGATTAGTTTATTGACATTTATCGTATTTGCACCAATTGCTATACATAATAGAACATGAATTTATAGGAGATAACAGAAAAAATAGAAAAATCCCGGTAGATTTTGCTGCCGAAGGGTGAGGAGAGACATCACTCATCAAAATCTATGTTGAGCTTTTATTATATAGTCTTTCTTTTATTGCAGAATGGCATAGGTACAAAAATAATGATAGTATAGTTTCTTAAAGAAAGGGGAAGTATGGAAGATAAAGATAGGATGACAATATGCAGGAAGATAAAAATATGTCCTGTTGGAGACAAAGAAGAAATTAGCAGAGTATATGATTTTATCCGAAATGGACAGTACACACAGTATTTAGCCTGTAATCTTCTGATGGGACAACTTGTAAGTGAATATTACAAATACAATAGAGATATTAAGAATGAGGATTTTAAGGCAAGACAAAAAGAAATAATGAGAGGCTCTAATCCGTTGTTTGACGATATTGAGTTTTCTACAGGTATAGATACAAAATCTATTGTCACACAGAAAGTTAGATTAGATTTTGCAGCAGCTTTAAAAAATGGCTTAGCAAAGGGGGAAAGGACTGTTACTAATTACAAGAGAACAAATCCATTGCTTACAAATGGAAGAAGTCTTAAATTTTATTATGATTACGCTTCGTATCAGGAGTTTTTAGATAAAATAAATGATACTGATTTTAAAGTATATATAAAATGGGTTAATAAAATTAAGTTTAAAGTGATTTTTGGGAATCCACATAAATCGCAAGAATTAAGATCTGTTGTAAAAAATATTTTTGAAGAAAACTATAAGGTGCGGGGTAGTAGTATAGAAATTGATGGTAAATCCATCATATTAAACCTTAGTATATCTATTCCAAAACAGATAAAAGAACTTGATGAAAATACAGTAGTTGGAGTGGATTTAGGATTTACTACAGTGTGTGCATTAAATAATTCATACAGAAGTTTGAGTATAGGTGATAAGAATGACCTTTTAAGAGTAAGGGTTAAATGTAAAGAGCAAAGAAAAAGATTGCAGAAATCACTTAGATATACTACATCTGGAGGGCACGGTAGAAGAAAAAAGTTGAGAGCTTTGGAAAGAATAAAAAAGTCAGAGAAAAATTTTGCCAGGACTTATTGTCACATGGTTAGTAAAAAAATTGTAGATTTTGCATTGAAAAATAAAGCGAAATATATAAATTTTGAAAATTTAGAAATATCTGAGCAAAATGATTTAATATTAAAGAATTTGAACAGAGCTGATATACAACGATATACAATTTATAAAGCTGAGAAGTATGGTATTATTGTCCGGATGGTTAAACCGGTACATAGTAGTGAGTTAGAACATGAAGTTTCAGAATATGATAGTGATACAGATACAGAGTATAAAGTTCACAAAAGTATAGCGAGAAATGTGTCAAAGTCGACTTGTTATCTGAGTGTGTCGTAAAACCCCTAACTTCAGTTATGGGGATATAAGACCTTTCGCATATGGGAATGTCCGAATTGTCATGTATCACACGACAGAGACACCAATGCAAGTATAAATATTTTGAACAAAGGACTGCAAATGCAGTCATCATAAGTACATAGAAGACTGCACCGTAGGACATACGGGAACAGTATAATCTAGCTTGTGGACACTGTGTAAGACATAGCAATGCCATAAGGTGTTAGCTGATGCAGTAGTGATGGAAACAAGAATCCCCCTGCTTTAGCCTTGGGGAGTGTCAAGAAAATTGAGTGATGTGATATTACCCAGTGTCATGAAAAGGCAATGGAGAAATTGGGAGAAATTGCAGGGGATTTTGCTCCTGAAAAGTGAGAGGAAAACTACTCGCTAGAATCTATGTTGATGTTTTAGAATAATGTGAAGTGGCATAGATACAAAATAAAAGGAGAAAATTATGGCAGAAAGTTTTAGAATAATGTGAAGTGGCATAGATACAAAATATTTAGGCTCTTAAAATTAGATTAGTGATGGAAACAAGAATCCCCCTGCTTTAGCCGTGGGGAGTGCCAACATGAAAAGGCAATAGAAAAATTGCAGGGGATTTTGCTCCTGAAGAGTGAGGGAAAAACTACTCACTAGAATCTATGTTGATGTTTTAGAATAATGTGAAGTGGCATAGATACAAAATAGAATTTGCAAGATTTTCAAATAAAAAATTGCAGGGGATTTTGCTCCTGAAGAGTGAGGGAAAAACTACTCACTAGAATCTATGTTGATGTTTTAGAATAGTGCAAAATGATATAGATACAAAATAGTAATGACTAATTCCTTAATACCTAAATCGTTTTAGAATAGTGCAAAATGACATAGATACAAAACAAAATTTATTATGGAAAAAGGATGGTGGTAAAATAATGCTGTTAGTAATAGCAGAAAAAGAAGCTTTAGGAAAATATATAGCTGAAGCATTGCCGGGAACTATAAAATTTTCTAAAGATGGAAGTTTGGGAAGAATTGAAAAAGGAGATTATATAGTTGTATGGACAAATGGACATTTATTATCCCTTAAGGATCCTGAGGATATTGATAAGAAATATCGGAAGTGGAAATTGGAAACTTTACCTATTTATTTTGAGAATTGGGGGAAAAAAGTATCAAAAGGGTATAAGTCGCAAAATGGCAAAAAAAGTTTGAAAGAGTTGAGAGTAGATGAGATAGGACGATTATTAAAAAAGGCAAGTAGTGTTATCCATGCAGGTGATATTGACGAGGAGGGTCAGTTGTTAGTAGATGAGCTGCTTGATTGGTTTAATTATTCGGGTAAAGTAATGAGATTGTCAACTGCAAATACAGCAAAGGAAAGTTTACAAAAAAGTTTGCAAAATATGGAGGATAACAGTAAATATGTCTGCAATGGCAAAGCTGCGGCAGGGCGTGAACTTGCAGACATGATTTTTGGCTATAATTTATCAAGATATTATACATTGATAAATAATAGCAAAACACCGTTATCGGTTGGACGAGTGCTGACAGCAGCACTTGGAATGGTTGTAAATAGAGATCAGCAGATAGAAGAACATCATAAAGTTTATTATTTCAATTTATTAGTAAAATTGTCAATTTTAGGAGTAAGTGTGGAATGTAAGTATATTCCGAATAGCGAAAATCCTAATTTAACTGATGGAAAATTTTTAAATAGTAGTTATGTTAATGAAATTTCACAGGAGTTACCTAGCCAACTTAATAATGTAGAAATTAAGAAAAGTATTGTTAAGGAGAATCCTCCTTTAACATTTAATACGAACAAGCTTGATGTGTTCTGTGAAAAAGCATTTGGTTACTCTCCGGATGTTGTTTTGGAAACTACACAAAGTTTAAGAGACAATTATAATGCAATTACATATAATCGCTCAGATTGTCAATATTTAGGAGATGAACAATTTGCAGAAGCCCCGAAAATAATAAATAAACTTATGAAAATAATGAATTTAGAAGATGTAAATCTGATTGATACATCAATTAAAAGTAAATGTTTTAATAGTGAAAAAATAACTGCACATTTTGCTATTATACCTACAGGAAGTTATGTTGATCTTGGAAAAATGTCAGAAAGAGAGAAAAATGTATATTGTGCTATTGTAAATAGATATTTGATTCAGTTTATGCCTCCTATAAAAAAGGAAAAAACAAAGCTTATTTGCACACTTTCGGATGGCTCAGCAATAACTTCTGTTACAAATAAAATTGTTGATTATGGTTTTAGCAAATTTTTAGGGAAAAAAGACTCCGATGAAGTTGGGCTTCAAAAGCTTCAGGAAGGAATTTATAAAGCTGAAGTTATGGAGACCAGTGTGGTACAGCAGGCAACAAAGCCTCCGGCAAGATATAGTCAGGCATCTTTGGCAGAGGATATGACACGAGTATCAAAATATGTTACAGATCCTGAAATGAAGAGGTTACTTGTTGAAAAAGATAAGGATAAAGATGGCGAATGCGGTTCTATAGGTACATCCGCTACACGAGGAATGATTATAACAAATCTTATAAAAAAAGGATTTGTTAAAGAGGAGAAGAAAGGAAAAAAAGAAATTATTGTTTCAACAAATTTAGGAAGAAAATTTTATGCCATGTTGCCTGATAATATTAAAACTGCGGAAGTGACTGCGAGATGGTGGGCAATTCAGGAAGATATAAAAAGAGGAAATGCTGAACCAGCCGATTTAGCAAAAAATGTATTTGAAACTGTAAAAAGTATTATATGTCACGGCAATGCTTTGAATGGAGAAAAAAGTGAGAATGAAAATAATACTCAATATAAAACTGATAAAATAGTAAATAAGGATGATAAAGATGGTTTCGGTGGTTTACCGATAGTTGGAATATGCCCGCTTTGTGGAAAGACGGATAATGGTAAATTAGTTGAACGAAAAGGAAAAAATGGTGTATTTTTTGTATGCAGCAGACATCCACAATGTAAATATGTTAAAAGAAAACAAGATACACCTGATGCAAAATGTCCGCTTTGTGGAGAGGCTATTGGTGGAATTTTAAAGAAAAGACGAGGTAAGAATGGCATTTTTATGGTATGTAGTAGGTATCCGACATGCAGATACGCAAAAAAAATACAAGAATAGAAAAAATGACTTTATGACATTATGTCATAAAGTCATTTTTTGATGGGGTGTTTTGATGTTCTTTGTTATTCATGCAATAAAAACTTTGGAAATTGTACATACATAATAATTAAAATGGCTTTAATGTTGTTAGAATTTTAGTATAACAGTTAAAAACACACATTAAGGGAAAGGAAGTTTTTTATATGAATGAAACAGCTATAAAAATGGATTTGGATAATGTAATTGTAGATTTGAAATCAGAAAAAGATTGTGCAGCATTTTTAGACAATGTACCATGTAAACGATTTGACGATATGATTATGACTTACAGATGCATAATCTCAGAGGATGAAAAGCACTTGAGAAGTTTTTTGATTACAAATGGAATTTTAGATTATATAAAAATTTCTCCGGAAGAAATACATGATATTGCAATGGAAAACACTAGCAAACGCTATCCTTGTAGTATCTTAACACTTGATGACATGATAAGTGATATAGCAAATAACAAAAATCATATATCGAATTTTAATAATGAAAATTTGTTTTTAAAGTTGAATGAAAATGATGAGATATACATATTAACGAATATCTCTGAATTTAAAGGAGCGGTAAATATTGTTAATGAAGAAATAATGAATAAGATAGCAGAAAATTTTGCTGATGATATTGTAATACATCCGTTAGGTGTGAACAATGTCATCATAGTTCCTATGAAAAAAATTTATGAAAAAAAGATAGATTTTGCCGGATTAAAAGAACTTAATGATTGGCAGAACAGCCATGTCAAGGATAAAATAACAGAGCATTTACATGTGTGGAATTTAGCAGCAGGAAGAATGGAACGCCTGACGGAAGATTATGTAAAAAGATATGTAAATGATAGGAATTCGCAAGAAAGTGTAAGCAGAACAGCAATACCAAATATTGATGAAATGCCATTGAGAAGAAAAAGTAGATAGGGAGTGAGGTGAGAAAAATGAATGAATTAGAAAAATTGATTAAAATATATCAGCGAAAAGTGAATGAGATTTACAAAGCAGGATTTGATGAGTATAAAATTTTTTTGAAATTTTGTGCTCAGGGGAATAAATATAATTTAACGGCATACAACAAGATTTTAGCATATGCACAAGCATCAGATTCAAGTTATTTAAATACATACGAAAATTGGAAAAAATTGGGGAGGTATTCTAAAAGGAGTGCTAAAATAAGTCTGTATAAAAATGGGGGTAATGGGGGTAAAAACTATTTTAATGTTTATGATTATGGTAATACAAAAACATATAATGAAGATGAAAATAGTGAAGATTTTATGTGGGATTACACGGATGAAGTAAAAGATTATGTTGTATCAAAGTTGGGACAAGAAAATTTTGAAAAAAGCATAAAAAACTTGACTCGAACATATGTTTGTGATACAATTTTAGGTAGGAAAATAGATTTATTAAAAAATGATGATATGGCTGAGTTTGTTTTTGAGTGTAGTATGTTTGTTATAATGAACAGATGTAATGATTCTTACATACTTCCGGAAAAAATAGAAAAAATCTATTATAGTATTGATGTCAAAGATTATGCTCAATTTTTGGCAGATGTAGGAATAGCAATAAGCTTATTATCAAATAATGTTATTTTTCGATTAAGAAATTATTTTGAAGAATATAAAAAGGAAAGGAATAATATTTATGACAGGAAGAGTGATAAGGTTAGATCAACTGTTGGACAAGTTGGAGAAGAAACAAATAACGGAAGAGGAAAGGAAAGAACTGATAATGTTAGCGGACAACATGACGGAGGAAGAATATCTGGGGGGAATGCCGTCCGAAGAGGAAGTTCTGGGATTTCCGACGGAAGCGGAGATAATAAGCGAGGAAGGTCAGTACGCAAAGATACTGATGGAGTACATATCCGAGAACGACATAGAGATGTACACGATGCTTATGGGATTGAACAAAATGAAAGGCTTCGTGCATCAGAGGGTAGAGGAATTTCTGACGGAAATGTTCAAACTGGAGGATTTGTACACGAACGAACACAAGACGGAGAATATGCCATTTCCGAAGTATCTGAGCCTTTGTTATCAGGCGAGCAGTTACGCACAGGAGAAAGCAATGCCAATATTATTACAGATACCAGCGAGCATAGCGGATATTTAGAAACATCTGATGATGATAAAGTGGCGGATAAATCTCCGGTTCTTATTGATAATGAAGAATTAGTAGGCGAAATTGTATCTGAAGACATAGTAGTAGATACATTTAACAGGATTCCGGGATTTATCCGTGAAATTTACAATACAAAAGCTGATAATAGTGTCAATAAAGTGGAGTTAATGCAGAGATACTTTAGCCGTTTTATCTGCAATGGCGAGAATTTTAAAGCGTATGGAGCTAGTAATGGGATAAGCTTTTTTGTAAACGATATAGAAGTGTTTTATGATTGGGAAAAGCTTGTTGAGAAAATTATAAAGTTATTTAATGATAATAAGATAAAAAAGGAGTATTTAAACTATTCGGATGAAACGATAGATGATAATGCAGAATTATACAAAGATATATTTGGCTATGTCTTAACTGGAGTAAAACAAAACAGGGATTTATTGATTTATGTTATGAATAACGCTAATGAGAGTGAGAAGGAACAGTTTGTATCTGAATTTTTTATAAAGCTACATAGTTTGTTTGCAGCTATTCACATAGGACTTAAAAATGGTTATACAAGTTTTAATGATACGCTAAATATGGGAGAAAATATAATTGAAGTGATTTATCCTACTGTTGTTAAACAAATGAAAGGGATAGACTCTAAAATTGCTTTGTCAGATAAGAATTTTCCACTTGTGTCAAAGAAAATTTCGATACATGAAGCTATTGAAATTTTAAGTCAGATGATAGAAGAAAAACATCTAGTACAAAATGTTGAATTTGAAAACATAGATATTGAAAATTGTGAAAGAAGTTTATATCAGAGTGCAGCTATTTTATATAATAAATATGGAAATGCACATGAATATGTTGACAAAGACATAAAATATCATTTTAATAATCTGGATGTAAAAGATGTAAAAGTTGTTTTTGGTGTCATTGAATCGAATGATTATTCGGAAAATATTATAATGTTTGATAATGATACTCCTGAGCTGGATTATTCTTCAGAAATGGTGTTAGAAAATGATAGCAATGAGAATACTTCATTTTCTGAAAACGGTATAGAAGAAAGTGCAGAAAATAAAATATCGTCAGATAAGGAAAATGTTGTAGCCAATGATTATAAATATCCTGAAGACTGGCAGCCAAATGCAGGTGGAGATAAATCGAGATTTAAATATAACATTGATGCAATTAAGATTCTTAAAAGTGTTGAAGCTGCACAGCGTAATGCAACATTTGAGGAACAAAATGCTATGTCTTTGTATGTAGGCTGGGGAGGTTTAGCAAACGCTTTTGATTCAAGAAAAGAACAATGGAAAAATGAATATGATCAATTAAAGACATTATTAGGTGAAGATGAATATAATCAGGCAAGAACGACGGTAAACGATGCTTTTTATACATCTCCAAGTATAATTAAAGCTATATATAAGGCTGTAATCCAAATGGGATTTAGGGGCGGAAATATTTTAGAGCCTTCAATGGGAATAGGAAACTTTTATAGTGCAATCCCAGAAGAAATTGAAAAAAATTCAAATCTTTACGGTGTGGAAATTGATGATATTTCAGGAAGAATTGCGAAATTATTACATCCTAGTGCAAATATACAAATATGTGGATTTCAGGATGCTCAGTTTGATGATAACTTTTTTGATCTTGTAATCGGAAATGTTCCATTTGGCAATTTTAAGATAAATGACCCAAAATATAAAAAAGAGAGCTTTTATATACATGATTACTTTGTAGTAAAGGCACTTGATAAAGTGGCACCAGGCGGTATTGTAGCATTAATCACATCTAAAGGGACATTGGATAAAGCAAATTCAAAATTTAGGAGAACTATTGCTGAAAAGGCAGAAATGCTTGGAGCAATAAGGCTGCCTAACACAGCATTTAAGGATTCTGCAAATACTACAGTGACAAGTGATATTCTTTTTTTCAAGAAAAAAAGAAAAGCAGGCATAGACATAGAAGAACCTAATTGGATTGATTTGGGAAAAGATTATTTGACAGGGATTTCATATAATCAATATTATTTTGAAAATCCTATTATGATGCTCGGCGAAATGGTAAAGGATAAGTCTATGTTTGGAGAAAATTCAAATTACACGGGATTACGACCGTTTAAAACTGAAGATGTTAACATAGATTTTGATGAAATGATGAACAATGCGATTGCAAATTTGCCAAAAGATATTTTTTATAAGGATAGGGATAATTATAATGATAATTCTGGGCTAAAAGAGAAAAATAGTATTCCGGCAACAAGCGATATAAAAAATTATACTTTAACAGTCGTAGATGGAGAAGTGTATCGAAGGGAAAATAGCATTCTTGTTTATCAGCAAATACCTGATGTGGATAAACTTAGAGTGGTTGAAATGTGCAGGTTAAGAGATTCTACAAAAGCGATAATTGCATTGCAGATGGATAACTGTAGTGATAAAATTCTTGAAGAAAAACAATCTGAATTAAGCGTGCAATATGATACCTTTGTGGGGAAGTATGGATATTTAAGAGAAAAGAAAAACAGAACATTGTTCTCGAATGATGTTGAAAATACAATATTGTCAGCGTTAGAAGATGAAAAAGAACACAAATATGTAAAAGCAGATATTTTTTCGAAGAGAACAATACGACCTTATATAAAACCTACATCAGCAGCTACGGCAAAGGATGCATTAACATATTCATTAAATGATTATGGAAAAGTTAATATTGAATATATGATTGGTTTGTATAAAGTGGAGTTTGAGACACTTATTGAGGAACTAAAAGGAAAAATTTTTCTTAACCCGGAAAAAATGGATGAAAAAAATCCGTATAATGGATGGGAAAATGCTGATGAATATTTATCTGGAAATGTAGTAAAAAAACTTGAAGTTGCGAGAGAATATGCTAAATTAGACAAAAAATTTAATATAAATGTATCATCACTTGAAGCCGTTCAGCCGGAAAGAGTTGAAGCACAAGACATATATGTTCGTTTAGGAACAACATGGATTAGAAATGAAGACTACAAAAAGTTCATTTTTGAGTTGTTGGAATTACCTGATAGATATGCTGAAATTATAGATTTGAATTATGATGAAATTTCAAATACTTATTTTTTTACAAATAAAGGAGTCATATCATATAATGATAAAAATACCAAAGTTTATGGTACAAAGCGAGTTCCTGCAATTTTATTGATTGAGTCTCTTTTAAATCAAAGAGACATAGAGGTTAAAGATAGAGTTGATACTCCTGACGGCAAAGTCCGTTATGTAAAAAATCAGAGGGAATCACTTATTGCTATTGAAAAAGGAAAGCTCCTTAATGAAAGATTTAAAACATGGATTTTTGACGATTTGGAAAGGCGAAACTACTATACGGACTATTATAATAAAACCTTTAATAATATGGTTTTAAGGGAGTTTGATGGTTCAGATATGACATTCCCCGGAATGAATCCGGATATAGAATTGTTACCTCATCAGGCAAATGCAGTTGCAAGAATAGTGCAGGGAGGAAATACTCTACTTGGGCATTGTGTTGGTGCAGGTAAAAGTTTTGAAATAGCTGCCGCAGCAATGGAGTTAAAAAGACTGGGATTGGCAAATAAACCTCTAATTGTAGTTCCAACACCTTTGCCGGAACAGATGGCTCAGGAGTTTTTAAAGCTATATCCATCAGCAGACATTTTGTTGGCTACCAAAAAAGACTTACAGAAAGAGAATCGACGCCATTTTATAAGTAAAATTGCTACCGGAGAATATGATGCTGTTATAATGGGACAGTCACAATTTGAAAAAATTCCTATGTCGAGAGAGAGACAAAGACAATATCTTAAAGACGAATTAGATGAAATTATGCAGTGTATAGATGAACTACAAAGAACAAAATCTGACAATTGGACTGTAAAAAAAATGGAAAGCGAAAGAAAGAGAGTGGAGGGACAATTAGAAAAGCTTAAGAGAGATGAGTATAAGGATGATAACATTACTTTTGAAGAATTAGGTGTAGATGCTTTGTTTATGGATGAGGCACACTATTATAAAAATTTATCATTTGCAACGAAAATGACTCGTGTTGCAGGAATAAATCCGTCTGGAGCAAAAAAATGTATGGATTTATTTTTGAAAATAAGATACATAAATGAAAAAACTCCGGGAAGAAATGTGATATTTGCTACAGGAACACCGGTATCGAACACGATGTGTGAGATGTACACGATGATGAAGTATCTTGAACCGGAAAAACTGCGTGAAGCGGGAGTATATCATTTCGATGCATGGGCAGGTGCTTTTGGAGAGACGGTAACTGCAATGGAACTTGCACCAGAAGGAAATGGCTATAGGCAAAAGACAAGTTTTAGCAAGTTTGTAAATGTTCCTGAGTTGATGTCGATGTTTAAAAATGTTGCAGATATTGTAACTTCTGACATGATAGATTTAAAACTACCTAAGTTAGTAGATGACAAATATATAATCGTGGAAAGTGAACCGAATGAGGAAGTTAAAAAGTATATGCGTTCATTTGTTGAGCGTGCTGATATGATTCATAATGGGAAGGTAGATCCAACAGAAGATAATATGTTAAAAGTATGCAATGATGGACGATTATTAGCTGCTGATATTAGGCTTATTGACCCAAATGCGGAAAATGATCCGAATTCAAAGTTAAACAAAGTGATTGAAAATGTATATAATATATATCAAAAAACAATGAGTACAAAAAGTGTACAAGCAATATGCAGTGATATAGGAACTCCATCTGATGGCTTTAATATATATGATTATATAAAATCCGGTCTTATTGCAAAGGGAATTCCAGAGGAACAGATTTGTTTTATACATGATGCGACCACGGAAATTAAAAGAAAAAATATGATGGATGATTTGCGGAAAGGTGACAGACGAATTATTTTGGGTTCTACAACTAAACTAGGCACTGGAACAAATATTCAAAATAAATTAATTGCAATGCACGAAATCGATGTTCCGTGGAGACCATCAGATGTTGAACAGCGTGAAGGGCGTATTTTAAGGCAAGGAAATGAAAATGAGAAAGTCTATATCTTTAGGTATGTTACGAAAGGTACTTTCGATGCTTATAATTGGTCTTTGATTGAAAAAAAACAGAGTTTTATTGGTCAAATTATGAAAAGCAATAAAGTTGTGTCACGAAGTTGTGATGATATAGACGAGGTACAGATGTCATATGCAGAGGTAAAGGCAATAGCGAGTGGAAATCCGCTTATAAAAGAAAAAAGTGATATTGAAAATGAACTTAGGAAGTTGGATGCACTTCGCAGTAACTATCAAGTAAACAGATATGATATGGAGGGAAAAATAAAAATAATTTATCCTAATAAAATAGAAAAAATAAAGAAATCAATGGATGAAATAAAAAATGATATTCAAAGAAGGGAGAAGTACAATACGGGTAATGAAGAATTTACGATGTTAATAAAAGGGAAAAATGTAGATAAGATTGAAGACGCAGCTAATTTATTTACAACATTGGCAAAGAATTTGCCATTAGGATCAAATGAACAGATTGCAGAATATGCCGGCTTTAAGATTAGCGTTCAGAAAGGAGTTATGTACACAGATGTAGCGAAAATATGCGTGGAAGGTAATCATAAATACTATTTTGATTTAAGTGATAAACCTATCGGAAATATCACAAAGATTAGAAACACTTTGAAAAAAATGGAAAATGTTTTAGGAGATTTTGATAACAAGTTAAAAATTGTTGAAAACAACTTAAATACGGCTATTGAAGAGTATGGTAAACCGTTTGAACAGCAGGAACGATTTGATAAGTTGCTGGCACGAAAAACTGAATTGGAGATGATTCTATCAAAAGATAATATGATTAAGGATGATGATGATAACAGAGATTTTATGCAACATACAAGGAAAGGAAGATGATAGTTTATGAATAAAGTAGAAGCAGACAAAATTATTAAAGATATAGAAGAATATGAAATGGACTTAGAGATAACATATGGAGAGATAATTAAGAATGAGAATAGTCCGTTTTCAATATCAGAGTGTTTAAAAAATCCGGACATGGAAATCATACGGAAGTATAATGTTACACCAAATCGTTCAGTTTTATATTTTTACCATATACCTACACAAATAATTTACAGACTTATACAAGAAATTTAATTTAAAATTTATAAGCAGGAATAATTGGAAATGTCGCATAGATGATACAGAAATATCAATAATGTATCATCTATGCGACATTTTACACGAAAAACATTGTAAAAATAGCAAAAAACTGTTAAAAAGCATAGACCTTTGTATAAAATTGTCGTATAATTATATAAAAATATATTGTTATTTATTAGTAATTTAAGGGAATTAAGGAAAGGTGTATTATGGAAAGAAGTTTTAGAAAAGTTAGATTAACTGAATTAGTAGATACATTCGTCTTTGATGAAGAAAAGATGGATGATATCAAAAGTGAGATTAGAAAAAATATTGTCGAATTACGCAAAAAAAATAACTTAAGTATATCGGAGCTGGGTACATTGGCGAATGTGTCTCCGGGACAAGTTGTTAAAATAGAAAAAGGTACATCGACTCCGTCGATGGAAACACTACTGAAACTTTCAGTAGTGTTACAAGTGCCGCTTTCAGAACTGCTTCCTTGTGAAGTTAGCAATAGAGAAACTTTAGGGACTAAGATTGACCAGTTGACTCAGCCTTGTAGTCGAAAAGTAAAAAATCATATCTTAAGAATATGCACGGAATTAGTGCAATTTGATAAGAATTATGATAAAATAAAGTGGTAATAATTTAAATAATTTACAGAGAAAGTGAGATGATTTTTTGATTTCTCCAGAAGATATAAAGAGTAACTATAAGATTTGGCTACAAATAAAAAGCAAATCAGTTAGTTATTCAAAAGAAAGTTTGTATAACCGCTTTTTTCGGCAATACAAAAGGGAACAAATAACAAAGGATGATTTTTTGTTATTGAAGAATGCATTGAAAGATATTCCACAAAAATATAGTGAGAAAATAGAATTTCGTAAATATATTAACTTTATGGAGAAAAATTTTTCATATACATATGCAGGAAAAAAACTATATAAAAACAAAAGTATAAATGCTTATAAAAGTGAATTAACAAAATTCATGTTATGTCGTGATATGACTTTGGAGGATATAGCAGATATTTTTGATATAGAACCTGAAATGTTAAAAGGAGATGTCTTTAATCCGGATGTGATTTCATTGATAAAAAAGCTAATTGATATAGATGAAAAAAAAAGTTAAAAAAATAATCATGGATAATAGCCCAAATCGGGCTATTTTTTTTATATTAAAAATAGATAGTTGAAAGGAGGACGACATATGAGCCAAAAAATTGAAGATTATGGTGAAAAAATCGGTGGTGCAAAAAAAGATTTATGGAAGCAAAGGGGACTTATGATTTCTGATTTTAAAAAAATGAATGATAGGGAGTCAGAAAAGTATGTAACAAAGGATAATATATGGCAAAAACCGGATTATATGCAGCTTGTGCAGGATGGTCTTGATATTAAAGTCGCCTATTTTAGAAAATTAGTTCGAGATGCATTGCCTAGAAAACCTGTATTTTCATATTATGCAATAACTGAAGAAGAAAAAAGAGCAGTGGTAGTAAGATATATTGAATTTGTCCGGGCATTGAAAGAAGCTGTTGAGCAATGCGAATCAAAGTATGATGTAAGGATGTTCTTTAATACTTTTTTTGTACGGAATTCGTATATTTTATCTGGTGGAGGGAGGTACTATAAAGTAAATGATGACTATCAGGGAATTATAAACAAAAAATTGCTCAAGGTCATAGATGTAGATGAGTATCAATATGAGCATTATTCCAGTGAAATTAGAAAAAAACGCTTTTGTTATAGCGAAACAGATAAGCTGATTGCTGATTATAAAGTTGTTTATTATGAAACAGATAAAACAGAATTTAAAGTTTTGGAGAGTGGAAAAGTACGGATGGAAATGACTGTTCCGGGAGGGGTTGTGTATTATTATCCAAAGGGAACATTTGCAGAATCAAAAAACTGGACTGATGCGACATATGTTCTTATCAATAATAGAGATGTTGTTGCAAACAATTTTGAAAGCATAGCTGAAGCAAGAGAGTTTGCAATAAATAAAGAGAAAGCTGCTCTGGCACAACAGGATAATCCTGAAAATAAAAAAAGAAAAACAAAATTTGTTCCGGAACAGCTTAAATTAGTAACAAGGATTGGTCCTGAATATAATGGAGGGCGTAAAATAACAGGGCAGGATTATTTGAATGTTTTTAGGGTTCGTGGTGGTGAATTTGGTAATTGGATGACGGATAAGGATCGGCAGGCATCTTTAGATTTTGGTTATGATGCATTTTGCGATTTAGCAGATGTATTGGATATTGCAATCGCAGATATATCGTTTAATGGAAAGTTGGCAATAGCTTTTGGTGCTCGTGGTTCAGGAAATGCAAGAGCACATTATGAGCCTGATTTAAAGGTAATAAATCTTACAAAATTGAAAGGGGCAGGATCTTTGGCTCATGAGTGGGGACATGCGTTAGATGATTACATTAGTGAGGCATTAGGAGTAACAACGACAAAGCTGTTTAGTGAAACTCGTTTAATTACAGAGGAACAAAGAAGCCTTTTGCCGGAATTTAGTGAATTGCTTCACAATTTAAAGTATAAGACAATCTTGACAGAGGATGGCAAGGAGAAAACAGTTAAAACAGATTTTTTAAAAGGTTCAATAAAGTTTGATAGCTGCCATTCAAAGCAGGAAAATGGTTATTGGCAAAGCCGACCGGAAATGTTTGCCAGAGCTTTTGATTGTTATGTGTCTGATAAGTTAAAGGAGTTGAATCGGCGAAGTGACTATTTAACAGCACATGCGAATTGTTATAAAACATTTGATACAGATGGAAGTATTATCTATGCGTATCCGAGAGGAGAAGAAAGAAAACAGATTAATGAGAGTTTTGATATACTGTTTGATGCATTAAAAAATAAACGAATTTTGCATAAGAAAACAACTTCGACAGATAGGGTATTGTCCGAACAGAAGAAAGAAAAAGACTCTATCAGTTTTCCAAGACAAAAAACAGATTATAGCAGCTATAATCAGTTGTCACTTGAAGATGTGTTTGGTTCGGACTTTGTTGTTGGTAAAAATAAAATTATTTAGAGAAAGGGATTGCAATATGAATGAACAAAAGTATGATTACTTCGTGAGAGTAACAGATTATATGGATAAGAATAGAAGTCAGTTTAAACAGTTTAAAAATCTTGAAGAGGCAGATGGTATGCTTGATGAAGCTGTGCATAACTGTTTAAGACATTTTCCTTCCGGGAAAAATTGTCGTGTGCATATAGGGGTGATTGAAAGCAATAAAACATTTGCGAGAATGTTACATGTAATAGAATTTGTTCCTATAGGTCAGGAATTTTATCCCGTAATGTTTGACAGTTATAAAAAGGTTTTGTCAAATATGACGGATGAAAATACTAAAAATAGCTTTGCAAATACACTTTTTAGTATTTTAGATAGGTATAAACCTATATATGAAGATCGCACGAATCCTTTTTTGGAGAAATTAGGAATTTCAAGTTTTTTTACACCACATGATAGAAATACAGAAAGGGATTTTGCTGCTAAAGATATTGTTCTGGATAAGAATGCATTATTGTGTCCTTATGAAGAATTAAAGTTAGAGTCATCGATAGAGGAGATTTATATAAAAAGTGAAGGCTGGATGACTTGTGATAATTTAAGGGCATATATGGAGCAGAAAAAGCCATGGGAACATCCGGTAATTGAAAAAATATGTGCACAATATGTTGATTTTTTAGGACATCAAAGTAGTATGGATATGTCCGTTGAAAAGTTTATGAATCAGAGCAGCTTGCAGGATGGTAAAAATGTAACAGTATATTGTGAGGATTTAATTAATAAAGCAAAAATACCTGTTGCATCTTTTGACAGCAGTGATGAAGCTGTTGTTGCAATGGAAAAATTAACTCTGCCATATTGTTATGAGGATTTGAATTATTACTATGATAAAAAGAATATGTTGTATTTAGAAAACAATAAATTTACGAAAGAAAGGGCTGGTAAAATTGTAGTATCTGATGAGATATTTAAGCCTTATAAACCGTTGCTTGATTCAAAATTGGATATAATAGAAGATATAGAAAAAAGTGTTGCACAGGACAGGGCAGATTATTTTGCAAATAGGCAACATTCTATAAAAAGATAAGAATAAAAAATATACTTTTGAAAAGGGAAGGGATTTTGCGGCATTGCGTCGTAAAGTCATTTCTCTTTTCAAAAATGTATTAAATTTAAGGCTTCAAAAAAAGTATTAAAAATTGTTGCATAGGTGTATAAAATGTGGTAAAATTATAGTATCTAAATTAACGGTCGTTAAAATTGATATTTATCTGAAAGGAGGGATAGCATGACTTATGGTTATGCACGGATAAGCATGAAATGCCAGAGTATAGACAGGCAGATTAGAAATATAACGACAGCATATCCGGATGCTATTATATTTCAGGAAGCTTATACAGGTACAAAAGTTCAAGGAAGAAAGGAATTTAACAAAATTCTTAAAAGAGTAAATCCTGGAGATACTATAGTTTTTGATAGTGTTTCAAGAATGAGCAGAGATGCGAATGAGGGAACAGAGATGTATTTCTACCTATTTAATAGGGAAATAAATTTGATATTTTTGAAAGAGGGTTATATAAATACTGATGTATATAAAAGCGTTTTAAGTCAATCATTTGATCTGATTGGAGATGATCTGATTGACATCTTCTTAGAAGCAATAAACAAGGCAACTCGCCTATTGGCAGAAAAACAGATAAAGAAAGCCTTTGAGCAGGCAGAAAAGGAAGTAAATGATTTACATCAGAGAACAAAAGAAGGTCTTGCTGTAGCAAGGCTTAAAGGAAAACAAATCGGGCAAAAACCTGGAATAAAAATGATAACTAAGAAGTCTTTAAAAATGAAGCCGGAGATTAAGCGGCTTAATCGATCTTTTGATGGAACTCTTAATGATCGAGATACTATAAAGTTTTTAGGGATAGCAAGAAATACATTCTATAAATACAAAAAGGAACTAAAAGAAGAAATGTAAATAAAAAAAGATAAATAAAAATTACAAATAACATTGACAAAATTGCGAAGCTGTTGTACTATAGATGTATGATACAGATAAGAAAAGGGGGAATGCAGAAATGGCAAAAGTAATTGCAATATCAAATCAAAAGGGCGGTGTGGGTAAAACTACGACCACGGTAAATCTTGCCGTGGCTCTTGCATATGCGGGAAAAAAGGTTCTCTGTGTAGATTTAGATCCACAGGGAAATCTTACATCTACACTTTCTAAAGATAAACCGAAACATCTTAAAATGACGATCACAAGTGCTTTTGATGCATATTGTGATGATAATAATGATTTTGAAACATTTGATACTTCAAGGATTATCATGAGATATGAGATACTTGGAGAAAAAAAGTCACTTGATTTTATCCCGGCTAATTTAACCTTAGCCGGTAAGGAGAACAAAATAAATGCTGCTATGGCAAGAGAAAGATTACTGGAGAATATAGTAGCTCCAGTAGCAGAACAATATGATTTTATACTTATTGATTGTATGCCGTCATTAAGTATATTGACAATAAATGCATTTGCATACGCAGATGCAGTGCTGATTCCGGTGCAACCGGAAGAATATTCGGTCAATGGTCTTGAGGCTCTGCTGAATACAGTAATAAAGGCAAAAAAGAACCTGAACAGAAAGTTGATGATTGAAGGTGTATTAATTACGATGCTGGATAGCAGAGTAAATCAGCATAAGGGATTAGTGAAGAATCTCAAGGAAGAGATTCAGAAATTTCCTTATGCTGACAAGTTATTTAAGCGAATTGTATTTGAATCAGAGATACCTCGTACCATAAAGGTTAGCGAGGCTATCAATAAAAAGCTTTCAGTAATAGAATACAGTAATAACTCACCGGCAGCATTGGCATATGAAAAAGCAGCGGAAGAAATTTTAGAAGCTAATTGTTAAAAATATAGAAATGAGGAATTAATTATGATAGATAAAAGTCCGTTTGAATTTGATGAGGATGAAGATTTAGCTGAACTTTTTGAAAGTGGAGAAGATATGGATGATAAAGAAAATGATATTGTATTATTATCAGTATCTAAAATTATCCCATTTAAGAATCATCCATTTAAAGTTGATGATGAGCAATTGGATCAATTAAAGAACTCAATTGCAGAAAATGGAATTTTACATCCACTTATAGTCAGATGTTTGGACGATGGCGATGGTTTTGAGTTAATCTCAGGACATCGAAGAAAACGAGCGTGCGAATTGTTAGGTATAAAAGAAGTTCCTTGTATAATCAAGGAATTAAATGACGATATGGCATCTGTTTTAATGGTAGATGCTAACATACAAAGAGAAAATATCCTGCCGAGTGAAAAAGCTAAGGCTTATAGGATGAAATATGATGCCTTGAAACATCAAGGAAAGCAAATTGAGACGCTGGGCAATACAGCGGAGCTTGTCGGCAAAAAAGCCGGTGACTCAGGAAGGACAGTACAGCGGTATTACCGATTATCATACTTGTGTCCGGATTTATTAAATGAAGTCGATGAGAAAAAGTTGACTTTTAATTCTGGTGTTATATTAGCAGGGTTAGATAAAGAAATTCAGGAAATGGTTTTAAAATACTATAATATGGAAGATGGAAAACTTCCATCGGAAAAACAGGCAAGAGCAATAAAAAATTATCTTACTGAATACAATAATTTTTCTATAGAAAAATTAAAAGAAATTATGCAGGAAGCTCCAAAAGCATCAAAAAAAATATCAGTCTCCAAAATAGAAAGATTTTTTCCGATGGGAACCTCAACGGCAGAAATGGAAAGAAAAATTATTGAACTGCTTGAGGCAGATGCAAATAATTAAAAAATTATAAAAAAGCAGATATATATCATACATGAAAAATATATCTGCTTTTTTTTTCATATATGATAAGTTTCTAAAAAATATATAACTTAGAATATAAAGAGTAAACGAAAAAGTTATCAATGCCAGGGAGGTTATTATGCAGAAAAGAGTTGAAATTTTAGGTATAGATCATGGTTATAGAAATATGAAAACAAGTCATATATGTTTTCCGTCAGCCATTCATGAAATAAACGAAAAGCCGGCAATATTAGATGATGTGCTTGAATTTCAGGGAAAGTATTACAATGCTTCAGGAGAGAATATTGTAGCTGTTGACATACATGACAAAACTGCAAGTAAAGAGTTTTACTTACTTACACTTGTAGCAATAGCGAGGGAATTAAAATATCGTAATGTATCAGTTAAAGACACTACAATAAGAATTGCTGCAGGTTTGCCACAGCAGTGGTATATGGCTCAAATGAAAGAGTTTAAGCATATGTTAAAACAGAATCAAACGGTAAATTTTAATTTTGAAGGTGTGCATTATAAAGTGGTACTGGAAGATGCAAATGTTTATATGCAAGGAATATCCGCTTGTCTTGAGTATATGCAGAAATTTCCTTACTTTATTATAGTTGATATTGGAGGTGAAACGATGGATGTAATTCCGGTTAAAAACGGAAAACCAGATGAGTCGAACTGTAGCATTTCAACTTTGGGGATGATTTGGTTGTATAAACATGTGAAGGATTGCGTGAGAACTGAGCTGTTAAATGAGGTTCCTGAAACATATATTGAAAACTACATTAAAACGAGTAAGAAAGAGAAAAAAGAAAACAATAACTATGAAAAAATCATAAAAAGAGTTTTGATGGATTATACCAATACAGTCATGACATCTTTGCGTGAAAAGAAATTTAATCTTGATTTGACACCTGTCGTTTTTGTTGGTGGTGGAGAGGAAGTTATTAGAAATTTTGGCAATTACAATGCTGATATAACTTATTTTATTGATGATATATGTTCAAATGCAAAAGGATATGAACGCTGCGAGAGAGTAGTTTATACAACAAGACAGAAAGGAAGAAAATAAAAATGCAGGATAAAAAGAAAGATAAGGACTATAATTTAAATGTTTTTTTTAGACATCAAAACATAATTGATATGACTTGCTATAAGATACTTAGTGAAATAAGAGAACAGCATGGATTTTCGACAAAACAGGCTATAGAGGCTTTGGCATTATTTTATGAGTCCTTTAGGAATCCTGATATGTTAAAGAAGTTCCCATTATTTAATATGGGAGGATTTATTACACATCTAAAAGATAACCCTAACATACACGAAGATGTTAAAGCAGTGTTAAGTGAAACGAATGAAATATCTGAACAGTCTGTAAAAGAGAAAGAGAATGTGCTTAATAACGATAAATCTTCAGAAAGGGAAGAAAATAATACGGTTTCAGAGACAGAAAATATTGAAGTAGAAGCAGATTCAGACATTGATGATGCTGCAATAGCAAGTTATTTAATGAATAATAATATGATGTTTAATAGTGATGATTAGGATAAAACCATACCCCTGAAAATTAAGTTTTTCAGGGGTATGGTTTTATAAAACTAATTTTATGATCGTTTTTTGATTCCATAATTATGAAGTGTTACTCTCGATACTTCATAATATTCACATACTTCTTTAAGCGTTTTACCAGAACGAAGATCGTTCTGGATGGCTGTTAGGATTTCAGTTGTCATTTTCCCACGCCTTTTTTTATGAGTGCCTTTTTTTATTCCATACTTGTTCAAAGTTGGCTGCGAAACATTGTATTTGATACATAATTCTTTTATGCTCATTCCAGCTTTAAAGTCAATTCTTATTTCGTCTAACATTTCAAGTGGAATAACCCGCTCGTGCCCCCTGTTTTTTTGTATTCCATACTTCCGGTTCAAAGTTGGCTGCGAAACATTATATTTGTTGCATAGTTCTTTTATGCTCATTCCGGCATCAAAATCTTTTTGCAAGTTTTTTTGTAATTCGAGTTCTTGTTTTTCTATATCTAATTGATTTAGATACTTTTGATTGTGTTCAGGCTCTGAAATTTTGAGATATTGATGCTTGAGGGCGATATATTCATTTAAGCATTCTTTTATAAGTTCCTGTAATGAAATGCAGGTTAGATTTTTATCATTTTCAAGCAATACATCTTTTTTTACTGGATCAACTGTCCAGATGTCGATTGAATGTAACACAACTGGATCGTTTTCCAGAATTATGATTGCATAATGTTCATGTTCAGATGGCTCCGAAAGCTGTTTTATTATAAGGCGATATTTAGAATTCGTAAATTCTAAATCAATTTTTTCAGATGAGGTATCATTAAGTACAAATTTTTCTGTACTAAGCTTTTCACAATAATAACTGTTCGTGATGTAATTGATGTCTTTTATTTTTAACAAAATTAGCACCTCCAAATTTTATATAAAATGATTTTAACACATATTATAAAAAAAGTAAATACAAAATAAAAAATAAAAATTACAAAATACATTGACAAAAAGCAGAAAATTTGTTATGATATATATAGAAAAAAACAAAGAAAGGTGGAATTGGTATGATTATAAACATTATTGGATATATATTGCTCGCATATTTTGCTTTTTTGGCATTAGGAATAATTGCAAAGGTAATTGAGATATTTTTTATAATATTTGTTGGAATATTCAAATATATAAGATTATTATGGGAAATATTATGGGATACAAGAACATTTTTAGTCCCGGTGATTATGGGAATATGGTTCTATACGAAGAAAGGAAACATAATTTGGAATGCAAATCTGTTTCAAGATAGGATTTTTATTATATATCTTGTAATATCCGTTTTCTCCATAATTGCAATGTGGTTTTTACCGAAGCTGATCTTAAGTAAATGGGATTGGCTCAATAAGAAAGTTTATGTAATGCAAATGAGACAGTTGTCCAAACAGATAGATATTCCAGAAGAATGGAGAAGAGAAGATGCTCAAAATGGACTGTATTATTGAAATGTGGAAATGAGAATAATCAAAGAATTTTTATCAGTCAACAATATTTTTTATTGTTGGCTGATTTTTTGTGAAAATTTATAGCAAAGTATTATGGGAGACATAATAAGCGACTATGAAAATATATTAAATGACTATGATAAAACGAGGGATAATAGTAAAAAATAGATGCATGATTATTGTTTATCGTTTTGTCATAGTTTTATTTATGATACATCCAGCAATTTGCATAGTAAATGCACTTAATTTGATAACAATTATATAAGTGATTTATATGTATTATATTGATATATATATGGGGTTTTAGGGGTAATCCCCTAACAAGATACATTTGTCGGACAAATGCGTATCTTGCCACTGACCATAGGTCAGTGAAACTCCATGCTAAGCATGGAGCAGGTTGGAAAGGTAAAAAAACAAAGGGCTGCATTTGTTTCTATTTGTTGAATGGTTGTTTGTTTTTTAGGGTATGAGGGAATAGAGGTAGTGCGTTGACTATCCATCATCTAAAAGAGTTTTTTGCAGAGGTTGGGTTAAAGTTTTGACAAATGTAGGGGGAAGATTATTTTTTATGAAAAATATATTTGCTTTTTTTTTCATGTATGAAATCTTTTATTGGAATTTTTAGTTCATAATGTATTCGGAGGTGATCATTGTGGAAATAAAAAATAAGGCGATAAAAATGTCTTTCAGAGTAGAAGAAGATATTTATGAAATATTATGTAAAAAAGTAGACAGCAGCGGAATAACTACAAGTGAATATATCCGGAGACTGATAAAAAACGATTGCGGCAAAAGTGTTGAAATTGAAAGCCGTGAAGATTTTTTGTTCAGAAAACAGCTTATTTGGGAGTTAAATCATATCGGAAATAATATTAATCAGATTGTAAAGAACAATAATGCAAAGTTCTATAGTGAAGCTGAGAAGAAACGATTATTTGAGTTGATGCAAAAAATATATAAATTATTAGAATAAGATGGGAGATGGGTTGATGGCAATAAGTAAAATTATAGGAGCAATTCATCCACCAAAATCAGGAGGCTGTTATAAGATATTGGGAAATGTAATTGACTATATACTAAATCCGGAGAAAACAGTGGGTGGTTTATATGCCGGGGCAATTAATTGTACTACTGCAACCGCTTTACAAGACTTTATATCTACAAAAGAATATTATGGAAAAAATAGTTCAAGTGTAAAAAACAGACTAGCATATCATTATGTTATATCATTTCCTCCTGATGCACAAATCAATGAAGATTTAGCATTTAAAATTCTAAAGGAATTTTGCGAAGAGTATGTAGGAAGTGAATATGAAGTAGTATATTCGCTTCACAATGATCAGCAGCATTTACATGGTCATATATGTTTCAATAGTGTAAATTTTATGACTGGATATAAATTTAGATATAATGACGGGGATTGGTCGAAAAAGATTCAACCGCTTTTAGATCATATATGTAAAAATAATGGAGTAAATACACTTGAAATGGATACGGGGGTATCTATAGAAGAATATGAACGATTAAGGGAATCTGAAAAAAAAGCTATATATTACAAGCGAAGAAAAGCTTCAGAAATGTCACAAAATAAAAAGAACACATATTATAAGGAAGTAAATCAAAAATTTAGCAAATCAGATTTTGTTCGTGCTGATATAGACGAATTGATTTTATTGTCTGACAATTTTGAAGACTTTCTAAAAAGATTATCGAGTCGAGGCTATGATGTTAAGATTGGAAATAGTAAAAATCATGTTGGTGGATATTTATGGCTAAAAAATGGAGATATAAGAAAAAGAACATATTCATTAGGGGCAGATTATGAAATAGAGGAGATTAAAAGACGAATCGTATCGTCAAGTAAGCAAGAATCTTATTATCATGGAGATGAGACATATCGTTTTTTTATACCGGTGCAAATACTAATATCAAAACAGCAGCATACAAAAATAAAGGAGCCGGCTGCACTAAAGCTCTATTACGCATATTTATATCGATTAGGAGTTAAGCCCAGGAGGAAAAAGTCGAATTACTATGAAGTTAAGAAGTTGTTGTCCGAGCTTGAAAGTATTGAGAGAAGACTTTTATTAAGAGACGATAATAAGATTTATAGCATCGATGAAGCAAAAAAACAGATAAGTGATACTCAACAAAAGCTTGAGGCTCTGCAGAGTAGCAGTAAGCTGCTAAAAAAGGAAATCAACAGATATATGAAAGTATTAGAAAGATTAGAGAATAATTCAGATAATATGGAAAATACGGATGTTAAAGCATATATATCTAAATGTAAAAGAGAATTGAAGAGTTTAAATATGGAAATAAAAGAGGAGAAGGTTAAGTTAGCTGATTTGAACAAGATCAGTGAAGTTATGATTGATAGCGTTCAGGAAAAAGAACGGCTTAGTGATGATTATAAGTCATTTTTAGATATAATTGCAGAAAATGCTGAAAAGAAAGTAAAAAAAATAAAATAAATTTTTATAAAATTAAAAATATTGAGAAAACGACAAAAATGCCGTATTTTAGGGCTTTTCAAAGAAATAAAAAAAATAAGGTGTCGCATGAAAGAAACATAAAAGTTATCAATGTCGCATGGAAGAAACAAATGTTGAATATTGTGTTATTGACACTTTCATGTTTAATTGTTAAAATTGTATTGTTGATTTAATAGCAGAATTTGTAAGATTTTCAAATAAAATATAAAAAAAGAAAGTTATAACATATTTCAGCTTGGTCGGCTTGTTATAACTTTCATCAACTAACTCAATGTCTAGATTATATCATAAATTTTTTTGTTTTGCAAGTGCAAATAAAAAAATTTATAAATATATAAAAAGGTCATTGAGTTGTGGAAGTTTTCAATGACCTTTTTTGTATGTTATTTTTTATGTTATGAAATAGAAAATTTATCAGCAACGGCAATTGTTGATAAATTGAGTAAAGAAATAAAGAAAAAACAGAAATCAAATAAATAAGATAACAAATAAATAAGATAACAAATAAATAAGATAAAACCTATAAACCCTATTTAATTTTTAAATAGGGGACCGTATAGGGTGTATTAAGGTTACCCAAATATAAAATAACCCTAACTTTTATCTTATTGTATATCAAATATATATTTTTGTAAAGGGTAAAAATAGCAGCATGGCAAGTGCTTACGAAATATTAATAAAATATTAATAAAATTGGTGCAGCTCCAATTCATGCTTTGTCTGTATATATATTATTACGAATGTTGTAAAAATATACATAAAACAGACTGAAAAATAAAGATAACCTAGCTTTCTGGGAAAAAATGAAAATTTTGACTCTTTAGGCTTTATTAAAGTTACGCTTTTTTAAGACAAAAAAATACAAAAGAAATCCCGGATGTATAATATTTGGGTGGTGTTGATAAGAGTAATCACCAAAAAATAACTTGCACGAATGGTATAAACCTTAGCGGAAAGGGAGTTAATCACCCTTATGGTTCGTGTGAACACCGTCAAAGGGGGTCGGGGAGATTGTGTTGAACGGCAATCCTGAACCGCATTTTTTCTCTTGATATGAAAACATATCAAGTAAAATATAAATAAATATCGAAGTGGTTTGATATAAATTACATATCATATCATATGTGACCGTTCCTGTCGCATACAAGACTGAAGCCTTGAGCAAGTTGCAGCCTTGTATGAGGGGGGTGACACGATAGGTGATTCCTAACGCATATCAAGGCAGAACCGAGTGCGTTTAATTTCTGGTTTCATTAGAGAAGCTTGAAATTATGAAGTGTTCCGGATGGTAACACCCGGGGTGGAAACGGATACCTTCAAGGGCATACTGCCCTTAAAATCTTAAATCCATTACTCTTGCTATTCTTGACATAATTTATAAATTTAAAAAATATAAGAATAGCAGGGGGGAGATAAAGCCGTTGTCCTTAAGAACACCTACCCTAAAATATTGAGTTTGGTTTGTCAAGTGTTATTGTAAATAGTTATTAAGGCTTTGTCAGGGGTAGACTTGCTTTGCTCTTAGTTGCTCTATACTTTTGTATTCTTGATTACTTGGACTACTAAAAAAAGAAACAGTTCATCATCTATAGGTTGTATCTAAATTAAATTACATTAAATTTTTATCTTTCATAATGGGCGGTAAGTCGTTTTGTCATGAGTTCCAAAATATCATGAATGAAATACTATTCGTTATTTTCTTGCATTCATGATATTTTTTTTGCTTTTTTTTGATTTACTCTATATATGTATCTATTGTTATTTTTTACTGGAAGGTGGTTGTTTTGTTTGTTTACAGATTTATTTACAAATTTACAGCGTAAAGCTAAAGAACAAAGTAATGCTGTTATGCTTAAGATTTTGAACTTTATATCTGAATATGGTTGTTCTGATCCTGGCGTTCTTGAATGGCTTAGTGCTGAAGAACATTTTTCTATTCCAGATGCAAACTTCAAATGGATTGTAACTTTAATTCAAAAAAATTGCACACGAGAATGGTTTGATTTATGTTGGAACTTCTTAGCTGATACGGTTGATACGGCAAGATATTATAAGGTCAATGAAATTTTTAGGTGTATTGATTTTCAAATACCTTTTGAAGAAATTGAAGAACTGTTAAAAAATGATAAAAATATTACGGCATTTCAAATTAAAACATTTAGAGAGGATTTCAGTCGTTCGCATATTACTATGTCTGCAGATCAATTTTTTGAATTAAGTGAACGATTGAGTAAAGAATCTGATAAGAGTATGAAGATTGTTGTGCAGCTATTAGATTTACAATCGCAGATTATGCAATTAGTTGAATGGAAAGAGGATAATGAAAGGTTACATTCAGTTTTGCATGATAAAGATTTACAGATTTCTAAGCTTTTGCAAGAATTATCTGGATTAAAAAAATCTGATAATAAAAAAAGGAAAGAAATCGTTTTTGAGCAGGATTTTTATATGCCTGATCCTGTTTTAGAAAGTGAGTCTATAGCTGATAAAATGGACAAAGACATTGAAGAAAGCAATATAGCTCATTTAGATAATAATGTTCATGAAAAAAAGAAGATTTTTTATATTCCACAGCAAATGATAACTGATGAAAATGTTATAGAAAAGGATAATACAATGATAAAAAGAAAAAAGTTGAAGTTGATTGAACGCCTTTTTCAATTAAGAAAAAGACATACTTTTGATAGGTTGTCTGAAAAGGATAAGCGTCAGTTAATTATTGAAAAAGTAATAAAAAAGAATATGGATGTAAAATATGTTGAGATTATTAGAGATTTATTAAATAATGCGGATGTTGGAATTGATTTTTTAAATATGTTAGTTGACACGGATGCAGATATAAGTGCATATCAAAATTTAATGCTTTTATTATCAGAAAATGGCAGTACAACACAGAATGTGGATACAATTGTACAAAATACGGTGACATCAACAGATAGTGAAAGTGTAAATAAGTCAGAATTGGATGGAAATAATGAAACTACTTATGTAGATTTTAATGATTTTAATCCGGAGGAAATAGAAAAGTCTTTTCAGTCTGTTCCTGTTCCGTATGGTGTTGACGATGAAGAAGAACTTGAAGAGTTTGAAGAGTATGAGGGTTAATAAGACAAGAATAGGAGGAAAAAATTATGAGTGAAGTCGGTGAAATATCTCAGGTTATGAATGTAATGCTAAATGGATCACAGATAGCGTGCAGCATTACAAAAGATTTTTTGACATTACTAAAGAGGATGACACAGGTTCTTTTTAATTTACCGGATGCTTGGGTTTCAAAAAAGTTAAAGAAAGATTCAGGACATTCAAAGTTGAAATATTTGCAAATTAAAGATAATGTACATTCATACATTTTATCGGATGACTGCTATCAGTTTTTGAAAAAGAATGCGAAAAAGTATAATGTGCAGTGGGCAGATTCTCCAGTTGTAAGAAAGGATGAAAAAAGTCGAGTATTTATTGCTTCAAATGATTTAGTACAATTTAAAGCATTATTGGAAGATTATGAGAAAATCACGGGAAGAAACGCAACAGAAGCGTGCCAGGAACAATCATTACCAGATTTTATGTTAGATAGTGGTTTGGCTAAATGTACTGATAAAGAATTTGATGAGGCTATGATTAATGCCTTTGGAAAAAATTATAAGAAAGTAACAGAGGCAGATTTACTGGCTTCTGATATGTCAAATGAAAAAAAAAATGAAGTTGTCAAAATACTAAAATTTAATCAACTTAATAAGTTGATTAATGATGAAGACAATGTTTCTTATAATTTTTCAGTATCTGATGTAGTTGCTGAAAAAAACGACAAATATTTAGTGCCAGTCAAAAATTCTTTTTCTGATTATGCATGGATTGACAAAAATTATATCCATGAAATGCCGGATTTAAATGATAACACGCAAAATTTAGTGGCGGTTATATCTTCAGAAGATGAGCTTCAGATATTAGATAAGTCTTCAGGATATGAAAGGAATGTAAATTTTGAATCGTATTCTGAGGGCATTGACAATGCATATAATGCTAACATTAACGATGATTTAAATGTGAATTTAGATGGTGTTATGCAATATGATAAAGATGATGTACTAAATTTAATATCTGAGTTGCTTCCGGAAGATTTAAAATCTGAAAGTGAAAGTCAAAATGATTTGTCTGATGAACAAATTTTAATGTTGACTAGTATGAAAACTGTGGCAGAAGATAAAAAAATTTTTAAGTTTGCTTTTGCTGATGTGAAAAAGGAGAGAGAAAATCAGATTTTAGTGCCGGTGCAGGGGGCTGACAAATTTATATGGATAGATAAAAATCAGACATTTGAAATACCTAAAAGCGATGGGCATGATTTTGTTATAGTTCCTGGATTAGAAGATACTGTATCAATAGCTGATGATACAGGAAAAATTGAAAAAAAAGTGTTGCTAAATTCTTACTTAGAGGGAGTTAGTGCCACAACAGATATTGAGAGTAAATTAACATTTAAGGAAAATAAAATTTCGGAAAAGGTATTAAATGATGAATTAGAAGTTTCTGAAGCATCAAAAACATCCGAGATTGGAATAGGAGCTGATGATGGCAACATTGGTAATCATTCAATATATGCAGACAATGAACAAAATATAAGTAGAAATGACACATTTGATTATTCAAATGCAGCGGATATAACAATATCTGAAGTAATGAAAAATGAAGCTTTGTCTGATGACAAAAATGTGGTAGTTCGTGTTCCTGGTATGTATGGAAAGAGTATCGGATATATTAAAATAAACAATGATGATATTGAGTTCATAAATAGTGGAAAAACTATGCTATCGTATTTAAAATTCGATCAGGAATATCCTATTTATGATGAGAATATGAAAATTAAGTTCAAGATGACCGGAGATGAATTATACAAGAAGCATTATAGTAAAGTGGAAAAATCAGTTCGTCAACGACAGCAGCGGCGTGAGAATCTTATGAAAAACAGAGAGAATAAAAACATTTATTATTGCAATCAGGATAGAAAGAGGTAATAAAAAATGAAAAGAAAAATGACAGTTATTGATTATATTTTTATATCTGTTCTTATTGCTATGTGTGGATATTTTGGATATTTATTTTCGTATGCATTGCATGAAAGCAATAGGAATGTTTCAAAATTATTTACCATTCTTTTAAAAACAATCAAAACTTCAGTTAAGATGCCATTTACATTGAAATATTTAAATTCATATACGATTGTTTCAATGCTCTTTTGGATGATTTTTGGAGCCTTAGTCATTTTTTGGGTTTATATGGGTGGAAAAAATTTCATGTTTGGAAAAGAATATGGAACTGCCCGGTGGGAGAATGTAAGGGAATTAAATAAAAAGCTGGATAATAATTATAATAAAGTTAATCCGAAACTAAGAGATGACAATATAATTGTTTTGGAACAATGGCGTCCGGCACCATTAAGGAACAAAAAAATTGAAATAAACACATATAATATGCGACTATCTCAAAATCTGAATTTGTCTTTAGATTCCAAATTTACTGATTTGAATAACAATGTTCTTATTATTGGAGGCTCTGGAAAAGGAAAAAGCTTCAAATTTGTGAAGCCAAATTTTATGTCATTAAGTACAAGTTTTATTACAACAGATCCGAAGGGTGAACTTGCACGAGATACTTGTGGTTTCTTTAAATATTTTAAGTACAATGTTGAAGTGATTGATTTGAGAGACTCGGACGGATTTAAAAAATCTACAAAATATAATCCATTCGCATATGTAAAGGATGCTCTGGATATTCGTAAACTGATAACAAATCTGATTAGTAACACTACAGAGGTATCTTCAAATGCTGCTGATCCTTTTTGGGAAAAAGCTGAAGGAATGTATCTTCAGGCAATTTTTAATTATGTTTGGATGATAGGCGTGGAATGTGAGAGAACTAATCGCATCGAGCATAATATGTGGGCTGTAATGTATCTTGTTAATAAAACAATAATTAAAGAAGATGCAAGAGGACAAAGAGTTGACTGCATAGTTGATACAATGTTCAAAAGGTTAGAAATGGAAGATGAGAATAATCCCGCTGTTACTTTTTATAATAACGCTATGTCGGGAGCTGCTGATACTGTTAGATCTATTGTTATATCAGCAAAAGCGAGATTAGCACCTCTGGACAATCCGGCACTGCTCGATTTTATGTGGGAAGATGAGTTGAATATTGAAAATTGGGGACTTGAAAAAACGGCTGTATATCTTGTTACTCCGGATAACGATACAACTTATAATTGTATTGTTGGCTTGCTTTACACTCAAGCTTTTCAAGTGTTGTATAAATTAGCGGACAAAGAATTTGAGGGAGCGTTGCCAGTACATGTGCGATTTATGCTTGACGAATTTGCAAATGGTGTGACACGTTCTACGCCTAAAACGGTGGGAATAACCGACAAAAGCGTAGCCTAAAGTCACAAACAATTAAATAAATGTGGTTTTAGAGAACTGCATAACTGAAATCTCAAATGACGGGGTAACGCCCTGAAGGGGATTCACTAATACTCCGAATAGCGTCAGCCGAATACAGACGGTTGGGGTTATAAGCTCGGGGAAGTCGTGCGAAGCACACCCTAACGCTTAATGGCGAGGAAAGATTCGTAGAGGTACGGGTTGTGTGTGACAGTGCGGGTGGGGTTGCCATATGGTTAGAATGACCAAAAAGGCGGTCTGACAAAGATTCCGAATGTACGGCTCTAAACGAATGGCTTGCAGAAATGCAAGTGTACCAATGGGTACGCAAGCGGGGCAAAGTAAAAGTTGTTAGTATGAAATGCCCTCTGTGTTTACAGGACACAGGTATCTTGATGGATTCGCTCGAAGATAATGCTTGCAGGGCTAAAGGAACGACCTAAGTGGCAACAATCCTAAGTTATGCGGAACGTGGAAAGCAGCCAATACGGGAGCTGACTGTATCAGCGGAAAAAGTACCGTAGTTGTATCGAAAAGGAAAGGGATTGAAAGAGCCTTTCTATAATAAGTGCATTAGTGGCTGTGAGAGTAGAGGCACAGTACCTGTGAAGCCGTAACAATAAGCGGTGGAGGGATAGCCTCAAGCCGATACTAAGATTTTCTTTCATGCCTATATAGTAATCACCAAAATGGAGATTTTCATAGCTGTCGTGGTGCGACTAAGAAAAAATCATTCTCTGATAAGGAGCTGGTTACTATGGCAAAACGAATTGTAAACAAAGCAGAGCGAAATGCAGAAAGGTATGACGCTAAAGAAACAGGCTACCGATTATTTGAGGACAGCCAGAATGGAAAGACATTTGACAGGCTCATGCCGTTGATTGTGTCAGAGCAGAATATCATACTTGCATATCGAAATATCTGTAAAAACAGTGGGAGCAAAACTCCCGGCACAGATGGGAAAACGATTGTAGCGATACAGTCACTGCCCATCGAATCGGTCATTAAAACCGTCAGAAATAAGTTGAACTATTATCAGCCAAAAAAGGTTAGACGAGTTGAAATCCCGAAAGACAACGGAAAAACCCGCCCATTAGGGATTCCGAGTATTTGGGACAGACTGATACAACAGTGTATCTTACAGATACTGGAGCCGATTTGTGAAGCGAAATTTCATGAGCGGAACAATGGTTTCAGACCATATCGGTCAACGCAGAATGCAATCGCACAATGCTATAAAATGGCACAGTTGCAGAATCTGCACTTTGTAGTAGATGTAGACATTGTTGGCTTCTTTGATAATATCGACCACAGTAAGTTGATTCGGCAGTTGTGGGGAATCGGCATACAGGACAGAAAGCTGATTATGATAATCAAGCAGATGCTGAAAGCGGAAGTCCTGTTCAATGACATTATAATCACTCCCGAAACGGGTACACCACAGGGGGGATTCTATCCCCACTTCTTGCAAATGTTGTATTGAATGAACTGGACTGGTGGATTGCCAGTCAGTGGGAAATGTTCAAAATCAAAGAGGGTAAAACAGGTTTAGAGTTTAACAAGACTGATAAAGAGGGAAACGTCCTCACAGTAGACAGAACGCAGAAATGGAATAAGCTGAGAGCAAAAACCGATTTGAAAGAAATGTATATCGTAAGGTATGCAGATGACTTTAAGCTATTCTGTCGGGATTATGCAATGGCGAAAAAGGTAATGTGTGCCACAAAACTCTGGTTGGCAGAAAATCTGCATTTACAGACCAGTGGAGAAAAGTCGGGTATCACAAACTTGCGGAAGAATTACACTACTTTCCTCGGTATCAAATTTAAGGTTGTACCAAAAGGCAGTAAGTGGGTAATACGTTCCCACATGGCAGACAAGAGTAAAGCAAAGGTCATTAAAAAGCTAAGTGACGTTTGGAAAGACATAAAGAATCCGAGCAAACAAAGCGAGATAGACCGAAATATAAGTCTTTATAATGCAATGGTTATGGGAATGCACAACTATTACTGTATGGCAACTATGGTATCAGCAGACTTTGCGGAAATCGCCTTTAAAGTAACGGGAAAAAGTAACGGCATGAATCATAATAACCGCTGTTACCCCATAGAACGTCAAGGCGAGATAACCAGCAAGTTTATTCAGGAAAAGTATGGAAAGTCTAAGCAGTTCCGATGGATAAAGGGAAGAATGATTATCCCTGTTGGATATGTGGCTTATGAATACCCCAAATATAAAAGGCGTGAAGTCAATAAATATGTGAGGAAGTATTCAGACATCGAAAACTGTATCAGCTACGATGTTATGAAATACATGATGGAAAATGCACATCTCTACCCTACGTTGGAGATGGCAGACAACGCTCTTTCGAGATATATCGCACAAAAAGGCAAATGTGCGGTAACGCACAATGCCCTGTCAATATCAGATATGGTATGTGTGCATATCAAACCATGTAAGGGAGAGCGAAACGACACTTACAGGAATTTGATTATCCTGTCAAAAGAGGTGTCAGAACTGGTTGGAGCAACGAATCCTGTAAAAATTGGAAAGTTGCTTAAAGACTTACAGTTGACCGAAGAAATGAAAGATAAAATCAATAAACTCCGAAAACACAGAGAGTTGGAGGAAATACAATTCGAGGACTATATAGGCACTAAAAAGTAATCTTAGTCGGTGGAACGCCGTGTGATGGGAAACTATCACGCACGGTGTGGAGCGGGGGAAAAGCCCGAGGTGGAAACGCCAGAGGCTTACCTATCGCTATTGGCATTACCTAAAGAATTTATAAATCTTTTGTCAACGATGAGATCCAGATTTATTTCTTCTACGATTATTATACAAGCAGTATCTCAGATAAAAGGTTTATTTCCAAAACAAAATGATTACGAAACATTGATGGGAAACTGTGATACTCTGATCTATTTAGGTGGAAATGAGCAGTCTACTCATAAATTGATGTCCGAGATGCTTGGTAAAATGACGATTGACAAGCGGAGTTCAAGTGATACTCGTGGACAAAATCATTCATTCGGACAAAACGAGGATATTTTAGGCAGGGAATTGATGTTTGCTGATGAAGTACGAAAAATGAAAAATGATGAGTGTATCATTTTAATAGCAGGTCACAATCCGGTCAAAGACAAAAAGGTAAGAACATTGCGTGAACCTTTGTGGAAAATTATGGTAAAAACAGGAAAGGACTTTCGTTTTGACGCAAGAATAGAACGACATAATAAAAAACTTGCAAAAGAAAATGGTTTTTTATCAGATAGCGAAATAAAGCTTAAAAAAATCAAAGATCAGCGAAAAAAAGAAAAAATTGATTATGAAAAAAAAGTAGCAAAAATCACAGGAGAAAGTTTTGCTGAAGAGTATAAAGACTCAGTAATAGATTTATCTCTTGTAGACATATTTGCACTTTCAGAATTATCACAAGAGGAGATTGATACACATATTAGTAATAAAGTATTGAATAAGGATGCAATTAAAAAGAATGCAGAGCGTGATGAGATTAGATTTAAGGAGAAAATAAGAGAGACAAAAAAGACAATGGAAGACAAAAAATTAAATACAGTTAATATTAAAGAATTTTCAACTGCAGAACAGGCAGAAACATATTTATTACTCGATAAAAATGGATTTTCTGCAATGCAAATAAATAGCATTATTAGACTTGCAAATATTCCGGAACGGTATCCTCCTGAATATATAGCATCGTTATTTACTCCAAATCAAGATGTTGATAAAATCAACATCTTAGTAAATACATTATTACAAAATGTTAGCTGATTAAACTTTGCGACATCATGTCGTAAAGTCATGAAAATAAGAAAATTAAAAGAGCAACTTTGTGACATTATGTCGTAAAGTTGTTCTTTTTTTTTCAATTTTAACAAACACTATCATCCATGCAACAAAAAGTTGTAAAAAACATAACTCCATGAAAACGCAAGTTGTTTTTGAAAACTTAAAATTAAATAAATGTTACATATGTGGGCAATCAAGGAAAGGAGAAAAGGAAAGGAGAAATTTAATATGACAAGAAAATTGAAATATGTTTTCAGAGTAAGAACAAGGACACCAACAAAAACAAGAACAAAAACAAGACTATTAAGTCTTTTAGTTGTTGTTGTTCTGATGGCTTTTAAAACATCTAAAGTTGCTCTTGCAGCAGGGGACAATGTGAGTACCGGGACAGAAGATTTATCAATGACATTTTTAAAAATCATAAAATGCGTTGGTAAAGTTTCATTTATATTTGGTTATCTGGAATTTACTGATGCGATGGGAATGGGAGATAGTGCCCATTACCTAAAGCCTATAAAAAAAATGTGTTGCGGAATTGTACTTTGCTGTGTCCCGTATTTTTTATCTCTAGTAGGTGCTTATCAAGCAATAGCAAATGGCACTGAGGTGTCAAATATAAACAGGGTTTGTTCAATGATAAATAACATTATAAGTGTTATTGTTGCATCATATGGAGCTATCGTTGCCGGAAAAGGTTTTTCGGCGTTAGGGACGAGCATACCAGCAAGAGATATAGTGCAATTTAAAAAGGGTGTAATGCTTACACTTTCAGGTGTTTGTGCAGGAGCAGCATCACTTGTAGCTATATTTGTTGGAATTTAAATTTGTTAAATGATAGAAAGGAAAAATTATGAAGTTAAGATTAAATAAAGTAAAATCGAATAAAATTATTGCAATGTTTATAGTGTTTATGTTAGTAACTGTTGCTATTGCTCCGGTGGATGCTTCGGCACATAGCATAGTAATGGCTGCTGTAGAAAATCCATATATTAAGATTAAAACTTATTTTGGAGTTATAAAAAATATTTTTTTGGGAGGAATAACTTTGCTTGGAGTTTGTGCTGCCGCACGAGGTGTTTTTGAGCTCGGTTCATCAATATCGGCACGAGATTTTGGTAATGGTGCAAAAACATCGATAGCAGAAGCTATAGGCGGAATAATTTCGGCTGCTGCAGGTGTGGCAGGACTTTATTTTACATTTTAGTATGTTTTTGCTTTAAGGAGGTTTAATTTTGCTTAGAGTTTTATGTATTTTTAATCTTAGTGATGCTATTGCAGATTTATTTCGTGGTGTAATAAATGAGTTGTTTAGTGCTGGATTAAAAACTTTTTCAAGCTTAACAAAAGTGGCAATTTCTCTTTTAACTAAAACCCCGGAAGAATGGAATAGTGCAGCATGGTTAAATGTAAAGGATATATCAACGGCATTTGTTGCCGTTGGATCCTCTCTGGTTGCTTTTTTCTTTTTGATGGGATTATTTTTAGAGTTAAATCAATCTCGATTTGAAACAAAATTAGAAAGAGTATTATTCGATGTTATGAAACTTTTGATTGCAGAATATTTTGTAGTAAATAATTTTAAAATTGTTTCAAATTTTTGTAAGTTGGGAGTTAAATTATGTGGTTTTGTTATAGCTGCAAGTTCGGATGACATGACATTAAATGTTAAATTTCCAGATAGTTTTTATAATCATTTAGATGAGCTGGGAGGTGGACAAACTTTTATACTTGTAATTATTTCGTTGATTTTTGTTGGTGTTATGATATGTGCCGGTGGAAGTCTTGTGTTAAGTAGTTTTAAGCGATTTTTTAAGCTGCTTGTTATTATTCCGTGGGGCTCAGTTGCAGCTTCTACATTTGCAGGAAATAATCAAATTGCTGCCAGCGGAGTGTCATTTTGGAAAATGACACTCAATACTATTTTTGAAACAGTAACAATGCTCATGGCTATTGTTGGTTTTGCAAAAATTTTTGGAAGTGGAGATTTGATTTTTTTTACGAGTAGTGAAATGAATTCATGCAGTGATTTTGAGTATTGTTTTATCTATATGATCGAGAGAGGATTATTAGTATTGACTTGTGCAACAGTTGTATCAAGTGCGGCAGAGCATACACGAAGAGCTTTGGGACTATAAATGATAAATAAAGGAGGAATAAATGGCAGATATAATAATGAAAGGAAAAATTGCAACAACTCCAAAGATTAAGTGCTCAAAAAATGCAGTTGCCTGTTGCAGATTTGTTTTCGAGAAAGAAAAAAAGGATGGATTTTTTGAAACTTTATCGTTCGGAAAATTATGTGATACTGTTTTGAAAAAAATGGAAGTTGGAGATGGCGTTACGATAGAAGGGAATATAAAAAGTTTTTCATTCTATGATGCGGATGGAACTTGTTTATATGGCTGCTTTGTTGTACTTGAAAAAATCATATTTAATGGTGTTTCATATATAGATAGGGAAACAGAGAGGCATACAATATACATAAATTCGTTGCAGACAGACAATGTTTTACCAGTTCCGGAACATGATTATAATTTGTTAAATGAATGCAGCAAGGAGGAATTGTTATGGTAAAAGTGCCGGTTAATTCTGATATATCATCATTTAAGACTACGGTTTGGGCAGGATTGACAGCTAAGCAAGTTGTTAGTGGGCTGGTAGGTTTAGTTATGTGTGTTCCTTTGTGTCTAATACTTTCCTTAGGATTTAAGGTGGATATGTATATCAGTGTAACAATCTCAATGCCGTTAATGTTAGTGTCAATATATGTTTGTAATTATGAAAAGAATGATTTTAATTTATATGAAACATACAAATACGGCTTAAATAAGAAAAGGACTGATATTTTAATGTATCGTTCTACCGAAAACGCAGATGCTTATCAAAAAAATTATGAAGTTGATTACAAACTTGAAAGAGCAGCTAAAAATAAGGATATAGATGAAGATGATTTGTTTGAGCTATATATGAAATTATTTAAAATAGCAGTAGTATTAGTTATTCTTGCAGCAGTAGGAATAGTAGCATTTCTTATATATAGCAAAACAAGATGACAGATATAGAGGGGGAATTTTATGCAGATAAAAAAACATCATAAGAATAGGAAAAGCCTACTAATAAAGATTTATATATCAAGTTTAGTTGGATGTATTTTTGCAACTGTTATTATGTATAGAATGGGTTATCCAGTCTTTTCTATCGAAAATATAAGGAGAATACCTGAGTTTTTTAAGTATATTATGAGGTGATGGAATTTGGAAAAGAGATTAAAGAGAATTGGGAGAACTCAAAGCTATTTGTCCGCCGATGTTATAAGAAGATTTTTAAATGTGAGTAAGATTGATGAAAGCGGAATTTTTTTTGATGGAAATTATTATATAGTATGTTTTCGTGTTGAAGTAGATAATACTATGGCGTTTGAGAGGATATATGTTAATTTACGCAAGAAAAACATGAGTTATCGAGTTGCATATTTTTCACAGGGTTACTATTTTGTTTCACTTTATTTAAAAAGTAATGAAGCTGAAACAATAGAAACAGTAGAAAATAAATTTATAATAGTTATAAATGAGTGTTTTGAAAGCGTTGCAACATACCGTTTAAACATGAACGATTTATTTGTGAATATGACAGATTATTTTAGAATGGAATGTACAAGCAGTATCAGTTGGGAAAAACAGAATTTTACTAAATTGTTCCAATCACAAAACATAGACTTTAGAGAAAAGTCATATGTAAAGAAAGAAAATAGTTATTTAAGAGTGTATCAGATTATTGATATAAACAGGGGAGTAGGCAATTCTGAAAATATGTATGAAGAAATAATGAAATTGCCAGGGATAAATAGTGTTGTGTCAGACTTTGATAGTGTGTTAGATAGATATGTAGTTGCCAGCATGAAAAAATTATATTTAGACATAGATGATGTGATTGCAAAAATTCGACTTCAGAATCCGGATTTATATAATGCATACATAAGTACGAATACGCAGGCAGACGATGAAACATATTCATTTATTTTGGCTGGTTTGACTTTAGTGATAGAAGCAAACACATTAGACAAGCTGGATGAATATTCTAAATCGTTGTTTGAATGTAGTGAAAGAAATTCTTTTGAAGTATTGAATTTAGAGGATATGCAAGAAGAAGCGTATGCGAATTTATGTCTGCTGTCAGGATATTCAAAAAACATGAGAATGTATGTAATTGATGAGGGAATTGATTTCTTACCATATCTTTACGCTACAAAATGACTTTATGACATTGTGTCGCAAAGTGAATTTGAGGTCACTTCATGACATCGTGTCGCAAAGTGGAAATGAGAGGATTACCGTATGTCTTTAAAAAGAACACAGTTTATGAAATTAAAAAAGCCAAATTTACTAAAAAAGTATAATGCTGAGTGCGTACAGGACATTTTGGAAATCGAAAGTGTTTCAAAATCCGGACTTTTTAAAGTAAATAGTGAAAATGGTGTTTGGTCTCAAACATATGAAATTCAGGATGTTAATTATGCATTGGGACTTTATGACGAACAGTTAAGCTTTTTTGCTGATTATGCTCAATCATTAAATAGTTTTGAATATCCCTTTAAATTAACTATATTTAATAAAAATAGAAATCAGCAGGAACTTGAAGAGCAGGTTATGTATCAAGCTAAAAATGATGATTTTGATTATATGCGTGATGCATATAATCAAGTTATAAAAGAGGGGATTGTTGAAAGTAATAAGGGACTTGAACAAAAAAAATATATAACTGCTTCATTTGAAGCAAAAAACTATGTTGATGCAAAAGTAAAAGCTGCATCTGTTGACAAAAATCTTAATAAAGAATTTGCGATGTTGGATTCCGGACTTAATAAATTAGATGGAAATGCCAGATTGCAAATATTACATGATTTCTTTAAGATGGGGCATGATGCAGAAATAGACATAGAAAATTGTATTTTAAACGGCAGAGATTGGAAAAATGATGTGGCGAGCAATCTTATAGTATTTAATCAAAAAAATAATACATTTAAAATTGGAGATAAAATAGGAAAAGCTTTCTGCGTAAATCCTAACATATATCCGGCTGAAATAGATGACGAGCTTATTTACGATTTATCAAATGTGTCTACAACTTCTTTAATATCAGTCGATTGTATTCCGATTAGGAAAGATTTAGTGGATACAATGTTTGAAATAAAACAAAATGGAATTGAATCAGATATATCAAGACAGCAGGATATGAGAAATAAATCACACAATTATTTAAGTGATATATCATATGCTACAAGAAAGTCAAAAGAAAATTTGGAGGAAATGCGAGATGACGCAGATAAAAACGATCAAAAAACATTTTGGACGGGAATTGTGATTGTATTAATGTCATCATCAAAAGAGGAACTTGAGAATGCAGAAGCATATATTACATCAGTAGTTGAAAAACGAACAATGAAACTAAAAGTTTATTCAGAACAGCAAAGAGAGGCAATAGTTACGGCATTGCCGATTGGAGGAAGATATTTAAGTGATTACATGAGAACTCTCTTTTCAAGAGATGTTGCGGCACTAATGCCTTTCGATGTGCGTGAATATCAGGATTTTGAAGGACAAACTTTCTATTACGGAAAAAATGGGCGTTCTAAAAATCCGATTTTTGGCAACAGAAAAAATTTAATAAATAGTTCTGGATTTGTAATAGGAGTGCCAGGCTCAGGAAAATCGTTTACAGGTTCTAAAATGGAAATGGCAAGTGTATTTCTTAATACGCAAGATGATATTTTAGTGCTTGATCCAACGCTTGAATATGAAGATATTGTAAAAAAATATAATGGTCAGTATATAAATATTGAGCCAAATACAGAAAATCACTTAAATCCATTAAATGTTGATTTGTCAGTATTTAGTGATAAGAAACAATTAGACATAATGATCAGACGCAAGTTTACAATACTAAATGGAATCTGTTCAAAGCGTATGGGTGAAGAATATACATCAAAACATTCGACTATGGTTGACTATGCAATAAGCACTTTATTTAATACAATTGCGAAAATGCCGGAAGAAGAAAGATTTATTCCAACATTATCTGATTTTAAATATATGTTAGATAGAATTGCAAATTCGACGGATATGTCTAAGACAAAAAGAGAGTGTGCGGAAGATTTGTCGATTTCAATAGGCTTATTTGTGGATGGTTCATTAGATATTTTCAATCATCAGACTAATGTCGAAACTAACAATAGATTTATTGCATATGGAATACGAGATATGGATGAGGAACTGGCAAAAGTTGCAATGCTGATTATATTAGAAGATTTTAATGATAGAATTATGAAAAATTTTAAGAAAGGCAAAGCAACATGGCTATATTTAGATGAATTTCATATGTTGCTTGATTCAAAATATACAGAGAATTTTATTATAAGTTTTTGGAAACTTGTAAGAAAATTAGGATGTATTCCGACTGGAATTACTCAAAATATTTCCATTCTGATTGCATCAGAAAGGACGGCATCTTTAGTTTCAAATAGTGAGTTTACAATTATTCTTAAACAGGGAACAAGTGATGCGATAGCTGTTGTGGATTTGTTTGACGATGTTTCTGCATCTCAGATAAAAAAATTATCAAAGGCAGAAAAGGGAACCGGACTTATACGATTTGGAGATGTGATTATTCCGTTGGATAATCAAATAGGTAAAGATAATCCGTTATACGAATTATTTAACACAAATATGCACGAGAAAGCTGCAATGAAAAAAAACAGTCGAAAGCAGCATAGGAAAATAAATTTTGTGAATTATACATAAAGCAAAAGAACTTCGTGACATTGTGTCATGAAGTTCTTTCCAGTTGAGGTGATGATATTTGAATATTAAATATAAGAAATATAAAAAGCAAATAAGTATCAACAAGAATAAAATTCTTGGAGTGAAAAGCAAAGTACAGAGAAAAAATAACATTAATAGTATTAAAATAAGAAAATCATCAATCGTAACAGATAATAATTTATATAATACTAAAGTTGTTGATAAAGTTAATAAAATTGTTGAAACTAAAGTCTCAAATAGAGGTGTTGAGTATGAAAAAATCGCGGATTTGCCTGATAATAAAATATATCAAACGAAAAATGAGAAAATAGCCAGATACTTATCTAAATCGTATTCAACTGTTGAAGAAGGTGCTTCAAATATTTCAGAACACGAGCATTTGTTTGAAAAATACTTATTAAAAAATAAAGATTATGATATGGTTTCTGAAACAAGAAAGGACTTTATGACATCGTGTCATAAAGTTATAGGAAAACAAGGAAATAGTGTCCGGAGCGGTTCAAATTCAAATATTGATGATAGAAAAAATAAAATTGAGAATATGAATGTGTTTCTTAGTGGTTACAATAAATTTGTTATTGATGGTAAAAATAAAGTTCGTAAAATTATGGGACATCAAAACATAAGTTTAGGACATTTTAATGTTGAGGTATTGCGTGTAAAAGATAAAGAAGAAATTACAAAAGCTCAGCAACAACATGATTATGATGAAGAAAATGATAGCCAAGAGACGATAAACGATACGAAAACAAAGACTGAAAGTAATCTAAAGAATATCATATTAGCTGTGAATGCGGGAAGATATTTTTCAGTGCGATATGATGTTAAGCGGCAAAAAATATTAAGAATTAAAGCAAAAAAGAATGGTGAAGAGAAAGTTTTAAGAGATAAAAAAGCAAAAAAAACAACGGCAGACAGGCTTTCAGAAGCAATAGAAAAAACTAATGTGCTTAATAATACAATAAGCAGTGCATCAAAACTTTCAAGTGCTGAGAATAAGGATATTGAAGATATATTAAAAATTACCGGCAGCGTGGGAGATAAGGTTGAAAGAATTGTAAGTGAAAAAAAGTTGCAAAAACAGCAGAAATTTTTACAAAACCAAAATGAAAAGAGATTAGCTAAATTAGAAAAAAAAACGGACACCGTCATTGAAAAGAAAAGAGAAATAAATAAACTTTTATATGACAAATCATTATCTAAAAAGGATAAAGCAGAACTTGAGAGAAAGCTTGGAATAATTAAGAAGAAAGAAAAAGACAGCTTAATATCAAATGATATTAAGGAAAAGCGTATCAATAATTTATTAAAAAAGAATAGTGCAGAAATAAAAGATGTAGACAGATTAAAGAAAAAACTATTGAATAAAAATTTCAATCAAAAAGAAAAAATGCGTAAACTTGCTCAGAAGCAGCAGCTAAAAGCAATGTCGAGAGCGTATATAATAAAGAAAATGACAGAAGGACAATCAGATGATACAGAGTTTATTATGAATCTGATAAAAAGCAAAAGTGTTTTTGTTGTAGGAAACATTATGAGGCGATTTTGTAAACTCTTGTTAAAAGGTATAAAAAAACTTATAAAGTTGGCGGCTCCGGCAATGGCTGCAATGTTGCCTATAATATTTATGGTTATGCTTCTTGTTGCTCCGTTTGCAGCTTTAGGAGGAGCGAGCGATGATGAAGAACAGCAACAACAGGAACAGGTTGATGAGGATGGTGAATATGACGGTTCAGTATTAATATTAAAAGGACATATGAAAGATACAGTTAAGAATAATCCCAAAGTAATGAAATGGAAAGACTATGTTAAAAAAGCAGTAAAAGATAACGATATGGACGATAGCTGGGTTGATATGGTTCTTTGCATGATGCAGCAGGAAAGTGGTGGAGGAACAACCGATTTAATGCAGTGCGGAGCAATGACGCAGATTGAATCAATCAATACTGGGGTCAGAATCCTTAAACAAAATTGTATAAATGTATGTATCAAAAAAAATGTAGCTGATTTGAAAATGGTGCTTTGTTGCTACAATCATGGACAAAGCTTTGCTGATTACATAGTAAAGAATTATAAGTCAAAATATGAGGTAGAGGCATCAAAAAAGTTTTGTGCAGAGCATTTAGCAAGTTATAATGCTACATCTTCAAAAAAGATTTCTGTTTGGGGAGATCCATTATATGCAGCCCATGTTTTGCAATATTATTCCTTTGACGGTATGGTGTTACAGGATGATAAAGATATAGATAAATCAAAATGGAGTGACAAGGATAAAAAGAATGTTTCTTCTGTAAAATTGACGGAATTGACTAAATATGCGTGTAAATTCATCGGAAATAAGTATGTGTATGGTGGCAATGATATAAATAACGGAATTGATTGTTCAGGCTATGTGCAGTATATATTTAAGCATTTTGGAGTAAAACTTCCAAGAACATCTACAGAACAGTCAAAAGTTGGTAGGAAAATTGACAATATAAAAAATGCAAAACCAGGAGATTTGTTGTTTTATGCAAATGGAAAACAAGTGCATCATGTAGCAATCTATATGGGAAATAATATTATAATCAATGCAAGTAATAAAGCAACTTATCCGGCTGGAGGAATTAAAACACAGGCTGCAGATTATCAACCTATTTATTGCATTCGACGAGTTAAATAGAATTTTAGAAAGGCAGGTAACAAAATGACTATTAACGATGAAGTTCGTGTTATTAAGCAGATAAAAAGAATAACATATTTTTTGCTAATCAGTATGATTATTGCTACTGTAAGTACATTGACTTGTATAAATTTAAATAACAAATACAAGAACATTAAACAACAATCAGAAGCACTTCAAGCTGCTGATACACAGCAGCAAAATGTGAATAAGGAAATAAACAAATATATTGAAATTGCTTTTTCAATAGATGGGATGGATTATCAAAAGAACATCAAGCAGTTAAAGGATGCTTCGTCCGAACAAGTATATGAACAGCTTTTGTCCGAAGACTGTACTTCTGATGTTAAAACTGAATGTGTAGACAATCCTCTTTATGTACAAAAGACAGGAGAAAATGAATACATAATATTGTCTCCGATAACAACGCATACGATAGCGGATGGGAAAAGCTTAGGAAATTCAACTGAAATATGGCAGTTTGATATAAAATATAATAAAAGTTCAGATAATAAAGAATGGAATATAAAAGTAGTAGAAATGCATCCGGCAAATAAAAATTATAATTGATTATCCAAAATGCAACTTTGTGACATTATGTCGTAAAGTTGCATTTTTTATATAGAAAACATCAAAAACTATCATCTATGCAATAAAAAGTTTCAAAAACTATAACTCCATGAAAACGCAAGTCGTTTTTGAAAATTTAAAATAGAATCAATGTTGCGAAAATTATGATTTTACATGGAAAGGAGCAATTTTTTTATGGAAGTTATTTGGATAAGAGGACATCCTCAATGTTTAAATGATTTGTAATTATTAGTTCGATTTTATGGGAGGAAGAAATGAGACAGCGTAAAAAAATAAAAGAATTATTGAAGCGTATCGTTGCAATAGCTCTTGCTTTTGTAATGATTACCAGTGGAACTTTTGGAAATGGAAATGGAAATGTGAAATTTGTTAAAGCTGCAAATGAATACAAAATATATATTTTACGAAAAGTAACAATGTTTGTGCAGGCAAATAATCCTTTATCACAAATGGCACAGACTAATTCAGGAGATTATACGATATATTCAACAAATAGCGGTATGCTTTATTGCGGTGCAGTAAGCAGTTTCTCTTTTAAGCAATCTGGTCCCGGAGGAGAATCCGTTGTATATAAATATGGCAGTTCAAAAATAAATGCGTCCTCAAAAGATGATTGGGCATCGAAGATTACAAAGAATTATAATGGTTATCCGGTAGCGTATGTTGATGTCAGCGGGTCTCCTCACAATTATTCATCCTCAGTTATTCAGTCACAGTCTTGTACTAATGCAGAGGTGACAAAATACACTTGTGCTTATTGCGGTGATTCATACACAAATACAACAGCAAATGCATTAGGTCATTCTTATTCAGGAAGTGTTATACAATCACAGACTTGTACTAATAATGAAATTACAAGATATACTTGTTCAAGGTGCGGAACATATTATGATTCAACAACAGCAAATGCTACAGGACAGCATAGTTATACAGTGTTCCAGGAGGGAGCAAATTGCCAGCATCCGGCTGTATATAGATGCAGTATGTGTAGTGCAACAACATATTCAGGAGGATATGGCGGTCATTCATGGGTACAGCAGTCAGCGGCAACTTGTACTAATGCAAAAGTATTAAGATGTAGTGTTTGTGGAACAACAACAACGGAGGGTTCAGCATTAGGACATGACTATACAGTTTTTCAGGCAAGTGCAAATTGCCAGCATCCGGCTATATACAAATGCTCAAGATGTAGTGCTACAACATACTCAGGTAGCAATGGAAGTCATTCATGGACAAGAAAGTCAGCAGCAACTTGTACTGAGGATGAGGTTTTAAGATGTACAGTTTGTGGAACAACAACAAAAGGTGCATCTAAAACAAATCACGATTATTCAAGTACATCTGTAAAAGCTCCTACAAGTTCATCAAAGGGATATACAAGACATTCGTGTTCACACAGTGGATGTAATTCATATTACGATGATACATACACATATGGAGTTAAATTTGATTCTAACGGTGGACAGTTAGGAAGTATGAATACTCAGAGTATTCAGACAGACAAGAGTACTGCATTGTCTACAAATAAGTTTACAAAAGATCATTATACATTTACAGGTTGGAATACAAAAGCCGATGGAACAGGAACAGCTTATAAAAACGGTGAAGCAGTAAATAACATTGCAGGAAATTCTTCGATGATAACATTGTATGCACAGTGGACAATAAATAAGTACACTGTAAAATGCGTTGATTACAATGAAGATGGAAGTATTGTAGATGGAGCTGCCAACAATGCAACCAAATCAGTCGATTGGGGGACGCATGTTAGAGGTTCCGATTTTGGTTCAGATACAATGATCGGAACTTATTATCAGGATCATGCGTATATCTCAGATGATGGCGAAAAGACTGTTGAGGGAGATGTTACAATAAAGAGAATATTCCGTGACTATACAGGAGCCGGTCTGAATGGCTCGCTCATCACAGACGGAGTTCTTAAGAAAGTTTCAGACGATGCAACAGTTGTAGCAATTCCGAACGATGTAAAAAAAATTGAGGATAGTGCTTTTAAGAATCATACTAAGTTAGTGTCAGTTACTATTCCAAACAATACAGTGACAGAGATAGGTGCAAACGCTTTTGAGGGCTGTACTTCACTTACTTCTATCAATCTTCCTTATTCAGTCAAAAAAATTGGAAAGGATGCCTTTAAGGGATGTATCAATCTTACGAAAGTAACGGTTAAAAATCCTGAATGTGTTTTTGCAGCATTGAATAGTGAGGAAGAAGTAAAAGAAGACAATACATTTCCGAACAGTACAACTCTTTACGGCTTTAAGGGCTCTACGGCTGAGACATATGCCTCTCAGGTAACAAAGACATTCAGAGCTATCACGGATATTGAAGATGATTTCTTTATGAATGAAACTTCGATGAAAGAATTTGTTATACCGGACAATGTTGTTACTTTAGGCAATAACGCATTTAAAAACTGCACAAATCTTGAAAAAGTAAATCTTGCAAATGTAAATATCATAGGTGATTATGCTTTCCAGAATGATGCAGTTAAGGAAATTGTAATTCCTAAAACGGTAGGTAGCATTGGAAAATTTGCGTTTGACAGTTGTGAAGCATTGAAAAAGCTTAGTTTTGAAGAGGATAGCATTTGTTCAAGCATTGGGGAATCAGCATTTTCAAAGTGTAAATTGCTTGAAGCCGGGACAAATGCTTCAAATAAAAACGAAAATGTTTTATTTATTCCGGAGACAGTAAAAACAATAGGAAAAGAAGCATTTTTCGGAGATGACAAAATAGGTCAGATAGACATTAACGGTATGGATACAGAAATTGCTGAAACATCAGCAATTCCGAAAACTACCAAAGTAGGTTGTTATGCAGACAGCAAAGCATATAAATTTGCAGATACTAACAAGTATTTGATAGCATTATTTGTTGGTTTTGATGCGGATGGTGTAACAGATGTAAAAAAAGATTATCAGAGTTCAGAAACTATTTTTACGGTTGCGTTCGGTCCTAATATTGAAAAAATTTCTGATGCAGCATTTAGGAATTGTAGTAATTTATCCGAGATATGGATAGGTGGCAGAGATGGAGAAACAAAACTTAGAGAAATAGGAAATGAGGCATTTTTAGGTTGTTCCGAACTTGAAAAGGTTGTTGTTTCTGATTATGATAATAAACTTGATGTAATCGGAGATAAGGCATTTGCAAAATGCACAAGTCTCGTATCAGTGGATATGCCAAATACTCCGATATTAAGTTCGATTGGCTCAGAAGCCTTTAACGAGTGTTCTGCACTGTCAGAAATCCTTGTTTACAATCCAAATTGTAAAATATCTTCTAATGTAAACACATTTAATAAAGCAACAACATTAAAAGGCTGGAGCAAGTCAACTATACATGATTTTGCAAACACAAATGACAGGACATTTAGTAAGATAGGAGCATCTTATCAGATTATCTTTAACAAAGCTGAAGGAGTTGAGGGAACTCAGGCGTTGTATGTTTATAATAAAATGATTTTGCCGGATATTGAAATACCGGTAAGAACCGGCTTTACATTTAAAGGTTACAGAAATGGAGATACTGAATACTATGATGAAACAGGAAAGTGTTTAATCTCCGGAGAATTTGCAATTACGGACGATCTTATCGGTGATAATGCACCTAAGGCTGTCTGGAGCGAAAACAAGTACAACATAGTGTATAGTGCCAATGGTGGAACTGGTGAGATGGATGAAGTCGAAGATGTATTATATACGGAAAATGTAACTATAGCTAAGAATGTATATGAAAAAGCAGGATATACATTTACAGGCTGGAATACAAAGTCAGACGGAACAGGCAGGACACTTTTAGAAAGTGAAGTGTCAAAAGCACTTACAGATCAGGATGGTGAAACGGTAACACTGTATGCACAGTGGAAAGCCAACAGATACAATGTAGAATTTAACATGAATGGCGGAACGGCAGCAACAACGGCAGCTGTATCTGCGATATATGATGAAGAATTCAGTATTCCAACAATTAACTGCACAAGAGAGTATTATACATTTGGCGGCTGGACAAAAGAGAAAGATGCTTCAGGCACTGTATATACTTCAGGACAGGCAGCTAAAAATCTGACAACGGAAAACAATGCAACAGTAACATTATATGCAAAATGGATACCGATTGAATATGCCCTTAACATTGACTTAAATACGGGAATTTATGAAATCGGAAACGAAAATCCACTAACTTATAATGTTGAGCAGGAAGTACATTTAAATAATCCAATCAAGCCGGGCTATGAGTTCAAAGGCTGGTCAGGTGACGGCATCGAGGGAGTAAGCAAGGATGTTACGATTCCAAAGGGCAGCACAGGCGAAAAGAAATATAAGGCAAACTGGGGAGATAAATTACAGTATGCAATAACATATGATCTTGCCGGGGGAAGTCTTGCAGAGGGTAAGAGTAATCCAAGCTCATACGATGTAGAAACAGATGATTTTACACTCAGCAATCCGACAAAGACAGGTCATGAATTCATAGGATGGACAAAGAATGATGTGCCTGAAAGTGAATATACGATGACCGTTAAAAAGGGGTCTACGGGTGATATTAAGTTTACAGCCGTATATAAGGCTTGTAAATATAAGGTGACTCTTGAGACGATTGAGGGAAAATTTGCTTCAGAGACAGATGACATTACAGAATATACATATGGAAAAGAAGTAAAACTTCCAACAGGAGTTACAAAAGAGGGATACTACTTCAAAGGCTGGAGTACAGAAGAAAATTCAAAAACTCCAAATGTAACAGAAATATCTGCAACGGACATAGGTGACAAGATATATTATGCCGTATATGATGCTGATCCTATGGATAAATGTTTGCTTTATTACAGAGACGGAGATAAAAAACTTTTAAAAGATGATATATCAAATTATGATAGTGTTTCGGCAGTTGAAGGAAGTCATTCTTATCCGGGAAAAGTTATACTTCCTGCAATGCTTATGAGTAAGAAAGGCTATACATTTGCAGGCTGGCACGCAAAAGCTGATTTAAGTGATGAAGTCGTAACAGAATTTGAGTACCTCGGTCTTGCAACAGATCCTGATGATTTAGATAATAGTCAGACTTCAACAAAAACATTCTATGCAGCATGGACACCTAATACATACAATGTATCATTTGATTGTAACGGCGGACAGATAAATGGCGAAAGTGTTTCTTATTATACATTTGATAAGACACTTGCCCTTCCGACAGATGTAACAAAAGCCGGTTATACATTTGCAGGCTGGTATGATAATGCAGAGTTGAATGGAGATGCAGTAAAAGAAATTGCATCCGGTATATCAGGGGATAAGACATATTATGCAGCATGGACACCTTGTAAATATGCAGTTACACTTTACACAAACAACGGAGTTGTCGGCAGTGGAAATGTAACAGAATATACCTATGGCAGTAATACAGTTCTTCCGACAGATATTGCAAGAAAAGGCTGCACATTTGCAGGCTGGTATGACAATAAGACATTTGCCGGGAACGAGATAAAAGAAATTACTGCTACAGACAGCGGAGATAAGACATTCTATGCGAAATGGATGCCAAACACATATCATATCTCATATGTAACAAATGCCGGAGAAATAAAAAGTGGTAAAGTCGAGTCTTATATGTACAATACAGAGGTGACACTTCCAACAGATGTAAAAAAATCCGGAAGTGTATTTGTTGGCTGGTATGATAATGCTGAACTGGCAGGAACAGCCGTTGTCAAGATAAGTGCTTCTGATTTTGGAAATAAGACATTCTATGCAAAATGGAAAAATACTTCAAAAAATAATAACAACTATAGAAACGATGGTGATGGTGATGCTGATAATAATGGTGAAGATAACAATAATAACGGCGGTAACGATGCTTCTGCTAAAGAAGACAACGCAACGGCTGCATCGGGACAGTCAATCACTGTTAAGAAAGGTAACTGCAGCTACATCTATGGTTTTTACAACAAAAAGAAAAAAACAGTAGCTTTGAAAAAAGTTACAAATAATAAAATTGCTACAGCAAACATTCCTGCAACTATCAGATATAAGGGAATGTCATTGAAAGTAACAGCGATAAAAAATAATGTGTTTAGAAACTTTAAGAAGCTTAAAAAAGTCACATTTGGAAAAAATTTAAAGAGCATAGGAAATAGTGCATTTGCCGGATGCAGCAGGCTTTCTTCAGTAAAATACGATAATGCACTGCAAACAGTGCATAAAGCAGCATTTAAGAACTGTAAAAGTCTAAAGAATGTTTCGCTTGGCAAAAATATAAAGAGCATAGGAAATAGTGCATTTGCCGGATGCAGTAAGCTTTCTAATGTAAAAGCAGGAAAGAAGCTTGAAAAGGTCTATAGATATGCGTTCAAGAATGATAAAAAGCTAAAAAAAGTTTCAATAGCTTCAAAGAATTTCAGATTTTGCAAATATGTGTTCAAAGGTGTAAATCTTAAGGTAACAGTAAAAGTGCCAAAGAGTAATGTAAGAAAACTCAAAAAAACATTAAAAAGCAAAGGACTGAAAAAAGCAAGAGTGGTAAAATTGTAAAAATATGACAATTTTCCTTAAGAATGTTAAATAGTACCTCAGAATATACTTGTAATAGCTGAGTTGGTGTGTTATAATCAAATCAGCAAAAATAAAAGGTAACAGTGTTATATGAACACCAAAACAAAACCCCATAAGCTGCAATCTTATGGGGTTTTTACTTTTTTTGTTTGAGCAGTTTAAGCATCTGCTATGCTAGTTGTCATTTAAAAATGCTTGTCTAACCACTTGCATATGTAGTGAGCAACTACACTTGCCACAACAGAACAAATAAAAGGTAACATATATAAACACCTCCTCTCCGTTGTCGGAGTGGAAATGACAACAATTACAGTATATCAGATATAGACAAAAAATTACAGTATATCAGATATAGACAAAAAATTACAATCATAAAATATTTCACCGAACGAAATATTTTGATAAAGGTGTTTGCTATGGCTGAGTTTGCACATATTAAAACAAAAAAATGTTAATAAAAAACAATAAATGAAATTAACAAAACACATTGACATACATTGCACGAAGTGGTATAATATACATAAAGAAATCGGAGATGAAGATTTGAAAGGAGAGCTACTATGAAAAAAATATACATTACGGTAAGCATAATATTATTATCAGTATTTTGTTTTTCTACAAATTCAAAAGCAAACAGTTATTTGCCGAGTAAATATAGTTCGGAGACATTAGGTTATGTGACACCACATAAAGTGCAAAATGCACCGGTATGCTGGTCATACGCTGGAACAAATGCGGCAGAGAGCAGTCTGCTTAAGAGTGGTTTGTTGAATACTACAAAAGATGCTTTGAATCTATCTGAGTATCAGTTGGTATATTATGTATTCCATGACTATGATGGAGAGGCTAATTTATGGGATCAGCCCTTAAATAATATCAATAATCATTTCTCTGATAATTCCAGCGGAAGTATGGGAAATAATGCAAATGCAGTTGTCTCAGCGTATTCTGCATGGGTTGGACCTATAGCAGAGGACAGCAATACGACAGAAGACAAAATTCCACGGTATCGTTGGAAGTTTGGAAGTCTTGATAAATCATATGCGTCATCAAAAGATGTTGCACACCTTAGAGGAGCATATGATGTTAAAGTGACGGATAGAGACACGGCTAAGGAATGTATAGTGAAATATGGTGCAGCTTATTATGATTATTACGCAAAGGCAGGTTGTACGACTGCATTTTATGATGCATCAGGAAATGCAAATCAAACTTTCTTCTATGGTGGAGAAAATCATGTTGCAACCCATGCCATATCAATAATAGGCTGGGATGATAATTTTGATAGGCACAATTTTGTAAAATATAATGGAGAATATCCAAAGGAAAATGGTGCATGGCTTGTTAAGGATAGTAGTACGGATTACGGTTTTTTGGATTGGGTTTCATATGAAAATGTGGGTAGAGATAAATTCACATTCTTTGATTTTGAATCCGCAAATGACTATCAGTACAATTATCAGTATGATGGTCTTGCAGGAAACTATGAGTTAAAGGATACTTCGGCTGAATTTGGACAGATGGGCAACATCTTTACAGCTCAGCATAATGATGATGTGAAAGCAGCGGGATTTTATACAGGTGCAGGGAACACATCGTATAAAATCTATGTTTATAAAAACTGTAAGGAGACTCCGACAGATGGAGAACTTGCATCGACGAAAGAGGGGGTATTGGAGTACACCGGGTATCATGTTGTAAGATTGTCAGATTTTGTTCATGTAAAGAAAGGCGAAAAATATTCAGTTGTTGTTGAAATTCAGGATAAAAAGAACGGAAATCCGTTGACGCAGACTACGGGAGCGAATAACTTTGGTTACCAGCCGGGAAAGAAAGGGACATCTTTTTACAGATTTGGGTCAGGAGCGTGGAAAGATATAGCGGTTGAGGGGTATGACAGTAACACTCAGCATTACAGAAACAGTATGCGTGTCAAAGCCTTTACTGATGCTTCAACATATAATGTAAAGTTGTCTCCAATCAGCAGCACTAATGCTGATGTATCATATGATAATAAGACATATAAAGATGGGGACAGTGTGACATTTACTGTTACACCGAAAAACGGATATAACATAAATCAGTTAGGTGTTCTTGTAAATGGGAAAATTTTTCAGGGCAATAATGGTACATATACGATTACAAATATTGATAGTGATATAACTATCAAAGTAATAGATACAAGTACGAGTTTCACAATATCTTATGAAACACGAGGCGGAACGATAATAAATTCATATGCTCCAGGCACATATAATTACAAAGTCGGTACATCCGACTTTGGTATGGGTGTGAAAAAGAAAGGTTATGTATTCTGTGGATGGACGGAAGATAAAGATGCGACACCGGAAAATGTGACATATATAAAAAATATCTCAACAACAGACTTTGGAGATAAAACACTGTATGCCATATGGAAACCGGCAGTATATACGGTTACTCTAAAAAAGGATGTTGGGGAAACTGAAAATAAGTCATATAAATTTGAGTATAATAAAACATATGAACTTCCGGAGAATACATTTAAACAGAACGGTTATAATTTTGTTGGCTGGAACACAAAAGCCGATGGAACCGGAACAGCTTATTCTGACAAAGAAACAGTTAAAAATCTTGCAGACTCACCAACAGAAGTGTTCTTGTATGCACAATGGGAAGCACACTGTTATACAGTGGCTTTTAATGCTAACGGTGGAACAGGAGATATGGCGGATAGCAGCTTAGCATATGATGTGCGTGCATATCTTCCGGAGAATAAATTTACACGAAAAGGATATAAATTTGCCGGATGGTCAGAAACATCGGACGGAGAGATAAAGTATAAGGACAAAGAGTATGTTCTGAATATATCCGGAGATGCAGCATCGAAGACATTATATGCCGTATGGACACCTAATACATACAATATAGCTTTTAACGGCAATGGCGGAGAGTCAGATATTGATGTTCAGGCAATTAAATATGGAGAGAGTACAGAGTTAAAAGGTGACGGATATAAGAGAGGTTATGAGTTAAAAGAATGGAATACTAAGCCTGATGGCTCAGGAAAAGTATATAAGAAGTATGAAGAAGTATTAAATCTTACAGATCAGGATGACGAAACGATAACACTGTATGCACAGTGGAAAGCAAAAGAATATTCAATATTACTTAACAAAGATGATGGAAGTTATACTGCATATACCAGGATTTCTCATACTTACGGAACGGTGACAAAATTACCGACTAATATAACAAAAGCCGGATATGATTTTGCAGGCTGGTATGATAGTGACAGCGGAGAAGTCGTATATGAAATTGCTGCAGATAAGTATAGTTTTCCGGAGTGTTATGTTGCTCAGTGGGTACCGGCAAGTTACGAGATTACTTATAATACAAATGATGGCATAATAAATACCGGCAAAGTAGAGTATTACTACCATGAAACAGGTATCTCACTTCCGACGGATGTAACAAAGTCATATTATGATTTTGCAGGGTGGTACGATAATGCTGATTTTGAGGGAACAGCTATTACTGAGATAAGTGCAGATGCCAGCGGAGACAAAGTTCTATATGCAAAGTGGACTCCCAAGAAGTATAAAGTTACACTTAATATGGATGATGCAATATATGAATTTGAAATAGATTATGTAAAGGAATATACATATGGTATTGAGAGAAAACTTTGGGCACCATATAGAAAGGGATATTCATTTGAGGGGTGGTATGATAATGCGGAGTTCAATGGGGAAAGCATAAAAAGTATTGCCGCTGGGGAATCGGGAGATAAAGTATATTATGCTAAATGGAAAAGCAGAGATGAAGAAGAACCCGAAACAACACCGGAACCGGTGGAGACAGTCACTCCTAGTCCGGAGCCGACGGCAACAGCGGAGCCTGAAGAAACACCATCGACTTCAACACCATCACCTGCACCCGTTGAAACTTCAACGGCTGCACCGAAGCCGATAGAAACACCGGTACCGGAACAGCCTACAGATTCCCCGGTAATTGTTCCATCAGCTATCCCGGCACCTGTAAATACACCCGTTGTAATAT
>OCHA01000293.1_pt1 | contig 66472 bp, 60 predicted proteins | sample 1538591 | NCBI WGS metagenome assembly OCHA01 (sample SAMN04571710, study PRJEB22368) | human gut metagenome | biome: human gut; material: stool | host: Homo sapiens | place: Luxembourg | collected 2012-09-06 | reverse complement strand
CAGTTATCACAGTCCTGATCCGGTCCGTTGCATCTTCTTGCCATTATTTGACCTCCGTAAATTTACCGTTTTTAAGCATGTACCACGTACCGGGCTTTACGGTTTTGCCGTCCACCTTATGGCATTTTACGGTTTTGAGTTGTCTGTTACCCTCATCATCTTCGCCCCACTCAGCAAGGACAATGTAACAGCCTAAAGTGCCTTTTGCTTTACTCTCAACGCCGAACGCAAGAGCAATACTATCTTTGCCCTCTACGCTTGCAGCTGACTGGTAGCCTGTGTTGGTAGCAGCTGACTGGTCGCCTGTGTTGGTAGCAGCTGACTGGTAGCCTGTGTTGGTTGCAGCTGACTGGTCGCCTGTGTTGGTAGCAGCTGACCGGTCGCCTGTGTTGGTAGCAGCAGAGCAGTAGCCTGTGTTGGTAGCAGCAGAGCAGTAGCCTGTGTTGGTAGCAGCAGACCAGTAGCCTGTGTTCGTAGCAGCAGAGTAGTTGCCTGTGTTGGTAGCAGCTGACCGGTCGCCTGTGTTGGTAGCAGCAGAGCAGTAGCCTGTGTTGGTAGCAGCAGAGCAGTAGCCTGTGTTGGTAGCAGCAGACCAGTAGCCTGTGTTCGTAGCAGCAGAGTAGTTGCCTGTGTTGGTAGCAGCAGACCGGTCGCCTGTGTTCGTTGCAGCAGACCGGTCGCCTGTGTTCGTTGCAGCGGATTGGTCGCCTGTAGCACTTTCCTTTTTAGTCTCAACGATGTTATTCTTTATGTATTCCACGCTTGCCTGTACCAGCGCCGGAATCCCAATTTTCGCACCAATCTTCAATTTCTTTGAGCAATGCTTGCTCTCATCATCAGTTACAGGCTCGTCCAGTGCTTCAACCTCCGCATATTCGGACAAGCCTCTTTTAGTTGAGGGGGCATAATAATTAAATACATCAAGCGGATATTTACAGAAATGCATACCGCTGCGACAACATTTCGCCTTGTCTTCTTCGTAAACTGTATTTTCAGCGTATTGTTTTTTATGCTCGTTATCCGGCTCGCAGATCAAGCCCGGATAAAATCCTTTATATCCTTTCATTTATGTACCTCCTGAGGTTAATCTTGACTGCCATTGTACATGTATACCTCCTGATAAAGTTTATTGTATCTGTCCTCTGCGGTTTTGCAGTTCCCCTGCCAGAACTCCACTTCGGATTTCAGATCGGCTATGGCGTTTTCGTAATATTCCGCCGGTCGGCCGTTATCGCACAGTGCGCCTGTCCGTTCTCTCTGCCTGTTCTGCTCTTTAAGTGGTAAAACACCAAAGATGAATACTACAAACGCGCCGAGCGCCATACAGACGGCTACTACGCCCGCTGTTGCCCAGAACTGCAGTTCCGGGTTTTCGGCTAATTGTTCAAATATGTTCATTGATTTAAAACTCCTTATTTTTTAATTCATTTGCATGATTAGTGTAAAAACGGCTCATCGTGCGGGAGAGTCTTTCGCCTATTGCGGCAGTTTCGTTTTCCGTAAAGCCGGCAAACGGTTCTGTTTTTCCCTCCCGCTCAATGAGCAGATTGATCGTAAGCGGTTTATTCATAGCCTTTCACTCCTCTTTAAAGTCTATTTCGGCGTGTGCCTGTCTTATGAAAGAAGAGCGTTCACATCACTCCCTTGATTTTTTATTTGATATTTGCTATAATCAAGGTGCTAAGTTGATCTATAGCAAATATCCTTTGCAGTCGCCTGTTCCCGCAGGCGGCTTTTTTCATTCCCTAAACGCGCGCCAGATATCCGGCTTTTCATCTGCAAGCACCCACTTTCTCGGATCATCATTCAGGCAGCACCCCCGGCTTTCGGATGCAAGCGGGCACTCATAGCACGGAATATCCCCTTTGTGCTTTTTGCACTCTGCCCGGATCAGTTTCAGCGCTGATAGCAGTTCCTTCTTTTCCGCAGCGTTCATTCCGTTTCACCTCCCTTCAATGCTACTTATCTTTGGTACCATTACCAAAAGCATCAAGAATGATGTTTCCGAGATAACGACCGTAGATGTAACTGTAAAAGTCCGATCCTTTCATGTTCAATTCACGTGCTGCACAATCGATAAAATCCATGGTTGCTTTCGTCAGATATTCTTTATCCTTACAAGTACACATGAACTGAGTTCTGTTTTGATTGTGCAGAAAAGCCACTGATTCTTTCATAGTACCTCCTTGTTTTGACATTCACACTTTCAACTGATATACTTTTTGTGAAGGGTGGTATCAAAATGCAAAAAAATGATTTATTCGATAGGCTCGGTATATCCGAAGAAAATTTTAACAAAAGTGTTGATGAATACATGAAAAGTCCTGAATATACCGAATATATGAAAGAACTCCACAAAAAACACCATAAAGAGAAAGTTTTGAAAGTTGCAAAATGGTTAAAAGTGAACTTTTGGAATATCACAACACTTGTAATTGGGGTAGTAACCCTCATTTTTTCGGTTTTGGGATATCTAAAGGGATAGATTTAAAAATCAACAAAGTTTCTTTTAAAATATCCTCTATATCCGAAATGCTTATTTTTTCTTTTGGCAACAGGTGAATTAATGTTGCCGCCAGTGCTTCTGGTATTTCAGTCTGCTTCATATTCCCTCCTAATTTGCCAACAAATAAGCAAACATATTTTCTCGCATTTTTGCGAGTTCTACGGCAAAAAAATTTCTTTTGCAGTTTGATCATCCAAATGGAGATATTCAACTATTTTTTCAACCTCGCCGATTTTTATTCCCTTAGGTTTTGATCTTTTGCGGTACCAAGTGCTTTCATCGATATTTAACAACTTAGCAATCTGGATATTAGAAACTTTTTCTTTTTTCATAACGTTCTCAAGTTTTTTTATATCCACTTTTCTCACCTCCTACGATAAATATACTCGCAAAAATGCGAGTTGTCAAGTGTAAATTTGCAATTTTGCAAATATTTTTTGATTTTCTCTTGCATTTTTGCAATGTGTGTGTTATGCTGTCTTTAAGGCAGGTGATAAAATGGAAATAAATGAAAGAATAAAACATCGTAGAAAAGAACTCGGGCTTTCTGCTGAATATATCGCAGAAAAGTTAGGTCTTTCCCCTGCAACTATATACAGATATGAAAGTAAGGAAATTAAAAAATTCCCTACTGATGTTTTAGTACCACTGGCAAAAGTTCTCCATACAACGCCGGAATATTTAATGGGTTGGAGCGAATCTAAGCAACTAAAACTTGATTCACCAACCATTATAGACAATAACGTTTCATTTCCGGTTATAGGCGAACTTGCTGCCGGATATGAGCATATTGCCATGGAGGACTGGAGCGGAGAAACGATAGAGATTCCAGAATCTTATCTTAAAGGAAGAAAAAGAGAAAATTTCCTGGTACTGTCTGTTAAGGGCGATTCCATGTACCCCCACTATCAAGACGGCGATAAGGTGCTGATATTAAAGCAGGATTGTATCAACGAAAGCGGCGATATTGCTGCCGTGATCTATGACGGCGAATACGCTACATTAAAAAAGGTTGAATATAAAAAAGACGCGGTACGCCTTGTGCCGCTCAATCCCGAATATAAGCCGAGAGAAATATCCGGCGCTGATCTTGAGCAGTTTAAAATCATAGGCATACCGCGATTATTGGTTCGTGAAATTAATGACTAAAATTTGTATTTATTTTAAATATATGTTGAAAAATGCTCTACAGAGTGCTATTTTATAAATATATCATATTAAGTAAATATAGGAGTTACTATGGGATTTCTTGATATTTTTAAGGCTGGTAAAATAAAGAGAGAAAATGAACAATTAAATGTTCAGATTCAGCAATTACAAACTCAATTAAATGAACTCGGAGGTATGGACTATTTCCAAGTGAAAGAAACCATTGCAAAAATGGAACAAGCATCTAAAGCAAAGATCGAGCAGCAAACATCTGATGCTCGAAATCGCATTGCTTCCGCAAATAATGAAATAGCCGAATGTAATAAAATCATCGCCAACTTAAATCAGAGAATATCAGAATTAACAAGTAATGAGGAAAAAATAAATAAAAGGCTTAAAACGGCTACTAATAAACTGGCGCGGTCAAAAGAACTATATGAAAGTATATCTTATGCAATAAATAACTTTTTTAATTACGCACCTGAATTACAGTACTGTAAAATACCATCTACTGCTTATGGAGAATATCAGGAACTTTGCCCTTCTGTTATATTAAAATTACATCATATGGATGTAAAATCGCTTCGCAAGGTTTATCGCGATAATGAAAAGCAGATACAAAAAGTTCTTGAGCAATATGAAGGCAGATATACAACCAAGGCAAACCAAACCATTTACTCTTTAATGGTTATCGCACTCAGAGCCGAGTTGCAGAATATTCTTTATAATTTGAAGTATGAAAAACTTGATGAAGCAATCGAGCACGTAAAAGACGTTACCTCAAAATATCTGGCGATCGCCTCTACCGGTAATCAGAACATCGCCGGAACTTTAACCAAATTTATTGGAGAAATAGAGTATCTATTTATCAACGCAGTTAAAATTGAATACAATTACTATGTAAAAAAAGAGCAAGCGCGCCAAGAACAACTTGCGATTAGAGAAAAGATGCGCCAAGAAGTCGAGGAACGAAAGGCTTTAGAAGCGGAGAGAAGAAAAGTAGAAAACGAAGAAACAAAATATAATACGGAAATTGAAAAACTCAAAGAGCAGTTGGCAACTGCGCAGGAAGAGGAAATACAAAAACTCAACGATAGGATTCTTAAACTGCAATCACAACTCGCAGAAGTGGTTATAAAAAAAGAAGAAATCACAAATCTTGCAAACGGAAAAGCGGGAAATGTGTATATTATCAGCAATTTGGGATCATTTGGAGATAAGGTATTTAAAATAGGCATGACTCGTAGGTTAAACCCTCAAGAACGAGTTAATGAGTTAGGAGACGCCAGTGTTCCGTTTAAATATGACGTACACAGTTTTATTTTTTCTGAGGATGCTGTAGGTCTTGAAAGTGAATTACATAATAGACTCAATGAAAAGCGAGTAAATAAAGTCAACCTAAGAAAAGAATTCTTTTATTCCACGGTTGATGAATTGGAAGCATTAGTGAATGAAATTGATCCAACAGCAGAATTCAACAAAACAATGCTGGCAGAAGATTTCAGACAATCATTGTCTTCTGATGAATTATATACTACAGAACTTGAAGATATATCAGAATTAGGAGACCAAAACGAAGATATTTTAAATTAAAAAAGACGGCCTTTCGGCCGCCGGCAGGTCTTGGATATGCAGAAAAAGAGACCTGCTGAAATAAGCATATAATAAATCGTTTATTTTGTCAATAAAAAATAAACCCCTCAGCTGCGCCAACAGCCAAGAGGTTTAAATAAGCAGAGTGTGGTACACCCCACCTTGCAAATAGATTGTATCACACTCTGCTTGAAATTGCAAGCAGGGTATTTTTATGCCCTTTTTTAAGTAAAAATAAAAGGGAGTGATACTATGGGTCTGAAGATCGGCGCAGCCTATATCAGGGTATCTGATGAGCGGCAGGACGAATATTCGCCGGACAGCCAACTTAAACTGATACGCAAATATGCTAAAAACAACGACTACATAATTCCAGATGAATACATATTCTACGATGACGGAATAAGCGCAAAGAGTACGAAAAAGCGCGTGGAGTTTAACCGGATGATCGCGCTGGCGAAATCCGATGACAAACCCTTTGAAAGCATATTTGTTTGGAAATTCAGCCGGTTTGCCCGAAACCAGGAAGAGAGCATTGTTTATAAATCCCTGCTTAAGAAAAAAGGCGTAAGCGTGATCAGTATATCCGAGCCAATCATTGATGATGTTTTCGGCAGCCTGATCGAGCGCATCATTGAATGGATGGACGAATACTACCTGATCCGGTTAAGCGGTGAAGTTAAACGAGGTATGACCGAAAAGGCGTCAAGAGGTGAGCCGATGTGCCACCCTGCTCTCGGATATGATCTGATCAACAATCAATACGTGCCTAACGCTGAGAGCGTTTATATAAGGCGGATTTTTGAAAGTTACTTAAACGGTATGGGTGAAAGAGAGATCGCCCGAAATTTAGCCCTACAGGGCATGAGGACGCACCGCGGCAACCCTCCCGACAACCGATTGATTGATTACATCCTGCACAATCCCGTTTATATTGGCAAGATCCGCTGGTCTACGAACGGCAGGGCGGCATCAACACGAGATTACGATAATGAAAATATAATGATCGTTGACGGTACCCATGAACCGCTTATAGATCTGGACACATGGAATGAAGTACAGGAGTTACTAATGGAAAACAAACACAAATACAAGCGCTATCAGCGCCGGGAACAGCCGGTTCAGTTTATGTTAAAAGGACTTGTGCGTTGCGATACCTGCGGTGCAACACTGGTTATGCAATCTACGAAATGCCCATCTATGCAGTGCCATAATTACGCACGCGGCTCTTGTGGTGTCTCTCATAGCCTTTCAATCAATAAAGCGAACAAAGCGGTAATAGAAGCGCTGGAAGCGGCTGTAAACACTTTGCAGTTTACGATTGAGCCTGCTGCTGCGAAATCAGAATCACCAGGGCTTGATTTTGATAAGCTGATCAGTTCCGAAAGAAATAAACTTAAGAAGATCAAAGAGGCGTATTTGAGCGGCGTAGACACGTTGGAGGAGTACCAGCAGAGCAAGGCTGAAATACAAGAAACCATTGACCGCCTTGAAAACGAACAAAAAGCCAGTCAGGAAAAGGCAGACTGTAACAAAGTCAGCAAAAAGGAATTTTCAAGACGCGTGATAAATGTGCTTGATTTTATTAAATCGCCCGATGTTTCAGAGCAAGCCAAAAACGAAGCCCTGCGGACGATCATCAGCAAAATCATATATGTTAAGCCGGAAAATCGGCTTGATATTATTTTTTATACTTAAATCATCTCTTTTTGCCGTCAAGAGGGCCGGACGGCGAATTGGGTGCGTCACTGCGCTACCTTTCCCAGCGCTATTCTATGCCGCTGCCCGAATTAAAAGGCCTGCTGACGGATATAGGCACAGAAGAGTTGGGGCATCTTGAGATGATTGGCACGATCGTGCACCAGCTTACGAAGAACTTAACCGAGAAACAAATCGAGGAAAACCCCGGCTTTGCATCGTATTTCGTTGACCATACCACAGGCGTTTACCCCACTGCCGCAAGCGGTTTTCCTTGGAGCGCGGCGTCCATTCAGTCTACCGGTGATCCTATTGCAGACCTGAACGAAAACCTTGCTGCCGAGCAGAAAGCACGTATCACTTACGACAACATCCTGCGCCTGGTTGATGACCCCGATGTTATTGAGCCAATCAAATTCCTGCGTGAACGTGAAATCGTGCATTACCAGAGATTTGGTGAAGCGCTGAGGCTTCTGACAGACAAGATGGACAGCAAGAATTTCTATGCGTTCAACCCGTCTTTTGACAAGCGCGGGCTCAACGCAAACAACAAAAATAAATGAAATAATTTCTTTTTTTAAGAGGCAAAAGCGGCAGCGTTCCTCAGTTTGGAAACACTGCCGCTTACGCAAGATAATAAATCCTAACCGTTTCCTACGGCTGTATTTTTCTCTATTTTTCAGGGATGCTTTATAAGCCGCCTATCACGCTCAATTTCATGTTGCAAAGGCAAGGCGCATTATTCGGCTTTGTAATTCTGCGTGGCATAATACCACGGTCTTATATTTTTCTATATCAACGCTCTCTTTTGTCCGTGTTTGCATTGATTGCTGCTATTATTTTACTTTCATTTAACATATAATCATTTTATCAGCCCTGACGTTTTTTGGGGCAACATATTGTTTTTTGCTCTTGCAAACCTGTTTTATCTTGCTTGATCCTGCGCAAATATTATGCGCCTGTCCAGTAATAATTCACATATGACTTTTTTGTTCCATCCTGTTTGCTATTCTGTTAGCGAAAAGGAGGGAGGCATATGCGTGAAACAAATGCGCCTAAGCGCGGTGTTTTGTGGATCATAGACGGAGAACTGTATGCTTTTGAGTATAAAGAGGGAAAATATCCGCGCGCGCTTGCAAAATCAAAGGTTACTTATACTCATAAAAATCTGTGGAGAGAGGTTTGCCCGAAAGGCTGTAATAAACCTTATAATTATTATCCCAGAGGGAGGGTACATATAAGGCAAGACGGTTCTGTGCATATTTATCTTAATCCGAACATCACAGAAGAATTCTTACCAAAGATCAAAACTTTTTTTGGAATTACCTGCGAATCTGAAACACACTATGAATATACTGCTCACTATCGCTGTTATCTTGATACAAATTGGAGCGGGCAGAAATGAAAAAGAATTTTGCAGATATTCAAAACTACGAACGCAAAAAACGCCGTGCCGAAGCCGGATATTTTTATCATCGGCATTACAATCAGATCATCGTTTCGAGAGAAGAACTTTACTTTCAGCTTGAGAAAGCAGATCTCAATGAAAATCTTGTTGCGTGCCTTGCGTTTGGGCACGACCATCCGCAATATGATTATTGGCTTCTTATGGCGAGCATCAAATTTTGGTTTATCGGCAGTCTGTCTTATCCGCGCCGCAGGAAGCACCAAGGGCAAGAATATCATAAAGGCAAAAAGTTAAAACATGGAGCCCGGCGTTCTAAAATTATGCCATTTAACAGAGCAGACAACTTTGAATATTTTGCTGCAAAGCCATCGCGCGAATATTATAAAAAAGTTATTTTTGATCGTTTTCTGGAGAACACAGATGAAGCGAATACATGGTTAGAACATTTATCCGGCCTTTATCAGAAAATGCCAAATATCAAAGCGGATCAGCTTCTGTGTAAATACACGGTTGTCAGAAACGGCTGTATTCGTATGCTGGCAAGCACGCGTGAATTTTATTTTGCCGAAGAGTACAAAAGCATAATTGATCATATTGCAAGCAATAATGTTTCTATGCTGGAATTTCGCAGTAAATATGGCGATATGCCAATACTTCCTGATAAATATGAAAATATATTAAAAAATGGATATTATGGCGATCTTTATAGATGATCAAAAATCAAGCATGTTAAATGTTTAACCACACAATAGAATCGGAAAGCCATAAAAATTTTAATCAGTAAACAGCCAATCTTTTTATATGACTTTCTTTGCGCGCCCGCATAGATGGCGGCTCTTTGCTTTTTTCATCTGCTTAAAGGCATGATAAAAGGCCGGTGCAGGAATTGTTCCTGTGCCGACCTTTTTATTTTTTGAGTTACCGGAGCAAAATTACCACTTATAGATACTTCCGCTCATCTTATACTCCTTACCCTCACGTTTTACAATGATCCAGCCAAACTGTAATCTGTCATCCTCCGGATTCCAGCGATTGCTTTTCGTAAGATAATTATGGCTTCCGAAAATATTCAGATTGCTTGCCTCAAAGAGTTCGTTATTATTTTTTTCCAACCCAAATCTTTTCTTAACTGCCTCTTTTGTCTTTTCTCCATCTTCTCCATGAAAAGCACAGATCACGCCGTCCAAAAGTTGCTTCATGACAGATACCGGTTGAATGCTTTTTTTAGATTCTGGAACTGTCAATGTTATTTTGATAGCAAAAGACGCATCATCAGGAATCGGAGTCTGCGTGGAAACTACCTTGACCTTTGAAACATTATTTCTGATTGCCGCGTAATACTGATCCGGTTGATCAGGCAAAGTATTGCCAATGGGTATATCTGTCCATTTTGCTATAAGATTTTCTTCTTTCGGCTTATCAGGTACTTTCTCCTCAGGGATAATCTCATACTTATAAAGATACCTGTCAGATGATTTTTCGTAATTTTTTTTAAATATAATTTGTTTCGGGAAATCTTTAAAAACACATGAAAAAGCGCCTTTGCCTATATTATAGAAAAGCTTGTTTTCCAAGTCGTAGTCGTGTTTTTTATCTGGTTCTTGTTGTTCTCCATATGTGGCAAGTAAAACTTCATCCTCATTTATTTGAAGCGAGCGTACTTTCTCGTAAATATGATATTTTAGACAGTATTCTTTCGGATGGAGTAGTTGTTTATTGCTTGGGTATGGAACAGTAGTATTCGATTCGATTTTTATTGATTTTACTAGATTGTTTTCAATGGAAGAAGTGGTATGTATTTCTAGTGGATCGTTATCATATTTTCTTGGCCACTCATTTGTGTTTACTGTCAACTCTTTTTCTTTAAACTCTTCATTACTCATAAAAATGCTCCTCTCCTATGTTTTTATAATAGCAATATATCATAGGCCTGATTGTTTGTAAAGCTCGACTCCCAATATATTATTCGCCATATCCCTTTTTCAGCACATACCATCTGTTATACCTGTTGAAATAAAAATCTAAATCCAAATTGAGGGAAACCTTTCCGATGTGCCAAAGCGCAATCCCCATGATAGGGAATGTTTTCAGCAGAACAATCCCTTTTTGACACGATGACGCACGCGCTGTTTTATGTGCATGCGTTTTTATATAATGTTCGCGAAGGAGTTGTAAAGTATGGATGACAAAAAGATCAGAAAAATACTGATTTCATATTTAAAAACGACAAGCAGCGAGATAAGGATATACCAGGAGAAAACATAGGCGGAGCAATATGCGATGTTATGGGTGTTACTGACTGCTTAACGGGATATGAAATAAAAAGCGATATTGATAATTACCAGTGTCTTGAATCACAGATCAGATTCAAAATACGTTGAAGCAATTAAAAAATGTGAGAAAGAACTTGATGAAATAAACAAAAAAATAGATATTGCGCCAAATGATTAATACTAAAAGATCATGTTCATAAAGCGATGAGCCAAAAATGTCACATAAAGCATTGTAAAATCCGAGTATAAGATGTAAAATAAATTTGAGGTGAGGATATGTATACCAAACAGCCAAAGAAGATGCTGATTATCAACATTCTTGATATTCTGAAAAAATACACGGACGAGGATCACCGGCTTTCGCAGAAAGAGATCATTGACATTCTGAAAACTGAATACATGATGGCGGTGGACAGGAAATCGGTAAAGCGCAACCTGATGAACCTGATCGATTTCGGTTACCCTATTGAATACAGCGAATCTATAAGAATGACGCCAAACAGAAATACGGGGGAGCTTGAGGAAAATGTGATTTTATCCGATTTTTACCTTGAGCGTGATTTTTCCGACGCCGAACTTCGCCTTTTGATCGACAGCCTGCTGTTTTCAAAGCATATCCCCTACAGTCAGTGTAAGGAACTGATTGAAAAATTGGAGGGGCTTTCAAACAAATACTTTGAGGCGAAGGTCAAGCACATTAAAATGCTGCCGAAGAACAAGCCTGAAAACAAGCAATTGTTTTACACGATTGATATACTTGACGAGGCAATAAGCAAGGAAAAGCAGGTAAAATTTCACTACGGGCTTTACGGTGCGGATAAAAAACTGCACCCGCAAAAAAGCAGTGACGGCAAAATCCGGGAATACATCATAAACCCGTATCAGATCGTGGCCACGAACGGCAGATATTATCTTGTGTGCAATTATGACAAGTATGATAATCTATCCAACTACAGAGTAGACAGGATCATGGATATCGAACTGCTTGACACGCCGGTAAAACCGAAGAGCAAAGTGCATGGCATTGAGCACGGGCTTGACCTTTCAAAGCACATGAGCGAGCATATCTATATGTTTGACGGAAAGAGCGTTGTGACGCAGTTTGTTGCAGAGAAATTCATCATAAGCGACATTCTTGATTATTTTGGTGATGATGTTAAATTCACCAATGAAACAAAAGACAAAATAACTGTTACCGCAAGGGTAAACGAGAAGGATATGAGACTCTGGGCATTTCAGTATGCACTGCAAGTAAAGGTATTATCACCGCAAAGTCTTGTTGATGAGATAAAAGGAGACCTTGCCCGCGCGGTGGATAAGTACAGCGAGGAATAACAAATGAAACTGAGCAAATCACAATACATAAGGGCATTGCAATGCCCAAAGATGCTTTGGATGGACAAGTTCATGCCGGACAAAGCCGTTTGCAACGACAATCTGGAAACTATATTTGAAACGGGAACCGAAGTAGGAAATCTTGCGCGCTCCTATTTCGGCGAATATGCCTTGGTGGATTTCAGTTTTGACAAAAAACAGATGATCGAGGATACGGAAAAATACATTTACAGCGGCGCAAAGAATATTGCGGAAGCGAGTTTTTTGTGGGACGATCTGTTTTGCAGTGTCGACATCCTGCACAAGAATCCATATGGCTGGGATATAATTGAAGTGAAAAGTTCAACGCATATTACGCCGGTTTACATAGAGGATATGGCATTTCAGTATTATGTTTTAAAAAAATCGGGGCTCAGCATAACCGGGATTTACAATATGCATCTGAACTCTGAGTATGTGCGCCGGGGCAGACTGGAACTCGGCAGACTTTTCAGCATTGAAGACTGCACGGACATTGTTTTAAGTAAACAGGAATATGTTAGAACAAATATTGATAATATAAGAAAATTCATGGCAGTGGCTGATGATATGGAGCCGGAAACCATCCTTGGCTTGCACTGCGATAAACCGTATAACTGCGCTTATACAGATTACTGCCGCAGGAATCTGCCTCACCCGAATGTTTTTGATATACGCTCAAACATGAAGGGAAAACGAAAATACGATCTGTTTGATAGCGGAATCGTAAGTTTTGAGGATGTTATCAAGAGCGGCGCACGCTTAAGCGTAAACCAGCAATTACAGGTAGAGGCCGAATATTATGAAAAACCTCCGAAAATAAATAAAAAGAAGATAAAAGAATGCCTTGAGGAATTCTCTTATCCTTTGTATTTTCTTGACTTTGAAACCTTTCAGCCTGCCATACCGAAATTTGACGGCACAAAACCTTATATGCAGATACCGTTTCAGTACTCACTGCACATCCAAGACTGCAAAGGCGCAGAACCGGAACACCGCGAATTTCTGGCAAAAGAAGGCACGGACCCGCGCCGATCGCTCGCGGAAAAACTATGCGAAGACATACCGCGTGATGTTTGCACCCTTGCTTACAATATGAAGTTTGAAAAAATGATCATAAAATCGCTTGCCGAGGAATTTGCCGATCTTGCGCCGCACCTGATGAATATTTACGAAAACATCAAAGACCTGATGGTGCCGTTTGAAAAGAAATATTATTATGACCGGGCTTTTGAAGGCTCGTATTCCATAAAATATGTTCTGCCGGCAATGTGCCCGAACGACCCGGAACTGAATTATCATAATCTTGACGGAATACACAATGGGGGCGAAGCAATGGCGGCGTTTGACGGGCTTGAAAAACGCTCGCCGGAGGAAGTGGCTCAGATACGCAAAAATCTGCTTGCCTATTGCCGTCTGGACACGCTTGCCATGGTGAAGATTCTGGAAAAGTTGGATGATATATGTTAAAGTATTATAAAGGATTAAAACAAGGAGATAAAATTATGTATAAGGGTGTGTATGAAGGTGTAGATGCTGATAAACAATCCAAAAAAATATTGATTTTAGGAGAATCGCATCATTCAAAGGACGGAAATGGTGATTTTACTACAGCAGGAGTTATTCAACATATGAAAAGATGCCCAACAAACGACGCATTTCATTTTTTTCACAAAGTAGCAAAATCCTGCGGCGCAAAATTCAGCTGCACAGAAATGGAATTTGAAATGTTTTGGAACAAAGTATACTTTGGGAACTATATTGAAGATCTGTGTGAAATTAAAACTTCTACAGCAAAAAATTTAGCTAGAGATAACAGAGTACTCTATAATGACAACTTATTCAAATTTATTAATGAAAAAAATATTGATATGGTTTTAGTTTTCAGCAGATTAGTGTATAATTCACTGCCGTCTTTTTCTGAATCTTTAAAATCGAACGAAAGGCAAAAAAATTTTGACGATGGAACTTTAAAAGTTAAAAGTAAAAGCGATTGGATAAGTCACTGCGTTTATTTACCGGATGCAGCACATAAATATACTAATGTGCTGCTGAATAAAAAAGTTGATTTTTATGGGATGAGGCACCCTTCGGCAAGATGCGGATATAATGCAGAAAATTACAGCAAATTTTTACATTGTTTATTTGTTTAACAAACTAAGAATTGTCATATTATCGCGTTTTAATTGCTTTGTGCTCGCAACACATTCTTGAGATTATATATTTGTAACACCGCTGTTTAATACAGCGGTGTTTTTTTCAAAATGCGGACCAAATTCAGATTCTGAAACGGTTATAGGAAAAGAAAATCCGAAGGAGGTCTGATTATGACTGATGAAAAACTGAATAACCTTAAGGAAAGGATCATTGAATCCGCCGAGCAGGACAAAAAGATCAAAGAGGATTATAACAGATTTTGGCTCAAAAAATTTTCCAGATTTGTGCTTGTGCCGATCCTCTATTTTCTCTTTTTCTTTATCCTGCAGCAAACCTGCGAACCATCCACCGTTTCAGCCTGGGGACACATTACGGCATTTGTAATTGACATTCCTATGGTATTTATTCTGCTTACTCAGATGAAAGTTAAAACACCGCGGCTAAGCGACGGCAGGAAATGTTTCACTTTGCCGGGCAGTGTGTTGAAAGCCCTGTGCGGTCTATGTGCTTTCAGCCCGTTCATCTTTATGCTTTACGGAATCTTCTATGATCCGCAGTTAGGTCAGTGCGGCATCCCCGTTTGGAAATTGATCCTGCTTTCCCCTGTTATCTTTATCGGGCTGCTAGCAATGTCATTATTTATGGGAACATCGGCGGCGTATTCCAATAAAGTGGATAAAAACGGAAACCCGATCATGACGAAAAGCGATTACCGGCTGATGCGCCAAGATCAGGAACTTGCAGGACTCGACCCGGACAAAATGCCGTTTGTTTTATCCGCAAGTGAAGCCAAAAACATGAGCAAATCGGACTGGTATAAATTAGGCCTTGACCTTGAACTTGCCGGATACAAAGTTTTCAAGAAATAAGTAAATAAAATCTTAAAACAAATCCCCGCAGATTTACACTGCGGGGGTGTTGTTTTATGCTGCCGTTTGACCGGCAAGGCGTTTTTTAATTTTTTGAATATCTATTTTTGTGATGGTTACTTTTTCGGCAAGGGCGTGGGCAATTGCCTCAAACAATTCCTTATTCTGTGTGATAATCTCTTTTGCTTTATGATAATATTTTTCCACCTGCGCAGAGGCAATTATTTCAAGTTGATGCTTTTTATGCTCTGAATCGTCAAAGCCGAAGGCATAATTTGACAAACCCCATACGCAATCATCGCTGATTAACTTATAAACCTCCCGGAAAACAATATCCAGATCTTCGCTTGAGCCGCAATTGGTAATACCAAATTTACATTCCACACCTGCCATTCCGCCGAGCCCGGAAATGATGCGCTGTATTTTAAGAAAAAACGGATCTACGTCTTTATTGTTCAGATCTGAGTAAACGGTCATACCGCCGACTGAGCGCTCTCCGCCGAGGACTGAAACGATCGTTACGCTGCCGGGATTAAGGACCTCTGAAACAACTGCGTGACCCGCCTCGTGGTAAATCACCTGAGCTGAGCGGCTGTTTGCGTTATTTAAATTTTTGCACAGATCCATATTGGCGGAAAAGCAGTTTTCATGCACATCAAACACGACATACATACAGGCACGCACGAAATGCTCCGTCGTGATCAGATCCGAACGCTCCGCCCCGGCATAGATACCCGCCTCGTTTATAACGGTTTCAAGTTTTGCGCAGGAACAGCCGTTAAGCACATCTCCAATAAACTTCGGGTCGGGTTCCACATGGAATTTCTTTTTGCTGAGGTAATATTCTATTATTTTCGCAGCGTCTTCACCCGTTGGCGGTTCTATTTTAATAATCCGATCAAACCGCCCTGCGCGGCATAAAGATTGGGGCAGTTTGTTGATATCATTCACGGTCGCAAGAACAAAAATATTTCTGCCTTTAATTTCATCTATGCAGGACTGCACCGTAACATATTCCTCTGTATCTCGGCGCCTGTCATCACTGTTTGAGAACTTGTCCAGATCATCAAGCAACAGTATGGACGGGGCGTTTTCCGCCGCCTTTTTAAAACAGTCTTTAATATGCTTTGTGAAATCGCCGTCCGGCTTATCTTTACGGCAGGTAACGGTATATCTGCCGCAGGCGTTGATGAGGCATTGCGCCATAAGCGTTTTGCCGAGTCCCGGCTCGCCGTACAGCAATAACCCCGCCGGCGGAGCAACGCCGAGTTTGGAATATACATCTGGATTTGTAAGCACATCCGTGATCTGCATGAGTTCTTCTTTAATATTTTCGTAACCGATAATTTTGTCAAAAGCGTTTGTTTTCATAAGACTTTCTCCTTTTCATTTTGTGATTTGATTATACCGCAGGTTATGTGCACTTTATAGGACATCACCTTGCGCGCTATAATCGTTTTTGAAAAGGAATTCAGTCCGTTTTTATACAATTTTTTATTATAATGAGATAAAATTGACTCACCGGCTATTATATAATATCTTTGCGCATAAAGGATTTGCTTTACATTGAAAGCAGAGCCGAATAGTGATACTATTAAAACAGAATTGTGATTAAAGGAGAATGGATATGATTGAATTAACGGATTTTTCAAAAAACAACTTTGAAAAAGTAAAAAGCATTATTAAAGATATGGGAAAAAGCAAATTGATTTTTCAGAGCGAGGCGCAATTTCAGCATGTTCTTGCAATGAGATTGGAAAAGGAAATTGACGAAAACAAAGATTTGAAGATCTATTTGGAAGCATATACGAATGATTATACATATGAGTGTACCGGAAAAACAAAAAGGTGTTATACGGATATTGTTATTTTAGACAACAAGAACATGCGATATATTGCTATTGAACTAAAATATAAAACACAAGAATTCAGTTGTACATTAAATAAATTTAAATTTGATTTAAAACCTCATCACGCGATCGATAATGGCTGTTATGATTTCTTATGGGATTTAAACAGAATTGAAGATTTAACTATAAATTCATCCGGCAATATGAAAAAATACAAATGCATAGCAGGATGCGCGGTATTTATTACAAACGACAATAGATATTGGACATCTCATGCCAGCGATTCATCAGCCAGATATAAAATGTTTTTCCTTGGTGACGGTGACATTATAGAAAAAACTGAATTAAAATGGAATAAAAAAGATGATGATAAAGATTCAAGACATAATACGCGTATTATTCTTAAAGGCGTAAAAGAAAGTAAATTTGAATGGCAAGATTATTGTGAGTTTGACCCAGAACAAGAAAATAACATATTTAAATACCTGTTTCTAACTGTTTGATCCTATAAAAACGCCCTGATATCGTGAATTACATGTTCACTAATATCAGGGCGCTTTTATTTTGCAAATTGAATTTTAATTTTGATCCAGAAATGCGCAGAGGGTCCTCCTATAGCATAGAGAATTCGGGAGTAGAGTTTTGAACAATTCCGAATCATCTTTGCCGAAGGCTTTAAGTATGCCTGCCGCGATGCCGGCACTTCTTGAAGCACCGGCATCGCAGTGTATCCACAATTCCCGCACTTCATCTTTCCATTTTAAAACAAAGTCCTTCACTTTTTGCGCATCCTCGGCTGTCATGCCCGCATAACCGGCGTAAATATCCGAATTTTCAAAACTGACATCATAAAAAGCAAGATACAGCACATCTTTTATAGATTTATTTTCATCATCAAACTCTGCCTTTTCATCTCCCGGTGTTCGTATTGATATAATCACTTTACTGCCTGAGGTTTCCGAAAAACTCTTTCTGACCGCAGTGTTTTTATTCATAACAGAGATTTTCATATTAAGCGGTTCGCAAGGTATACGCATATCTTTAACGGATTCTAAAAAATCTTTTATATTTCACATTAAACATTTCACACCAACGGACGATGGCGGAATATACAGCGGAATCTTTTTCAATATCCGCATTTCCCTTTTCATAAGCCTGAGCAATTTCATAGCCGCCTTTATAATGCGGCCGTATTTCCAAAGCGGCGATCAACGCCGTTGAGTGAAACATACCTGCCACCGCGCCGCGGGTCTTATCCCAGTCCGCCAAACAATTTTGAAGTTTTTCACCTGCGCGCCAGCAACTGTGCAGATTGCTGAACCATTTGAATGAAAAACCGTTTACCGTTTTTTCCGGAATGCGGCTGATTATATCTGAACAGGGATAGGATATTTTAAGCATACTAAAATAATTAACACGCATAAAATCCTCATAAGTGTATTTTTTTAAAGAAGACCGCACGATCGATTTATATTCCGGCAGTAAAGCGCTGTAGCAGCAAGCGATCTGAAAATGGTCATAAAAAGGCAAAGAAAAAAATTTACACATAAAGCCGATACCTTTTGCTTCAAACAGCGCTTTGATAAATTCTATCGCTTGCGGGCTTTTATGTAAAATCAGCAGTATTGTATAAATGCAATCTGATTTTAAAACAGATGATAAATAATTAATATCATTTAAAACAGAATACAGCAATTCGCAATCTTTTATATAGAAAAACAACCCCTGATTATTTACGAAAATCCTTTTAACCGATTTTGTAAAAGGCAGTGCGGAATCCTTAAGAGCCTGCATTGCCGATTCGGGCGTTTTCAGCCGTGAAACGATAGAATCAAAAGTGAAATCGAGCCGAAACGGATCTGCCGAAAAGGGCGCTGCGTCATAAAATCCCCTGTTAAAGCCTTGAAATCTTGTAAACAAAACGAAATATTCCATATTAAGTTCAGTGCAGGAAAAAGGCATTTTTCTGCCCGTTGCCGTTTCAATCGCGCGGCGCAGATTTCTTTTTACAACTCGGTTTTCGTTAATAAGTTTTATCAGGGTATCATTTTCAAGGTCAACTTTTGTATTTTCAATATTTTCAGATATAACGATCTGACCGTTATTATCTTTGATACAGATCTGCGTATTGCCTGAAGAAAAATCAAAACAAATATTTTCCGTTATGCCCAAAACTGAACCAAGGTCGATCTCATCAGCCCATTGGCAATTCATTAGATCCTGTAGGCGGTTTAAGAATCTTGAAACGATAATTTCGGACTCCGTGCTTTCGATTTTAATTCTTATCAAGTCATTGCCGATTTGGGTTTCCGTACCGCAGCGGGCGCATATGCAAAAAACGCCGTCATCCACATCATCCTGAAGAACAATATTTTTATTTTCCTTCACCAGCAGGCGCATCTGAGGCTCGATCAGGTCTTTCATCTGCATCTTTAAATATTCGGTACTTTCATTTGAATTATATCTAAATTTGTTCGGCACAACATATTCCCTGCCGCAGTTCGGGCAGCGCACGGTTTTTTTATATAAAATCAGACTGCCGCCTGTTCTTTCGATTTTTGAATATTTGCGAAGATATTTAAATTTCAAAAGATCGTCTGCGTTATATATACTTCGCTTTTCTGCTTTTTCAACAACGCTGAAACACAAAGGTACATTTAATTCTTTTTCAAAACAAGTCACAATGCTCTCCCCTTTCCATCCGCATACTGATTATAAAAAAACAGATGTACCTTAATCGGAACATCTGCGGCCTAAAATAAAATTTTTCCTTTTATATGCGTATTCCTTATATCTTATATCTTAATTCCGGCATAACTTTTATAATTTTAAATTCATATTATTTACGGTCACGATTTCAGTACGGATTATAAAAAATTCAAATTAAAATATAAAAAATATAGTTAAAACACTGTATAGGAGTCCTCTTTTCCGGCTATAAGTGAAAGGCATTTTTTAAATTTGGCTTTTACAAAACATCGGACAGGAGTGATTCAAATTACAAGTTATGAATACAGAAGCGAGCTTTTGTTTCTGCGCAATCAGTTTAGTGGAGTAGGAATGTTTTCCATGCCACTGATCAAGAAACAGGCGGTGCGGCTTGAAGATTTTGCGCTAATCGGTTATGATAAGATTAATCAAAGCAATGAAACAGGCAAAACAGTACATTTCTTTCTTGATGATTAAGCTGCCGGGAATCGAACACAATATGGTTTTAAGCGGCTGCTTTCCGTGCGTTCAGCGTTAAAAATCTCGGTATACGGCAGTATACCTGCGATTTCATGCCTTGCCCGCTTAAAAATCAGCTCGCTTAAAACTGCGCGGCACTGAAAATGATGGCAGCGTGGATGGATTTTTGCTTTTGAGGCGGCAGATGTGCTGTCGCCCAACAACGGCGAAAAAGTGAAAAGAAGCCGCGATGGCACATTTTCAGCATATCGGGTTCGACTTCCGGCAGCTTTTCGTTTTGAAAGTATCTACAAAAATCCAGATGATAAAATAGAGCGTTTGAAAGAATTCAACGCTGTTTTATCGCCGGATTTCAGTATGTATACGGAAATGCCGGTTGCCCTTCAACTCTACAACTGTTTTCGCAACCGTTGGACAGGCGCGTATTTGCAGCAAAACGGCATAACAGTCATACCGACAGTGCGCTGGGGAAACCTTGAAAGTTTTAATTTTTGTTTTGACGGCATTGAAAAAGGCTGCGTCGTTGCGGTTTCAACGCTCGGCGTAAAGAATGAAAAATCGCATTTCATGCTCGGCTACAACGAGATGCGCCGGCGCATAAAGCCGGAAAAGATCATCTGCTGCGGAAAGCCTTTTGACGATATGAAAGGCGATATAATCGAAGTTGATTATGCCGAAACGAACAACCTTGAGAAAGGCTTTTATATAAAGAAGTTTTACGGCTATATTATGCCTTTAAATAAAGGAGGAGGTTCGGCATTAGGCTCCTCACCTCCGCATTCCTTACCTATAAAAGGCAAACCTAATTCTAAAAAAGTTCTATATAAAAACGGTAAAAAAGTTCAGGAAAGAGAATATGATGAAAACAGAGACCCTAAAGTAGATACTGATTATACAGATCACGGTAATCCTAAAGAACATCCAAATGTTCCGCATAAGCATATCTGGAGGAACGGAAAGCGTGGAAAAGCAGATGAATAATTTTGAAAAATTTAAAGAATGGATAAACATCGGCAATGAAATTGAATTCACTTACAAAGGTGAAGAATATTCTGTAACCTATTCAGTAAAAGAAAACGGAAAGACTTTAATATCATTTTGCAAATTTTATTGTGATCCCTTTGAATTTACAAGCGCCGAAGATTTTATGAATAACGCTAAGATTGACGAGGAATACTTAAAAGACATTTGGGATAAAGTTGTTGACGTTTATATTTATTGAGTTTTCGGTCATTATTACAAAATTATTGCCCAGGTGAGGCACTTAGGCTTTTGACAGATAAAATGGACGGCAAGAATTTTCACACCTTTAACCCCGGCTTTAACAAAAACGGTACTTAAAAAATAACCGCATGCAAATATTTCATTAGAGGAAGCGATGGAAATACATATTATTCTAACGATCATTATGAAACATTTTTCAAAATAATATAAAAGGAGATACACATGAATAAATTATACAAGATGACAAAGGATGAATTTGAAAGAAAGAAGATATTATATAAGTTTCCGGACACAAAATATATTGTTATGGACGGCGCCGGAATAGAAACATATGAGCAGTATTTTGACAGATTGTGGGAAGTTTTCGGATTCAGTGATATTCCCGAAGGTTGGAAAAAAGACAATCATACAGAATATGATTTTATGACAGATATGGATGAATTACCTGCGGACAAATATGTTTTTGTGATAAAAAATTATGAGTTTTTTTTCAAAAACAACTCTTTAGAAAGACTGAAAATTGAAAATAGATATGAAAACTATCTGCTCCCGTTTTGGGATGAAGAAGTTGAACGCGTAGTTGTTGAGGGTAAGCGAAAGGATTTTAATATTTATTTCATTTCCGGCTAAAAATCATGATTAAAATTTTGCTTGCCAACATAGCGCACTATCCTTGCTTCATATATAAAAAGCGTTGAAATCATAAAAATTTCAACGCTTTTTACTTATATTCGTTTTGCCATGCGCTTCTTTACGCCAATTGCAGCTGGCAAATGAATTTTTTATTCTAAAGTGACCCAATTAAAATGCACGGTATAGCCGTCGATCGTATCACCGAAAATATTTTCCAGAGTTTCCTGCGCATTTTTCTGCGCATTTTCCATTAAGCCGTTTTCTTTTGCGTCATTAACCAACTTTTGCTCCAATTCTGTTTGTGAATTGGTGAAATCCTCTATAGTGAGCTGATTAAAAATATTCTTGCTCTGCTTTGCATCTGTAATGGACGACGGGTCTATATAGACATTTGTAATTTCTATTTTCAAATTATCAATCGTGATCTCATTCGTCTTTGCATTTACATTTACTTTTGCATCGGCAAGATTTTGTATTCCTGCCTCAACATATCCGGTATATGTAAATTTCATCGATTTACTGTTGACCTTTAGTTTTTCCGCCACCTTGTTATTATATAAGTTGCCGGAATCATAACTGGATGTTTGCTGATACAGCCCTGTATTCAGTTCCGCCTGCTTGGTTAACTTTTCCTCAAGAACGGCGGTTGTGGAATCTGAATAGGAATTGGGCATCAGTTTAAACTTAATGTCGTCCCAATTTCTGCCGCAAATCATTCCGGAACCTAAGCCTATAATCAATGTTAAAACCACTGCTATAATGATTTGAAATACCTGGCGCGCACTTTTCTTTCGAATTCCTTTAAGTTCATGCTGTATTCCGTCAAGCGCATCTAATATTTCATCTTTATTGCCCTTTTCAGCCACCATATTGTTCTCCTCCTAAACATCCTGAATTATAAACCTAAAATATCCTTCTTTTTTGCATCAAATTCTTCCTGTGAAAGAGCCCCTGAATCTAACAGACTTTTTAATTTTCTAATTGTTTCGATTTTCTCATCATTGACTGAATCAAAGTTATCGTTTTTTATTTGCTCTATACCTTTGGCTTGAGTGGTATTAACATTATCAACTACGTCCAATACTGTATTAATTATCTTCTTTGATAAAGGCTTTGAATTTTCTGCTTTTTTAGAAATTCCTCCAAATAGAACTCCTTTTACACCATTCTGCAAAACTCCCGTAACGGTACCTAAAGTATCTATACCCAATGTATTATCAACAAGTTCAACTGCTGACTTGAATTTTTCAGAATTGCGAACAGACATAGATTTTCCTGTTACAAGTTCCATTATTTTGTTATGAAACTTAACAGCTTCTAATTTATTTGGTAGAGAAAATGTATATTCTTTGTTGGAAAAATACAATTCAAAAGTTGTGTTTTTTTGCTTAATTTGCGGTTTGCCTTCATAAATTTTAATCGTATTGATAGGCACAATAATATTAGAAACTTCCTCTTTAGACAATAGTTTTTTTAATTTTGTGACAAAAACTATATTAAGATTTGTAAGTATCAATTCATAGGAAACAGTTACACCAATAGAATGGCGCTTTTCGTTCCCACTAAAATCAACCATGATTCCTTTATATAATACTGTTTCATTACTCTCTAACTGATAGTTACTCATATTTTGCTCCTTAACTATTACACAACACAAATTTAATATTATGTTATCGAATACTATTGTATCATATCCTAAATTACTAATCAATTAATAAGTAGAAACTTCTGATTTTATAAAATCCATTTAATAGCAACTAATATCTTAAGTTAATAGCAAGAGGTTATGGATTCACCTTAATTCCGTTAAGTTTTCAACAATTTTTGCCTCCAGTTCTTTTTGCTGGCTTGCGGTTAATTCATCTGACGTTCTTACCAAAACAGTGCCTACCACCGTATGCGAACCGGAAGCCAACACGGAGCCGTCAAATGACGCCAAATATTCTTCCCTTTTAAGGGCATCTTCTTCCGTAGCATACACTTCGATTCCGCCTCCGCCGGAAGTGCCGTTATCCACTATTGTTCCGTCAAGAACGTGATACGGATCCTCCACTTTGTTATAAGCAAAGTAAACCGTTGAAGTATATCCGCCCGGCTTATTCAGCATTCCGTTTGGGTCATTATCTTCCGTAACTGAAGAATAACCTGTAATGCCGTCAATATCCTTAATGCGCTCAATGATAAATGATTCGGGCGGGTTTGTAACCTGCCGCATGATTTTAATGCTGTTTTCCAGCGCTGTTTTTGCCGACGCCAAACGCTCGTTGACTTCAACATAGGATATATTTTTCAACTCATTATTAACAAGAGAATTGATTTCATCAGCACTTCCTTTTCTTTCGGGAATTTCAACTACGGATGCTTTGGCATTGGCTATTTCTGTTTCAAGCGCAGATATTGTTTTCTCATCATACGGCTTTTCCCCTGCATCAATCAGTGCTTGGCTTTCGCTTATGGTTTGCTGCAAAACGGCATACTCGGAATGGATACGTGCGCATTGCGCATCATAATTTGCAACAGCGGTTTTCTTTTCATCGCTGCATCCGGAAAATGCTGCAGCGAGGATAGCGATAACTGCTATGATTGCCAAAACTGAATTTAATTTTTTCATAAATTTACCTCTTTTCATATTTAATTTCTGATCATTTTCCCGATCTGCCTTCCATTATAAAGCGGGATTAAAGACCTGTATAGAGCTGCCCGTTCGAAGACCACTGTGCCGGAACAATTCCCTGTAAAGTTCTTTTTTCATAAAGTATACACCTCCAAAAACAGTTAACTTTTGGGGCGCATATTATCGCGCTCCGCTTTTTACTGCCTGACGAACACAGTGCATAACAAAAGCACCGGTTTGTCTGATATCTGATACTGTTTCGGCGGTATAGAGAATCCACTTGCCAAGCCATAAGAGGGCAATTTTTTGTACTGTTAATCTGTTAAACAATTTGAATGCGACGGATAAGCATGCTTTGCCTTTACAAAAGCGGTGCGGAACATTATAATTAAATCAGTATTTTATCCTATAAAACAAACCGGACTGCACGGGCGGATACCTTGGCAATATTTCATAAAACGGAATAGGAAATCGATGACCGGACAGGAGTGAGGACTGTGAAACAAAACGAAACCAAAGCGCCGGAATCTATCAAGATACGCGGCGGCCATGTGCATAATTTAAAAAACATTGATGTGGACATACCGCTGCACAAGATCGTTGGCATAGCGGGTGTATCCGGATCCGGAAAATCATCGCTTGCGCTTGGCATTCTTTACGCCGAAGGCTCAAGGCGGTATCTGGAATCCCTTTCCACCTATACCCGGCGGCGCATGACGCAGGCGGAAAAAGCACAGGTGGACGAAGTGCTTTATGTGCCTGCCGCACTTGCATTGCGGCAAAGACCCGGTGTGCCCGGAATACGCAGCACCTTTGGCACGGGAACAGAACTTTTAAACAGCCTGCGCCTGATGTTTTCCAGGCTTGCAAACCACAGATGCCCCAACGGGCACTATGCCGCCCCTTCTTTGAATGTTGCGGCAGGACAGGAACTGGTATGCCCCGTTTGCGGCGAACATTTCTTTGCGCCAAGCGCTGAAGAACTGGCTTTCAACAGCCAGGGCGCCTGCAAGAAATGCGACGGCACCGGCATTGTTCGGATTGTTGACGAATCCACGCTTGTGCCCGATGAGAACCTGACGATAGACGAAGGCGCCGTTGCGCCCTGGCAGACTTTAATGTGGTCGCTGATGAAAGATATTGCCCGCGAGATGGGGGTGCGCACAGATGTTCCGTTTAAAGATCTGACCCCGCAGGAGCGCGACATTGTGTTTCACGGACCGGCAGTAAAAAAACACATTGTGTATCAAAACAAGACGAGCGGCGCTGCGGGCGACATGGATTTTACCTATTTTAACGCCACATACACGGTTGAAAACGCGCTGTCCAAAGTGAAAGACGAAAAAGGCATGAAACGGGTGGAAAAATTCCTGCGGCAAAGCATTTGCCCGGACTGCAGCGGCACCCGGCTTTCCAACGCTGCACGCGCGCCCAGACTGCGCGGCATATCCCTTGCGGACGCCTGCAAAATGACGCTTTGTGAACTGACCGAGTGGGTGAAAAGCGTACCCAAGTCGCTGCCGGAAGAGATGCAGCCAATGGCGCAAAGCATATGTGATTCATTTCAGGGGGCGGCAAAACGGCTGACCGATTTGGGCTTATCCTACCTTACGCTGGACAGAGCGGCATCTACCCTTTCTACCGGCGAGCGGCAGAGAATGCAACTTGCCCGAGCCGTTCGAAACCGCACCACAGGTGTGCTTTATGTGCTGGACGAACCTTCCATCGGGCTGCACCCCTCTAATATGGAGGGGCTGACCGGCGTTATGAACGATCTGATCGCGGACGGCAATTCCGTGATACTGGTTGACCATGACATCCATGTGCTGAAAAACGCGCACCGGCTGATTGAACTGGGCCCGGGCGCAGGCGCGAACGGCGGCACGATCATTGCCCAAGGCAGCATTGAAGAAATCGAGCAGAATCCCGCATCAAAAATTGCAGGGTTTTTAAGCGGAGAAAAAATCATAAAAGTCGGAAATCCCATTCCTGCCGAAAACACGTTTGATCTGGGTGCGATACACCTTTCCACCTCGAATATCCATACGGTAAAGCCGCTGGAAGTTGACATTCCCAAAGGGCGGATGACGGCCGTAACTGGTGTTTCCGGGTCAGGAAAAACAACGATGGTGCTGGAGAGCCTGATTCCTGCGCTTGAATCGATGATCAAAGGCACAAAACTGCCCAGCCACATCAAGCGCCTATCGGCAGAGGGCATAAAACAGGTAAAACTGATAGACGCCACGCCGATCGGCATAAATGTTCGTTCCACGGTTGCTACCTATGCCGATGTGCACGACGAACTGCGCAAGATCTATGCCCGCACGGCTGACGCCAAGGCAAAAGGATATAAAGCGGGTGATTTTTCCTACAACACGGGGAAATTGCGCTGCCCCGTCTGCGACGGAACAGGCACGATCAGCCTGGACATACAGTTTTTGCCGGACGTGGACATCCCCTGCCCCGAATGCGGCGGATCCAGATATTCTAAAGACGCGGGACTGATACGAAGATATCCCAAGCATTCAGAAAACGGATATACCCTTCCCGAACTAATGGATCAGAGCGTTGACGAGGCGCTGAAAGCATGCGAGGATCTGCCGAAAGTAAAGAAGAAACTGCAAGTGCTGCATGATCTGGGTCTTGGTTATCTTACGCTTGGCGAAGAAACGCCGAGCCTTTCGGGCGGTGAGGCGCAAAGGCTGAAACTGGCAAGTGAAATGGGAAAGGGGCAGTCTGATTCCGTGTTTGTGTTTGACGAACCCACGATCGGTCTGCATCCGCTGGACGTGGAAACGCTGCTGCATGTTTTTAAGAACCTGATCAACAGCGGCGCGACCGTGATCGTAATTGAACATGATCTGGACGTGATCCGAAACGCGGATTATGTGATCGACATGGGGCCGGACGGCGGCACAGAAGGCGGCAGGATCGTAGCTTGCGGCACGCCGGATGAAATCTGCAGCGCCAAAGACAGCAAAACCGGATATTATTTAAACCGATATATCCATAACGAGGAATAAAAATCAACGATCTTTACACGGGCGGTGATCCAATGGAACAGAAACTGAATACCGAACAGACGGCGGCTGGCGTTCGTTGCGATGACCCGTGCCGAAAAAGGGCTTTATCTTTCCGGGTCAGAAGGGCGCAATTTTGACGGTTCGCCGCGTTACCCATCCCGTTTCATACTGGATATTGAAGAAGATTTGCTAGAATATGCGAAAAAGCCGAACGACGCCCTGATCGCAAACGCAAGGGAATCCATTGCGCAAAGTGAGAAATTCATGCCGGAGAACTTAGAAAATTTCCTGCTGCCCGTGGGAACAGCAGTGCAGCATGAATACCTGGGCGACGGTAAGATTCTGGATAGAAACAAAAGCAAAGGCGCATATCTTGTGCAATTTGATTCCATACCAACACCGCGGCTGATCTCTTTTAAAACAAAACTGAAAGAAAAGAATTGAGAGGGAACACCAGAAGCCTTTTACAGCAAAGAACGCCGTTGCAGTTTTTACACTGCAACGGCGTTTTGGTTTTCTTTAAAAATCTATCTGTTTAAATATTTTACGAACGCAAACTGAAAAGCGAATTAAACGGCAACGAAAAATATTACTATATGCCGGATTCCCTGCCGGCGCAGGCAAGCAGGCCGGGAACGATACGCACGGGTGACCTGATGCTGTACGGCGCAGACTGCATTGTGCTGTTTTACAAGGATTTCCGCACCGGCTACAGTTACACGCCGCTTGGGCATATAGATGACCCCAATGGACTGGAAAGCGCGCTCGGGCAAGGAGATGTTAAGGTCACATTTCAGTTTAGCTAAACAACATATTCCCGCTTTTTGCTGCAAAAACATTGCCGTAAAAGCGGGATATTTTTATTGCTTTGCTATGTGCAAATAGAATTTACAACTTTTGCCGGGTGTGGTATAATAACCTGACGATAAAAGGAACGGACTGCGCAAACCGTTTCAAAAGATTTTTAAAGTGTGGTGAGAAGATGAAAAAGATCGTTACAGGGATCCTGGCGCACGTGGATTCCGGAAAAACAACGCTTTCAGAAGCGATGCTGTACCTTTCCGGCAGCATCAGCAAACTCGGCCGCGTTGACCACGGCGATTCTTTTTTAGACAACTTTTCACTGGAACGCAGCCGCGGCATAACGATCTTTTCCAAGCAGGCGGTCTTAAAATATAAAGACACGGAATTCACCCTGCTGGACACACCGGGGCACGTGGATTTTTCCGCGGAAACGGAGCGCACACTGCAGGTGCTGGACTATGCCGTTTTGGTGATCAGCGCAACGGACGGCATACAGAGCCACACACAAACTTTATGGAAACTGCTTTCCAAATACAATGTGCCCTGCTTTATATTTGTAAACAAAATGGATCTGGACGGCGCGGACAAAAGCCGCGTATTTTCCGAACTGAAAACAAAATTCGGCGACGGCTGTGTGGATTTTACCGAAGAAGGCAGCCCGGAATTTTTTGAAAGCATCGCTCTTTGCGATGAAGAACTGCTCAACTGTTTTTACGAAAACGACGCGCTGGAAACAGCGGATATCCGCAATGCCGTAAAAAGCAGAAAGATCTTTCCCTGCATGTTTGGCTCTGCGCTGAAACTGAGCGGCGTGGAAAAATTTTTAAGCTGCCTTTACAACTATACCGAGATGCCGCAATACAGCGGTGAATTTGCCGGAAAAGTATTTAAAATAGCCGAGGACAAAGGCCAGAGGCTTACGTTTTTAAAGGTGACGGGCGGAGAACTGACTGTAAAAGAAATCTTGAAAAGCGCCAAAAACCAGAATCAGGAAAAGGTGAACCAGATCCGGATCTATTCTGGAGAAAAGTTCAGCACGGCAGACACAGCACAGGCTGGCACAGTTTGCGCTGTTACCGGCATTGGTTTTGCCCTGCCCGGCGATGGGCTTGGAACAGAGCAAAACAGCGGCACGCCGATACTGGAACCTGTTTTTACATACAGGCTGATTCTTCCCGAAAATACGGACGCACACACCGTATTACAGAACATGAAGATTCTGGAAAGTGAAGATCCGCAGCTGAAAGTGGTGTGGAACGAGCGGCTTGGCGAGATCCAGGTGCAGCTTATGGGCGATATCCAACTGGAGATTCTGCGCAGTGTGATTGCAGATCGGTTTGGATTAAACATTTCGTTTTCAAAGGGAAATATCATTTATAAAGAGACCCTATCCGAACCGGTTGAGGGGATCGGCCACTTTGAGCCCCTGCGGCACTATGCGGAAGTGCATCTGCTGCTGAAACCGGGAAAAAGAGACAGCGGGCTGGTATTCAAAACCGAATGCAAGGAAGATGTGCTGGATAAAAACTGGCAAAGGCTGATCCTGACCCACCTGTATGAAAAAACACATATCGGCGTTCTGACCGGATCGCCTATCACGGATATGGAGATCATACTCCGATCCGGCAGGGCACACCCAAAACACACTGAGGGCGGCGATTTCCGGCAGGCAACATACAGAGCGGTAAGGCAGGGCCTGCGAAGCGCAAACTGCGTGCTGCTTGAACCGATTTATGAATTCACGCTGGAAGTACCCACGGAAAACATTGGCAGGGCAATGGCGGATATTCAGCATAGGCACGGCAGTTTTGAGCCGCCCCAGACCAGCGGGGAATTTTCAGAGATTAACGGAACAGCGCCCGTTTCCACCATGTATGACTACGCGCGGGATGTGATGCAATACACCCATGGCAAAGGCAGACTGACCTGCAGTTTCAAGGGCTATGCGCCCTGCCACAATGCCGAAGAGGTGATCGCCGCCATAGGTTATGACTGCGACGGAGATACTGACAACCCCTGCGATTCCGTATTCTGTGCGCACGGCGCCGGATATGTTGTGAAATGGAATGAAGTCAAAAGCCATATGCATTTGCCGAGTGTGCTTTCCGCGCCGAAAAGCGAATACGTGGAGACCGGCAGCAGCAAAACGCTGTCACGATATAAAGACAGAAAAGATCTTTTTGCGCTGGATAAAGAACTGATGCAGATCTTTGAGCAGACATACGGGCCGATCAAAAACCGTTCGCACGACAGAAACCGCGGTCATTTCACGTTTACGGAAAATGCCGAAAAAAGCAGATACAAGTCTAAAAACGTTCCAAAATATGACGGCACCGAATATCTGCTGGTTGACGGCTATAACGTGATCTTTGCTTGGGAGGATCTCAGCCGTTTTGCAAAAGATAATATAGACGGCGCACGCAGTGCGCTGGTCAATATTTTATGCAATTATCAGGGCTATAAAAAGTGCGAAGTGATCCTTGTTTTTGACGCGTATAAAGTTAAGGGCGCAACCCGTGAAGTGGAAAAAGTAAACAACATTACGATCGTATATACAAAAGAAGCGGAAACGGCAGATATGTATATTGAAAAAGCATCCTACAAACTGGCAAAAAACAACAGGGTACGGGTTGTGACTTCTGATGCGCTGGAACAGCTGATCATTTTGGGGAACGGCGCATTGCGTGTTTCCTCCAGAGAATTTCTGTTTGAGGTGCAGCAGGCGGAAGAAGAGATCCGGGAGATCATTTCGGAAACGTTCTGAATGCACAGATGTTCGGATAAAAAGCGTAATGCCGCATAAACTTAGCGTTTATGCGGCATTTAACTATTTTTACGCTTATTGTTTTATGGGCGGGCTTTTTCTGTAGTTTGTTATTTTCCTTTACCGGCGTGTTTAAAATATAAGCCGCGCTGTTCAACCGACTTTAGCCACAGTTTGAAGCACCGGCAAATGCCGATGCTTTAACTTTGCGTAAAAATTTACGGTTCCAGAAAACCGGATATCTTTTCCAGCCGAGCTGTGATATCAATATGCTGGGGGCAGACCTTTTCACACTGCCTGCAATGAATACAATCAGAAGCTTTGCCCGCGCCGTTTACAGCGGCGGCATAACTCTCCTTTGCCTCTTCCATCCTGCCGTTTGCAAGCCATTTGTTGGCAGCGGCAAAAACATCCGGAATCGGTATGTTTTTGGGGCAGCCTTCCGTGCAGTAACGGCATGCCGTGCACGGAATGGCGGAGGACTTGCCCAGTATTTGCTGTGCCTGCTGAATGATCTTTTGCTCTTCTTCATTCAGCGGCTTAAAATCACGCATATAAGAAAGATTATCCGCCATCTGCGCCGTATCCGACATACCGGAAAGAACGGCGAGCACGCCGGGCAGAGACGCCGCGAAACGGATTGCCCATGACGCCGGTGAGGCATCGGGCGCATATGACCTAAACAGGGTTTCCACTTCTTTCGGCGGTTTGGCAAGGTTGCCGCCTTTGACCGGCTCCATGATCACGATCTGTTTGCCGTGCTTTCTTGCCACCTCATAATTCGCGCGGGACTGAACGGACGGATTTTCCCAGTCTGCATAATTGATCTGCAGCTGAACAAAATCCACTTCCGGGTGCGCCGCCAGCAGTTTATCCAGCAGATCCGGACCGGCATGAAAAGAAAAACCGATATGTTTCAGCGTGCCTTTTTGCTTTTGCTCTGAAACAAAATCCCAAAGGCCGAATTTATCATACTTTTTATAATTATTATCCATAATTGCGTGCAGAAGATAATAATCAAAATACCCCGCGCCCGTGCGGGAAAGGCTGGTTTCCAGCTGTTTTTCCGCCGCTTTTTTATTGGCGGCAACATTCACGTTTAATTTTGTTGCAAGCGTATAGGAATCACGCGGATGCCTTGAAACAAGCGCCTTTTTTGCCGCCGCCTCTGAGCCGAGATACACATACGCCGTATCAAAATAAGTGCACCCGGCAGCCAGAAACATATCCACCATTTTTTTGGTCTGCTCAATATCCGTAAACGGCCCCTTTTTGGGCAAACGCATAAGACCGAAACCGAGTTTTTTCATACTGATCCCTCCAAATGTTTTTACCTTATCCGCTTTTCATTATAGCAAAACGGGCACGATTTTTAAAGTGAAAATCACAAATAAGCTCCTCATCCGGGCAAATCGCACACAGAATGCAATATCTGCCTTACGCCTGCGGTTTGAGCGGGCCGTAAAAATAGGACGCCGTTGCGCCTCCGTCAACCAGAAAACCCGCGCCCGTAATAAAAGCGCCCTTATCACTCATCAGAAGTTCCGCAACATTGGCAACCTCATCCGGCGCAACATTTGGATCGATCCTGTGCTGATAATACAGATCGATATAATGCCGAACCGTTTCAGGCTGCCTTCCACAGACTTTCTGATCGTTTCCACCGGCTGGTTAGGATCAGGCTGCGATCCGAAGCGTGTTTCTCGCCGAATTTAATATATGGAAACAGCTGTACAAAACTGCCGTTTTATACATGGTTACTACCGTTTCATGGGTGTTAATTTCTGTTTTTTGTATTGTTTCACATTTTCTCTTATGCTAAAATCTACTTAGCAGGGTTATGCCCAATACACAGGAAGGTGATCTTATGAAAGCAATCAAAAAAATTGCAGGCGCGGTTACTTCACGCACCGGCGCATTTATCTTTTTTGCCTTGTCCGCCGCGGCATTTACGTTTTTTTCCAGCAGCAATTGGGCTTACGGCTGGATAGCGGAACTTTACCCGCTCGGAAACGGATTTATCACGCTGATGCTTTGCATTACCGGGATATGCGCTGCCATCTCCTTGATCATGCTGCTCATCCATGCGTTTTGCGGCGGCAAAATGCAGAGCAAAGGTATCAAGGCATTTAAAATAATACATATAATCTCTGCCGTTTTAGGCATCATAACATTTCTTTACACGACCGTGCTCCTGTTTGGCATTGATCAGGGCTTTTCCGCTGCCGGATTTGCCAAGGGATTCAGCAGCCTGCTGCCTAACATAGGCTACCTCGGAGCGGCACTTGCCGCCGCGCTTGTGATTGCGGTTGTGCAGACGCCGAAAAAGGCGGTTAAAGCAGTGATTGCCTGTGTTGTGATCGCCGCGCTTATGATCAGCCCCTCCGCGCTTTCCGGCATAGGCGCAAGCGGCTCTGGCGAGCAGCTTCCGCCTATAACTTTGCAGTCTGAAGATCTGATGCGCGGCGCGCAGATCGTTTATGAGAGTCTGAAACAGGGTGAAAAAGCAGACGCGCAAAATCTGCTGGAGGACAACGGCAAATGCTGGACGGCGCAGGATCCCGACCGCATGCCGGCGAACGCAGAGGCGGACATCAACAACAGTTATGTGGAAATTAAACTGGACGGTCAAAAGACCTTTAACACCGCCATTATTGAAGAAGTGGGAAATCAGGCGCAGTATTTCAGACTGCAGGCACTGATCAGCGGCGAATGGGTAACGATTTACCAAAGTGAAAAAATCCAGACCCAGCGCCTTTGCAGTTTTGACCCGGTAACGACGGACAGCATCCGCCTTTGCATAGATAAGTTCAGGGACAGCAATACGCCGGTAAAAATCAAATCCATAAAACTGTATAACGAGCCGAAACGTGACGCGGAAACCTTTGAGGTTACCGCATACCAGAGACTGGACGGTGATGTGCCCACAGAGATTCTTGCGCGCGGAGACGAATATGTGGCAAACTATGCAAGATTTTACGATGTTTACAGCACCATTATCGTTTTCGGTGCCGTGCACTGGGATGAAAACGGAAATATGGGATTCGGCGACGGCGGAGAAGAGCAGTTTGCACGTGAGATTGAAGCACTTAAAGAGATCATTTCACACCGCTCCAATCCGGATCACGAAGTAAAACTGGTGATTACTGCGCTGGCGGACGGCACCTGGGGTGAGGGCCACAACGGTGTAAACGGCTACATGGCGGATTACTGGGAATCCATAGCGGATAAGATCGCTGCTTTTGCGGCAAAATATGATTTTGACGGTGTGGACATTGACTGGGAATATCCGCAGACGCCCGACGACTGGGATAATTATGATAAATTCATTGCAAGACTGGATGATGAATTGCAGCAGGCGAATCCAAACGCTATACTCACCGCCGCACTTTCAGCAGGCAGCCTTGGCATGAGCGAGGAAACGCTGGACAGACTGGATCAGATTCAGTTTATGGCATATGACGGCAGCGATGAGGACGGTTACCAGAGTTCCCTGCAGCAGGCACAGGAAGGCTTGCAGGCATTTATAGATAACGGCGCGGACATCAGCAAGATCAACATTGGCATTGCCGCATACGGCAGACCGGTAAACGGCACGCCGTATTGGGCAACATGGCGCGACCTTGACGAAGCGAATTACTGGAACAACAAATATTATACCGTTCATGACGCGGATCAGGTGTATGAAGGCACATTCTGCTCCCCTGCCCTTGCCGGAGACAAAACCGCATACGCACTGTTTTCAGGCTGCGGCGGCGTTATGGTGTTCAGAGTGGCGTGTGACAAAACGATGGATGATCCAAACAGCGTTGCCTGCGGAATCGAAAACACACTGCACAGATATTTCAACGCGTGGTAAGTTTTCTGTAAATCATAAAAAACAAAGCGCCCCGAAAAGCATTTTACTTTTCGGGGCGCTTTCCTGTCTAAATAGAATTTGGTTTCTTTTTACGACGTGTTTTTTTCACTGCCAGTACGATGCCTGCCGCGATCCCCGCGACCAGAACCGACGCGGCAACGCACGCGGTGATCTTCAGGGCAGTGTTTCTTAACACGAGCGGATATTCAGAAGAAATATATTCTTCCATCGTTGCGCCGACTTCGTATGGCTGCTCTATATCATGGATGTTTACAAGGGAAGAAAATTCGGAAAACGCGTCCTTTTTTCGGTTGTAAAGAAGATTGCTCTCATTCATTACAGCATAAAGAACATTGATTTTGATTTCTTCAAGATAACTGATGATCCTTTCATCCTTTCCGGCGGCATCAATCGCAGAATTGATCAGTTCCAGATACCGATCGTTATTCTTTTTGGAAAGATAATCGCCGCTGTGCTGCCAAACGCTGTCATAAAGATCCAGATCCTCTGCTTTGTTTTTCAGTTCGCTGTTCATCAGATCCATATATTCTGCAACATACTCTGCGGCGGGGCCGTAGGTAACATTCAGATACTTGGCAATTACGGCGCTCACATCCACACTGTTATCCCAAAGCTGCCTGGAAAGCACATATGCGCGCAGACGCGCCATTTCGTCATTCTTTTCCCTGCTGCCCTGATGAAAGACTTCTCTTACATGATTTTCGATATAAAAATCATGATTGTCTTTTTGCACATCAAAATTGGGATACGGCATCAGCAGATTCTGAAAATCCACAACATAATCCCAGATCATCAGACTTTGGCAGACGGCGCTCCACTGCTCCACAAGCTGTTTTGTTTTAAGCGCCTTTTCGCTGTTTCCAAACTTATAACTGTATAACTGACCGGTATTGATCGGGCAAAGCACAATATTGACATTTTCTTCGCAGGTCATACCCTGCGGCACGCTCTCGTTATAGAAATAGGCAAGAGTGGAAATGATCTTATCGGGAAACCTCTGCGCCAATTTATTGATGATCGGCAACATTGTGCCCATCATGGATCCTGTTTCTTCCAGCACCCGGGCACAATTTTCACACTTGCAGTAATCATAGTTATCATTCAGGCTGAAATCCCAGTATTTTTTATCCGGCTCCTGCGCCATAAGCTGTGCCATTTTGGATTCAATGATCGGATAAATATCCGGATTTGTCAGGCACAGCTGCGCCGGCTCCCCTGCCTCGTTATAGGAAAAATATTCGGGATGCGTTGCTTGGTATTCTTCAGGCGGCACAAAGGTAAAGCAGGAATGGCACCAGGTGCCCCAACCCGCGTTCTGCTCAATATCTTCGGCAACAGCGCCGTTATTTTTCAGTTTCCTGTACCAGCCGTTTTGCGCAACTTCATACTGAAACACCTTGCGCCATGCAAAATCAGGATTGCTCACATAAGTCTGCGGCTCAAAATAAATGGTTGGGAACTGCGGAACATAATCATAATCCTCACGCACAAACATGCAGTCCATTTTATCCTCAAGGAAACCATAAACCCCGTTAAAAATCGTTTCATCGTCTGCGGTCAGTATGTAGATCTCCCGATAATCCAAATGAACCAGATATCCGTCATCCCGGATGCCGGAAGTGTCCACATCCGCCGCAAGCGCCGTATGCCCGAGACTGATGAACTGCCCGCCGCTGAACGCACTTTCCGGAACGACCGGAAACATGGTGCCGCCCGCCCCGATGATTTGATTTAGATATTTAGAAAGTTCCTGCGCCGCCGCAATAACGGTTTCAGACGCAGAACTCGGATAAACGATACAAAAAGCGCTGGATCCGTCCTTAGCGAAAAGAATCTCTTCCGCGCTGCCCTCAGCAAACGCTTTTCTTGCCTCTTCCTCGTTGTAATCGTTCAGATGTGAAACGATATCCAGCGTTTCACTGGACATCACGGCATGTTCCTCGCCTGACGCGAGCGCCGGAACGGCGGTGATCAATAGTATTGCGGATAAAACCGCTGATAAAACTTTTTTCATAGTTCCCTCTCTGCCTAAAAACATTTGTATTGGTGCAAAAAGCACAAAATCAGTTTGTTCTGCCCCTGCCGCTTCTTCTGCGCTGCTGCGCGGTATTTTGGCGTTTATGATCCATGCCGTAAGTACGGACATGCGCGGCGGGAATCAGGCAGTTTTTGCCGTTTCCGATCAGATCCTGCCTGTGTGCCGTGCGGAGCGCCTCCTCGCAGAGGGAACGCTTTTTGGGATCATAATATTGCAGCAGCGCCCGCTGAAGCGCCTTTTCATGCGGTGTTTTTGCCACATAAACCGGCTCCATAGTATACGGATCCAGTTCCGTGTAGAACATGCAGGTGGAGATTGTGCCGGGCGTTGGATAAAAATCCTGCACCTGTTCCGGCCGGATATGATTTTTCTTTAAAAAGCACGCCAGTTCGATTGCGTCAGTTAGGGTGGAGCCGGGGTGGCTGGACATCAGATACGGCACCAGATACTGCTCTTTATGCACGGAATTCGTATAACGGAAATAGCGCTTTGAAAATTCAATATATGCCTCAATATGCGGCTTGCCCATTTTATCCAGCACGGCAGCGCTGCAATGCTCCGGCGCCACTTTGAGCTGACCGGAAACATGGTATTTTACCAGTTCTTCAAAGAAAGTATCATCCGGATCCTGCAAAAGATAATCATATCTTATGCCGCTGCGGATAAACACTTTTTTGATGTTTGGAAGGCTGCGCACAGAACGCAGAATATCCAAATATTCGCTGTGATTTGCAATTAAATTCGGGCAAGGCTTGGGCGCCAGACATTTTTTGCCCTTGCATAAACCGTGCGTCAGCTGAAAATCGCAGGACGGACGTCTGAAATTCGCCGTTGGCCCGCCGATATCATGAATATACCCTTTAAAGCCGGGCATTCCGGTAATCAGTTTTGCCTCGCGAAGGATACTTTCTTTACTTCTTGAAGTTACATAGCGCCCCTGATGAAACTGGATAGAACAGAAATTGCAGCCGCCGTAACAGCCGCGGTTATGCGTTATGGAAAAACGCACCTCCTCAATACCGGGCACACCGCCGAGCTGCTCATAAGACGGGTGATACGCGCGCATATACGGCAGAGCATATACTTTATCCAGCTCCTCTGTACTGAGCGGCGGCATCGGCTCGTTTTGAACAAGCATCAACTTGCCATGCCGCTGGCGCACCGCTCTGCCGCGGATATGATCCTGCTCATCCTGCTCCACACGCACGGATTTTGCATATTCCTTTTTGGAATTTACGCAGTTTTCAAAGGAGGGCACTTCCACGCCGGTATAGGGCGTGTTGCGCACATCAACCGTATAACAGGTGCCTTTGATATCGGTAAGCGAATCCACCGGTTCGCCCGAATCCAGGCGATGCGCGATCTCTGCAATCTGTTTTTCACCCATACCATAAATCAAAAGATTCGCGCCGGAATCAATCAGAACGGACGGCATGATCTTATCCGCCCAGTAATCATAATGGGCAAACCGGCGCAGAGACGCCTCCAGCCCGCCGATGATCAAAGGGGAATCTGGATACAGCCGCTTGATGATTCTGGAATAGACGGTAACCGCTCTGTCCGGCCGTTTCCCGGCTTTGCCGCCGGGGGTATAAGCGTCATCCCGGCGGATCTTTTTAGCGGCAGTGTAGTGCGCCACCATGGAATCTATATTCCCGGCCGTAACTAAAAATCCAAGCCGGGGCTTGCCAAACTGAATAAAATCCCGGTCATTTTTCCAGTTGGGCTGGCTTAAAACCGCCACTTTAAACCCTTCGTTTTCCAGCACGCGCGAGATGATAGAAACGCCGAAAGACGGATGATCCACATAGGCGTCTCCGGTTACATAAACAAAATCCACAGCATCCCAGCCGCGGTTCTTGCATTCTTTTGCATTTATGGGAAGAAAAGAACCCATAACACACCTCCTGTGCACTCCTTTAAATCCGCTTTTATTTTAACATAATGCGGCATATCTTTGCAACATACAACGGTGTTTAAAAATAACTGTGCCTTTGATTTTGTGCGTTGACAGGCTTTGATTTGTGTGTTATAGTAATTGCGAAATTTGTAAAAAAAGAGGTGAGAATATGGACGGCAGTTCACGAAGTACGGGCGCGGCAGGCAATACGGTTATAAGATACGCGGCGGATTTCGGCCGCCCGTATCCTGCATTTTAATCTTTGATAAAACAGTATTGTTTACCATTGCCCTACCCCGTAAGAACGCGATTTCAAAGTTTTTGCGCCTGAAAAGGGGCAGTGGATTTTTTATGCCCTTTTGCGCAAAAACGCCCTGAACAAACGTGATAACAAGGAAGGGAGTTTTGCAAATGGAAAACAGAAAAGAACGCATCAAACAGCACCCGGATTACCAGCAGGAACTGATCGGCATTATCCGCAGCAACCTGCCCCCGAAAGCGCTGAAAGAAAAGCTGCTGGACTACCATGAAAACGACATTGCCGCAGTTCTTGAACTGCTCAGCAAAGATGAGAGAATGAAAATCTACAACATTCTCGATCCTGCAGCTTTATCCGACATTTTGGAATACGCAGAAGATTTCGGAACCTATTTTAAGGAACTGAGCACAAAAAAGCAGGCGCAGGTGCTGAGCGAAACGGAGGCAGATTCCGCCGCCGAATACCTGAAACAGCTTGAAAAAGCAGAAAGAAAAGCGCTGATCGATCTAATGGATGACGACAGCAAAAAAGACGTGTTTTTGGTTGCCTCGTTTGGAGAAGACGAGATCGGCAGCAAAATGACCACGAATTTCATTAAGATTCAGGCGGGGATCAGCATCAAAGCCGCTATGACCCAACTTGTATCCCAAGCTGCCGAGAATGATAATGTTTCCACCATTTACGTGGTGGATGAGAAAGAGGAATTTTACGGCGCGATCGATCTGAAAGATTTGATCGTTGCGAGGCAGAACACGGTTTTGGACGATATTATCCTGACTTCCTACCCCTATGTTTACGCCGATGAGGAAACGGATGACTGCGTAGACAGATTGAAGGACTATTCGGAAGATTCCATTCCCGTTCTGGATGACCGAAACCGGCTTCTGGGCGTGATCACATCGCAGGATATTGTTGAGATCGTGGACGAGGCGATGGGAGAGGATTACGCAAAGCTCGGCGGCCTTTCCTCTGAAGAGGACATTAAGGAACCGATCAAAACCAGCGTTAAAAAGCGCCTGCCATGGCTCATTGTTCTGCTTGGGCTTGGCATGATCGTCTCCAGCGTGATCGGCCTGTTTGAAAACATTGTGGCGCAGCTTACAATACTGGTATGTTTTCAGTCTCTTGTGCTGGATATGGCAGGAAATGTGGGCACGCAATCCCTTGCCGTTACCATACGGGTGCTGACAAATGAGAATTTAAAATTCCGTGAAAAGATCCGCCTGATGGCAAAAGAGACCAAAACGGGTTTTTTAAACGGGATCATACTGGGTATTGCGTCTTTGGCATTTATCGGTCTGTACATCTACTTTTTCAAGGAACACAACGCCGTGTTCGCGTTTGCCGTTTCCGCCTGCATCGGCGCGGCGATGCTGATCTCCATGGTGCTTTCCAGCTTTACGGGAACAGCCATTCCGCTGGTGTTTAAGAAATTAAAGATTGATCCGGCAGTGGCGTCCGGCCCGCTGATCACAACGGTAAATGATCTTGTGGCGGCAATATCCTATTACGGCCTTGCGTGGGTATTTCTGATCAGAATATTAAAAGTATAAAAGATATAAAAAAGGTGCGGACTCATAAAGCATAAGTCCGCACCTTTTTATTGCCCGTTTTCCCGCATCTTTTCACGAAAAGTTTTGCCGTAATATTTTTTGAGCAGGCGCTGAGTCTGCCGCTCGCATACGCCCAGTTTTTGCGACAGTTCTTTTAAAGTAAACCCGCGTTCATATAAAAACATATTCTCTATGATCAGAAAACGCAGGTCATTCAGATTTTCGTGTTTACTATCCGCGCCGGTTGTGCATTGCGGCGCATACAGGCGCGTAATTCTTGTAAGCAGATTGATCATAAGCCCGGCGGCAGCGTATTCCCTGCCGGGGTACTTGCTTTTAAATTCCTTAACGATCTCCGCCGCGCAGTGATTTTCAAATTCCTGATGATAGAAAAAATGCGTTTCCAAAAACAGTTTTGCCGCGCTGTTGCATTTTTGCGCGTTCTTTTTTTGAATATAGATATATAGATCTTTTACGGGATCTTCCAAATCCGGCATCTGCGCATGCGGCACGCCCGGGCCCGTAACGAAAAAATTTCCCGCGCGCATTTTATATGCGCCGGAATCCGTAAGCAGAGTTCCCTGCCCGCTCAGCACAAAATGCAGTTCATAACTGTTTTGGGAATGGCAGTGCATGGGGATCGTTTCTTTCAGTATGCCCCCGCCGCAGTCCGCAAGGGAAAACCGCACGCCGCTCCACTCAAATTCAATCAAAACCCCACCGCCTTTTCTACTGCAAGCATAGCATAAATGCGACAATTAATCAAGAAAGATGTCGCATTTTACATTGCAGCAATATGCTATAATTTTTACGGTGATACTTATGAATTTTAAAAAAATAAAAAAAGGCATCTGCTTGCTGCTGGCAGGCAGCATTGCGGTTTCCCTTGCCGCCTGCGCGCCGGAAACGGCGGACGTGAGCGAGATCTTTGATGAGGAAAACAAAATCTCCTACTGCACAACTTACAAAAAACTTTCCGAAACGAAAGAAAACAAGACCGACAGCTGGCGCCAGGGCATGGTGAGCGGCAACGGCAGGCAGGGCGTGATCACGAGCGGCGCGCCGTACAGCGACACACTGATCTACCAAAACATTCATTTTATTATGCCGAACCAGAATGCACGCACCTGCCCGGTCACTTCTGATGAACTGGAAACGGTAAAGCAGCATATCATAAACGGCGAGGATATAGTGGATGATTCCAGTTATGACGACGTTTACTATTATCATCCCGGCGGGGAACTGCGGATCACGCAGGAAACGCAACGCGAGAGCGACTATGTGCGCTACACGGATTACGAAACGGCGGAAACCGGCGTAAGATACACGGATAAAAACGGTACTTGGACGCGCAGCACCTTTACCTCCAGAGCCGATGATGTTACGATCACGAAGATTTCCGCTTCCGATACGGGTGCAAAAGTGGATCTGACGCTTTCTTTTGACGATATTTCCGTTATGGCAAATTACAATGACGGAAACGAAAAGGATATGCAATATAAAAAAATCGTGGCGGACGATTGCGAATACATTGCTTTTGTTGCCCACTATCCGAATTATGAGAACAGCGAACTGAAAAACGGCGGCTATGCCACGCTGACCTATGTAATCACTCAGGGCGGAACAAAGGAAAAAATAAGCGCCAAAGCTGTGGATGACGAACAGTACGCTGCCGAAGACAACCCGCAGATACAGATCACGGACGCGGATCAGGTTTATCTGATCACCGTTTCCAACCGCACGTATGAGATGGGCGCGCTTGCGGATTTTGCCGCCGCGCAGGAATATGCGCTGGTTAACGAACTGGCAGACGACTGCAAAGCCGTTGCACAAAAATACAGCCAAAGCGGCGCCTTTGATTATGACGCTGCGCTAAACGCGCATACTGCCCTGCATCAGCCGCAGTTTGACGCCGTAACCTTTACGCTGAACGGCGGATCCAGCAATGCATCCAACGAAACGCTGCTTAAGAACGCCAGAGGTGAAGACGATATCAGCAGCGCACTGGCGCAAAGAGCATTTTACTCCGGCAGATACGCATATCTTTGCTGTGCCGGAACTTCTACAAGCCGGCTTTACGGCATGTGGACCGGCGAGTGGAATACAAGCTGGGGCAGCAAATACACGATGGACGCAAATGTAAACCTGCAGATTTCTTCCATGAACACGGGCAACATCAGCTCGGCGCCCGTTGGATATGTATATTTTCTTCTGCGGCAGATGCCGGACTGGGAAGAAAATGCGCTTGCGACCCATGGTTACACGGACGCGATTCAGGCACCGGTAAACACGGACGGGGACAAAGCCGTTATCACAGAGACTGCCTATCCCTATCCGTTCAGATACTGGAACGCCGGCACGGCATGGATGCTTTATCCGCTGTATGAGGCACTGCAGTGCTATGGTGATATGCAGATCCCGCTCAGCGATGAATTTGATCTGGAAGCACTGAAAAGCGTGCTTTCCGTTACGGAGGACGACCTGACGGATGAGGACATTCAGGCGATCAGGGAACGCGGCTATCTGGATCTTAGAACAGAGATCCTGCTGCCGCTGCTGACAAAAGCCGCAAATTACTGGGAGCAGATGCTTTCCCCCGACTACTATACGGATGCGGACGGCAACATTCATTATGAAAGCGGCAAAAAGGAACTTGCGGAAAATGAGTATTACTGCATTCTGCCGAGCTACTCGCCGGAGAACAACCCGGTCAATTACAAAAGCCCCTCCACCGCGAACTGCGCAATAGACATTTCCGCCTGCAACAGCAATTTGGAAATGCTGATCAACATTATGAAAAGCACCGATCCGAACGCAGATACCGGAAAATGGGAAGCATTAAAGCAAAAACTGCCGCCGTATCTTTATGACGAAACCGGCGCGCTGAAAGAATGGGCGTGCAACCAGTTTGAGGAAAACAACGAGCACAGGCACCTGAGCCACCTGTACTGCGCATGGCCAATGACGGAAACCCAAAACAACGAGGAGCTCCGAAAGGCATGCATGCAGGCGGTTGAGAACAGAGCATCTGAAAACGAGGCGAGCCACGCACTGGTGCACAGAAGCCTGATTGCCGCAAGGCTGAAAGACCGCGACGCGCTGACGCAGGCGCTTACAGATCTGATGAACAGCAAGATCTATTACAATTCGCTTATGACAAATCATGATTTTGACCGCGGCAGCTGCTACTGCACGGATTTTGCGATCGGCTATCTCGGCATTCTCAGCGAGAGCCTTGCTTTTTCTGACACGGGCGTGATCGAGATCCTGCCCTGCCTGCCAAACAGCGGATTTGACGCAGGCGAGATCACCGGCATCCGGGCAAGAACCAGAGCACTGATCAACGACCTGAAATGGGACACTGCTGCCGGTACGGCAAGCGTAACCGTTACTTCCGATATTGCGCAGACCATTGAGATCTCCTGCGGACTTTCCGGTGAAACGCAAAGCATTGCCTTTGCCGCAGGCGAAACGAAAACCATAGAATTTACATTCTAAAAACAACAGCGGTTCGCAACGCATACGAACCGCTGTTGTTATTCAAAAAAGCCCCCTTGCAAAAAGCAGGGGGGTGATTTTATTGCTGTGTTTCGGGGGTATCGTTTTGATGTTTCTCTTTCAGAACACTGACAACATGATCCACCTGCTTTTTATGAAGCGGATACCAGAACCACAAAACAACGGCAAGCAACAGAAAGCCGACTGCGGGCACAAGCGTAGCAATATCAAAAATACCCTCTTTCACCGCCGGATCAAAAGCGGTGCTTTGCTCATAGCCCACCAGCGTCAGCAATCCGCCGACCAAACCGGAGGTTGCCGCCTGGCCTAATTTACGCGCAAAGGAGTACATGCCGTAAACCGCGCCATCCTCCCGGATGCCGTTTTTGATCTCTGAATAATCGATTACATCGGTTACAAGCGCCCACGCAACGATCTGGAAAACGCCGAGACCGATCCAGCTGACCATTTGAAACGCGGCATAAACAAACACGTTTTGCGGGCGGACAAAATACAACACGATGCAAAGAATACCCGCCGCAAAATTAGAAACGGCGCCGATTTCTGCCTTGCCGAACCGATTGGCAAGCGGCTTTGCGGAAAACGCGGCTACAACCATGCCCACGCCCATCATAACCATGGAGAGCGTTTGCGCCTTGGCGTTTCCGTAATAATTGGGGAATACATAGTTTGCCATCTGCTGCAGGGTCAGCTGCGCGATCAGCATTAAAATGGACGCAACGATCAGCGAGATCAGCGCACGGTTTTTAAACGCGTTTACAAACATAACGCCCACGCTGTTTCGTTTCAGCTGTTCTGCCGTAACCGTTACCTTAACACGCTCCGTGCACATATTATAGCAAAGCAGATAACAGATAATGGCAAACACGGAACATGCACCGGCGATAATGGTAAAACGCGGGCCGTTCAAAATATCGTTTCCGTTGATTTTATCATATGCGATCAACGGAATACCGGCAGTTACGACCGCGCCGGCAAGCGCACCGCCCATAGTTCTGAACGTGGAGAGGGACTGCCTGTCCCCAGGATCGGGAGAAATGGCAGACGCCATGGAACCGTAAGGAATATTGACCGCCGTATAGAAAACAGAACCCCAGAGGATATACGTTACAAAGAGATACGCAATTTTAGCGGCATACGGAATATCGGACAGTGCGCTCTGATACATCAAAAATGAAAAGATCGCCACCGGGCCGCACATTCTTAGGATCCACGGCTTGAATTTGCCGTTTTTTGTGTCTTTACTTCTGTCGCAGATTCTGCCCATGCCGATATCCGTAAACGCATCCACAATTCTTGCCACCATCATTACGATGCCGACCACGTATGCATCCACTGCCATAACATCCGTATAGAATTTCAGCAGGAACGTGGACGAGAGCAAGAAGGTGAAATCATTGCCGAAATCACCGAACATATAGCCGAGTTTATCTTTGATTCCAAACGGCTTTACTGCTTTTTCTTTCATAGGTATACCTCATTTCCGGGGATATTTATTTCTAAAAGGCAAGAAAACATGCCTGATAAGCCATTCTTATTTATTGTTTTGCAAAGCATGCTGTTTATTCGTTTTTATGAAATTTTCACCATTCCTGCACAGGGCGCGGATAACGCTTAGACGGAATATTCTGCATTTTGGTGTATATTGCGCGGCTGTCTACACTAATCTCGCCGTGATTCTCCGTGATCACAAACAGGCTGCCGCCGTGATTTCCCATATCGCATTCTTTATCGCAATAGATATCACCCGTTTTCACAACGGAAGTGTAGGTAATGCCGTCAAACACCACCTCATAGCCGTCGCAATGATTGTGACCCGTAACGATTCGATTGGTACTGCCCTTTTCCAGCACGGCGCGCAGAAACAGATCATTTTCACGATGAACGGCATACGCACGGTCTATGACAGCAACCAGTTCACGAATATGGAGCGGATTGGGATACGTTTCATTTTTGCCGTTTAAATAATCCGTACGCTGTGTGTTATCCGCAAGTATCCAATATTGGGCAATCGCGTCATCTCCCTCTTTTTCAGCCGCATTTGCATTATACTGATCTACCTTTTCCATCAGATCCGGATCGGATGTGATGCGTTCATCCGAGGTGTCGTATTCTATATACGGTCTGTCCGCCGGGCGGGACCATTCCGCCTCCGTATGAAAAGGCAGATCATTGTTCGGATAGCCGCCCGCGGTGTAATGGCCGCCCCAGCTGTTTTCATATTGGGAAAGGATCGCCGCGTAATCCATTGCTTTCATGCCGATATGGCAGATCAGCATGCTTTCCGGCGTGGACTGACCGGCGCTGACTCCAACGGAGCGGTTATAGGAAGTTAAGCCGTCCACAACCCATTTATACCATTCGATTTGCCGGTTCGTCAGCCCGACGCCGGTTCTGGAATACGGTCTTGCGCCAAGATCAGCGCGGTTTTTCGCGGCTTGATTACTCAGCAGATTCTGCCAGTCGCCCGTATCCATCAGAATAAAGGCATAATAGATCTCCCCCGAACCGGGATCACGCAGGTGGATCACGGTGTTGCCGAGCCCGCCGGCATACGGATCAACAGCCGGGTCATAAAGCGACGAATCCAAACATTCGGACTGCACAATGCCCAGATTTGTGGGGCCCTGGCGGAAAACTGCACACGCAGACTGCATAACACAGCGGGCAAGCGCTGCTTTATCCGCTCTGTGTTCCGCATCGTGGTTTCCGAAAACGATCGTCCACGGAACACCGATATCATCCATCAGCGCTACAAAATGCGCGTAATTCTTATCATTCAGCGTTCCGGTCTCAATATCGCCGCAAACGATGATCAGATCGGGATCTGCCTCTTGAACAAGTTTTCTGATATCCGAATCCGTTTTATCATTTTGGTAATTCAGTGCCCACGTGCCGTACCAGCCGCCGTTTCTGTAATGGATATCCGTTAAGGCAAGCACCCGAAACGGTGTGCCTTTCGGCACATCAAACGTGTGATAGAGTGATTCATCCAGCGGATCATACGTCTGCTGCGCACTCCAGTTTATCTCTTCCACACTGCCGCTGACAAATGTAGTTTCCGCGTTTTTAAGCATAACACGGGAAACGCCCCATACACACAACGGCACGATCACGCACACCAAGGCAATCAGCAGGGCGATTTTCAAAACTTTATTCATTTTATCCCTCTCATTGGCAGTTTTAATAAAAATTTTCACTACTACTTGATTATATTAAATAAATCGCACAAAAACAATATAAAAAAAGAATATTTTTCCAAATCACAAAAATTATTTAAAATTGTCTGCAGAAAACAGAAAAATAAAAAGGGTATTGACTTAAAGTATGGTTTAAGATATATAATAAACTTAAATCCTAAAAGGAGTTGATTTTATGAATGACAGCGAAATCAAAAAAGCGCTCGGCGGCGGTGCAGTTTTTGAGACCGGCGATCCAAACGATGCATTTGCGCAGTATTTTATCGGTCAAAGTTATCTGAAGATGCTTACAACAAGCGGTGTGGGCATTGGAAACGTTACTTTTGAACCAGCCTGCCGTAACAACTGGCATATTCATCACGCCACCAAAGGCGGCGGCCAGATCCTGCTTGTAACCGGCGGCAAAGGCTGGTATCAGGAAGAAGGCAAAGCGGCGCAAAGCCTGAAGCCCGGCGATGTAGTGGTTATTCCGGCCAATGTTAAGCACTGGCACGGCGCAAAAAAAGACAGTTGGTTTTCCCACCTTGCGGTGGAGGTTCCGGGAGAGGATACATCCAACGAGTGGTGCGAACCCGTAACAGACGAAGAATATAGCAAACTGTAAAAGCGCAAACAAAAAACGCAGCCTAAAGGCTGCGTTTCAGACTGTCGATAAAGTCGGCAGGAACGTGCAAATCGGAATTTGAAAGTGAGCGGAATATGGAAAGACCAATATTTGAAAATATAAAAGATTATCAAGAATTTTCCAAATATTATTGGTATAGAGAAGAACTAAAACAGATATGTAAAAAAATAGGTGTTGCCAATATTGGAACAAAACAAGAATTGAATTATTATATAGAACAATATTATAATGGAAACATAATAAAAGATAAAACATATAAAGTAAATAAGGTTAAGGAATCTTCTATAAGTTTAGATTCCAAATTATTAGAATGTGGTTTTTCTTTTAATCAGAAATTTAGAGAATATTTTTCAAAATTAACAAATATAGATAATTTCAAGTTTAATGCTGATATGGCTACTACTTGGAGAGTTGTAAAAAAGACTAATGATACAAACTTTACAATACAAGATATGCTTGATGTTTATTATGGTAAAAAAGAATATGCAAAATATGATAATTCATCTTGCGAATGGAATAAATTTTTAAAAGATTTTTGTGCGGATGAAAGAAATTCAACATATAAAAACAAAATAAAAATTGCTTCAATTTTATGGAATGAAGTTCGTAATTCAACAAAAGCAAAAGTTTATACAGAAGACTTAATAGAAAAATATGCTGATAAAATAAAAAATTATCAGTAATACAAATTACAATTTAATTTAGTAAGAAATATAGTAATCTGAAAGTGAGTTGATAGTATGGCTAATGAAAGCAAAAAGGATTTTAATGCTATGATGAAAAACAATAAAGATATGCCTAAAATTCAAATTGTAGAAGATGAAAAGACTATTAAAAAATATGGTGGAACTAAAATGTTTTTTGCACCACCACTTTATTATGATACCCTTATGAAAAAAGTTCCAAAAGGAAAATTAGTTACAGTAAGTCAAATGAGAGATTATCTTGCAAAACAAAATAATGCAGATTTTACTGATCCAATGACAGCAGGAATATTTGTAAATATAGTTGCTTGGGCTAGTTACCAAAGAAATGAAGATATTACCCCTTATTGGCGAACATTAAAATCAGATGGCGAATTAAATGTAAAATATCCTGAAGCAATAGAACTACAAAAAAGATTACTTGAAGAAGAAGGACACACTATCGTTTCAAAAGGAACAAAAAATATAAAATACTATGTGAAAGATTTTGAAAATAGTTTAATAGAATTATAATTCAAATTTAATGGAGGAATTATGATTAGATCAAATATTAAAAAGCAATTTTCTTGTGATAGAAATAAGTTGTGGAATATTATTACAGATAATTCTAATTATGCTTGGCGAAGTGATTTATCTAAAATCGTAATTATAGATGACACACATTTTGTTGAATATACTACAAATAATTTTCCTACATATTTTACTATTACTGCGAAAGAAAAATTAAAAGAATATAAATTTGACCTAAAAAATGCTAATTTAAAAGGTAGATGGATTGGTATTTTTAAAGAACTTCCAAATGGTAATATTGAACTAGATTTTACTGAAGAAATAGAAGTAAATAGTTTTATTATGAAATTGTTGGTAAAGTCGTATTTAAAAAGCCAACAAAAAAGATATATGAGAGATTTAGAAAAAGAATTAAATAAATAGTAATTTAAAAATAGATTTTGTTTTCTTGCACATTAATGGCAATCATAAAATCGTTTCCATAAGACAGAATTTAGAAAAGAATAAAAACCGCACAGTTGTGCGGTTTTTTGCACTTTCTGCCTTTTGCTCGGGGGAAGTACCTATGTACGTCCTCCCTCGCAAAATGCAAAATCCTGCTCGCTTTCTCGCAGTCTCCTCAGCGTGTAGAACTGCATTTTTTTCTAAATGAACACCTTTTTCTACACGCTGAAACGCAGCCTAAAGGCTGCGTTTTTTTGTTCGCAAGAAGAAACAGCAATCAATCTTTTTTCATCAGACCCGCACCGGTTTTCCAAGCCTGACCGACTTTTTCACCGATAGCGTAATAGCCGCTCTGGAACTGATCAAAAACAAAAGCGTTGAGTTTGGCGGGATCCACCCTGCCGTTTTCATCCAGCACCTTTTCATCGGCAAGCACATTCACGATCTCGCCAAGCACACGGAACCCGGCATCGGAATGCTGCAGTTCTTTTACTTTGCATTCCAGCGTGATGGGGAAATCCGTAACCACGGGCGCATCCACATTTTTGCTCTTTTGCGCATGCAGACCGGAACGTGCGAACTTATCATTCATTTTATTTCCGGTTGCGATCCCGAAGAAATCCGCCGCCTCAATATGATCCGTATCCGCAATGCTGAGCGTAAACGCCATCCTTTCCTTGATGTTCTGCGCGGTCTTATGCGTTTCCGTAATATTGAGCGCAACCATATTTTCCGCACAGATACCGCCCCACGCCATATTCATAACATCCGCACTGCCGTCCGGGCAGTAGGTTGCGATCATAAGTACGGGCATCGGAAACAAATACGGCTTAACGCCTAAATCTTTTAATATAGTAATACCTCCAAAAATAACGCTTTAAAGCGCTCCGTTTCAGAAGCGCTTTAAAGAAATCTTATTTATTCGTATTCGCAAATGATCTTGCGTGTTTTCAAAATAGCGGACGACGATACGGAAAACTCATCCAGCCCCCACTCTATCAGGCGTGGGATCATCTTGGCATCTGCCGCCGCCTCGCCGCACATGCCAACGGGAATGCCGGCTTTTTTTGCATTTTTGATCACGGTCTCAATTGCGCGTAAAACAGCGGGGTTTTCTGAATCATAAAGATAGGAAACTTCCCGGTTACCCCTGTCCGCCGCCATCGTATAGCCGGTAAGATCATTTGTGCCAATGCTGAAGAAATCGGTAACTGCCGCCAATTCATCGGAAACAAATACCGCGGCGGGCGTTTCCACCATAATACCGAGCCGGATATCCTTTTTAAACGCAGCGCCTTTGGATTCCAGTTCCGCCTTGCATTCGTCGAGCAGCATTTTTGCCCGCAGGACTTCATCCACAGTGCATACGAGTGGCAGCATAATCTTGATATTGCCGAAACACGCCGCGCGGAGCAATGCCTTTAACTGCGTTTTAAAAAGTTCTGTATTTTTCAGGCAGTAACGGATTGCACGAAGTCCCATAAACGGATTCTCTTCTTTTTCGATCTGCAGATACGGAATATGCTTATCACCGCCCACATCCAGCGTGCGGATAATGACTTCTTTGCCGCCCATTGCCTTGGCAACGGTACTGTATGCCTCAAACTGTTCATCCTCTGAAGGCGCCTCCGTGCGGTCCATATACAGAAATTCCGTGCGGAAAAGGCCGATACCCTCTGCCCCGTTTACAACGGCGGAATGAACGTCTTCTGCCTTGGCAATATTCGCATAAACGGCTTTTTTGACCCCGCTTTTGGTTACGGTGGGCTTATTGATATATTCCTTAAGCAGCAGCCGTTCCTGTTTTTCCCGCTCTTTCAGTTCGGAATACTGATTGACCTCTTCTTCAGACGGAGAGGAAAGGATCTCGCCTTTTACAGCGTCCACAATCAGGCGTTCGCCGGGCGTGAACAGGTCATCCGCATCCGTTACACCCAAGATGCAGGGAATACCCATTGCCCTTGCAATAATGGCGCTGTGGGAGGTAACGCCCCCCACTTCGCCGATAATTGCCTCCACATTCTGCGGATCGATCTTAGAGGTCATACTTGGCGTAAAATCTGACGCGATCAGCACAGAACCTTTCGGCACACGCGCAATATCCACTTCTTCAATACCAAGCAGTATTTTCAAAAGACTGTTTTTAATATCATTTACATCGGTGGCACGCTGACGGGTAAGTTCATCCTCCGTTGCGGAAAACATGGCATAGAACATGCCGCACACTTCGTCCACTGCTTTTTCAGCCGTCATGGAAGAAGACGTGATATTTTCTTTCATCTGCCCGATCATAAACGGATCCGCAAGCATAACGAGATGCCCTTCAAGGATCTCGGCGTTTTTTTCGCCCGCCTCTTTTTTCAGCGAATCAATCAGCGACTTCGTTTCCGCAGTGTAACGCGCCACGGCATCATCCAGCCTTTTGCACTCGTTATCCGCGCCGGAAAAGGCAACGCCGGAATAATCGAGTTTTGCCTCTTTGATCACAACGGCGTTTCCGATTCCGTACCCTTCGGACACTGCCGTGCCCTTGTAAGTTTTAGAAATTCCCATATCAGTCCATTCCGTTTTCTATCATTAAAGCGGCTTTTTCAAGCATTTCAACCTCATCAGGGCCGCTGCATTTGATCGTTACATCCGTGCCGTACTTAATGCACGCTGACATAATATTCATAATGCTTTTGCCGTTTATCTCTTTATCGCCCGCCTCCAGAGTAATATCTGATTTGTATTTTGCCATTTCGCTTACAAACACATTGGCAGGGCGCATGTGAAACCCCATTTTATCCACAACTTTAACGGTTTTGCTTACCATCGTTCACACCTCCGAAACTGATTATTTTGCTTTTGCGGCTTTCTCTGCCGGAACTCGTTTCTTTTTCAGAAGAGCCAGCATTAAGCAGCCGACAACAGAACCCGCAACAAGAGCAACGATATATCCGCCCACATTTTCAGCAACCGGGAACACGAAGATTCCACCGTGCGGCGCAGGCAGCGAACAGTTAAACAATGCGGAGATCGCGCCCGCTACACCGGAGCCAACGATACAGGACGGAATCACGCGCACCGGATCCGCAGCAGCGTAAGGGATTGCGCCCTCTGTAATAAAGCAGAGACCCATAACATAGTTTACAGGACCGCTCTTAAGTTCTTCCTCCGTCCATCTGTTCTTAAAGAATGTGGTTGCAAGCGCAATCGCGATAGGCGGAACCATACCGCCGATAAGAACGGCCGCCATCGTCCAGTCATTGGCCGTTGAGGCATCCGTAAGCATAGCCGTGCCGAATACATAAGCCGCTTTGTTGAACGGGCCGCCCATATCGGTCGCCATCATTGCCGCCAGCACAATGGAAAGCAGGATCCTGCTGGTCTCGCCGAGCGCGGTAAGACCATTGGAAAGCGCCGTGTTGAGCAAGCCTATGATCGGGTTGATCAAGCACATGAACAGACCCATCAACAGCGTGCCGAAAAGCGGATAAAGGAATACAGGCTTGATACCGTCCATACTCTTTGGCAGGAAAGAAAAGATCTTTTTAAGCAGCAGCATAATAAGACCTGCAACAAAACCTGCGATCAGCGCGCCAAGGAATCCGGAAACTGCTGTATCATCGCCAACCAGATTCTGGTTTTCGATCAGACTGCTGAACGTGTAACCGCTTGACGCGAACACACCGCCGATAAATCCGGGAAGAAGACCGGGGCGGTCTGCAATAGAACTTGCGATATATGCGGAAAGGACGGGCAGCATAAGTGCAAACGCTGCTTTACCGATCCAGAAAATAATCGCTGCAACCGGATTTGTGTAGCCGAGCGTGGGGCCGGCAGGTGTGCCGGCGATCGTATCGATCAGGAAGCCGAGGGCGATCAAAACACCGCCGCCGACTACGAACGGAAGCATATGGGATACGCCGTTCATCAGGTGTTTATAAACTTTTCTGCCGAAACTTTCTTTTTCCTCGCTGTACCCTTCGGAAGAATCCGAAGCGCCATCGTGGTGATATACCGGAATATTGCCGGAAATGACCTTATTGATCAGTTCCTCAGGTTTATTTATACCTGACGAAACGGAAGTTTTCAAAACTTTTTTGCCGTCAAAACGCGCCATTTCCACATTCTTATCCGCCGCAACGATAATGCAGTCGCACGCGTCAATCTCTTTTCTGGTGAGTTTGTTTTTCACACCGCCGGAACCGTCTGTTTCACATTTAATGGTATAGCCGAGCTTTTCACCCGCTTTTTCAAGCGCCTCGGCAGCCATATAGGTGTGCGCAATACCTGTTGGGCAAGCCGTAACGGCAAGGATACGGTAGCCATCCGGTTTCTTTTCTTCCTCTTTCGGCGCCTCATCCGGATACTTGATTTTTTCCTGCTCGTTGATAATGTCAAGAAATTCCGCCGGGGTCTTAGCCGCCCTGAGTTTTGCCGCAAAATCCGAATCCATCAGCATAACCATCAGCCTGGACAGGATCTCAAGATGCACATCTCCGTCCTCCGTGGCAGCGATCATAAACAACAGATCAGACGGTTTTCCGTCCGGCGCGCCGTAATCCACACCATTTGGAACCGTGATTGCCGCAAGCGCCGGCGCTTTTACAGCGCTTGTTTTTGCGTGGGGAACCGCGATTCCCTCACCGATTGCAGTAGTGCCCTGCGCTTCCCTTGCAAGGATCGCTTCTTTATAAGCGTCCTTATCCTTAAGGTTCCCGGCCGCTGCGTGCAGCCCCACAAGAGCGTTTATCGCATCGTCCTTCGTTGAAATGTCCAGCCCTAACGTGATTGCTTCGGGCTTTAGCAGATCAATGATTCTCATAAATTTTCACCCTCCGTTTTAAATAGATAATTTTGATAAATTATTTTTTATAACCTGCCGAACGCGTCATCTATGCCGGCCTTATCCGCAAGGCCGTAACTGAATGCCGTTGCATTCGAGCAGGCAGAGCCCAGTTTTAAAGCATAAGCATAATCCCGCTTATCCATATATCCTGCAACAAAACCCGCCACCATGGAATCTCCGCAGCCAACGGAATTTAACGGCTTGCCGGGTATGATGCCGATGGTGTGCACCCCGCCGTGTTCCGTGATCAGCGTGGCGCCCTCCTTACCTCTGGAAACCAGCACGTTTCGCGCGCCCTTTTCCTGAAGCTGTTTTGCGTATTTTTCAATCTCCGCCTCATCCCGGATCTTTACCCCGAAGAGATCGCCCAGTTCAAAATGATTCGGTTTGATCAGAAACGGATGATATTTCAAAACATTGAGCAGCAGATCTCCGGTGGCGTCAACCACCGACTCCACACCGGATTTTGAGGTTACGGACAGGATTTTTTCATAGATATCCGGCGGCAGCGTTCCCGGCACACTGCCGGCAAGCACGATCACATCGCCGCTCTGAAACGCCTTGATTTTTTCAAAAAGGCGCTCCACCTCGTCCGCCTCTATCGGCGGGCCGACGGCATTGATGTCCAGTTCCGTTTGTGCTTTGATCTTAACGTTGATACGGGTCATGCCGTTTTTCAGCGCGATAAAATCAGTTTTGATGCCGTCCGCTTTCAGGAGTTCCTCCAGTTTTTCGCCGGTAAAGCCCGCCTGAAAGCCAAGCGCCGTGTTTTCCACGCCGAGGCGGGACAGGATCACGGAAACATTGATCCCTTTTCCGCCGTAATTCAGTTCCTCGCCGTATGTGCGGTTGATATCGTCAAACTGAAGTTTTTCAACCTTCATCACATAATCAAGCGCCGGATTAAAGGTTACGGTATAGATCATAGTATCGCCCCCAAGGATAATCAAACATTCTGCAAGGCCACCGCCTGCTGCGGCTGCCTACTGATCCAGAACTTTTACAACGGTTTTTTTCTTATAGACCTCTTCCGGTTCACAGTCCGTAACGATACACGCCGTATCGATTGCGGCAAAGCGCACGGACGAGATCTTTCCGAATTTTGAGGAATCGGCAAGCACATAGGAAACAAAAGCATTTTCCATTGCCGCCGCTTTTACAAACGCCTCTTCCGTATCCGGGGTGGTAAAGCCGCCGGTATCGGAAACACCGTTTGCACCGATAAACGCTTTGGTAAAATTAAAGTTGTGTATACTGCGCGCCGCCATAAGGCCAACAACCGCCTGCGTGGTCTTTTTCAGTTTGCCGCCCAAAACATACACGTTCAGCCCCTTATCTGCCATTTGCTTTGCATGCATGATTCCGTTCGTGACGAAACTTGCAGTGCAGGAGGAATCAATGCGATCGATCATAAAAAGGGTGGTTGTGCCGGCATCGATATATACAAAATCATCATTCTGAAGCTGTGCCGCACAATATGCGGCGATCTTTTCCTTTTGAAACGTATTTTCCGTTTCCTTGGCAGTGACATCCGCTTCCTGCGCGATAAACTGCCTGTTGGTAAGCGTTGCGCCGCCGTGTACCTTATTAATGTTGCCCTTTTTTGAAAGTTCTATTAAATCCCGCCTGATTGTGGATTCGGACGCTCCCAACATCTTTGTGAGTTCAGTTACGCTGACCGCGCCTTTTTCCTCTATGATCTCAAGAATCTTCTTTTTTCTTTCCTGATTCAGCATATTTCCTCCGGAGGTTTTAACAACCTTGTTACACCTAAATTTTAGCAATTCGTTAGAAAATAGTCAATCATTTTCCGTCATTTTCGTTCATTTAAACAATCAAAAATTAATTTTTATAGCTATTTGCACAAGGATTTCATTTAATTTTGACTGATTTTGACCGTTTTATAAAAAACGATACGGAAAACACGCACAAGCCTGTTGCATAAAAATCCGTTTTGGGATAAAAAAAGAAAGAATAAAAATGCGCTTGGCACTTTTATTCTTTCCGTTTATTAAGAAAAATAATGAAACTTGTATTTTTTTAATCAATTTTTGCTTTTTATATATTCGTCAATCGCCTTTGCCGCGGCTTTGCCCGCGCCCATTGCCTTGATCACGGTTGCGGCGCCGGTTACGGTATCGCCTCCGGCGAAAACGCCCTCACATGAAGTTCTGCCGTTTTCATCCGCAACGATACAGCCTCTTTTATCAACCTCAAGGCCGGCTGTTGTGGACTTGATAAGCGGATTCGGTGAAGTGCCGATGGCGATGATCACACTATCCACATCCATAACATGCTCGCTGCCCTTGATGGCTACGGGTCGCCTTCTGCCCGATTCATCCGGCTCACCGAGCTCCATATTGATGCATTCAATGCCGGTAACATTTCCGTGCGCATCCCCAATGATGCGCACAGGATTCATTAGGGTCTTAAACTCGATCTGCTCCTCGATCGCGTTTTCCACCTCTTCCGCTCTTGCCGGAATCTCTTCCATAGAGCGGCGGTAGATCACGCAGACTTCTTCCGCGCCGAGGCGCTTGGCGCATCTTGCGGCATCCATGGCTACGTTTCCGCCGCCTACGACCGCCACACGCCTGCCGTGCTGAACCGGCGTTCTGCTGCCCTCTTGGTAGGCTTTCATCAGGTTGATTCTGGTTAAAAACTCATTTGCAGAATAAACGCCTTTCAGGTTTTCCCCTTCAATGCCCATGAAGCGCGGAAGTCCCGCTCCCGAGCCGATATATACAGCGTCATACTTTTGCAGCATATCATCCACCGAAATGCTTCTGCCGATGACTACATTGGTTTCCACATCAACGCCCATCGCCTTAAGACCTTCTACCTCGCGCGCAACGATCGCTTTGGGCAATCTGAACTCCGGGATACCATACACCAGTACGCCGCCGGCAATGTGCAGCGCCTCAAAGATCGTAACGGCATATCCCATTTTGGCAAGATCACCCGCACAGGTAAGGGAACTGGGACCGGAGCCAACGATGGCAACACGCTTGCCGTTTTTGGCGATATCCGCTTTTTTCAGCGGTGTATGGGCGTTATGATAATCAGCAACAAATCTTTCCAGCCTGCCGATGCCGACCGGCTCGCCTTTGATCCCGCGCACGCATTTGGATTCACACTGCTTTTCCTGCGGACACACTCTGCCGCAGACTGCGGGGAGCGCAGACGTTTTTGCGATCACCTGATACGCCTCTTCAAACCTGCCCTGCGCCACGAGCGCGATAAAATCCGGAATGGCAATATTGACCGGGCAGCCGGAAACGCACGGGCGGTGTTTACAGTGCAGGCAGCGTTTTGCTTCTTCCACTGCCGTATTTTCATCATAGCCGAGCGCGACCTCATTAAAATCCTTATTTCTTACAAGGGGATCACGGCACGGCATCGGGTGCTTTTTACTGATATCCAACTTACTGCACCTCCTTGCCGAACAGGTTGCATTCTTCTTCACGCTCAAATTTTCTGTACATGGCGCCGCGTTCCATGGCCTCGTCAAAATCAACGAGATGGCCGTCAAACTCCGGGCCGTCCACGCACGCAAATTTCGTTTCTCCGCCAACGGTCAGGCGGCAGCCGCCGCACATGCCCGTGCCGTCTATCATGATCGGATTCATGGAAACGATGGTTTTGATACCGTATTCTTTGGTGAGCTTTGAAACAAACTTCATCATGGGGATCGGGCCGATCGCCATAACCAGATCATATTTTTCACCGGAATCGATCAGTTCTTTCAGCGCGTCGGTTACAAAGCCTTGTTTGCCGGTGGAGCCGTCATCACTGATCAGAACATATTTATCGGAAACGGTTTCGAATTCATCCTGAAGGATCACAAGATCTTTATTTCTGAAACCAACTATGGAATGAACAACTGCGCCCTGCTGATGAAATTTCTTTGCAACGGGATATGCAATCGCCGTTCCAACGCCGCCGCCGACAACGGCAACTTTATGATAGCCCTCTGTTTTGGTGGGGTTGCCGAGCGGGCCGACAAAATCCTCTATGTAATCGCCCTCGTTTTTCAGATTGAGCATGGAGGTTTCCGCGCCCACCACCTGAAAGATGATCGTAACGGTTTCGTTTTCCCTGTCATAATCCGCAATTGTAAAGGGAACGCGTTCGCCGTCCTTATCCACACGCAGTATGATAAACTGGCCGGGTTCTGCCTTTTTGGCAACGAACGGCGCTTTGATCACCATTCTGGTAACGCTGTCATTGAGTTTTTCCTTTTTAAGTATCTTGTACATACAGAATCTCTCCGTTTGCTAACTTTACATCCTATGGATCGCATCATTTTTAATAATAATCCATAAGATTATAAAGATTATAATGTAAAATGCCGCCGATAACAAGCAAATGAAAATTTTTCTCATCATTTGTACTAAAACGGCGGCGATTTTTCATATTTTTCGGTTAATTTGACTTGAATATCGTGAGCGGCTGATCACGAATTCGCCTTTTTCAGCCGGATCACATTCCAGCTGAACGGTTTGAGTTCCGCAGTGAGCACACGGCCGTCCATAGACGGAAGTTCGTTTTCATGCGGCTTTACCGGCGCGGATGCCAGCGTATTTTCCGTCTTTTTATCATAGCCGTCCATTGAAAGGAACTCTATGGGTCTGTAGCCGTCAAAATCCATAAGATCCACGCTTAAAACCGCATGTTCATCCAGGCTCTTATTAACGCAGAATACCGTTACTTCTTCCTGCTCTTCGTTATAGGTAGCGATAGACTCCAGATAAGGCACATCTGTAAATTCTTTGCAGTCATATTTTGGGCAGTCTATCAGCGGAAGCAGCGCCGAACCGCGGCCGTAGTTGGAAAGATGCATAAACGGATAAAAGATCGTTTGCGCAACGGCACCGCCGCCGGTCTGCGTAAAGATCGGCGCAATCACATTTACGAGCTGCGCCAGGCAGGCAACTTTGATGCGGTCGCAATGGCGAAGGAGCGTTATGAGCATGGAGCCGACCATAAGCGCGTCTTCAAAATTATAAATATCCTCCAGAAGCGGCGGCGCGATGCTCCACTTCTCAAACGGCGCATTATTGGAATGGTACCAAACATTCCATTCATCAAAAGAAAGATAGATCGTTTTTTTGGAACGTTTCTTCGCCTTTACATAATCACACGCGCAGATCACAGAATAGATAAACTCATCAAGTTCCAGCGTCTTTGCAAGAAAACTCTGCACATCATCCGTTTTGTTATCATAATACTGGTGAAGAGAAACATAATCCACACTGTCATACGCAATATCCAGGCTCTGCACTTCCCATTCGCCGAATGTTTTGGAATTCCGGCTGGAAGAGCCGCAAAGCACGGTTTCAATAGACGGATCCGTCCATTTCATGACCTTGGACGCCTCAAGCGCTGCCCTGCCGTATTCCACAGCCGTTTTTGCGCCCATCTGCCAGGCGCCGTCCATCTCGTTGCCAAGGCACCACAGTTTTATATTATGCGGTTCCCTGACCCCGTGTGCAATTCTGAGATCAGACCAGTAGGTGCCGCTTTTATGATTACAGTATTCCACAAGGTTTCTTGCCTCATCCGCGCCGCGTGTGCCAAGGTTAACCGCCATCATGCACTCCGTGCCCGCTTTTTTGCACCATTCCATAAATTCATTGGTGCCAAACGTATTGGGTTCTGTGGTTCCCCATGCAAGATCCAGTTTTTTCGGTCTATTTTCAACAGGGCCAACCCCGTCCTCCCAGTTATAGCCGGAAACGAAATTGCCGCCCGGATAACGGACGATGGGTACATTGAGTTTTTTGACCAGTTCCAAAACATCCGTGCGGAAGCCGTTTTCGTCCGCCGCAGGATGCCCCGGCTCATAGATGCCGCCGTAAACAGCCCTGCCGAGGTGTTCAATAAAAGAGCCGTAGATTCTTCTATCAATATCGCCGATCTTAAATTCGCGCGCCAAAGTCATTTTCGCTTTCATAGGATTGATTACCGCCTTATTAAAATTTTAAATTATATTAGCGCAAAGAGGATTTAAAATAAAGAAAAATCCAAATTATTTATAATTTTTTTACATTTTATCTGCAAACGAAAACCGCCCGGGACCACCCGGGCGGAATGCCTGTGCATTATATCTGTTTTAACAGTAAATGCGGATTCAGTTTTGACCGGAACGCCTGTCTGCCAGCGCTTTGGAGATCTCCGCTTTCTTTTTGCCGACGATATTGTATTTAAACATCGGAATCGTGGAAAGCAGGGCGAGAATGCCGGGCATAACCGTATAGGCAAAGAAAACAATATCCTTGGTTTTGGTGCTGAAACCGGAAACCGTGCCGGCAGTGATCTGCGCAACCGTATCCGAATAGCCGGAAAACTGAATGAACACCAGGCCGAGCGCCGTGCCGAGCGCAAGGCAGACTTTAATGGTAAGGGTCAGCACAGAATATGCCGCGCCCTCCATTCTTTTGCCGGTTTCGTATTCATAATAGTCCACACAATCTGCGGTCATGATCATCGGCATAAGCGTTACTGCCGCAAACTGAAGGCCGATCAGGAAAAGCGTGATGTAAAACAAAACGGTAAGCACCATATTATCCGGATGGAGGAACCAGAAATGGCCTACCACAAACGATAGAACAGAAACACCAAAGCCGTAGAAAGACAGCAGAAGATAAACATTTCTCTCCCCCATCTTTTTGATGAGCAGCGGGCAGATCGCCATGCTGATCATGGAGCCGACTGCGGTTACGATGCCCAAAACGGCAACCAAATTCTGCGAACCGAGCAGAACATTTGCCGCCTGCACTTGAATACCCATTGCCATCTGCCTGCCAAAACCGAGAAAATAGGAAAGGATCACCAGCAGGAACGGCTTGTTGTTTTTCAGAGCGGACAGCATATCCTTAAATGTTGTTTTTTCGCCGGAAACATACGGTACACGTTCCTTATTGAGCATGGGGATCAGCGCAAAAAGCAAGCAGCCGAGCACTGCGGTGAGCACTGCCGTCCAGAAATATTCCGTAGAGATCATGGGTGTATCCGTTTCTCCGGAGGAGACGAACACCTTGGAGCCGCCGGGGATGATCAGGCATACCACCGGAACGATTACAACGCAGGCGGAAAATCCGATCTGTTTAAAGGTGTTGGAAATGGAAACCACATTGGTGCGCTCCGTTGGGTTCGGGGTCAGCACGGAAGCGATACCCTGGGACGGCACATCGCCCAAGGTCATGGCAAGGCTCCATATCAGGTAGGTTACAAAGATCCATACATAGACCGCGATCTTATTTTCTTTAAAAGGAACGTTTAGGAAGACCACTGCCGTCATAGCCAAGAGCGGCAGAAGCGAATAGAGGATCATGGATTTGAATTTGCCGCGTTTGCTTTTTGAGCGGTCTATCAGATTGCCAACAACGGGGTCAAAGACTGCCGAAACGATCTTGGCAACCAAAATCAGCACACCCACCACCGCGATATCCGCGCCGAGAACGGAGGCGTCAAATTCCGCCTGATAGGAATTAAGAAGGCCAACGATTGCCTGAAACCCGAAAAGGCCAAGCGAATAGGCAAGCACTTCTTTAAATTTCATATGTTTTTGCGTTGTAACATCGGTATTTACGCTCATAAGATTCTCCTTTTACAATAACATGTTCTGCCAAAAAGACAAAAGGGCGAAATAATGCTGCGCCGCATTATTTCGCTCCTTCGCGAAAAAACTCAGTCTTTAAACACTTCGCTGAACAGATCGATATCCGCCGCTTTCATCACTGCGCTGAAAAGGCGGGATCCGTTTACCGGCAGAAGTTTGCCGAAGATATTCATGGCATGCGCATCCACGCCGTGGATCTGAAGCGCCTGCTTATGCTCTATGCCAAACATGATCAGTTTAACCATAAGATCGCAATCCGTGGAGATCATATTGATCACTTTCTGACCCTTGTCGCCGTCATTCTTCTGATCGCGGAAGATATCCGTTTTTGTAAAGCCGGGGCAAACAAGGCCTACATATACTTTGCCTCTGAACTCTTCTCTGAGGGATTCGGTAAAGCCTTTCAGAGCGGCTTTGGATGCAGAATACATACTTGTGCCGGCAAGGCTCATGAGCGCAGCGGAGGAATCTATGTTGATGATTCCGGGATCACTGCTCTTCATCAGCATCGGCAAAAGCGCCTTAATGGAATAAACGCAGGAATAAAAGTTGATATTGATGGCTTTTTCAATCTCATCCATATCATAGCGGTCAAACCGCTTGAACTTCGGCAGGATGCCGGCATTGTTCACCAAAACATCCACCTGAATATTCTGTTTCTCCAGCTCTGCAGCAAGATCAACCCAATTCTCGTTTTTTGAAACATCAAACAGTTTATAGGAAAACTGCTCGGCATAAGTTGGGCCGAGTTCTTCAATAAACTTCAGCATTTTCGGTTCGCTTCTTGCAATACCGATAACGCGGCAACCGTGCTTTTTGATCAGTGTTGCGGCTATGCCCGCGCCCATACCGCCGGACGCGCCGGTAACAATACAGGTTTTTCCGTCAAGCCAGTTAGACATAATTTAGACCCTCCGTAAAATAAGGAATGATTATGTTTTTTATTATACTAAATTCCGGAAAAATTTACAAGGATAAATAAAAATTTATCAATATATTTTTCACGCAGCAAGGCTCACATCCGGATATGCTTTGCAAGTTTTGAGCAGATCACAGAGGCGGCGGCAATCTTAACCAGATCCGGAAGAATAAAAGGCACTACGCAAGACATGAGCGCTGCACCAAGCGTAGCCGGCGACCCACTGTTTGCAGACCAAACCATAAACCAAGCCGTTCCGAAAGCATAACACACAGCCACGCCGAGGATCATGGAAAAAACATATACGCCGATCTTTCTGCCAAACTGTTTTACGGCGCCGCCAACGATCAGAGCGGTAAAAATAAAGCCCACAATATAGCCGCCTGTAATTCCGAACAATACGCCCGGCCCTGCGCCGAAATTGGAAAACACGGGCACGCCGATCAGACCCAAAAGAATATATACGATCACAGTGAGCAAACCGTTTTTTAATCCAAGCAGACCAGCAGCGGCGCACACTGCAAAAGTCTGGAGTGTGATGGGCACGGCAAGCGGGATCTGGATCCACGAACAAACAGCAATAACAGCGGCAAAAATGCCTATATATACCACATCTGTTGTTTTAAATCTTTTTTTGTTTTCTCTTTTAGAATTCATAGTATGGAACCTCTTTTGCATATCGATTGATGTGGCTGCGCCTTCTTTTTACTTTATGGATTATACTGCGAAAGAACATAATTGTCAACCTAATTCAAGAATTTAGGTTTACAATTATAAAATGTTCATATACAAAACATTGAATAAAAAAGCAAATTATGGTACTATAAATGTAATCGAACCGCACCACGTCTCCGGAGGTAACAGATCAAATGGCAGGAAAAAGAAAAAAATCGATTCCGCAGAAAACCAGAGATTTTAAGATAAATACAAGGATCATCATCACCTCTGTGCTTGCGATCGTGATACCGATTCTTATTCTTGCCATTGCGGCATGCATCTTTGTGTTCACTTCAATGGACAGATATGATTTTACTTCCGTAAACACGGAAAGTTACAATGTTGTAAACCAGATCCAGTGGAGCCAAACGGTCAACAACATTGCCGCTGTACTTGCCGGAGATGATGAGGAAAGCGAAAAGCTTGAAAAAATAAAAGAAACGGCGGACAGACTGGAAGCATTCGGCTCCATCCTTTACATAGAAAGAAATTCCGAGCTGTACTATTCTACAACCGATCCGGATCTTGCGCTGAAAGAAGCAAATGAGATTGCGCCGATCAATAAAAACGTGAACTCCTATTATTACGGCGAATCCGGCATTGTTATTGTGAATACGGCAACGGATCACGATTTAAACTACACGATCATCGCGGCAAACAACAACTACAGCGAGCAGGATAACAGCGCCGGCTATGCCTCCCAGCACATTTTGGCAAGCCTTACCAATAACGCAACGGTGGTTATGGGCGTCTGTGTTTTTACCTTTGTTGCGGCAATCATCGTGATCTCCCTTATAACATCAAAAACGATCATAGGCCCGATTGAAAAAATAACCGAAGGGGCAAACGAAATTGCAAAAGGCAATCTGGATTATGAGATCGATTACCAATCCGCCAACGAACTGGGGCAGTTGACCCGCAGTTTCAACGATATGCGGCTGCGCGTGAAGGAATCCATAGAAAGCAAAAACAGAGCCGATCAGCAGCAAAAAGAAATGATTGCCGGCATTGCGCACGATCTTCGCACGCCGCTTACCTCCATAAAAGGATATCTGGAAGGGATCAGGGACGGCGTTGCGGACACACCTGAAAAGCAAAAAAGATATCTGGAAACGATCTATGACTCCGCCGTTTCCATGGAAAAAATGCTCAACGACCTGCTTACGCTTTCCAAGCTGGAACTCGGGAACATTACGCTGAACCAAGAAAAGGTTAAGATATCCGATTTTACTTCTTTTGCATATGAAATAGGTGAAGAACTGAAAAAAAGCGATTTTGAATTTACGATCAAAAACAATACGAAAACGGATCCTGTGCTTTTGATCGATACGGACAGATTTGCCCGCGTGGTGGACAATATTATTTCAAACAGCATAAAATACAGGCGCAAAAGCGTTCGCGGCAAAATAGAGTTGATCATTTCCGAATATGACCACTCTGTTATTTTTGAGATCGCGGACAACGGAATGGGTGTAGATAAAGAGAGCCTAACGCGTATATTTGACACGCTCTACCGGGCGGACAAAGCCAGATCAAACGTCAGCGACGGCAGCGGGCTCGGGCTTGCGGTTTGCAGGCAGATCGTGGAACTGCACGGCGGCATGATCTGGGCGCAGACAAACGCAGAGAACGGACTTTCTATCTTTATATCACTGCCAAAAACGGAAGAACCGGAGGAAGATAAAAATGAAAAAAATTCTGATCATTGAGGATGACGCCAACATCTGCACGCTGGAAAAGGATTATCTTGAGGCAAACGGATTTGAAGTATCCACTGCGGCGAACGGGAATAACGGTTTGGAAACCGCTTTAAGCGGAAATTTTGACCTGATTTTGCTGGATATTATGCTGCCCGGCATGGACGGCATGGAAGTATGCAAAGCCATAAGGAAAAAGAAAGACATACCGATACTGATGGTGAGCGCCAAAAAAGAGGATCTGGATAAGATTACGGGGCTGGGTTACGGCGCGGACGACTACATAGTAAAGCCGTTTTCTCCCAAAGAACTTGTGGCGAGGGTGATTGCGCATATCAGCAGATACGAACGGCTGACCGCAAAAAACGAAAACAGCGACGCCAAAACCATTGAAACAGACGGGCTGAAATTGGACGGCAGAGCACGCCGGGCATTTGTAAACGGAAAGGAACTGACGCTGACCAACAAGGAATTTGACCTGCTCTATTTTCTTGCCTCCAGCCCGGACACCGTTTACGGCAAAGAAGAACTGTTCAGCAAGATCTGGAATTATGATTCGATCGGCGAGACCTCCACGATCACCGTGCATGTAAACAGAATCAGAGATAAGATTAAAGAAGTTGACCCAACTATAGATTTTATACACACTGTGTGGGGAAAAGGCTACAGGTTTAACAAATAGATTTCAGCAACGTAAAACGCGCGGCGGAAAATTCCGCCGCGCGTTAGACTGTCGATAAAGTCGGCTGAACCGCACCGACTTACACTTTAAACAAGCAAACAAAGGAAAAGTACAAACTGCAAAAAACGCCTCGTTCATAAAACGATATGCATAAAAAACAGTTAAATGCCGCATAAACCAAGTGTTTATGCGGCATTATGCTTTCCGTTTTTTGCTCGGGGGCAGTACCGTTGTACGGCACCCGCTCGCAAGAAAACGAA
>OCHA01000288.1_pt1 | contig 67167 bp, 56 predicted proteins | sample 1538591 | NCBI WGS metagenome assembly OCHA01 (sample SAMN04571710, study PRJEB22368) | human gut metagenome | biome: human gut; material: stool | host: Homo sapiens | place: Luxembourg | collected 2012-09-06 | reverse complement strand
AAAGGAACAAATATTGATTGCCCAGGGAGAGAAACTTAAGTTAAAACAAAATGATATAAAATTAACGGGACATGCCATAGAATGCAGAATAAATGCAGAAATCCCTGAAAAGAATTTTATGCCAAGTCCCGGCACCATAGTTGCTCTTCATTTTCCGGGAGGAAACGGAATAAGAACAGATTCAGCAGCATTTTCAGGATATACAGTTCCGCCATACTATGACTCAATGTTGGCAAAACTTATTGTGCATGGAAAAGACAGGAATGAGGCAATAAAGAAAATGAAAAGTGCATTAGGGGAAGTGGTAATTGAGGGGGTTCACACTAATATTGACTATGCATATGACATTATTAATAACAAAGATTATATTTCAGGAAATTTTGATATAAATTTTCTTGAACATTTTAATTGGAATAAAGGTTGATGAAGGGGGCAAAGAAATTTGCCCTGATACTATATAGGTAGAAATAGGAAACAAAAATGATAATAAAAAATCTTATAAAAAAATCGGACATAAAAATAAGAGAAAGTAAGGCGGATGTGCCAAAGGGATTATATGTAAAATGTAAAAGCTGTAAATCACCGGTATTGGCTGATGATGTAAAAAGAAATAGTTATGTATGCCCTAAGTGTGGCGGATATTTTAGATTAAATGCAAGAAACCGATTGAAAATTATAGCCGATAAAAAGTCTTTTGAAGAATGGTTTTGCAATAGTGATTTTGTAAATCCTTTAAAGATGCAGCCTATATGAAAAAATGGACTGACACAAGGGAAAAAACTAAAACTGACGAGGCTGTTATAACAGGGAAAATTTCGGTAAAGGGGAGTCCGGCAGCCATAGCAATTATGGACGGACGTTTTATGATGGCAAGTATGGGAAGCATAGTAGGGGAAAAAATTACGAAAACAATAGAAAAAGCCCAAAGGGAAAATCTTCCCCTAATAATAGTTGCCTGTTCAGGTGGTGCCAGAATGCAGGAGGGAATAGTTTCTCTTATGCAAATGGCAAAGACCTCGGCAGCATTAAAAAAATATAGAAACAGTGGAAATCTGTATATTTCTTTACTGACAGATCCTACAACAGGAGGTGTTACTGCAAGCTTTGCCATGCTGGGAGATATTATTTTAGCAGAACCTAACGCTCTTATTGGATTTGCAGGCCAAAGAGTAATAGAGCAGACTATCGGTCAGAAACTTCCAAAAGGTTTTCAAAGCTCAGAGTTTTTATTAGAACATGGATTTATTGACGCAATTGTTGAGAGAGATAAGTTAAAAAATACCCTTTCTTATATTATAAAGATGCATTATGAAAGTGACAAAAATGCAAATTATGTAAGCCAAACAAAAACAGATAATGTAGTCAGGGACAAGCTTACTCCATGGGAAAGAGTTGTTAAGGCAAGGGATAAGATGAGACCTACAGGTTTAGATTATATAAATGGGTTAATTGATGATTTTATGGAATTTCACGGTGACAGATATTTTGGAGATGACAGGGCAATTGTAGGTGGAATAGGATATTTTCATGGAAAGCCGGTAACAGTAATTGCCAATACAAAGGGGCATAATACAAAGGATAGCTTAAAGCATAACTTCGGAATGGCAAATCCGGAAGGATATAGAAAATCCATACGACTTATGAAACAGGCAGAAAAATTTAAAAGACCAATAATTTGCTTTGTGGACACGGCAGGGGCTTTTTGTGGTGTGGAAGCGGAAATGCGGGGGCAGGGCGAGGCAATAGCTAATAATCTTTTTGAAATGTCAGACTTAAAGGTGCCTGTTTTGTCCATTGTAATTGGAGAAGGGGGAAGTGGAGGTGCATTGGCACTGGCTGTGGCAGATGAGGTGTGGATGCTGAAAAATTCGGTATATTCTATTTTATCCCCTGAGGGATACGCAAGTATATTGTTTAGGGGAACGAAGAAGCCGGAAGAAGTTGCAGGACTAATGAAACTTACGTCTTTTGATTTATTACAATTAAATATAATAGAAAAAATAATTGACGAACCGGAGCACTATTCTGTTGAAAATATGGAAGAAACCATAAAAAATATAGATGAAGAAATACAGGGATTCCTTAGCAGATATGAGTCATTAAATGCCTTAGAACTTGTGGAAAAAAGATATGACAGATTTAGAAGAATGTAGGAGTAACAATGAAAGTAAAAACATTAAAAATAGGAGATTTAACAGCAAGGATTCCATTAATACAGGGAGGAATGGGGGTGGGAATATCTCTTTCGTCTCTGGCAGGAACAGTGGCAAAATGCGGTGGAATAGGTGTTATTTCCACAGCGCAGATAGGATACAGAGAACCGGATTTTTATAGTAATACTTTGCAGGCAAATTTAAGGGCAATAAACAGCGAAATGAAAAAAGCAAGAGAAATAGCTCATGGTGGAATAATAGGATTTAATATAATGGTGGCACTTAACCATTATAAGGAGCAGGTCATGGAAGCGGTAAAGGCGGGAGCCGATGTCATTATTTCGGGAGCCGGACTGCCGGTTAAATTACCGGAATATATAGGGGAAAGTAATGTGAAAATTGCCCCGATTGTGTCGGGAGAAAAGGCAGTAAAAGTTATTTTAAAATATTGGCACAAATATTATGGAAGAACGGCTGACTTTATTGTCATAGAAGGACCAAAGGCGGGAGGACATCTGGGATTTTCAAAAGATGAAATTATAAAATACAATAGCAACTTAAATTTTGACGATGAAGTTAAAAAAATTAAAAGAGTAGTCATGGAATATGAAAATTTATATGGAGAACATATACCATTAATTTTAGCTGGGGGGATTGAGAGCAAAGATGATGTACAACATGCTTTTGATTTAGAAATGGACGGAATACAAGTAGCTTCAAAATTTGTTACTACGGTAGAATGCGATGGGAATATACGTTATAAAAACGCATATGTCAGTTCAAATAAGGAAGATATTACTATAGTCAAAAGTCCTGTGGGAATGCCGGGAAGGGCGATAATGAATTCATTTATGGAGAAAGTTATAAAGGGTGAAAAATTTCCACCATCAAAATGTCTTAGATGCTTGAAAAATTGTAATCCTAAAGAAATTGATTATTGTATTACTGAGAGACTTATCGCAGCAGCAAAGGGTGATATTGAAAATGCACTTTTATTTTGTGGGGCGAAAGCATACATTCAGAAGGATATTAGCACTGTAAAAAATGTAATTGATGAGTTGTTTTAAGATTGTAAAGTTGACAAAGGGGGAAAAATTTTTTATAACATAGGTTGTTGTGAGGTAATTTATGGAAGAAAAAAAAGACAGACGAATTATAAGAACTAAAAAGTTAATTGTAGATGCTCTTATTTCTATTCTGAAAGAAAAAAGTGTTGAAAATATAACGGTCAGTGAATTGGCAAAAAAGGCGGATATTACAAGAGCAACATTTTATCAGTATTATAAAAGTCCTGTGGAAATGTTAGAAACTCTTCAAAATGAAATCACCTATGATGTGGAAGAAATTGTTTTAGAAACAGAAGGAGGAGATGCCTACGGTTTTTTCAACAGACTGTTTAATTATTTTTATAATAACCCACAAAAGGGCAAATTGCTAAGTTTTCCCATAAACAACATTAGTGGTCAGGAAAAAATAGGAAATAACTTACATGAAAAATATATGCTGAGATGGAAAGACGAATTTCAGGATAAATCGTTAAAACAATTTGAATATTACAGGTACTATATTATTTTTGGTTGTATATCAGTTTTGGAAAATTGGGTACAAAAGGGTATGCAGGAAACTCCTGAAGAAATGGCGGAGACCGCAGTAAGCTTTTTACCCAAGGAAAAGATTTATTTGAAAAAATAGAATTTATATTATGTAATTGTAAATAATGCACAAAAAAAGTGATAAAATATAAAAAATATTAGCTATAAGTAAAAAATGAACCCGTTTTTGTAAATATTATACCTTGATAAAAACAATTCAATTAGAGAAACTGAATGTAAGATGTAAAGAATTGTTTCTTTACATGAGCGCTATAATTTATCCGAAATTATAGGAGGGATTATACAATAATTTATAAAGGAGAAGTTTTATGAAAAAGCAACTATTTTCAAAAATGGGAAAGTATGTTTTGTCGGCAATCATGTTTGTTTTTATGATTGGGCAGGTTGTGGGATTTTCTGCCAATGTAAAAGCAGATGACAGTGTTGGTTTGGAAATTAACGGCTACCAGATTAACACATCTATGGAGGCGTTTAGAACATTGTATTCTGTTTCTGACCCTTCAGACAAAGTGGAAGAGGTAGGTCTTGTGTACGGACTTACAAAATATGTGAGTGAAAGTGATATGGTGGTAGGAAGCACAAATAACACAGTATACTCGCATTCAGCTACAGCAGAAGGAAAGAATAACATATGTTATAGTGAAATGAAAAGTGCACAAACATATGTAATGACAATGAAATTTGTTAAGAATGTTGATTTCTTTAAAAATCAGATTAGCGTAAGACCATATGCAAAGTTAAAAGATGGAACTTATGTATATGGAGAGATTGTATCAAAATCCGTTTATCAGATAGCTGATGTTTTATATCAGAATCAGTTAATGGGAAATGCAGCAAAGCATGACTATCTGTATAACAGTATTTTGTCATTTGTAGATTCTTCATATGTTAAGAAGGATTTCAAAGGCTCTTCAACTATAGTTAAACCAGGTACAGCAGAGGAAACTACAGTTAAGGCTACTGAAGCAATGACAACTAAGCCGGCTACAGGTGATTATACAACTGATAAGTCAATAGCAATGCCATTTGGATTAGTGGCAGGTTCACCTTCTAACGGAACCATAAATATAGTTTGGGGACGTGGTGACATAGATTTATATAATGTATATATTAATGGAGTATTAGTTTCAAAAGAAGTATCGTGTGCATCATATGATTATCAGGGATACGCGCAGGGTACATATACAGTAGCAGTAGCCACAGTAGTAGGAAGCAGTGAATCTGAAAGAGTGACAGCAACTGTTACAGTTGGTGGTAGTTCAGAACCTGTTACGGTAGCACCAACCCAGGCTCCGACAGTAGCACCGACTCAGGCGCCTACTCAGCAGGAAACATCTTCAATAGATTTTACAACAGATGATTCAATAGCAATGCCATTTGGAATGGTAGTAAGTTCTCCATACGATGGTGCTGTTAATGTGGTTTGGGGACAGGGAAACGTAAACTGCTACAATGTTTATGTTGACGGTGAACGCAGGCGTACAGGTGTTAAGGCACAGTCAATAACAATGCCGGTTTATTTTGAAGGAACCCATACGGTAGCAATTGCTACAGTAGTAGGAACAAGAGAATCTAAGAGACTTGAAATGACAATTGCAGTTAAGGGAATTGGTGAAAAGGAGACCGAGCCGGAAACATGTCCACCGGAATTAAAACCACAGCTTAGAAGTGATTTATCACTTAGGGATGATAAAATTTTAATGCAGCTTAACAATAAGACTAATGGCAAGTATTCAAACAGACAGATATATTGGTGTTTATTAGGATATAATGCTGCACATCAGCTTTGCTATATGGATAAAAACGGAAATCTTATCCCTGCTAATATGGGAATGAACAACGTTAAGGTAGGGGACAGAATGGTTGCAGATGTATGCTATACATTAGAAGAAGCAGACCATGTATATGTACCATCTATTAAGTCAGGAAGAATGTATTTAAGCTATGAAAAGCCTATTTACATCACTTTCAATCAGGCTTCTGATGGAACTATTGGTTTTGCAGGTCCGGATTTAAATAATGCATCAGATCCTAATGCTAATACATTATTTGAATTTGCTGAATTTACAATTGATGGTAAGTATTATTGGGGTAATACAACAAGAGTTGATTATTTCAGCTTCCCAATGATTACAAGACTTATTGGTCATACACAGTATGAAACATATGATAAGGTAGTTGGTGATATTGGTACAAGAGATGGAATATTTGCTAAGTTCTTACAGAATGCACCGGAAGCATATAAGTATTGTGTAAATGACAAACGTATTATGGCACCATGTAAGGCAGCATTAAATTCAGGTCAGGCATATGCTAATTACTTCGACGGATATATTAATGAATTCTGGGCTAAGTACACAAATGAAGATTTAGTATTTAGTAGCGAGGCAGGTTCCTTTAGAGGACGTGTTGTAGGAAATCAGATTCAGTTTAGAAGAGATGGTGACAGCACTGTTTATGTGGTAGATAAGCCATCAACTCAGGATGTGTTAGAAGGAAAAGGTGCATTTGCCAGGGGTAATTCAGTAGAATTAGCCATTGAAGCACAGCTTTGTGCAGCCTTTAACAGAGGTGTGGCAACAGAGCCTTCTAATTGGTATAAGCCAAATAAATATTACAAGAATTCAATAAATAACTATTATGCAGGATTCTTCCATGAAAATTCAGTAGTAGGATTGGCATATGGTTTCTGTTACGACGATGTAAATGATCAAAGTACATTACTTCAGTATGACAGCGCAGATGCCCTTGTTATTGATTTGAAGTGGTAATTTATAAAAATAAAATACTTAAATGATCCAAATATGGAGACTGTTAAAACCGTAATAAACGGTGGAAACAGTCTCTTTTTTGTGAGACGAAAGCTTATTAAGATGAATGCAGTCAAGCTTTGAAAAGGTGGTTAAATTCATTATTTTCGATTATTGCAGGATTATTGCAGGCTAAAATAGTTTCTGTTGACAATTGATGACACATAGGAGTAAAATCCTATTAGTCAAATAGGATAGGGAGAACTGAAATGAGAGAACATATTTCAAGGAAAGATGCATTGGAGTTGTTGAAAAAATACAATAAGGAACCATTTCACATTTAGTATGCACTTACAGTTGAGGGTATAATGAAGTGGTATGCCACGGATATGAACTTACCGTGCGTTCATATGAGCAGGATATAATTAAGGCCATGGAGGAATAAATGTTAAACCAGTTTTCAAGGACAGAATTATTATTAGGAAAAGAGAAAATGGAGTACCTTAAGAATGCCAGAGTAGCAGTGTTTGGAATAGGTGGTGTAGGTGGATATACAGTTGAGGCATTAGCCAGAAGCGGAGTGGGAACACTTGATTTAATTGATGATGATAAGGTGTGTCTTACTAATATCAACAGACAGATAATTGCTACAAGAAGCACTGTAGGTAAGTATAAGGTAGATGTTGCAAGGGATAGAATATTGGACATAAATCCTGATGCAAAGGTAAATATATATAAGACATTTTATATGCCGGATACAGCGGAACAATTTGATTTTTCATCTTATGATTATGTGGTGGACGCCATAGATACGGTAACAGGAAAAATACAGCTTGTAATGCAGGCAAATACCTGCAATGTGCCTATAATAAGCTCCATGGGTGCAGGAAACAAAATGGACCCTACAGCCTTTGAGGTGGCAGATATTTACAAAACATCAGTATGCCCTTTAGCTAAGGTAATGAGAAGAGAATTAAAAAAACGTGGCATTAAAAAGTTAAAAGTGGTGTATTCAAAGGAAAAAGCCATGACACCTATAGAGGATATGGCAATAAGCTGTAAAAGCAATTGCATATGTCCTCCGGAAACTGCCAGAAAGTGCACCCAGAGAAGACAGGTGCCGGGAAGTAATGCTTTTGTTCCATCTGTAGTGGGGCTAATAATAGCAGGTGAAGTCATAAAAGATTTGACAGGAATGTAAGTAATAAATAGCAATAGGACAGTAAAAAGTTATTTCGACCTAAGGGTTGGGATAACTTTTTCTTTTAATAAATTAGTTGACAAAAATATGAATCAGTAATAAAATATTTATAACCTATTAAACATATAGGAATTGTATAAAAAGAGGAACTAAATTATGAAGCTATCAAAAAAAAGCAGATATGGTATTACTGCATTAATAGACCTGTCAATTAATTCAAAAAGTGGTCATGTGTCTTTAAGCAGTATTGCTGAGCGTAATGATATATCACCACAGTATTTAGAGCAGGTATTTGCCGGACTTAGAAGATACGGAATAGTAAAAAGCATTAAGGGGGCTCAGGGAGGTTATCTGTTAAACAAGCCTGCCGAAAAAATAGCAGTGGGAGAAATTATTGAGGCATTAGATGGAACATATAGAATTGAGGATGATGTTACAGGAAATGAAGAAGAGGAAAGGGTTGCTGACAGAATAATTAAGGAGTCAGTTATTGACATAATCAATGATCAGCTAGACAATGTACTTCTTAATATTACGTTGGCTGATTTAGAAAAGGATTATTTAGAATATAATGCTACTGATGACCAGATGTATTATATTTAATTTCAAAAAATATAAATTTTCTATTGACACCGTAGGAAATAGATGATAAGATACCACACATGAAACAAAACCTATTAAATATATAGGAATTACGATAAATATAAGGAGGAAAAAAGATGCATACAATAGTAAGACTTGTAAAAGATACATACATGTGCTGTATGATGTGCTGCTTTCGCAGATATTACGTCATGCCTTGTTTGTGTGCGTCGGATTTTTAGACCTTAAGCAAATAAATATATGAGTAATATCTGGGAAGCATTCGGTGAGTGCTTCCCATTTTTCATGTTTAAGGAGTATAAAAATGCCGGAATAACAATTGGGGAAAGTTACATGGAAAGCAATTAGTACACAGGTACTATTTTACATAGATTAATTTTAAGAAAGAAAGAGGTATTCATTATGAAAAAAATAACATATTTATTATTAGCATTAGTATTAGCAATTGGAACATTAACAGCCTGCGGTTCATCTGATAAGGAGTCAGGAACAAAGGAAGCAGCGGGCAAAACCATAAAAGTGGCAGCATCAGCTACACCTCATGCAATTATTTTAGAAGAAGCAAAAACATTGCTTAAGAAGCAGGGCTGGGATTTGGAAATTAAGGTATTTGATGATTATGTTCAGCCAAACAACGTTGTTGAAAGTGGTGAATTTGATGCAAACTATTTCCAGCACATACCTTACTTAGAAAACTTTAACAAAGAAAAAGGAACACATCTTGTTAATGCCGGAGGAATCCACTACGAACCATTTGGAATTTATCCGGGAACAGAAAAGAAGCTTGACGAATTAAAGGAAGGGGACACAATAGCAGTTCCAAATGATACAACAAATGAGGCAAGAGCATTATTGCTATTACAGGATAATGGAATTATTAAGTTAAAAGATGGTGCCGGATTAGAGGCAACAGTTAAGGATATTGCAGAAAATCCCAAGAACATTAAAATTCAGGAATTAGAGGCTGCTCAGGTATCAAGAGTAAAAGACGAAGTGGCATTTGTAGTATTAAATGGAAATTATGCCCTTGAAGCAGGATATTCAGTTGAAAAAGATTCAATTGCATATGAAAAGTCTGATTCAGAAGCTGCAAAAACATATGTAAATGTAATTGCGGTAAAGGAAGGCAATGAAAATAATGAAGGAATTAAGGCACTTATTTCAGTTCTTAAATCAGATGAAATAAAGAAGTTTATTAATGAAAAATTTAACGGAGCCGTTGTTCCTTTTGAATAAAAAATACAATATTAACCAAGGGAGCCGAGGCTCCCTTTAGGTGCTTAAATTAGGAGAAAATTATGACACCAATAATAAAGGTAGAAAATTTAAATAAGACATTTAATGCAAAAAGCGGAAATGTTGAGGCTGTAAAAAATGTAAGCTTTGAAGTGGGAAAGGGAGATATCTTTGGAATAATCGGATTATCCGGAGCAGGAAAAAGTACATTGGTAAGATGCCTGAATCTCCTTGAAAGACCAACTTCAGGAAGAGTTCTCGTAGATGGAAAAGATTTGACAAAGCTTCCTAACAAGGAGTTGAGAAAGGCAAGACAAAATATCGGCATGATTTTTCAGCATTTTAATTTACTTATGCAGAGAAATGTTTTAGACAATGTCTGTTTTCCAATGGAAATAGCCGGAGTTAAGAAAAGTGAGGCAAGGAAAAGGGCGTACGAACTGCTGAAAACAGTGGGATTGGAGGATAAGGCAAAGGCATATCCTGCACAGTTGTCAGGTGGACAGCAGCAGAGAGTTGCCATAGCAAGAGTGCTTTCTAACAACCCGGAAATACTTCTTTGCGACGAGGCAACAAGTGCCTTAGACCCTCAGACTACAAAATCTATTTTGGATTTATTAAAGAAAATCAACAGGGAAAGAAACATTACCATAGTTATAATTACTCATTCCATGAGTGTGGTAAAGGATATTTGCAACAACGTTGCAGTAATGGAAAATGGAGAAGCAGTGGAAATTGAAACTGTAAAGGAATTATTTGAAAATCCTAAAACCAATATAGCAAAAAAACTTGTGTTAATTGGTGGAGGTGTTAATTTAAGTCAGAAGGAGTTGGATGAATATGTGGGATAACGCAACAATAACAATGCTTTTAGAAGGCGTGAGAGATACTTTATATATGACACTGGCATCCACTTTTTTCGGATATGTATTAGGACTTCCTTTAGGTGTCATATTAGCAGTTACTGACAAAGACGGCATAAAGCCAAATGCTTTTATATATAAGATATTAGATATAATTGTGAATATATTAAGAAGTATTCCGTTTCTTATTTTATTAATTTTAGTTATTCCTATAACAAGAGCCATTGTGGGAAAAACATATGGCTCCACAGCTACTGTTGTACCTTTGGTAATAGCAGCAGCACCTTTTATTGCCAGAATGGTGGAATCTTCTCTCAAGGAAGTAAACGGTGGAGTGATTGAAGCAGCCCAGAGTATGGGTGCCGGAACTTTCACTATAATATGGAAAGTTCTTTTGGCAGAGGCGAGAACATCCCTTTTGGTGGGAGTTACCATAGCCCTTGGCACAATTCTGGGATATTCCGCAATGGCAGGTGTAGTAGGAGGCGGTGGCTTAGGTGACATTGCCATAAGATACGGATACTACAGATACCAGACAGACATAATGCTTGTAACAATTGTTATACTTGTATTGCTGGTACAAATAATGCAGTGGGTAGGAATGCTTTTGTCTAAGAAGTTAGACAGGAGAAAAGCATAGGAAGAGTTTATGATGTAATATATGGGGACACTTTTTATGATGTAAATTATGTGGAAACATTTGTTGTAGTGATTTATTTTATATGGAAATATTTGTTGTAATAATTTATGTGGAAATATTATGGTTGGATGGTAATAAATGTTCGGCAAAATACCCGGAAAATGGATTTATAATTCATATCCGGGTATTTTTGACTTTTCAACAAAGAAATATTAAACTTCATACAAATCTAAAGAAGCTCCAGAGAACGCGGGTACATTGAAATTGAAAATATATCAAATAATTCATGTAAAAAAAGCAGATTCACAGGCTTGAGAGAAGCTCCAGAGAACGTAGGTATATTAAAATTAAAAATATAACAAAAAAATCATGTAAAATAAGTAAATTCACGGATTAGGAAGCACAATTTCCCACCCGAAGGCACCATTCTATTTGGAATTCCCCTGCACAATTAATCATTCACATACAGATTATCGCTGCATCAATAATATTCCGTAATAATCTTTCTGCACAATCCATCCTCCCCCCCTACCCTCCATCTATGATATAATCTCCATATAAATTTCAAAAATCTATATAACATTTTCAAAAATTCGCAGATTACTAATACAGAAGCTAAGATGCTTTGGAGGATAAGATGGTAGCGCTATATTTATCACTAATAGACAAACAGGAAGAAAAAAACAGATTTGAAGAACTGTATTACAGATACAGGAACTTAATGTATTACATAGCTTATCAGGTATTGCATCAGGATAGAGATTCAGAAGATGCAGTTCAGGAGGCTTTCTTTAGAATAGCCAAAAATATGGACAAGGTTAAAGATATTGCTTCTACGGAAACAAAAAATTTTGTAGCAATTATAACAAAACGTGAAGCCATGAAAATATACGATAAAAAGAAAAAAAGAGATGAAGATTTTGATGTGGATTTAACAAACATAAAAAAGCACAACAGCGAAAATCTTGTTAATGAAGTAAAAAATGCCATAGAGCAGCTTCCATATAAATTTTCATCTCTGCTTACCTTAAAATATGTGTTGGGGTATTCAGGAAAAGAAATTGCTGAAATAACCGGATTAACTGAAACTAATGTAAGACAGCAGTTAATGTGCGGAAGAAAGAAGCTTTCTGAAATTTTAGAGGAGGATTTATAGTGGTGTCTAATGGAAATAGTACAAAAAAATTAAATCAGGATGCTTTAAAAGAAGCATTATTTATGTACAATGAAACATTTATGCAGAAAATGCCGGACATAGTGGAAGCACACAATTTTTCAGGAAGATTTGAGAGAAAAATGTCTCATCTCATTAAAGCGGAAAAGAAGTTTAATGGAAAACGGTGGGCAGAGGTATGTGTAAGATACGCAACTTCCATAGCAGCAGTTATTCTATGCTTTATTGTAGTAAATGTTTTTGCCATTAATGCCTTTAACGTTAATTTGTGGAACAAAATTGTGGATAATACCACAGACATGATAAATATAAGTTTTGAAAATAAAAGTGAAAATCAAACCCGACCATCAGATAATTCAAACACTGCATCTGACGGAATTAAATATCAAATAAAAAATGCTCCAAAGGGCTATGCACTAAGGGATAATTATAATTCGGAAGAATTATTTGTTCAAAGTTTTACATCAGATAATGGAACCATAACTTACACCGAAAGTCCGATAAGCACCGGCGCTAATTTAAAAATTGCAAAGGGTGGAACAAAGGAAAAGGTAGTAGGAGCAAAAGAAGTAACATTTATATATGAAGAAAATAGAATTACTGCATACTTTACAGACAACGCTTACTATCATATAGTAAACATACAGGGCAGTGATGCAAATGAGGAAACTGCAATTAATATAATAGAAAATCTGGAGGACCGGTAAATGGGAAAAAATGCAGGAATAACAAATAAATTGTTTTTAGCAATGGCAGTAATTGTAGTTACTTCTATATTATTAGTCACCCCGGCATATGCAGGAGAAAATAAGGCTAAAGTGTATGTGCAGCTGAAAAATATAAAAATAGATGAAAAAATAAAAGAGCCGGTTTATGCCATAAGAAATGCTTCAAACCAATCCATTGTTGTAAAAAAGGTTGACATTCAGAAAAAAGACAACAATAAGTGGAAAGAACTTGCGGCAAAAGATTCCACTAAAACCCATAGAAATATTAAAGTGAAACCGGGAAAAGGAGAATTTGACAGCATTTTGATTAACGACGTTTATAATATTGAAGGGAATTATTTAGATAGCGGCGAATATAGAATAGAAATTACGTGTTTATATAGGAAGAAAGAGCTTAAAAAATATATAAAGTTTAAAATAGAAAATAAGCGACAGGAAATGATAGATGCCAATGTATCAAATACCGTAAGTATAAATGGAAAAAATAGCATCAGCAACATTTTACTAAATACCGATTTTAGTATTAGCAAAAGGGGAAATGTAACAGCTGTTGTTTTTTCGGAAAATGACTATGCAACTACTAAAAAGACCAAAATAAGAATTGTCATACTAAGAAAAAGTCATGGAAAATGGAAAAAATACAGAAAATATTGTGAAGTTAAAAAAAGTAATATTGCTTATGCAAATAAGAAATTCAAACTAAAAAAATCCGGATTATACAGAATGCGTGTAGATATAGTTACATATGATGGAAATGGAAATCATTTCAAAAGTATTTACAGGTCTGGGGCTAAAAGGTATAAAAAAGAAAACAGATAATGAAAAATAGTATTATATACACTCCTGAAAATATTTTGGTTTACTAAAAAAGCAGACTGAAATGTTTTTTGGGAGTTTTTCTGTGAAGTCACAGGAAAAAGTATAAAGGAGGAAAATGGAGTCCGTGCTTGCACGTATGTATAGGTTATGATAAAATACATAATAATTATGGGGTTCTATGCCCACTATCTTTTTTAGATGATTAGGAGATTTATATGCTTAATAATGAAAAGATTATACTAATGACAAAACTGTCATTATATGAGCAGAAAAATCAAAAAAAAGAAATCAGCACAGGCAAGTATTTCAAAAGTGATTATATGCTTTTAAAAATGTTAAGTTCTTTTATTTGCGCTACAGTAGGATATCTGCTTTGTCTGATTTTGTGGTTTATGTATAAATCTGACAGGGTTTTTGCCAGTATGACTACAACAGGAAGTTTTACGGTATTTGTGGTGGTTATTGTTTTGCTTTATATAATTACCGTAGTTGTATATATGATTTTTAGTTATGCATTTTTTTCACATAAATTCAGAAAAATCAGAAAGAACCTTAAAGAATATAATGGTGATTTGAAGACCTTACATAGAATACAGGAATTAGAATATGATGCCATTATAGATGAATTGGAAGAAGAAGGAGATGAGGAAGAATAATGACAGGTTTAATTGAATTAAAGGAAAAATTAAAGAACTTTTATGCAGAACATGAAGTTGTTATGAGACCAATTGTAAAATTCCTGGCAGTTCTTGTTTCATTGATGGTTATAAAAAGCAACATAGGTTATATGAATATTATTAACATGTGGCCGGTTATAATTATAATATCCGTAGTTTCAGCATTTTTAACATGGGGTATGCTGGTGCTGGTACTGGCAGCAGATATTGCGGTAAATATATTTTCCATGTCTTTGGAATTGGGAGCCTTGGTGTTTATTGTAATGCTTATAATGTTTTTGTTCTTTTTCAGATTTACCCCAAAACAGGGAGCATTACTGGTGTTAATACCTTTAGCATATTTCCTTAAAATACCATTTGTGGTTCCTATAGCAGTGGGACTTATATGTTCTCCGGTATCTATTGTATCGGTAGCATTTGGAACGGTATTATACTATATGATAGATGTAATCAGCAATAATGCTACAGTTATAACTAATTCATCAGATGGTACTATAGGATCAGCTAGCATAAATGCCATTATTAATATGATGAGTAATAATAAAGCAATGATGTTGGCAGTTATTGCATCAGCCATTACCATAATGGTGGTGTATATAATAAGAAGGGCAACAATTAACAATGCCTGGGCGGTGGCAATTATTACAGGAGCCATAGCAGACTTTGTAATTACTTTGGTGGGAAGTATTATGTTGAACACAAAAAGTTCAATATTTTGGATTATTATAGGGACGATAATATCCATACTCCTTGCATTTATATTGCAGTTCTTCCTGTTTTCAGTGGATTATTCAAGGACAGAACATACCCAGTTTGAGGATGATGAGTATTATTATTATGTAAAAGCTGTTCCAAAAATAAACGTAACAGCTCCGGAGATGAATGTTAAGCGTATTAACGCTCAAAGAAAGAGAAAGGTTCAGCCAAAGAGAAGATAACAGTTGATTATTGAAATATAGAGAAAGGAGTACAGGGTGATGAGTGCAGTATTAAGTTATATTCAGAATTTTGTAGACAAATACTTGACAATACCTGACATTTATGCCAGCGATATTGTGGAAATAATTGTTATTGCAGTTTTGATTTACTACATTATATTATGGTTCAAAAAAAGCAGAGCATGGATTTTACTTAGAGGAATACTTGTGCTTGTATTATTCATGGTTGTGGCATCGGTTTTTCACCTGACTACTCTTTTATGGATTATAGATAAGACGTTAAGTGCCGGAATTATCGCTTTGGTTATTATTTTCCAGCCTGAGCTTAGAAGAGCTCTTGAGGAATTAGGAAAAAAGAACGTTTTGTTTAATGTATTTAAATTGGGAAATACTTTGGAAAATGAACGTTTTAGCGATAAGTCAGTGGAAGAAATAACAAGGGCTACCCTTGAAATGGCAAAGGCGAAGACAGGAGCATTAATGGTAATTACTCAGGAACATGACTTAGGACAGTACATTGAAACGGGAATCAGGCTTGATGCCAAAATTACCAGTCAGCTTCTTATTAATATATTTGAAAAAAATACTCCTCTTCATGACGGTGCAGTTATAATAGAAGGAGATGAAATTGTTGCGGCAACATGTTATATACCGTTGTCAGACAGTACATCTCTTAGTAAGGAATTAGGCACAAGACATAGAGCAGGTCTTGGTTTAAGTGAGCTTACAGACAGTATTATAATAATTGTATCAGAGGAAACGGGAAGTATTTCCATAGCAAAAGACGGGAAACTTATCCGATATGCAGATGCGGCTATTTTGAAGAATGAACTTACAAAAGCCCAGGCGAAGGATGAAGTTAAAACAAAGAAAAAAATATGGAAAGGAAGGAACCGCAATGAAAAAAGCCATGATGAAAATTAAGGCATCCCTTACAAACAACGTAGGTATAAAGGTTATTGCGGTTGTTATTGCTGCATTAATCTGGCTTATGATTGTAAATATAAGTGATCCTGAAAAGACAGTGATAATATATAACATTCCTATTAACGTAACTCATGAGGAAGTAATTACTGATATGAATATGGTATATGATTCCGACAAGAATGCTACCGTAAACATTACAGTATCCGGGAAACGTTCAGTTGTAAGTAAGTTATCAGCAGAAGACTTTACGGCAACAGCTTCCCTTAAGGAGTTATCAAAGGTTAATGCCATACCGGTTCAGGTATCAGCAGTTCAAAACTATATAGGAAGAAAAATTACAATTGAGAAGCAGTCAAAACAGACGCTGGAAGTCAGCATAGAGCAGGTTAAAAAGCAAAACTACAGTGTATCTGTTGAGTACAATGGAAGTCCTGAAGAAGGATATGTTGCAGGTGGCTATACTCTTTCAAAGAATATGGTTACTGTGAAGGCACCGGAGTCATTACTAGACAAGATTGACCGTGTTGTAGCAAGATGTGACATTGACGGAGAAAATGAGGACTTTACAACAAAAAGCAGATTATATGTATATGACAAGTATGATAATATATTAAAGTCTGATAAAATAAAGCTTTCATCTAAGAGAGTAAGTGTTTCGGTTACCATTCTTAATGAAAAGCAGGTTCCAATAGAAACACCTTCAGTTGGAACTCCTGAGACAGGATATCATGTAGGAAAAGTAACGGTATCACCGGAAAATATTACCCTGATAGGGAAAAAAGAGGTTCTAGACACAGTTGAAAAACTGGTTATAAGTGATACTATTAATATATCCGGGAAGACTACTGACACTGTGGAGAAGATAAATATAAGAAAATATCTTCCGGAAGGCACAGATATAGGTCAGGGAGAAATGGATGTAATAAGCGTTGTTATTAAAATTAATAAACTTGTGTCTAAGAAGTTTACCATTAATACAGACAAAATAGCCATAGACGGATTAAACAATTCCTATGAAATGGCATTTGTAAGTAAAAACATTAACGTTGAACTTCAGGGAAAAGATGATGTTATTAAGAAAATCACTTTAAATGACATTGGCGCAAGTATTAATTTAAATAATTATAAAGAAGGAACAGAAACCGTAAATGTTTCAGTTACCTTGCCTGATGGCGCTACATTAGTTAATGATGTAAGGGTCAGGGTGAAAATTTCCAAAAAGAAATAATGTCATAAGACATTAAGTATTATGCAGGAGGAAAAAAATGAGCACTATTTTAGTAACAGGTGGAGCAGGTTATATTGGAAGTCATACATGTGTTGAGTTATTAAATTCAGGCTATGACGTAGTAGTTGTAGATAACCTTAGCAATTCATCAAAAGAAGCATTGAACAGGGTTGAACAGATAACAGGAAAGAAAGTAAAGTTTTATGAAAATGATATAGCTGACAGAGAAGCTATGGCAAAGGTGTTTGAAGAAAATGATATTTTTTCAGTAATTCACTTTGCAGGACTTAAGGCTGTTGGAGAATCAGTTCAGAAACCTTTAGAATATTATAAAAACAATATATCAGGAACATTGGAAATGTGCGATGTAATGAGACAGCACAATGTTAAAAACATTATTTTCAGTTCTTCAGCTACAGTATATGGAGATCCTGAATCAGTTCCAATTACTGAAAAGTTTCCTAAGGGACAGTGTACTAACCCTTATGGATGGACAAAGTCAATGTTAGAGCAGATTTTAACAGACATTCAGTTTGCAGATAAAGAATGGAATGTTATTTTACTTCGTTACTTTAATCCGATTGGAGCTCATAAGAGCGGATTAATGGGGGAAGATCCTAATGGTATTCCAAACAACCTTATGCCATATGTTATGAAGGTTGCCATTGGACAGCTTCCACATGTAAATGTATTTGGCAACGATTATCCGACACCGGATGGAACAGGTGTAAGAGATTACATTCACGTTGTAGACTTAGCAGAAGGTCATGTTAAGGCAATAAAGAAGATAGAAGAAAATCCGGGAGTAAAGGTTTACAACCTTGGCACAGGAATCGGATACAGCGTACTTGATGTTATTAATAATGTAAGTAAAGCTGTTGGAAAAGAAATTCCATATGTAATTACAGACAGAAGAGCAGGAGATATTGCTGAATGTTATGCTGATCCTACATTGGCAAAAGAAGAATTAGGATGGGTTGCTAAAAACGGAATTAAGGAAATGTGTGAAGATTCATGGAACTGGCAGCAGAAAAATCCTAATGGATACAAATAAGTAAAATATGATGGGAGATGACCATGAGTTCTAATAAAAATAAAACACCGGAAAAACAGTTGAAAACAATTAAAATATGGAAGAGAATTGCTACAACTTTTGAGGTGATTTTTGGAATAATACTTATTGCGGCAATGGTAATTCTATTTGTACCTAATGTGAAGGCTGAAATTATAAAGGGAATGGCAACAACACCTATAGGTCAGAAAATTATTTCCTGGTTTGGAAGTGAAGCATATGTACACAGTGTTTTTGACTCAAACTTTGATAATACTAAGTTAAAGACCAATGAACTTAAGTACAACTATTCTCAGGAATACACCACCTTCGTTTTATTTGGTGTAGATTCAAGAGAGGGTGAAGTGGAGGCTTCTAACAGTGATTCCATTTTGGTAGTAAATATTCATAACACAACAGGTGAAGTGAAAATGGTATCAATTTACAGAGACACCATGTTGGGAATATATGATGCAGATGGAAACCTGAACAAGTATTTTAAGGTTAATTCAGCATATGCAGCAGGAGGACCTGAAGCAGCAATAAATACTTTAAATAAGAATTTAGACTTGGACATTCAGGATTACGTTACGGTTAATTTCGCAGGAGTTGCAGAAATCATAGACAAGTTAGGCGGAATAACAGTCAATTTAACAGATGATGAGTTGTCACAGCTTAATTTCCATTTACTGGGAACAGCAAATGCCATGGGTAAATATGCTACCCCGGTAAAGAAAAGCGGCAAAAATATAAAGCTTAACGGATTACAGGCTACAACATACTGTAGAATAAGAAAAGCGACATTTTATGATCCGGATACAGGGGATAGAGTGTCAGATGATTTTGGACGTGCTGCAAGACAACGTTCAGTTATGATGAAATTAGTTGAAAAGGCAAAAAGTGCAGGAATTACGGAACTCCAGTCTATGGTGCAGACAGTAATGAATGACGATAAGGCAGGAGACAGAATAATTTCAACCAGTTTTACCTTTGATGAGATAGTAAATCTGATACCTGTTATATTTGATTTTAAATTAAATGGAAGTCAGGGATTTCCGTCACAGCTTACTACAGGAACCTATGATGGTACAAGCTATGTAGTTGCAAGAGGTTTGTCGAACAATGTATCGGAACTTCACAAGTTCTTATATGGTGAAGAAAACTATCAGCCTACCGATAATGTAGTGGCAGTTGAAAATTATGTAGCAGGTTATACAGGAGTTACATCCGGTTCAGATGGTTACAATCCAATTGAATCAGGACAGACTACCTCTAATGAAGAAACCACGGCAACAGTTGATAATACAGATTATGATTACGATGACAAAGGACAAAGTGATTTCTATTAAATAGGATAAAGTGCCGACATACTTAAAAGGTGTGCCGGCATTTTAATTCTTAGGTTTTTAACAGTTAAAACACAGAATAATCACAACTAAATTGTAAACTCTAGTTATAAAATAAATCAAAAAGAATTTGTCGAAAGGAGTAGGAATCATGTTAGACAATGAAAATACAAATGGATTTGACACAAATCCGGAGGAGAATCAGACACAAAATGAACAGCAGGTAAATGACACAGGTAACACAGAAAACTCAGAAAACAAAGAATATGAGAATACCTATTATTCCCAGGGAGACAATTCTCAGAACAGTTACAACAATTATAATAACAATTACAGTAACAACTATAACAGTAATTATAACAATGGTAACTACAATGGAAATTATCAGAATAATGGAAACAATGGTGACAAAAAGAAAAAAAATAAGCTGCCGGTTGTAATTGCAGTGGCGGCTGTTACAGTTCTTGTAGGTGTTTCGTGTATAATGGGAATATTTGCAGTAGCAAACAGTAACAGTAAAAATGGAAAATCTACCATTGACAGTATATTATCACAGGGTGAAACCAAAGAAGGTGAAACATACAATGATATTGGTTCTACTAACACAAACAAATCAGGCTCTAGTTCATCAGGAGCAGTTACAGTAACAGATGTTTCAGGAGTTGTAGATAACACAATGCCATCAGTAGTAGCCATTACCAGCAAAACATTAATTGAGTCAAACAGTTATGATTCAATATATGATTATTATTTCGGTGGCGGTAACAATAGAAAACAGACATACGAGCAGGAAGCTGCCGGTTCAGGAATTATTGTTGACCAGACAGATACAGAGTTATTAATAGTTACTAACAACCATGTAGTTGAAGGTGCTGACAGCTTAAAAATTCAGTTTGACGGAATGGAAGCAAGTGAAGCAGTAGACGGATATACAAAAGGAACAGATGCCAATGCAGATGTGGCTGTTGTTGCAGTTAAATTAAAAGATATTCCAAGCAAAACATTAGATACAATAAGGAAAGCTACATTAGGTGATTCAGATTCAGTTACAGTAGGTGAAGGTGTAATTGCCATTGGTAATGCATTAGGATATGGACAGTCAGTTACGACAGGTATTATTAGTGCAAAAGACAGAGAAGTTACAATAGAAGAAAAGAAAATGAAACTTCTTCAGACAGATGCAGCCATAAATGGTGGTAACAGTGGTGGTGCATTACTTAACTCAAAAGGTGAAGTAATCGGTATTAATGTTGCTAAATATTCTTCTAACGGTTCTAGCACTTCAAGTAGTGTTGAAGGAATGGGATTTGCAATTCCTATTACATCAGTTAAGGATATTATCAACAACTTAGAGACTAAGCAGACCAGAACAAAGGTAAGTGAAGATGAACGGGGCTGGTTAGGAATCAGCAGCAAATATGATGTTACATCAGATGTTTCAGAGGCATATGGAATGCCAACAGGTGTATATGTTTACGAGACTGTAAAGAATGGCCCGGCAGACAAGGCAGGTATTCAGGCAGGAGATATTATAACAGCCTTTGATGACCAGCAGATTACATCTTATGATATATTAAAGAGTGTAATGGCATATTACAAATCAGGAGAAAAGGTTAAAGTGAAGATTGCCTATGCAGACGGAAGAGAGTACAAGGAAAAAACAGTAACAGTAACTCTTGCCAGTGCCAGTGACGTAGGTGCTTCTAATACACAAAATTAGCCCCCATCATGAGAAATAGATTATAATATTTCTTCATTAATTAATAAATTTCCTTATAATCGGGTAAGTTCAGTCTTACCCGATTATTTACGTTTTTTGTGATATGTGATAAACTTACCACTGTGACAAAAGAAATCAGAGAACAGGAGGCAGGTATGAGTGACAACAAGGACGAATTAGAAAAAGAAGAGTTAAAAGATGTTAATTCAAATGAAACATCTAAAGATAATAAAGAAGATGATTACGAAAAAATCTGTTACGTATGCAGAAGACCTGAAAGTAAGGCAGGAAAAATGATAGATATGCCCGGTGGGATATGCGTGTGTACAGATTGTCTGCAAAAGAGCTTTAACAACTTTCAAAACGTTGGTATGAATGTAAATATCAGCGAAGAGGAATTAAAGAATCTTTTAAACATGCCGGGGGTACATATGATGAATCCGGAGGATTTTATACGAAATGTACCTCATAAGCAGAAGATTAAAAAGAAAAAAGCTGATGGTGAAAAGACAGAACCGGTTATTGATATAAATAAAATTCCGGCACCACATATTATAAAGGAAAAATTAGATGATTATGTAATTGGACAGGAATATGCCAAAAAGGTAATGTCAGTGGCTGTATATAATCATTACAAGCGTGTGGCAACAAATACAATGGATGAAATAGAAATTGAAAAGTCTAATATGCTGATGATTGGGCCTACAGGCTGTGGTAAAACATACCTTGTAAAAACACTGGCAAAATTATTGGATGTTCCTCTTGCCATAACAGACGCTACATCCTTAACTGAAGCAGGTTATATAGGAGATGACATTGAAAGTGTAATTTCAAAATTACTTGCAGCAGCAGATAATGATGTGGAAAAAGCTGAAACAGGTATTGTATTTATTGACGAAATTGACAAGATTGCAAAAAAAGACACCTCAAGAAGTAGGGATGTAAGCGGTGAATCAGTTCAGCAGGGAATGCTTAAGCTTTTAGAAGGAAGTGAAGTTGAGGTTCCTGTGGGAGCAACAAGCAAAAATGCAATGGTTCCTTTAGCTACAATTAATACCAAGAATATTCTCTTTATATGTGGCGGAGCTTTCCCGGGATTAGAGGACATAATTAAGGAAAGATTAAATAAACAGGCTGCAATTGGCTTTATGAGCGATTTGTCAGACAAATACGATAATGACAAAAACATTATAAAAAATGTTACGGGAGATGACTTAAGAAAGTTTGGAATGATACCGGAATTTTTAGGAAGACTTCCTATTGTATTTACATTAGATGGCTTAACAGAGGAGATGCTGGTAAAAATACTTACTGATCCTAAAAATGCCATAATTAAGCAGTATCAGAAGCTTTTAGAGTTAGACGAGGTAAAGCTGGAATTTACTGAGGATGCTCTTAAAACAATTGCCGGAAAAGCCATTGAAAAGAAAACCGGAGCAAGAGCCCTTCGTGCAATTATTGAGGAATTTATGTTAGATATTATGTATGAGATTCCAAAGGATGACCACATTGGAACTGTAAAAATTACTAAGGAATACATTAACGGAACAGGTGGTCCAATTATAGGAATGAGAGGGCAGAATTGCATAGAATAAATTATGTAAACCAAAATTAAATGCTATATAAACTAAGGGCAGATTTGTTATAAAACAGATTTGCCCTTAAAATATATTTAAATTTATATCAAATAATTTTAAGTTTAATTAAGGTTAGTCATCTATACTTATTTTAAATTAAAAAGAAAGTGAGATGATTGATATGAGAAAGAAAGCATTAGCATTATTAGTAGCTATGGCTCTTGCAGCAACGGCGGTTACAGGATGTTCCACAGGCAGTTAAAAAGTATAAATTGCTTATTTGTAGAAAAAACAGTGGCAACTTATAATTTTTATGCTTATATCATAATATTGAATTTTTTAACATAGGCTGTTAAAAAAAGCAGGTGAAACCATGCCTGAATGTCAGGATATAATTACATCAGAGGAGTATGGGGATTTTATCTGGGAAATTGCTGAAAATCCGGAAATCATCCGTCAGAAGTACAGTGAGTATTGTCCGCAGCTGATAAATTACCGGTATGTATGTGCCTATGAGCGTTTAGACAGAATAAGGGAAATCGGTCTTAGAAATTATTCTTACAGTTCCATTCCAAAATTATTCGGATTAATGGATACCACGGCAGTAGCAGCCACAGGAGCCATAAGGCTTCAAAATCAGACAGGGTTTGAACTTACAGGAAGAGATGTAATTGTTGGTTTTATTGACACAGGTATAGATTACACCAACAGTATTTTCAAAAATTCCACAGGACAAACCAGGATACTGGAAATATGGGATCAAAGTGACAGTTCAGGAAATATTCCGGATGGTTTTGATTATGGAAGCCTGTATACGGCAGTAGATATAAACAGGGCTTTAGGGGACACTAACCCATATAGTGTAGTACCTCACAGAGATGAAAATGGTCATGGTACAATAATGGCAGGAGTGGCATGCGGTGGCTATGACAGACAAAGGGATTTTGTGGGAAGCGCACCTGACGCATCCATAGCCGTGGTGAAATTAAAACCTGCAAAACAATATTTACGGGACCATTTTTTTATAAAGGATGGGGTGGATGCCTATCAGGAAAACGATATTATGCTGGCAGTTTCATATTTAATGGATTTACGAATGAGGTATAGCAGACCTCTGGTAATTGTTTTGGGAGTTGGAACGGGAAACGGAAGCAGAACGGGAGGTTCACCTTTAGCCCAGCTTTTAGGGAAAATGGGGCAGATAATAGGAAACTGTGTTGTGGTATGTAGTGGAAATGAGGCAAATGCAAGACTTCATTATCAGGGAAGATTAGGAGATGGAATGTCGGAGGATGTGGAGTTTAGGGTAGGTGCAGATACCAAAGGCTTTGCTCTTGAACTATGGGGAAATACTCCTGACGTGTTTTCCGTATCTTTAATATCACCTTTAGGAGAAAGCATTCCAAGAATACCTGCAAGAAAAAATTATGGTCAGACTGTTAATTTCCTTCTTGACGGAACTACCGTAGAAGTAGATTACAGATTAGTGGAGTCCGGGACAGGAGAGGAACTTGTTTTTTTAAGGTTTATCAATCCCTCGGAAGGCATATGGGTTATAAGGGTATACGGAAATAACATATTAAACGGAGCTTACAATATCTGGGGAAATCTCAATCAATTTACGGAGAATATATTTTTCTTAAAGCCGGAACCGGAAGGAACCCTGACAGTGCCTTCAAGTGCCCAGAATATAATTACCGTAGGTGGTTTTGATAATCAAAGTAATTCAATATATCCTCCTTCAGGACGGGGATTTACAAGGGATAACCGGATTAAGCCGGATATAGTGGCACCGGCTGTTAGTGTATATGCACCAAATACCACAGGAGGCTTTACCGGAAAATCAGGTACATCCATTGGGGCAGCACTTACGGCAGGATGCTGCGCCCAAATGCTTCAGTGGGGATATGTTCAGGGAAACGAGCCTTATATGAGAACTAATTATATTAAAAATTATCTTATAAGAGGTGCAAAAAGAGAGCGGGATGTGGAATATCCAAGCCCTATATGGGGGTATGGAGAAATAAATGTATATAACAGCTTTCTTATTATTACAAGAACATGACATTATGGAAAGATATGTTGAAAAAAAGTTTATAACATAATATACTAAAATCAAATGTAGGGCGGATGAAAAATACATGATTAGAGAACATAGCGCATCAAACTTCTGAAGTCAGAATAGAGGTTTGGTGCGTTTATTTTATAAAATGAAAACAATTAAATGGGAGGAAAAAATTTATGAAACACGGAGTAAACAAAAAAGCATTAAGAAAGATATCCATATGGCTTCTTATAATGACAATGCTGGTAACGGGATTTAATGTAAAATCCGTTTATGCAACACAAAAAACAAAAGATAAAGTATCAAAAGGAAAGATACAGTATGTAAATATTGTAAATAAGAATACAATTAAGTTAGGGTGGAAAAAAATAGCCAAAACTAATAAATATCAAATACAATATTCTACAAATAAGAACATGAAAAAATCAATAATTAAAACAGTAAAGAAACGTAGAAGTTGCAAAATATATAAATTAAAAAATAACAAAAATTATTATTTCAGGATAAGAGGAATAAAGGGAAAAACGAAAGGAAAATGGAGTAATATAAAAAAAGTAACATTAAATTCTGACAGTATAGATGCCATAAATCTTATTAATTCAAAATACAATTTAAAACTGTCCTTAAATGCAAAAGTTATAAATTATAAGACTTGTGAAGAAAAATATGAGTTTAATGGGAAGAGTTATAAGGGATGCAGAATATTTGCAAAAATACAGTTAAGTGATACTGATTTTGCCAAAACAGATAAACTCATTCAAAATTCAAAAAACAGCAGTTATAGCATTTATGATGCGGCTGTAAAGGAGATAGATTGGTGGAATTTGAAGAAAAAGAACATAATAAAGAGTCAGGACTTTTTCAATACGGTAAAGGTATTTGAAAATAAAGAGGATAATCAGGGAATAGTAATAAGGGGACATATGGAGGTTTATGTGGTGAAAAGTGTTAAGCAGAACTATAGGTTGGTTTATCTTTGCTATGAAGGAGGCTGATAGTATAGGTATATTGACCAACATAAAAAGGACGACATTAATGAAAATTCAAAATTGGGATAAATTTTGTAAAAAAAACATGAAAAATTTTCGAATGTGTAATAAACTGAGAATAGGTGAAGAGTTGACGGTAAGAGGATGAAAATATATAGCTAGAGAATATAATGCATCGAACTTCTGAGTCAGAAATAGGAGTTTGGTGCATTTTTATTAGTTAAAAGAGAATATGAAAGAAAAGTACAATATTATAAAAGTTATACGATTTGAGTTATGGCTGGGGGGTGTATGTTTATTAAGTTTGTAGTGGCTCTAGCTCTAAAAAACAGGATGATTAACGGGGCAAATTTAGAGATTATAATACTAAAGATTGGTGAAGACATTAACATTAAAAAGAGAATAGGTATGAAAATGCATTTAGTAATAATTTAAAGATGATGAAGTGGGCTAATAACAAGGACAAGAATCCGTTTGGGGGATTTAGAAGTATGAAAAAATGTTCTAGAACAAATAGATATTTTAAGAAGCAAGTTGATGCGTGAGAAGCATATTATTATTTCAAAAGACAATTATGCATATGAGATATTCTGCATAAGACTAGGATGAAAGAAATTTATAAAAAAATAAAATGGGAAAAATTTTTAATGGGAATAACTATACAATTTATTTTAACATGATTCTTACGTGTTTATAATATAGAACAGGTATGGATAATGTTTTGGGTATTATTAGTAATTTTATGGAGAGGGCAGGGAAGGAAATTTATTATTGCATTTTGGTATTAAGGAATATCATATTGAAGGTCTCATCTCATAGTATTTCAAGATAAAAAAGTTAGTTATAAAGTTACAGTGCCCTATTAACTACATTGATTGAAAATAATGCAAAGTGACTCAAAAAATAATTAGAGAGAAAGGAAGATCAATCAAAATCATGACGATTGAACTAGATGTGGATGATATGGAAATGATGTTAGAATTGTTAATTTGGGGGGATAATGTTCCAATAGATGAAATAGTTAATAGAATAAATGTAGAACCTACAGAGGTAATTCGTCAGGGCGATATATTGTATGTTGGACCTGAAAAAAATATTCAACAAATTCAAAAGGATAATATAATTATTTATTCTACAGGATATTTAAAGGCTAGAGATGTAAAGATACCTACACAAAAAATGTTAGGTATATGGGATAAGGAAAAAGATAAATTAAGAAAATATATCAAAAGTTCAGCATGTCATGTAAAAGTATGTCTGACTGTAAATATTTCAGAAAATCCAATTTTATATTTTTCTCATGAATTTATAGAATTTATTAATTATTTAAATGCTGAATTTGAAATTGATTCGTATTTAGAATATGATAACAAAAACAATGGAGTGATCTGCGATTCACAGTCTTAAAGTATAGGTATGGTTAATAAAAAAAATTACCAAATATTTAGTTTTTAGAAAAAGATTCTGCTTATAAAAATGAGTTTTGGACAAAGAAAGAAGAGGCTTTAATAAATAAAACACCTGCCCTTTATGTTTGAAATTCAGAAAATAAAAAGATTATTTGCCTGAAAGAGTATAGATTTTTTTTATAAACTGTATTAAAATGATTTAGTTAGTGTTGTTATACTAAAAATAAATATCATAGGAGAAAGAAAGATGAAATTATCAAAACTTGTTGGGGACAGATTTAAAGAAAGACCGGCAAACTGTCTTATTGACAGCCATGCATTAATGGTAAGAGGAGGATATATCAAGAATGTAGCAAATGGTATTTACTCACAGTTCCCCCCAATGAAGAAAATTTCACATAAAATAGAGAATATTATCAGGGATGAAATGGATAAAATTGACGGACAGGAAGTATTGTTCCCTGTAACACTTCCGGGAAGTCTTTGGGAAGAGTCAGGCAGATACGAAAGTGTTGGCTCTGAATTATTAAGATTTACAGACAGAACAGGAAGCAAGATGGTATTGGGAATGACTCACGAGGAGGCATCAGTTCAGTTAGTTCGTGAATATGCTAACAGTTATGCTAAATATCCATTTATGATTTACCAGATTCAGACTAAATTCCGTGATGAGGCAAGACCTCGTGCAGGACTTATCCGTGTACGTGAGTTTACCATGAAAGATGCTTATTCATTCCATACATCTCAGGAGGATTTAGAGCAGTATTATCAGAGATGCTATGATGCATACAATCGTATCTTTGCAAGATGCGGAATACCTGAGGTAGCAGTAGTTAAGTCTGATTCAGGTATGATGGGTGGAAGCATTTCTCATGAGTATATGCTTCTTACAGCAGCAGGAGAGGATTCAATAGCTATTTGTCCTGAGTGTGGCTACAGTGCCAACGTTGAGGCTGCTCCAAGCATTGTTAAAAATGAAAATACAATAGCTAAAGAGGAATTAAAAGAGGTGGCAACACCGGGAACAGGAACAATAGAAGAACTTTGTGAGTTCTTACATATTCCTGCAGAGAATACGGCAAAAGCAGTTGTATATCAGAGAAATGCCGATGACAGCTATGTTGTAGCATTTATCCGTGGTGATTTAGATATTAATGAAACAAAGCTGACTAATGCTCTTGGATGTGAAATTCATCCGGCAGTTATTGAAGACGACAGCGTCCTTACAGCAGGATTTATCGGACCTGTAGGTATTAACGAAAAGGTAACGGTTCTTTTTGATAATTCTCTTAAGGATATAGATTATCTTGTAACAGGAGCAAACAAGGTGGATACCCATTACACAGGATTTAATGTTGAAAGAGATTGTCCTGATGCTAAATATTTTGACCTTGCAAAGATTGTGGAAGGTGGCATTTGTCCTCAGTGCGGAAAGCCTCATATTACAATTTCAAGAGGTATTGAAGTAGGAAATATATTCCAGCTGGGAACTAAATATTCAAAGGCTATGGGATTTAAGTATACTGATGAAAACGGTGAAGAGCAGTACCCTATTATGGGATGTTACGGCATTGGTGTGGGACGTATGGCAGCTTCCATATGTGAAGTACGTCATGATGATTATGGTCCAATCTGGCCTATTACAATTGCTCCATGGCAGGTACATCTTTGCTGCTTACGTTCAGATGATGCTGAGTGTAAGGAATTTGCTGATAATTTATACAATACATTACAGAATAAGGGAATTGAAGTTATTTATGATGACAGAAAGGCAAGACCGGGAGCAATGTTTGCAGATGCAGACCTTTTAGGTGTTCCTGTACGTGTAGTTGTAAGTCCAAGAAACTTAAAGGAAAGTGTTGTGGAATTATCTACAAGAGATAAGAGTATTCAGAAGAAGGTACCAATGAATGAAATTGAGCAGGAAGTTGATAATGTTATAAAGCAGCTTACCGACAGTATTTATGAAAAGGTAAAATAAAGTAATATATAATAAAAAGGGTGCAATGCGGGGGATAGTCCTGCATTGCACTCTTTTTATTTTTTAGAGTTCCGTAAAATGATAAATGGGTAGGCGTGGCGCCTACCCAAGTTACCATTAATGAAAACATATGACAGGAGGGACCTGCCATATGTCTGAACGTATTAACACGACCAATACGTTCAATTCCCTAAAAATGGGGAATGGAATGATAAGCGAGAAAAACTAAAAAACTTAACATTCCTCTCTCACAATATACATAATAAAAGGAGAGGAGACTAAAAATAGTCTCATAAAAAAAATAAAAAAATTAAAAACAATGAGTAAATAACTTCCCTAATAATTCCCTATAAATTCCCTATAAGTTATTTACAAGTTAAATAATAACCATAAAACGTGAAAATTTAGTGTTTATATTGTAAAATAATTGTTACAATAAGAAATAATAAGAAGAAATAAGACAAAAGGAGAAATAAAATATGTACAAAATGATTGCATTGGATATGGATGGAACTTTGTTAAATTCACAAAAGAAAATTTCAAAGGCAACTTTAGAGGCAATAAACAAAGCATTTAATGCCGGTAAGGAAGTGGTTTTATGTACAGGAAGATGCATACCGGAATTACAGGAATATATTGAACAGATAAAAGACCTGAGATATATTATCGGCATAAGTGGAGCTTTAGTATATGATTTAAAAGAGAAAAAAGAGATTTATATAAACAAAATACCTGAAAATCAGGTGGATATAATATTTGATGCCATAGAAGGAGTGGATGTTTTACCACATATCTTATCAGAAAAATCATTAGTTCAAAAAGGTCAGATGGAGAATATGGAATATTATGGAATGGGGGCGTACAAGTCTTTATTTGAAAAGGTAGCAACACCTGTAGATAATATTGCAGAGTATTCCATAAAAAATAAGGTAGATGTATTAAAGCTTAATTTATATCATGCATTTCAGGAAGATCGTGAAAAAACAAGAAAAAAACTGGAAAAAGAAAACTTTGTTATGGTAAATGCGGAAAAAACATCTCTTGAAATTTCAGCTGCAGGAACTACCAAGGGAACCGGTTTAGCTAAGTTATGTGACTATTTAGGCATAGATTTAAGTGAGGTTATATCTGTAGGAGATGCAGATAATGACTTAGATGTGTTAAGCAAGGCAGGACTTGCAGTAGCCATGGGAAATGCTAATGATAATGTTAAGAAAATATGTGATGTTACGGTAAGGGACTGCGACCATAACGGCTGTGGTGAAGCAATTGAAAAATATTTGTTAAGTGAATAAAGTTTATTTGACAATTCCTGTCTGCAATAGTACAATGGGTGAAAATGAAAATGATTTTCAAATTTGAAAAGAGGTACTATTGTGGCAGGAAAATATAAAACAAAGCAACAGGCAGCTATAAGGGAATGCCTTGAATTAAATAAAGACAGTTATGTTACTGTTAGTGAAATTGAAAAATATCTTAAAAATAATAACTATTCTGTAGGTCTTACAACTATTTACCGCCATTTAGAGAAAATGGAACAGGATGGAATTGTGGCACGAATTAATGTGGAAAAGCAGACGGGAGCATGTTACAGATACATTGCAAACGAGGCTGAGGACGGATTCTACATTGAATGTGAGGAATGTGGACAGGTAGAAAAGATGGAGTGCCATCATTTAGCAGAGCTATACAATCATGTAAGTGTGGATCATCATTTCAGTATTAATCCTAAAAGAACGGTTTTTTATGGAAAATGCAGTAAATGTTCAAAATAAGGGAGAATGAAATGAAGATTAAGAAAATAACTGTGTGGATGATTGTTATGGCAATGGCTGTTTTAACGGTAGGATGCGGTAATAAAATCCCTCATAATGAAAAAGAAAACAAAATAAAGATTATGACAACGCTGTTTCCTTATTATGATTTTGCAAGGGCAGTTACAAAGGGAATTGATAATATAGAGGTGGAGCTTTTAGTATCACCGGGACAGGATGACCATTCCTTTGAACCTACACCTGCTGATGTGGTGAAAATAAACAATGCAGATGTTTTTATTTACAATGGCGGAGGGTTGGAAACATGGGTCAGCACTGTATTAGAATCCCTTGACAATAAAAGCCAGACAGTAATAAAAATGATAGATTGCGTGAAACCGGAAATAGAGGTGGCAGCAGAGAAAGAAGAGCGGGAGAAGGTTTTTGCAGTAGATGACCATGAACACGGTGATGAAAATTCGGAGCATGAGGATGAACATCATCACGAAATCGATGAGCATATATGGACATCACCTGTTATGGCACAAAAACTGGTGGAAAATATATGCCATAATCTGTCGGAAAAAATGCCTGAATATAAGAATGTATTTAATAAGAATTCTAAAGACTACATTAATGAGATAAAAAATGTTGATAAGGAAATCAGAAGTATTACAAATAAAGCACATAAGAAAGAAATTATTTTTGCTGATAAATTCCCTCTTAAATATTTTGCCCTGGAATATGGACTTAAATATTATGCGGCATTTGATGGCTGTAGCGGAGAAATGGAGCCTAGTGCCAAAACAGTAGCTTTTTTAATAGACAAGGTTAAGGCAAAGGATGTTCATGGAATTTTTTATTTGGAATTAAGCAGTCAGGCAATGGCAGACGTTATATGTGATGATACAGGAGTAAAAAAATATCAGTTTAATTCCTGCCATAATATAACGGAAAAACAGTTTAAGGAAGGCATAACTTATGTAAACCTTATGAAGGAAAATGCCAATGTTCTTAAAAAGGCACTAAATGTTAAGTAGACACAGGGAGTTAAAAATGAATATAGAATGTAAAAATGTAACATTAGGATATGAAAACAGAATAGTTGCAAAAAATGTAAATTTCAGTATAAATCAGGGAGATTATCTTTGCATAGTAGGAGAGAACGGAACAGGAAAAAGTACGCTTATTAAGACTTTGTTAGGGCTTATTAGTCCTTTGCAGGGAAAGATAAGTATTAACGCGGAAAAAAGCAAAAAAGGTATAGGATATCTTCCACAGCAAACCCAGGCACAAAGGGACTTTCCGGCAAGTGTGTGGGAGGTTGTGTTGTCAGGAGTGCTAAACACAAGGCATAAAAGTCCTTTCTACAGCAAAGAGGACAAAAAAGAGGCAATGGTTAATTTGGAAAAATTAGGAATTGCACACTTAAAAAAGCACTGCTACAGGGAACTTTCAGGTGGTCAGCAGCAAAGGGTATTATTGGCAAGGGCATTATGTGCCACAGACAGCGCCCTTATTTTAGACGAGCCGGTAACCGGTTTAGACCCGGCGGCAGCATTGGAATTTTATGATACAATCAAGGAATTAAACAAGGAGGGAGTTACCATTGTAATGGTAACCCACGACATAAAAAACGCACTGACATATGCTACCCATATTCTTCATTTAGAGCAGGAAAATGACTTCTTCGGAACAGTGGAAGAATATAAGAAATCCAATGTGTCAAACATGTTTTTAGGAGGTGGCGAAAATGCTTAGTCAGATGTTTTCATATGAATTTATACAGAGGGCTTTCATTGGGGGCGTATTAGTTTCCCTTTGTGCGGCACTTTTAGGAGTAAGCCTTGTCTTAAAGAGATATTCCATGATAGGTGACGGGTTATCTCATGTATCCTTTGGAGCATTATCCATTGCGGTAGCCTGTGGATTCGCCCCTATTAAATTTGCCATTCCTGTAGTTATTGTGGCAGCATTTTTGCTCCTTAGATTAGCGGAAAACGGCAAAATGCGAAGTGATGCGGCAATTGCCATGGTATCGGCATCGGCACTTGCCATAGGTGTAATTGTAACCTCACTTACAACAGGTCTTAGCACAGATGTATATAGTTATATGTTTGGAAGCATACTTGCCATGTCAAAGGATGATGTGGTAATTAGCGTGTGCTTATCAGCAGTGGTTATTGTAATGTTTATATTCTGTTATCACAAAATTTTTGCAGTAACCTTTGATGAGAACTTTTCAAAGGCTACGGGAGTTAAAGTGGGAAACTACAATACCCTTATATCAATTTTCACGGCAATTACCGTGGTAATCGGAATAAAAATGATGGGTGCCATGTTAATATCAAGTCTTATTATATTCCCGGCGCTTACATCAATGAGAATATTTAAGTCATTTATCAGTGTAACTATCTGTTCGGCAATTTTAGCAGTTATAAACTTTACCATAGGACTCATATGTTCATATGTATTTTCAATACCGGCAGGAGCTAGCGTAGTGGTGGTAAATTTAGCTGTGTTTATTATTTTTGGAGTAGTTTCCGCCGTAAAGAAACGTGTATAGTTAGGTTATATAGGATTTGGAGGCAGTTATGGATGTTGAGAAGTTTTTAAATAGTTTAGATAATTTATTTGAAAAGAAAAAAATAAATGAAGTTCCGGTTTTTTTGGAGGAAAATTACAAGGAGGCTGTAAGGGAAAATGACCTTTCTGCTCAGTTTACCATTCTAAATGAAATGATGGGGTTTTTCAGGGATACCAGTCAGTATGAGAAATCCATTAAGGCATGTCATCAATGCATTGACGTTATGCAGAAAATGGGAATACAGGGAAGTGTCCATTATGCAACTTCCCTTCAAAATATTGCTAATGCCCACAGAGCAGCAGGATTGCTAAAAGAAGCACTTCAGTATTATATGGAGGCTTTTAGAATATACGAAAGAAACATTGATAGTAATGATTACAGATTTGCAAGTTTACATAACAACATTGCCCTTTTATATCAGGAAATAGGAGATTATGAAACAGCAGTGGCACATTTGAAAAAAGCTCTTTCTATTATTAAAAATATACAGGGGGCAGAAATAGAGGTTGCCACCACTTATTCTAATTTAGGGGCATCTTTAGTGGAATTAGATAAAGTGGATGAAGCCGTTGAATATTTAAATAAGGCTTTGAAAATATACCGCAGGGATGAAGTTAAGAACTTCCATTATAGCGGGGCATTATGTGCCATGGCAGGGGCAATGTGTAAAAAGCACCGGTACTATGAAGCAGAAAATTTATACAGGGAAGCTTTAGGGGAAATAGAAATTAACATGGGAAAAGGAACAGCTTATAAAATTACCAAAGATAATTTGGAAAAGGTAGAAAATAAGCTTAAAAACATGGAAGGAAATTTAAACAGGAATACGGAAAAAAACATATCGGGATTGCAGCTTGCCAAGGGCTTTTATGAAGAATATGGAGCACCTATGATTGCTGAAAAATTTAAGGAATATGAAGATAAAATTGCCGTGGGATTTGTGGGAGAAGGTTCAGAACGGTTTGGATTTGATGATATTTATTCAAGAGACCATGATTTCGGTCCGGGATTTTCCATGTGGGTAACTAAGTCCACTTACGACCTTATAGGGGAAAAACTTCAGGCAGAATATGAGAAGTTGCCTAAAGAATATATGGGTGTCAGACGAATGGACACTGAAATGGCTAAAGGCAGATTGGGAGTATGCCTTATTGGAGACTTTTACGAAAAATACACAGGTTACAGACAAAGTCCCGAAAAGGTTTCCCAGTGGATAGATATTGATGATGACAAGTTAGCAACAGTGACTAACGGAGAGGTTTTTAGAGATAATGAGGGTATTTTTACAGATATACGAAATCACTTTAGAAGTCAGCCGGAGAAAGCAAGAATCATTAAGTTAGCCAGAGAAGTGTCAAAAATGGCACAGACAGGTCAAAGTAATTATGGCCGTTCAATGGCAAGGAAAGATTATGTTAGTGCCAATATATGTATATCGGAGTTTATTAAAAGTACCATGCACTGCATATATATTTTAAATGGCATGTATTCTCCGTATTACAAGTGGATGGCAGCAGGAATTAAGAAGTATAAACTTATGCCGCAGGTTATGAATTTATTAGAAGAATTGTCGGTATTAAACAGCCAGAAGGCGGTATGGGATAATTATGCTTATGATAATACCTCATATAATAAAGAAGATAAGGCGGCAGTTATTATAGAAGAAGTTGCCAAAATGATAATAAATGAGCTTAAGAATCAGAGAATTGTTAATAATATAAATTCTGATTTTCTAAATGATTATGTGCCGGAAATTGTAAGCAAGGCAGAGTTTGACAGGGAAAAGGTAATTAACGATATTATTCATTTGGAATTTGACGCTTTTGACAAGGTAAATAATAAAGGGGGCAGGGCACAATGTCAGGATAACTGGCCGGTGTTTTATGTAATGAGAAAAAGCCAGTACCTTACATGGACAGATGACATGCTTATTACAATTAGGGATTTGTGGCTTGATAATAAGGAAAAAGGCATAAATATGATTACTGAAAAGTATGGCAGAATGATGGAAAGTACGGTGCCTGAGGAATATGAGGAAATTAAGGATAATTTCCCACCAAAATCTGAAAAAGCAAAGGAAATCGTAAATCAGATTGCACAAATTCAGGTGGAATGGATGAAGGATTTTGCCAAAAGCTATCCGAAGCTTGCAGCTAATGCAAGGGATATTACCAGTGATGCTGACTATGAGTATAATGCCAGCTATGAAACCTACTTAAAGGGAGAGCTTTTGACATACTCAGACAGGCTTCTGCTTATGTATGCAGATTTTATTGTGGATTTATATAAAAACAATAAAAACTTAGCAGAAATGACTATTGAAAACACTGCTAAGATGCAGGGTTACAAAAGCTTAGAGGAAGCAGAAGCAAGTCTTAAATAAATAATTTAATTGTGTTTTAATGGAATATTAACTGCAAATTGTACTCCCTGATTAGTATTTTTTGCAGTTATTTTTCCTTTATGGGAATACCTTAATTAATTAAAATATCCGTTGAAAGCAATCATTTTATATACTATGATATAAGGATGTCAGGTAACAAATAAGAGATTTATGGAGTGGAGAAGATTATGGCATTTTTACCGATTTCAAAAAAAGATATGAAAAAGCAGGGAATTAAACAGCTGGATTTTGTATATATTATAGGTGACGCTTACGTGGATCACCCATCCTTTGGTCATGCCATAATCAGCAGGGTTCTTCAGGCACATGGATACACTGTGGGGATTATTTCACAGCCGGACTGGAAGGACGACAACAGCATAAATATTCTGGGAGAACCAAGGCTTGGTTTTTTAATAATGAGTGGGAACATGGATTCCATGGTAAATCATTATTATGTTTCAAAAAAACGAAGGGAAACAGATGCCTACACTCCGGGAGGAGTTATAGGGAAAAGACCTGACCATGCAGTAGTTGTATATTCAAATCTCATTCGCAGAACTTATAAGAATAAGCCTGTTATTATAGGAGGAATAGAGGCAAGCCTTAGAAGAATGGCACATTATGATTACTGGAGTAACAGCTTTAAACATTCTATTTTGTTAGATTCCCAGGCTAATCTTATTTGTTATGGAATGGGTGAAAAATCCATAGTTCAAATTGCAGATGCATTGGATAGCGGAATGGATGTTAAGGATATTACCTATATACCGGGAACGGTTTTTAAAACAAGAGATTTGTCTTTAGCATATGACCCCATTATCCTTCCTTCTTTTGATGAGATGAAGGAGGATAAGTTAAATTATGCCAAAAGCTTTAAGATACAAAGTGAAAATACAGACCCTTATAATGGAAAAACATTAGTGGAACCATACCCTAACGGAGTGTATGTGGTGCAAAATCCACCTCAGGAGCCACTTACCCAAATGGAAATGGATGATGTTTATGATTTGCCATATGAGAGAACATATCATCCTATATATGAAAAGGATGGAGGCATACCTGCTATTTCGGAAATCAAATTTTCCATTACAAGTTGTAGGGGATGTTTTGGGGCATGTAGTTTTTGCGCATTAACATTTCATCAGGGAAGAATTATTCAGACAAGAAGTCATGAGTCTATTATAAATGAAGCAAAGAAAATAACGGAAATGCCTGATTTTAAAGGGTATATTCATGATGTGGGAGGTCCTACAGCCAACTTTTACCATCCATCATGTAAGAAACAGCTTACTTCAGGTGTTTGTAAAAACAGGCAGTGTTTGTGGCCGACTCCGTGTAAAAATTTAGATACCGACCACAGTGAATATTTAAAATTACTTAGAAAACTTCGTGAACTTCCCAAAATTAAGAAGGTTTTTGTCCGTTCAGGTATCAGGTTTGATTATATTATGGAGGATAAGAACGACAGGTTTTTCAACGACCTTGTAAGATACCATATAAGCGGGCAGCTTAAGGTGGCACCGGAGCATATTTCCGATAAGGTTTTATCTTATATGGGAAAGCCGCCTCATTGTGTTTATGAGAAGTTTATAGACAAGTATTATAAAATGAATGAAAAAGAAGGGAAAAAACAGTTTGTTGTGCCTTATCTTATGAGTTCCCATCCGGGTTCTGATATGAAGGAGGCAGTAAAGTTAGCTGAGTATTTAAGGGATATAGGCTATAATCCCCAGCAGGTTCAGGATTTTTACCCGACACCATCTACCATGTCTACGGTAATGTATTACACCGGAGTTGATCCAAGAACCATGGAGCCGGTGTATGTGCCTAAAAATCCTCACGAAAAGGCTATGCAAAGGGCATTGATGCAGTATCGTAAGCCTGAAAATTACAAGCTGGTAAAGGAAGCACTTCATATTGCAGGCAGGGAAGATTTAATTGGTTTTGATAAAAAATGCCTTATAAAACCCCGTCAGATAAAGAAGGAAAGAGCTACCGTAAAAAAAGGAAAAAGAAAATAAAAAGTCTCTGTGAATATATGTTAAAAAAAGACATATACAGGGTTGACCATAGAATTTTTGAAATGTAGAATAGATAGAGAAAGAGAGGTATTAAGTAATGGATATTAAAGTATTACAAAAAGATATGATTGCAGCCATGAAGGCTAGAGATAAAGCTAGAAAGGAATCAATTTCAGCATTGATTCAGGCGGTAAAGAAAGCAGGGATTGACGCAGGATGCAGGGAGGATATTCCTGAAGAAATGGTAAATAAAGTTATTTTAAAGGAATTAAAGACAGTTAAGGAACAGATTGACAGTTGCCCTGCCGACAGAACAGATTTAATTGAAGAGTATCAGGCAAGATACGATGTGTTTAATGAGTATGCACCAAAGCTTATGAGTGCAGAAGAGGTAGAAGCTGAACTTACTGAAAAATTCGCTGATGTTATTGCTACAAAGAACAAAGGTCAGATTATGAAAACTGTAATGCCGGCATTTAAAGGAAGAGCCGACGGAAAAGTTATAAACCAGATAGTGGCAAAGCTTTGCCAGTAATACATTTAGCGGGAGGAATATGAACAGATGACAAATAATAGAGCATTTAAAGCACGTTTTGTATCATTAGTGCTTATTATAGTACTTGTATTAGGGCTTTCTTCCAGATATCCTTTAGGAGCGTTAGCCACAGTTACTGGTGCGGCTCCTATAGATTTGGGAGTAACATATAATTTTGCCAACTTTAATGCAGCATCGGCATATGGCACCGTGAAGCTGGTTACCAATGAGAAAGCTTCATACGACTTATACTGGGGCGACGGAGAAGGTAACAAATTAAAATATGATAACATTGAGTTTACGGAATTTGGCACAATCACCACAGACGAGGTAAATAATAACAGTGAATATCAGGGCAGTTATCGGATTACCTCTCCATATTTAGTTATACCTGAGGGAGCAAAGGAAGTTCTTGTTTATAAAGAAGAAACCAAAACTCCTTACAAGTGTGACATACCCGAAAGCAAACAGTTTAATGAGGGAAAGGTTTCCTATAGTTTTGGTCTTATGAGTGATGTTCACTTTAACAGATATAATGACTATTCACAGGATGATTCAGTACCGGCTTTTAATAATGCCCTTAAATTTATAAACGACAGAAATATTGATTTTGTAGGAATGACAGGAGACTTAAGTAATCAGGGTGAGGATGATTCCTACAAAAAATTTAATAATGCCATAAATAAATATCCCGGCATGACGGTTTACACATGTATGGGAAACCATGATGTTTCCTGGACCGGAAGTCAGGAAGCACATGTTAAGTCTTTTGCAAAGCAGGTTAATACTAAAAGAACTTCTGACAAAAATATCCGTACAATAAGTTCTAACGGTGTTGATTTTGTTTACGAAAAAAATGGTGATATATTTATATTTTTCAGTCAGACAAGGGGATTTTACAGAAAAAATATTTCTATTGTAAGCGAGCAGCAGCTTAACTGGCTGGAAAAAAATCTAAATACATATGCCAATAAAAATGTTTACCTGTTTTTCCACACATATTTTGCAGATGAAAAGGGAGATGCAACAAAGGCTGTGGGAAACCTTAAAAATCCGGGGGGATACACTTATGACTTGACATATATATTTGGAAATTCTGATGAGGTAAGATTTAGAAAACTTTTAAATAAGTATCCAAATGTTACCATGTTTAGCGGACATTCCCACTGGGCATATGACCAGCAGAAGTATAATTCTAATTTAAATATTGGAAATATTAATAAAAAAGCTACCGGAGCGTCCCTTGTTCATATAGCAAGTGTCAGTGCACCTCGTACAATAGAGGAAAATTCCACCACCCGTGAGGAAAACAACGGCTTAAAGTCTCAGGGCACCATTGCCCTTAAGTATTCTAAGTCTACGGTTTATTTAGGGGTTGATTTTAAAGAAGGAAAGTATTTAGCATATGCATCTTATTTAAATAAAGATGGAAAGAAATCCACACCTAAGCCGGCGCTTAAAATTGCTAAAGCAAAGATATCTTCTGTAAGCAAAGCTAAAAAATTATCAAAGAAGTCTAAAAAATATAAGGTTTCAATAAGATACAGAAAAGTGGATAATGCCACAAAGTACCAGGTGCAGTATTCTACTAACAACAAATTTAAGAAGGCTAAAACCAAGACCGTAAAAAACAACAGATATACCATAAAGGGCCTAAAGAAAAATACAAGGTATTATATCAGAGTAAGAGCAGTGGGGTATCAGTTTGGCTACAAAATAACCGGTAGCTGGTCAGCAACTAAAAAGGTTAAAACCGGAAAATAGTTAATGCAAAATAATAAATAAGGTTAAGAAAGAAGTTTTAGATATAATGAGCAAAAGCAAAATTGTTATTAAAAAGAATATAAAACTCATAAATAATAAAACTATCCGGACAACTAGGAAGATAAAGAATCATACTAAGATACATTTTAGAGGAAGAGTGAAGAAGAGGTCTGGCATTAGAAGATTAAATCCCGTTAAAAGGATGAGTTCAGCTAGGGGAGCAAATCTTGCTGATAAGCCAAAAACATCCGCTGCAAAAGGTGGTAGAAAAATCACCACCGGAAGACTTCTTATAATTGATGTTGTAATAATTCTTGTTATTTTTGGCATGTTTGGGATTATTAGATATATTAAAAATAGCAATTATGAGTACGTAGTTGATTATGACAAACTAAATATTGCAGGCAAGTGGTACAAGGTTGATTTGGATGAAATAACCGTTGTCTCTTTTACTGAGGGTGGTAAATATGAAGAAAAGGATTTGTCTGGAAATAAGATGGATTCAGGTTCTTATACTATAGAAAATCATAAGCTTAAACTGGGAAATAAGGCTATTTACATGAATTATTTTGATGAAAAAGAGCAGTTTAAGGATGTAATAGATAAAGATAACGTATCGGAATATGAGCTTCGGAAGTATTTTTACACGGAAGATAAGGACAATGACAGGATTGATTATTTCTCCCGGGAGGATAGTGCGGCAGACCAGTTAGAAGCTAATCTTTCAACCAACAGGTATTATGAAAAATCAGGAATGGTTGACGATAATGGTTTCGCAATTGACGGAGAGGGAAATCTTTTAGCATATGTTGGAAATGCAGCAGAAATTACTATTCCGAAGGAAGTAAATACAATAGCCGAAAATGCCATGTCCGCTGACTATCAAAGAGGATTAAATACGAAAAAAGTTACAATTCCTTCTAATGTGAAAAAGATAGAAAGCGGAGCATTTTCTTTTTCTAAAATTGATACGGTAGTAATTGAAGAAGGTGTAAATGAAATAGAAACATGGGCTTTTGGTGACAATGAAATAAAGGATATATATTTCCCGGAAACTGTGGAAAATATGCAAAAAGGAATATTTGACACGGAGGAAGGCTTAGAAGGCTTGACGATTCACTGTAAGAAAGACTCACAGGTGGAGCAGTTCTTTAAAGACAATCCACCTACCGGAAAATATACAATTGAAGAATATTAAAGGGAACATCAAAGTTTTAGAGAGTTTGTCAATTTATAGAAGAGTTTATTTAAAGGGTCTGGCGATGCCAGACCCTTTAAAAATTCTCACCACATTTTAAATAGATTTAACATTAACGTGACATTGCTTTTTACATAAGTCTAATATTATACATCGTGAAAGGAAAAAAATAATTGATTTTTTAAAGGAGAAAACAAAATGAGAAAGAAATTTTTAGCAGTTATGACTGCAGCAGTTATTACAACAATGGCATTTACAGGATGTGGAAGTTCATCAAATGATAAGACAACAGATGCAGGAACAAATGCATCAACAGCACTGAGCGGAGATATTTCAGTTATCTCAAGAGAGGATGGTTCAGGTACAAGAGGAGCTTTCGTAGAACTTATGGGAATAGTTGATGATCAGGATAACGACATTACAACCCAGACAGCAGAAATCACAAACAGTACATCAGTAATGCTTAAGACAGTAAGTCAGAATGAAAAGTCAATCGGTTATGTATCTCTTGGTTCTTTATCAACAGATGTTAAGGCACTTAAAGTTGACGGAGCTGAGGCAACAGCAGAAAATGTTAAGTCAGGCTCATATAAAGTATCAAGACCATTTAACATTTGCTACAAGGAAGATAAACTTTCAGATTTAGATAAAGACTTCATTTCTTACGTAATGAGCGAAGAAGGACAGAAGATTGTAAATGATGAAGGATATATTGGACTTACTCCGGAAGGAAAATATACAGGCAGCAAGCAGAAGGGTAAGATTACATTAGCAGGTTCAACATCAGTTTCACCGCTTATGGACAAAATCAAAGATGCTTACACAGCAATTAACCCCGATGTAACAATTGAAATTCAGGAATCAGGTTCTTCAGCAGGTATCCAGGCAGCTACAGAAGGTGCAGCACAGATTGGTATGTCATCTAGAGAATTAAAGGATGAAGAATTATCAGCAGGTCTTACATCAAAACAGATTGCAATGGATGGTATAGCAGTTGTCGTAAACAACGCTAACCCATTAACAGATATTACAAGTGACCAGATTAAGGGAATTTATACAGGCGAGACAACAAAGTGGGAAGACGTTAAATAGTGAATGATTTTTTAGGATTGCACCGTACCATTTTAATGGGCGGTGCTTCTTGCATAGTCAGTTAAGGAGTAATTAGTTTGAATAAAGGATTAGAATTCTTAATGAAAATAGTGTTTCTTGTATGTGCATGTATATCAATTGCGGCAGTTGTACTTATTTGTATATTTATGTTCGCTAATGGTATGCCGGCAATACAGGAAATAGGGCCTATCAAATTTCTTTTTGGAACGGAATGGAAGCCGGGTCAGGGAATATTCGGTATAGGTCCAATGATTATTGGCAGTATTTATGTTACTGCCGGTGCAATGATAATAGGTGTACCGATAGGTCTTCTTACTGCAGTATTCCTCGCAAAATACTGTCCCTCTACATTATATAAAGTAATAAAACCTATCATTAACCTGATGGCCGGAATACCTTCTATTATATATGGTTTCTTTGGTTTAGTAGCGATAGTTCCGGCTATTCAGGATATATTTGGTACCAGCGGAAAAGGGATTCTTGCAGCATCTATCCTCCTTGGGATGATGATTCTCCCTACCATAATTAACACTGCGGAATCATCTATAAGAGCAGTGCCAATCAGTTATTTTGAAGGGGCACTGGCGCTGGGAGCAACAAAGGAAAGAAGCATATTTAAAACAGTGATACCCGCTGCTAAGTCAGGAGTTATGTCAGGAATAATTCTTGGAATGGGAAGAGCAATTGGTGAAACAATGGCGGTGGTTATGATAGCAGGAAACCAGCCGATTTTCCCGGACAGTATTCTTAGTGGAACAAGAACCCTTACAACTAACATTGTGTTGGAAATGGCTTATTCCACAGGATTACACAGAAAGGCACTTATTGCCACGGCGGTCGTATTATTTGTATTCATTTTAATAATAAACGTATGTTTCTCGATTTTAAATAGAAGAAGTGAGAGTTAAGGAGAATGGTTATGAATAAAGTAAAAGAATATTTGAGAAAGCCGGGCTCGTTAATTATGCTCATTTTAATATTATTAGCCGTTACAATTACGGTGGCATCAATGATTTATCTGGTTATATACATACTTGTAAACGGAATCCCATATATAACACCGGATTTATTTGCATGGAAGTATAATACAGAAAATGTATCAATGACGCCGGCAATTATAAACACAATTATAATGGTATTTTTAACACTGTTATTAGCAGTACCTATTGGAATTGCAGCAGCAATATATCTGGTAGAATACTCAAAGAGAAACTCAAAATTAGTTAAGGTAATAAGACTTACAACGGAAACATTAGCAGGTATTCCTTCTATTGTATTTGGTCTTTTTGGATTTATTGTATTTGTATTATTACTTAAGTGGGGAAACTCACTGTTAGCAGGTGTACTTACCCTTACCATGATGGTTTTACCAACAATAGTAAGAACTACCGAGGAATCTCTTTTGGCAGTTCCTGATATGTTTAGAGAAGGAAGCTATGGACTTGGGGCAGGAAAGCTTAGAACAATATTCGTTATTGTTCTTCCGGCAGCAATCCCCGGAATATTATCGGGAGTAATTCTTGCCATTGGACGAATTGTAGGAGAAAGTGCAGCTCTTATATTTACAGCAGGAACAGTGGCAGAAGTGCCAAAGAGTCTGTTTTCATCTACCAGAACCCTGGCGGTACATATGTATTCGCTGTTAAATGAAGGATTGTACACTAATCAGGCATATGCTACGGCAGTAATACTTCTTGTAATTGTATTAATTATTAACGGACTGTCAGGTCTGGCAGCAAAGAAAGTTGGGAAGGAATAAAAAATGGGAAAATTTGACATACAAAATATGGAACTTCACTACGGTGATTTTCATGCAATAAAAAATGTAAATCTTAATATACCGCCAAATGAAATAACGGCATTTATCGGACCTTCAGGATGTGGTAAATCAACAGTTTTAAAATCGCTTAACAGAATGAATGATTTAGTGCCGGATTGTAAAATTGAGGGTCTTATAACATTAGACGGTGAAGATATTTATAAAAACATGGATGTAAATATTCTTAGAAAGAGAGTAGGAATGGTTTTCCAGAAACCTAATTTGTTCCCAATGAGCATATATGACAATATTGCTTACGGGCCTAGAACCCACGGTATTCACTCTAAAGCTAAGTTAGATGAGATTGTGGAGAAAACACTTAAGCAGGCAGCAATCTGGGATGAAACAAAGGATAAACTTAAAAAGAGTGCTTTGGCAATGTCAGGTGGACAGCAGCAGAGATTGTGTATTGCAAGGGCATTGGCAGTTAATCCGGAAGTAATTCTTATGGATGAGCCTACATCAGCTCTTGACCCTATTTCTACATCCAAAATAGAGGATTTGGCTGTGGAACTTAAAAAGGATTACACGGTAATTATGGTAACCCATAATATGCAGCAGGCAGCAAGAATATCAGACAAAACAGCATTCTTTTTATTAGGTGAAGTAATTGAATTCGGTGATACAGAGCAGATGTTCTCAATGCCTAGGGATAAGAGAACAGAAGATTATATAACAGGAAGGTTTGGTTAATTATGAGAAATAAATTTGATGAACAGTTGCATAATCTTAATGATGAAATGATTAAAATGGGAAAATTATGTGAGCAGGCTATAGCTGCTGCAATTAAAATGGCAATGGACCATGCCAATGAGGAATTAAAGGCAGAAGTTCTTGATACGGATGCTGAAATTGACAGAAAAGAAAGAGTTATTGAAAATATCTGTATGAAGCTTTTACTTAGACAACAGCCGGTAGCAAGGGATTTAAGAGTGATTTCCTCAGCCCTTAAAATGATATCGGACATGGAGAGAATTGGTGATCAGGCATCAGACATAGTGGAACTTGCCAAATACATAAAGGACAGCAATTTAAAATATCAGGTACATTTAAATGATATGGCAAATGAGGTTATTAAAATGGTAACTTTAAGTGTTGATTCCTTTGTAAGCAAAGACTTAGATAAGGCAAAAAGTGTTATTTTAAGTGATGATGTAGTTGATAACTATTTTGATGAAATAAAAAAAGAACTTATTTCTAAAATTGCTGAAGATACTGAAGGTGGAGAGGAATGTATTGACACTCTTATGATTGCCAAGTATTTGGAAAGAATTGGTGACCATGCCACAAATATTGCCGGATGGGTAGAATACTCCATTTTAGGAACTCATTATGAAGGTGAATAATTAATTTATAATTTGACCTAAAATTTACATAGGATTAACTTAAAAATTACAAAAGAGGATTATTCTGGAATAAAGGAGGACGGTAAGATGGTATATTTAGTCGAAGATGACAGCAGTATAAGAGAACTGGTTGTATATACATTAAATAGTACAGGAATACAGGCAGAAGGCTTTGAAAAACCATCGGATTTCTGGAAAGCCTTAAATACAAAAATGCCGTCGTTGGTTATTCTGGATGTGATGCTTCCGGAAGAAAGCGGTATAGAGATACTTCAAAAACTGAGAAAAAATCCCATGACGGAAAGGGTTCCGGTAATTATGGCAACAGCCAAAACCAGTGAATATGATAAAATAAACGGTTTAGAAAGTGGAGCTGATGATTACATTGCAAAACCTTTTAGTATGATGGAAATGGTAGCAAGGGTTAAGGCACTTCTAAGAAGGTCGAAATTTAACAGCTATCAGTCAGATTACACAATAGATAATCTATATGTGTGTCCGGCAAAGCATATAGTAAAGGTGGATGGTAAGGAAGTAATTCTTACTTTAAAGGAATTTGAAATGTTATGTCTTTTAATAAAAAACAAAGGAATTGTCCTTACAAGAGATCAGCTTTTAAATAAAATATGGGGTTACTCATTTGACGGAGAAAGTAGAACAGTAGACGTACATATTCGTACATTGCGCCAGAAACTAACCACTGCAGGCAATGTAATAAAGACTATACGTGGTGTAGGATATAAAATAAGTAATAGTTAAGAGGAATAAAAATGATAAGAATAAAGAAAATGAGCAAAAGGATTTTTCTTAATATGTTTATCATTTCTTCTGTTGTAATAGCATTAACTACCATTCTAACTGTAGTAATCGTTTACAAAAGTTTTTCAAATCAAAATATTGCAGCCTTAAAGGGCGAATTAACGGCCACATCAAGCGGAGTAGAACTGAATGGTGTGGCCTTTTTGAAATCTTTAAGTGGAAAACACAGAATAACGTTAGTAGATAGTTCCGGCAAGGTGTTATTTGACAATAGAAATGATATTAACAGTTTAGGAAATCATAATGACAGGGAAGAAATAAGGGAAGCAAGAGAAAATGGTACAGGTTATTCTGAAAGATACTCTGATACACTATCAAGGAAAACAATAAATGTAACAAAGCTTCTTAATAACGGAGATGTACTAAGATTGTCGAAGGATATGTCTACAGTGTGGTCAACACTTATGGATACAATATTTCCCATGATATGTGTTATGGTTTTTGCCATTCTTATAGCGGCATATATGGCAGGAAGGGTTTCAAAGGCAGTAACCACACCAATAAATCAAATCGATTTAAATGAACCTGACAGGGAAAAGGTATATGATGAAATTGAACCTTTAATAGATAAAATCATAAAGCAAAACAATCAGATAGATAAACAGATAGAGCAGCTTAACATGGAACATGAAAAGCAGGATAATTTAAGGCGGGATTTTACTGCCAATGTATCCCATGAATTAAAAACACCTCTTACTTCCATATCCGGCTTTGCGGAAATAATTCAAAACGGAATGGTGAAAGAGGAGGACATTACAAGATTTGCAGGAAAAATATATTCAGAGGCACAAAGATTAATTATTTTAGTTGGTGATATTATTAAGCTTTCCCAATTAGATGGCAAGGATATTGCCGTGAAAATGGAATCAATTGACTTATATGAAACAAGTCAGGCAGTTATGGGACATTTAGAGGCGGCAGCGGAAAAGAGAAATATCAAAATGTTTCTTTCAGGAAAGCATCTGGTAATTACCGGGGCAGAGCAGATTATTGAGGAAATGATATTTAATCTGATTGACAATGCCATAAAATATAATAAAACCGGTGGAAAAATCTATGTGAATATTTTAAAAAATGACGATGGAATAAATTTGTCGGTGGAAGATACGGGAATTGGAATAAAAGACGAGGATATCGGGAGAATATTTGAAAGATTTTACCGGGCAGACAAAAGTCATTCTAAGGAAATAGGCGGAACAGGACTGGGGCTTTCCATTGTAAAGCATGGCGCCAATTTTCATAATGCCAAGGTTTTTGTTAAGAGCAAATACAAAGAAGGAACAAAAATCACCATTTTATTCTAAATTTTTCGCAAATTTAACTTAGATTTTACATTACAAATAATTACAATTTACAAGGCACCTATACTATAAAATTAAAGAAAAAAAAAGAAACCAAATATTTTATAGTGGAGGGAAAAATGAACATATTTAATTTTTTATCGCTAATAGGTGGTCTGGCACTATTTCTTTATGGAATGAACATTATGGGAGAAGCCTTAGAGAAGCGTGCCGGTAATCAGTTAAAGTCAATTTTGGAAAAACTCACATCCAGCAGATGGAAGGGATTTCTTCTTGGAGCAGGTGTGACAGCCATAATACAAAGTTCATCAGCCACTACTGTTATGGTAGTAGGATTTGTAAACTCAGGTATTATGACACTTAAACAGGCTATTGGAATAATAATGGGAGCCAACGTTGGTACAACCATTACAGCCTGGATATTAAGCCTTACGGGAATTACCAGTGACAACATTTTAGTAAGCCTTTTAAAGCCAACATCATTTACACCGATTTTGGCAATGGTTGGAATAATTCTTGTAATGGGAAAGAAAAATTCAAAAAATGCTGATTTAGGAAACATATTATTAGGATTTGCAGTGCTTATGTTTGGAATGGAGGCAATGTCATCGGCAGTAAGTCCTCTTAGGGATGTCCCCCAGTTTCAACATATTCTTACAATGTTTAGCAATCCTGTATTAGGTGTGTTAGCAGGAGCTGCCCTTACTGCAATTATACAAAGTTCATCAGCATCAGTTGGTATTTTGCAGGCATTAGCATCTACAGGAGCAGTAAGTTATGGCAGTGCCATTCCTATTATAATGGGACAGAACATCGGAACATGTGTTACTGCAATGATTTCTTCTGTTGGAGCTAATAAAAATGCCAAGAGAACAGCTGTTGTTCACCTTACATTTAACATTATAGGAACAGCAGTAATACTTACAGTATTTTGTATAGTAAACAGTCTTGTACATTTCTCTTTTATAGATGAAAGTGCCAGCCTGCTTGGCATTGCAGTAATACATTCGTTATTTAACATTTTATGTACAATGCTGTTATTCCCATTTGCAAATCAGTTGGAAAAGCTGGCATGCTTTATTGTGAGGGATGCAAAAGTTGGAGATTCTCTTCAGTTGTTAGATGAGAGGCTTTTGGCAACACCAACTATAGCTATTGAACAGTGTAAGAAACAGGTTCAGACTATGTTTGACAAAACAATACAGGGTGTTAAATCTGCCTGCCAATTAATAGGTGAATATAGCGAAAAGAATTTTGAAAACATAAAAGATTGCGAAAAGGAAATTGATAAATATGAGGACAAGTTAGGCACATATCTTGTACATGTAAGTAAGCAAAATTTAAGTGAACAGGATAGCCGTGTGGTAAGCGAGTTACTTCATATTATCGGTGATATAGAAAGAATTTCCGACCATTCTGTTGGAATTGCAAAATCAGCAGAAGAGATTGCTGAAAAGAAGTTGAAATTTTCTGATAATGCTTCAAAAGAAATAAGAAAAATGATAGCAGCGGTAGCTGAAATTTTGGAAGAAACTAATATGGCGTATATAAATAATGATGCAGATGCTGCCGTTTCAGTTGAGGCAATGGAAAGGGTGATAGATAAGCTTAAACATGAACTAAAGAAACGTCATATAGACAGGCTTAAAAAAGGTGAATGTACTATTGAACAGGGATTTATTATGACTGATATTATTACTGCACTGGAAAGAATATCAGACCATTGTTCTAACATAGCCGGATGTGTTGAGGAAATTGCCCACGGCAGTCTTGGACTTCATGAGTATAGCAGGGAAATTGACAAAATGCCTGGAAGTGAGTTTTACAACATATATAAAGATAAGCTTAGTAAATATACAGCAGAATTGTAAGGAGGCACTATTATGCATGAAATGTATGGAGTTATATGGAAGGTTGCATTAAGGATACACGAATTTTTGCCGGTGTCAAAAAGAGGATGTTATCTGGCATTAAACACTTTATTATGGTGTTTAATGGGAATGATACTATATGGAGCTGCCATTTTATTGACACCATACATATTTAGCACATTATACTGTTTTGCAACGGCAGGTTATCTGGGAATGATAATGGGATTCGGTGGAGGTTCCATGTTCATCCTGCGAAATACCCAGCCGGATGATTTGGAAAATTAAGAAAATATATAAGGTTAAAAATTGTTAGCATTTTAAACCGAAAATTATAGTGTAGCAGCAAAAGTCACCATGTTATTGAGGGTATCATTTAAAAATATTCTTGTCAATAACAACTAAGATTGTTAAATAAAAACGAAAATATATAGAACGCAGATAAACAGGCATACAAAAGAATAAACAGCTTAGAATTGTGTGTAACATAAAATAAGTTGAGAGAAAATCCTTATGAGTACAGAGAAAACCACCGGCTAAGCCGGTGGGGGTGGATATAAAGTTATTGACTTGTATCCTGTACCTGATTGCCATCCGGTTCGATATGGAAATTGTCCATATATATTAGATGTGATACAGGAACAATTTCATAGCCTTTTTTCTTCAAACCTTCAATTACTTTAGGCAAAGCTTCAGCAGTATATTTTGCACCATTATGCATAAGGATAATAGAACCTTTTTTTAAATCTTTGTGGTTAAGGATGGTACTTACAATAGAATCGGTACCATAGTTTTTCCAATCCTGACTGTCAATATTCCATTGAATGGCATAATAATTAAGAGATTTAGCCTGGGTTAAAAGGGTATTACTATAGTCACCATAAGGAGGGCGGAAAAGATTCATGGTAACTCCGGTAAGCTCTTTTACTTTTTCAGTTACAGTATTAATTTCGTCAGATATTCCGGCGGCATCTAATTCAGGCATATGTTTGTGATGGTAGCTGTGATTACCCAAATCATGACCGGCAGCCTGCATTTTTTTGACAGCCTCAGGATATTTTTCAACCAAGTTTCCTGTAATAAAAAATGTTGTTTTAACATCATATTTTTTTAGAACACTTAAAATCTTTTCTATATCTTCGTTTCCAAAATCGGCATCAAAGGAAAGGGAAACAAGTTTTTTATTGGTTTTTACATTACATATAGGAATGTCCTTTGGGGTATTAGTAGCAGTCAGGGAATCAAAGCCTTCTTTAAAAATATTTTCCTGATAATGGTATGTAACACCAGCCACTGCAATAAGAATGCATAGCCAAAAAATACTTCGCCTCAATAATGAAATTTGCTGTGAACCAGACATAACAATTCTCCGGAAACTTATTATTATAATTTATGCTAAAAAAAATATAATATGATTGTGCAATTCATCAAATTGATATTAATTTTATTTAATAAAATAAGAAAGAGATTAAATATTATCGGGAATAATATTAATGATGCAATTTGTTGATTTTTGCAAAAATGTTTATATAATAAATTGTGGAATTAAATTACGGGTCATGATATTTTCTTGAGGAATGAGAGGCAAAAGAATGAAGAAAAAAAGTTTAATGTTAGTCATGCTTACCCTTGTATTAGCACTGGGAATGAGTATGCAGGTATCTGCGAAAACAAAGGTTAAAACATATAAGGTGACATATGTTTTAAATGGAGGAACAAATAATAAAAAGAACACTTCAAAATATAAATCAAACAAATCAAAAAAATTATATTCACCGTCTAAAAAGGGATATCTTTTTAAGGGCTGGTATACAGATAAATATTATAGAAACAAAATAACTACCATTAAAAAAGGCTCAAAGGGAAACAAAAAGGTATACGCTAAGTGGCAGGCTAGAACATATCAGATTTCTTACAACGTAAATGGCGGAACTTTAAATAAGTCAAGCGTAAAAACATATACATGTCAGGTAACAGTGAAGCTGGCTGCACCAACAAAGAAAAATTATGTATTTATGGGGTGGTATAGAGACAGTAAGCTGACAAAGAAGGTTGTAAAAATTGCCAAAGGAACAACGGGAAATATTACATTATATGCCAAGTGGCAGCTGGAAAAGTTGAATATAAATAAAGTTGGAAATGAAGATATGATATGGAGCTGGTGGTGTTATCCACAGGTGGTTTCATATGCAAACACTAAAGATAATGTTTACTGGGGATTTACCACAAGTGAAGGTTACAGCGGCGTGGCATCCTATAATAATGATACAAAGAAAACAGAAAAGACATATCTGAAAAAGACAACCTCTACTGACGACCATAATGCAATGGCAGTGACTGTTATGAGAGACGGCAAAATAATGTGTGTTTATTCAGGCGGACATAACAGTGATAATGAAATTCACGTTAGAATATCAGGTGAAGCAGAAAGCATTAAAAATTTCAACACGGATGTTGTTTTAAGGTCTCAGGGAAAGACCTGCTACAGCCAGATTTTACAGTATAATAATAAGTATTATATTTTTTACAGAGTTGATAATAAAAACTGGGCATACCGTTCTTCCACAAACGGATTGTCATGGAGTAACGAAACTATATTAGTTACTTCATTAATACAATATTATTGTAAATTTATGCCTACAACAGAAGAAGGAAGAGTCCGTATATGCATGGCATCAAACCCAACGTCAGGAGATCCAAATATTAGAATGGGATTTTTGGATTTAGACACAGGAATGATGTACGATTCAGATAACAAAACAGAATTGGGAAAGAGTAACATATCACGGAAAGAATTTAATGTGCTGATAAAGAAACCGGCAAATATTACCCAGCGTATGTTGGATGTGGCAATAACAGCACCGGAAAATCCACTGATTTTATATGCAACATTTTCAACTGACAGGACAGACAAAAATTGTGTGTATAATCTTTATGACACAGATAAAACTATTGAAATATGTAACGGTGGAAATCCACTTTGGAACCCTAAGTATCAGCTGGGAGCATCCTTTATGGGAACTGACAGAATTGTAGTTGCCAGGGAAGAAAATGATTATGATAATATAGAACTTTACGATTATTCTCAGGGACAGGTAACATTGAAGGAGTCGGTTTATTCAGAAGAAATCGGAACCATTCAAATAAGAAATGCCCGTCCTATTGTGGATGTAAACCAAAAAGCATTTTTGTGGCACAGAGGATTTTACAATTCTGACACCTATACGGATTTTTATACTGAGACAAAAATATACACTATGGATTAAATAACAAAATTCTCCTAAAACGGATATTTAAACAAATAGCTGTTTTAGGGGATTTTAATTTTTGAAAAAAATTGATAGAATAATTCTAATGAAATTGCAGCATGTTTGATGAAGAAAAGGAGATTTTATGAAAATAGAATGGAAACAGTGCTTTAAAGTAGGGGTAAGTGTATTTATATTATTTTTATGTATAAATTACTGGAGCGTGGTGGGAAACACCATAGGAGTGTTCTTTAGCGGAATAACACCTATTCTCATTGGATGTTCCTTTGCTTATATTGTTAATATATTTATGTGTTCATTTGAAAAAAGATATTTCCCCAACAGCAAAAAAGCAATCGTTATTAAATCAAGAAGACCTGTATGTATGACAGGGGCAATTTTAATGGTTTTAGGTGTGATTGTGTTATTAATCTATATGATAATTCCTGAACTTGTAAATTGTATAGAAACTTTCTTAAATGCACTGCCGGATTTGGCAACCTATGTTTCTAAAAATGAATATGTACAAATGGTGGTATCTCCTAAGTCATTGGAAAAATTACGAACCATGAAATGGGATACTTACGCTGAAAAAATAGGTGGATTTCTGTTTTCTGGAGTAGGAGGTGCGGTAAATACCGTGGCGGAAGTGGCATCTTCAGTTATTTCTATAGTAGTGACAGTGGCCCTTGGACTTATTTTTACTTTCTATTTTCTTATGGGAAAGGAAAGAATGGCAAGTCAGTTTAAAAGAATAACCTATGTAGTCTTTAAAGAAAAAATGTATAATAAAATTATGCATTGGCTTAATGTGTTTGACCAATGTTTTCATGGATACATAGTTGGAAAATTAATAGATGCGGTGGTTTTAGGTGTAATGTGTATTGTTATTATGCTTATATGTCATTTGCCTTATGCAGTTATGATTGGAACATTAGTGGGATTTACTGCGTTAATTCCTGTAGTAGGTGCTTATGTAGGTGCAATTATCGGAGCATTAATGATACTTACCCAGTCACCAATGAAGGCACTATTGTTTGTGGTATTAATAGTAGTAGTTCAAATGATAGAAGGCAATGTAATATATCCTAAAATCATGGGAAATTCACTAGGGCTTCCGGGAATATGGGTGTTAGCGGCAGTAACTCTTGGAGGAAGTTTGTTTGGAATAATCGGAATGTTAATCGGAGTACCTATATTCGCAGGTTTTTATAAGCTGATAGCAGAGAGCATAGAAAAAAGAGAAAAAAAGATGGGTGTAAAAAGTTAAAAAATGTATGTGTTTTTTTACTTGTAGCGTATATTAATATTGAAAAGAAATGGCAAAAATGGTATTCTTATGGTATGGAATTTTAAAGGAGGAGAATAGAATGAGAAAGAGTATATTCCAGAAAATGTCTGCTGTATTTTTGTCAATGACATTAGTAGTAGGCATGGCGGCTTCAGTACCTGCTGCCGTAAAAAAAGGTACAGACATCTCTGCCTCTAAAGCATGGCAATCATTCTCAGTTCAGACAGGTGAAGATAAGAATGAATGGAAAAATGCTTTAATAAAAGATGGTCAGAAATATGACAATAAGGAAAATGTATTCAAAAGCTACACAGAAAATGCTTCTATGAAGACAAAGACACCTAAAAGTTTCCTTATGGATATTGTAAGCACAGGTTCAAGTGCTCAGTGGGGACCAAGCAAGAAAGTCGATGACTTGGGAAATGTTGTTTGGGAAGCAAAGATGAGCAATCCTTGGGGCGTTACAGCAACAAAGATAGTTAATATTGAAAAAGGACGTACTTACACAATTTCATTTAAAATCAAAAGCACACTTGAAAATGAAATTAAAAAGACACAGAACGTTCCGGGAAAATATTACTATGAAACAAAGGACAAGAAGGGTAAGACAATAGTTCATTACACTACTTCTGTTGTAAAGAAAAATGGTAAGACAGTGGATAAGGCTACAGGAAATCCGGTAAGCCACGTTGGAACAGTTGTTGGAACAGGTGTTATGAATTATGTTAAGCATGTTCATTTCAAAGCATACAGAAATAATGAAAAAGACGGCGATCCGGCTCTTACATTACAGAATGTTAAAGCTACATACAATGGAAAATCTGTTTACAGCAAGAAGGGTGATTACACATTCATCGCATTAGACAGCAGAAATAAAGATTATGTTACTGTAACAGCTAACGTAACAATTCCTGGTGACAGCTTAGCATACAAGCAGAGCACAATGGGATTTAAGTTTGCATTTGGTTCATTTACAATGGAATATCCAAATGAAAATGATATGAGTGGAACAATTGATGTTCAGGATTTCAAGGTAGTAGCAGGAAGTGATGTTCCTAAAGCTACAAAGGTATCAAAGGCTACAGCAAAGGCTAAAAAAGGAACTATGAAGGTTTCTCTTAAGAAGGCTAAAGGTGCTAAGGGATACGAAGTACAGTATTTCACATCATACAGCAAGAGTTCTAAGTCATATTCAGGAAAGAAAACTGTTAAGGCTAAAAAGAATGTTGTAACTATTAAGAATAAAAAGAAATTTAAAGCTAAAAAGACAATATATGTCAGAGCAAGATATTACAAGACAGTAAATGGCAAGAAAGCATATAGCGTTTGGTCAGCTATTAAAAAAGTAAAAGTTAAATAGGAAAAAACTTAAAATTTCCAAAAAGGGTAATTTTAATATAATTAAAAAGGGGCAGATGGCTAATAACCATCTGCCTTCTTTATTTGTATTAAATTGTTTATTAATTACTGTAATGGTGAGAACAACGTTAATCTTTTTCTAAGTGAACAAAAATGACTTGAAAAACGGTTTGTTGTTGTTACATTAGCATTGTTACATATATAAACATCGTTGTTATTACCCATGCCGCCTTGGATAACCCAGTGCTTGCAACTGCCGTTCCATGACTTTATCCAGCTTTCATTTCCTGTACAGTTAAGTCCTACGGCATCAGAATTAAGATAATTAACTAAATCCTGCTTAGTATCAAACTTGCCAATATATATGGCTACGTGATGGGCACGTCCACTAGAAGAGGTATAGGCTATAATGTCTCCCGGTATTAAATGCTCCATATTAGATTCGGTGTCAACATCATTTAATTTAAGTGATGTTTTAAACAACGGGTAAGTTGTTTTTCTTATATTTCCTTTTAAGTAATAAGTACATTTCTTTCTTGAAACTTTATAAGTTATTTTTACGTTTCCGCTTTTCCAGTCATTGGCAACGGGAGATTTGTTTACCTTTACACTTGTAAACTGTCCCGAACGGGTTGCTTTTTTTCCCGGAGCTAAAGTCTTACATGATTCTACATACTTGTTAACTAAAACATTACATGGATATTTTTTATGTACATACTTCTTAACGAATTTTCCCAGATTCTTATGAAAATCAAGCTTTAAATCCGAATCGGAAGTTTCAAATACCACTGCATTAGAACTATCTGATAAAAGTTTGTCCTTATAACATTTAATTTTGTAGTAGTAAACTGTGCCGGCCTTTGCTTTTAAATCCTTAAAGGTACCGGTGGTGCTTTCTTTAATGGTTTTGGTTCGCTTAAAACCATTGTTTGGTTTAACACTTCTGTAAATCTTGTATCCGGTAACATCCTTTCGCTTCTTCCAGGATATCTTGACACCTTTGTTTAATTCTACAATGGAAGTTATATATGTTTTAGGAACAACCGGGACAACCTCTGTGGTAGCTTCTTCCTCCGTTACGTCTACTGACAAGGTAGTTGTTTCCGGTGGTGGTGTGTCCTCACTCCCTAAATTGTTGGTTCCGTCATCTGCATATATCAATGAAGATATAGCTAAAATATTTATGGACAATACCATAATAAATAGTAATTGTTTCAAATGTTTCAAATATTTTTCCTCGATTCTTAGTGCTTAAGCAGGAAAAGTCCCAATAATATATTCAATTTATTATAATCTGACCTTTAACCCACGTATAATATCATACCATTTTATGGTAACCTGTTCAAGAAAATGTTACGAAAAAATTACATAAAAATTACGAAAAAGCTTTGTGCAATAATATTGAAATAATAAAACAGTGTGATAAGATAAAAAAGGTTAGAATCAACTAACTAAGAATGAGAAAAGGAGTGTAATAAACATGATTAAAACAACTATAAAAATAGATGGAATGGCATGTGGAATGTGCGAGACACATGTAAATGATGCCTTAAGAAAAGTAATAAAGGCAAAGAAAATTACATCTTCCCACAAGAAAAAAGAAGCGGTTGTGGTTAGCGAGAATGAATTAAATGAAGAAGAAATAAAAAAAGTGATAAATGATACAGGATATACATATATTTCCATGACCAGTGAACCATATAAAAAGAAATTTTTCTTTTAAAACAATTAAAAAAACACTGTTCATAAAACCTGAATGATTTGTCAAGAGAGTTGTTGCAATAATGCAACAATGTGGTAATATGGAAGGAAATATACGTATTACATATTGGAGGCATAAAATTGAAACTCTCTCAGTTGAAACAGGGACAGACAGGAAGGATAGTAAAAGTAGGCGGTGAGGGTCAGCTTAGACGACACTTTCTTGATATGGGACTCATACAGGGCACAGACATTCAGTACATAAAAGCTGCACCTATGGGAGATCCTATAGAATATAAGATTTGGGGATATGAACTGACACTTAGAAAGGATGATGCTAAGTGTATAGATATTGAATTACAGGAAAATAAGAAAAAGAAAAAGGAAAGCAGTGATGTAAAGTATAATTCAACGGAGCATCCCCACATAGGTGAGTCGGGTATATATCATGTTAAGCAAAGAGGGGAAAAAATCGAAAAGGGACAGTTGATTACTTTTGGATTGGCAGGAAATCAAAATTGTGGCAAAACAACATTGTTCAATCAGCTGACTGGCTCAAATCAGCATGTGGGAAATTTCCCAGGGGTAACGGTTGACCGGAAAGACGGTCAGATAAGAAAACAGGAAAATACCATGGTGGTGGATTTGCCGGGAATATATTCCATGTCACCTTATACCAGTGAGGAAATTGTATCAAGGCAGTTTTTCTTAGATGACAGACCAAGAGGTATTATAAATATTGTAGATGCTACGAATATTGAAAGAAATCTTTATCTTACAATGCAGCTTATTGAACTGGACATTCCTATGGTTTTGGCATTAAACATGATGGATGAGGTTACAGCCAACGGCGGCTCAGTAGATGTTAATATGTTAGAGGAATCCCTAGGCATTCCCGTGGTGCCTATATCAGCAGCTAAAAACGAAGGGGTAGACGAACTTATTGAGCATGCTATGCATGTGGCAGTATATCGTGAGCGTCCCGGAAGAATGGATTTTTGCGATGCAAATGGAGAAGATGGTGGAGCAATTCACAGATGTATACATTCCATTATGCATTTAATAGATGATCATGCCCATAATAATAAAGTTCCAATCAGATTTGCAGCAGGCAAGCTTATTGAAGGGGATGAGGATGTTATAGCAAGACTTCATCTTGAAGAAAATGAAAAAGAAATGATAGAACATATTATTCTTCAGATGGAAAAGGAAAGCGGCATGGACAGAGAAGCAGCTTTGGCAAAAATGCGTTTTACATTTATTGATAAAATATGTAAAACGGCAGTGGTAAGGCCACAGGAAAGCAGGGAAAGAGCAAGAAGTCGTAAAATTGATAAGCTGCTTACAGGAAAATATACGGCGATTCCTTCTTTTATTGTAATAATGTCTCTGATTTTCTATCTGACTTTTGGAGTAATAGGTCTTTATCTTCAAAACCTTATGGATATGGGAATCAGTGCCCTAAGCAGCCTGTGCGAAAATGCAATGATTACTTTTAAAGTAAATGAAGTAATCCGGTCGTTAATTATTGATGGTATATTTGTAGGGGTAGGCAGTGTTCTTAGCTTTTTGCCCATAATAGTTGTATTGTTCTTTTTCCTGTCATTATTAGAAGACAGTGGATACATGGCAAGAATTGCATTTGTAATGGACAAGATATTTAGAAAATTGGGCCTTTCCGGTAGAAGCTTTGTACCTATGATTATAGGATTCGGATGTTCAGTGCCGGCCATTATGGCAACAAGAACATTACCATCAGAGCGTGACAGAAAGATGACCATAATGCTTACGCCTTTTATGAGCTGCTCAGCAAAAATACCTATTTATGCATTTTTCTCAGCAGCATTTTTCCCGGATAAGGCTGCGTTGGTTATGATAGGTTTGTATTTTACGGGAATAATAGTAGCAATTATATATGCCCTGATACTTGACCGCACTAAGTTTAAGGGAGAACCGGTTCCTTTTGTTATGGAGCTACCTAATTACAGAATGCCGGGAGCTAAAAGTGTGTTAAGACTTATGTGGGACAAGGCAAAGGACTTTTTAACCAAAGCTTTTACAATAATCTTTTTAGCATCACTGGTTATATGGTTTTTACAGACCTTTGATTTACATTTCAATATAGTAAAGGATGCAGAAGACAGTATTCTGGCAATGATAGGTGGAATCGTGGCACCTATATTTAAACCATTGGGATTTGGTGACTGGCGTGCATCTACAGCCCTGATAACGGGATTTACCGCAAAGGAAAGTGTTGTAAGCACACTTACGGTATTGCTAGGAACAAAGGCTCTTAGCACAATGTTTACTACTAAAAGTGCCATAGTATTTTTGATATTTACCCTTTTGTACACACCTTGTGTTGCAGCAATATCATCAGTAAAGCGGGAACTGGGTAGAAATTGGGCAGTGATAGTAGTTTTATTACAATGCAGTATAGCATGGATAGTAGCGTTTGGTGCCAAATTGATTTTGACATTAATATAAATGACTTTTTGTAAGGAGGCAATAAATTTATGAAACGAGACAGCGTATGGGGAAAGTATAATGGAGTTGACATTGAAAATCTTGAAAAACTAAACAAGAGATATATTGATTTTCTGTCTCAGTGTAAGACAGAAAGAGAATGTGCTGCAAGGTCAGTGGAAATGGCAAAGGCAAAGGGATACAAGTCCATTGAGGATGTAATAAAAGAAGGAAAGCCTCTTAAGGCAGGTGATAAAATATACGGTCTTTATATGAACAAGGCAGTAGCATTATTTAACATAGGAAGACAGCCGTTGGAAAAAGGTATGAATATTTTAGGTGCTCACATTGATTCTCCAAGAATGGACATTAAGCAGAATCCGTTATATGAAAAAGAGGATATGGCATATTTTGATACACATTACTATGGCGGAATTAAAAAATATCAGTGGGTTACTCTTCCTCTTGCAATACACGGTGTTGTAGTGAAGAAGGATGGCACCTCAGTTAATGTAAATATAGGTGAAAAAGATACTGACCCGGTATTTTGTGTTACTGACTTACTGATTCATTTAGCATCTAAGCAAATGGACAAAAAAGCCGCAACTGTAGTTGAAGGAGAAAATTTAGATATTTTAGTAGGAAGTATTCCTGTAAACGAAAATGAAAAGAAAAGCGTAAAGGCAGGAGTTTTGAAAATATTAAAAGATAAGTATGGAATGGATGAGGAAGATTTCTTCTCAGCAGAGCTGGAGGTGGTTCCGGCAGGACCGGCAAGAGAAATGGGATTTGACGGAAGCATGGTTATGTCATATGGTCAGGATGACAGAGTTTGCGCTTATACATCATTAGAAGCTATTCTTGACAGTAGTGTTAATGAAAGAACATCCTGTTGTCTTTTAGTTGACAAAGAGGAAATCGGAAGTGTAGGAGCAACAGGTATGCAGTCACGTTTCTTTGAAAACATGGTAGCCGAATTAATTAATTTAAACGGAAACTACAGTGAATTAATTCTTAAGAGATGCCTTAAAAACAGTAAAATGCTCTCATCTGACGTAAACGCAGCTTATGATCCGTTATATGCAGATGTATTTTCAGAGCAAAGCACATCTTATATTGGAAAAGGTGTTGTGTTTAACAAATTTACCGGCTCAAGAGGAAAGTCAGGCTCTAATGATGCCAACGCAGAATACTTAGCAGAAATAAGAAAGGTTATGGATGACAATAAGGTTTATTTCCAAATGTCAGAGTTAGGAAAGGTTGATGCCGGCGGTGGCGGAACCATTGCATACATTATGTCATTATACGGAATGGAAGTAATTGACTGTGGTGTGCCGGTGCTTAGCATGCATGCACCTTGGGAGGTTACAAGCAAAGCTGATGTTTATGAGGCTTTCAAGTGCTATAAGGCATTTTTAAGAATGAAATAGAAAGAAAAGCGTTGCCATAAGCATTATGCTGTGCATAATGCTTATGCCGCGCTGTCGCGCTACACAGATACACAAAAAAAGGTCTGCCTGTGAGCAAGCTCCCGGCAGACCTTTTTTGTGTATCTGTGCAACGCTTGTAGGAACGCGCAAATTTGTATTTGACACTTGGTGTTTACTATTATATAATCAAGAATAATGGCGTTGACGGAGAGAAGTAGCTTTAATTATCGCTAACAGAGAGCAGGTGTTGGTGGAAGTCCTGTAGAATGAATTAATGTGAATAACACTCCTAAGCTGCAACCTGAACGTTTAATAATCAGTAGGGAAGCCGTTGTCGAGCGATAATCGATGGGTTGCAAGACCATGAGTGGCTGCATAAGCAGTAAATCAGGTGGTACCGCGGACATATTAAGTAATTAGTGAGTTCGTCCTGGATTAATTTTTCAGGATGGGCTCTTTTTATATTTAATAGGAAATTCTATTATTTTAACCATACCGTAATTTATAATATTGGAGGAAGTGTAATGGATATTAACACAAATAACATTTATCGTGATGTAACAATGGATTCATTGTCAGAAGCTAATGTTGGACAAAATGTAAAGATTGCAGGCTGGATTGAAAACATTCGTGACCACGGTGGAGTATCATTTATTGATTTAAGAGATATGTATGGAGTTATGCAGGTAGTTATGCGTGACACATCATTACTTGAGGGATTAAGTAAGGAAGACTGTATTTCAGTAGAGGGACCTATTGAGCATAGAGATGAAGAAACATATAACCCTAAGATTCCTACAGGAACTATTGAATTAGAGGCAAAAAAGGTTGAAGTTTTAGGGAAGGTTTACAAGCAGTTACCTTTTGAAATTATTACATCAAAGGAAACACGTGAAGATGTGAGACTTAAATATCGTTACCTTGATTTAAGAAATCCAAAGGTTAAGGATAACATGATTTTCCGTTCAAAGGTTATTTCATACCTTAGACAGAAAATGGTAGATATGGGATTTTTGGAAATCCAGACACCTATTCTTTGTGCATCATCTCCGGAAGGTGCAAGAGATTATATTGTGCCATCAAGAAAGTTTAAGGGAAAATTCTATGCACTTCCACAGGCACCACAGCAGTATAAACAGTTACTTATGGTGTCAGGATTTGATAAGTATTTCCAGATTGCCCCTTGCTTTAGAGATGAAGATGCAAGAGCAGACAGATCACCGGGAGAATTTTACCAGTTAGACTTTGAAATGAGTTTTGCCACACAGGAAGATGTATTTAGAGTTGGCGAGGAAGTTTTAGCTGACACATTTAATAAATTTGCACCTGAAGGATACGAGGTTACACAGGCTCCGTTCCCTATTATAAGCTATAAGGAATCAATGCTTAAATACGGAACAGATAAGCCGGACCTTAGAAATCCGTTAGAAATAATTGACGTAACAGATTTCTTCCAGAGATGTACATTTAAACCATTCCACGGAAAGACTGTAAGAGCAATTGTAATTAACCAGAAGTTGTCAAAGGGACAGCACGAAAAATTACTTAAGTTTGCTCAGAGCATTGGAATGGGTGGTCTTGGTTACCTGGAAGTTTTAGAAGATGGAAGCTATAAGGGACCAATTGATAAGTTTATTCCTGAAGATATGAAGGAAGAAATAAGGGAAATGGCATCATTAAAGGCATTAGATACTATTTTCTTCATTGCTGATAATGAGAAGAATGCTTCACTTTATGCAGGACAGATTAGAACAGCTCTTGGTGAGAGACTTGATTTAATTGATAAAAAGTCATACAAGTTCTGTTATATTAACGACTTCCCTATGTATGAATATGATACGGAAGCTAAAAAGATGATATTTACACATAATCCGTTCTCTATGCCACAGGGTGGACTTGAAGCATTAGAAACAAAGAATCCGGAGGATATTTTGGCATATCAGTACGATATCGTATGTAACGGTGTTGAATTATCAAGTGGTGCAGTAAGAAACCATGATATGAGGATTATGGTTAAGGCATTTGAAATTGCAGGATATACAGAAGATGACCTTAAGGAGAAATTTGGAGCCTTGTACAATGCATTCCAGTTTGGTGCACCACCACATGCAGGTATGGCACCGGGAGTTGACCGTATGATTATGTTACTTCGTGAAGAAGAAAATATTAGAGAAATTATTCCATTCCCTATGAACGGAAATGCACAGGATTTAATGTGCGGTGCACCGGGAGAGGTAACAGAGCAGCAGCTTAGAGAGGTTCACATTAAGGTTAGAGCATAAGGAGGAGATTTATGTCTAATATGGCGGTTGCACCTATTTTAGGAGTAATAGCAATTGCATTAATAGCGATTATTGTAGCAGTAATTGCAATTGTCATTAATCACAGTAATAAGGATTGATAAAATATTGTCTGCCGAATTTATTAGTTCGGCAGATATTATGTAGAAAAGTGAAGGTGAGATAGATATGTATAAAACAGTAGTTTTTGATTTGGATGGAACACTTTTAAATACTCTTGAAGATTTAACAGATGCAGTTCTTTATATTCAGAAGAAATTTGATTTCCCTCTTCATAATATTGAATTGGTGAGACAACATGTGGGAAATGGAATAAGAAAGCTGATTATACGTTCTATTCCTGATGGAGAGGACAATCCAAGGTTTGAAGAGGTTTATCAGGAGTTTCTGGATTATTATCAGAAGAACTGTCAGGTAAAAACCAGAGCCTATGATGGAATAATGGAACTTTTAAAGGAACTTCATGAAAGCAACATAAAAATGGCAATTGTGTCAAATAAGGCTCATGGAGCAGTTGATGAATTAAATGAAATTTATTTCAAGGATTATATAAAGGTTGCCATAGGGGAAAACGAGGTGGCAGGAATTAAGAAAAAGCCGGCACCGGACAGTGTTTTCCATGCATTAAAGCTTCTTGGAAGTAAAAAAGAGGAAGCGGTTTACGTGGGAGATTCAGAAGTAGACAGGGCAACAGCAGAAAATGCAGGTATGGATTGTGTGTTATGTAGCTGGGGCTTTAGGGAAAGAGAACTTCTTGAAGGTCTTAAACCAATAGCTATAATAGATGAGCCAAAGGACCTGCTTAAAATAATTAAATAACAAAAAGCCTGTAGAGTTATTCAATTGAAAAGATATATGATATTATGTACACAAATTCATTATTACATAAGAGTGGGTTTGTGTATTTTTATGTAGATTGATTGAGAGAAAATTTAAGGAGGGAAAAAAGAATGCAAAGAAGGAGAGTTTTGTCAATTTTGCTCGTGGTTATGCTGATAGTCACAATTATTTATCCAATGAATAAAAATGTTCAGATAAGAGCAAATGATAATGGAGCGAAAACACATATATTATCTAACCCTACGAAGGATACCACAGGAAATACCATTTGGGACTGCGTTTATTTTGGAAACTATTATCAGAATGATGTAGAAGGAAAATACAAAGAACCGATTAAATGGAGAGTACTCAAGGTAGATGGGAATGATGCATTTCTTTTGGCAGACAAAGGATTAGATGTGAAACCATGGCATGAGTCAGGGGATGGTGTTGATTGGGAGACATGTACTCTTAGGAGCTGGCTTAATGGTTATAAAAGCAGTATGAATAAAAATGGGATAGATTATTCAAATGACAATTTTATGGATACAGCTTTCACAGCAGAAGAACAGCAGGCAATTAATACAACATTAGTATCAAACGCTCAGGATCCGTTTTTGGATTCACCGAAGGTCAATGATACATACGATCAGGTTTATTGTTTGGCATATAAGGAAGCGTTAAATACGGAATATGGCTTTTCAGGAGAGTATAATGCAGACCCTACAAGAGCGCTTGTTGTTACTCCATATGCAAATGCCAAATTGGATTGGGAAACATATCCGTGGCTGATGCCGGGGTGGTGGCTTAGAACAATGGGAGATGATACCTATCGTGATGTCAACACTTATAAGGGAAAATATGCGGCATATGTATTTCAGTCCGGTTTTGTTTATCCGAATGGTTCATCAGTAAATGATACATTTATGACAGTACGTCCGGTACTGCATTTAAATACACAAAATACTGATTTTTATTCCTATGCAGGAAAGGTAAGTAGTGATGGAACAGAATCAGATGTTCCGACAACACAGGAGGTAACAACGCCAAATGAAACAACAACACAGGAAGGAATCGAGACATCTCCTGAAGCAACCACAACACCAAATATAGAAACAACAAAGGAATCGACAACACCGGAAAATCTTCCTCTTACACCGGGACAGGCAGATGCAGATCGTTGGTTTGAAATTGGTGGATATACATATTATTGCGGTCCGTGGAATGGGTCTACGGTACAGCTGGGGGCAGACCCTGAGGATCCGGATCATGTTCAGATGCAACAGCTGACAAGTAACTGGGGGAATGCCTGGGGATTGCAGCTCAAGAAAACAGTAACCGGATTGGTGCCGGGTAAAATATATACAATATCGATCGATATGTATTCACCATCAGAAGACGGTTCTTATAAAATTACAAACGATCTGAATGAAAGTGAGCCAAGAAAATTAGTGATTGGCACAACAACTCTTTCCACAGAACTTATGGCAGATGGAGATGGAACAATTGAATTTATGGTAGGAGCCGGATTAGTCGGAACTTCAGTTGTTCTTGATTTTTCTAATGTAGTTGTAAAAGATGAAGATGGAAATATCGTATATCCAAAAGCAGAAGAGCAGACAACGAAAATGGAAGAAAACACAACAGCAGCACCAACAACGGTAGCTCCTACTACAGAGGCACCAACAGAAGCACCTACACAGGCACCGACAGAGGAACCTACTACAGCTGATCCTAAGACTATTACAATCAGTGATGATGTTAATATTGAAGGATATCAGGTAAGTACGACTCTTGGAGGAAGTAGAGTTGTTGGTTCTGTAGAACCTACAATAGATGGAAAGAATGTTACTAAGTGGGGATTTGTTTATGCGGTAGATACAATAGATGGAAATTCTTTGGGAGTAACAGATGCAGATATGTATGTTGGTTCAACTAACAAATATGTAGTTTCATTAGATTCTACACCGGCAGGAACAAGTAATACAGTTCTTGGAAATTCAACAACAGCAACATATTTTGTAAGAACTACATTGTTTAGTACAAACACTACCAGAGAGTTTACAACAGAATATAAGGTAAGAGCATACGCGGTTCTTAGTGATGGAAGCTATGTATATAGTAAGGCACATACTTACTCAGTATATAAGATTTGTGATCAGCTGTATCAGTCAAAGAAGATGAATTCAAGCGCTGCACATGATTACTTATATAATAATATTCTTAAGGTAGTTGATCCTTTATATAAAGAAGTAGATTACAACTGGAGCATTATAGTTGTTAAATAACAACATAATAATATAATTACGGGGGACCGTTGAATTGGTACATATCAGTTCGACGGTCTCTTTTAA
>OCHA01000267.1_pt1 | contig 69885 bp, 48 predicted proteins | sample 1538591 | NCBI WGS metagenome assembly OCHA01 (sample SAMN04571710, study PRJEB22368) | human gut metagenome | biome: human gut; material: stool | host: Homo sapiens | place: Luxembourg | collected 2012-09-06 | reverse complement strand
GGCGATGGTGATATTGGACGACTACATCCAGTGGCGGAAGGAGCACCCGGGGGAAGTCTAAGATTCCCAAGTGAGTCGTAAATTTTCTGTGCGGCGCTTGACTTCTCCGATAAATCGCGTATACTAGAGTCAGGAACATAAATACCACGTCCAACACCCCAAAAAGGAAAAACCCCCTCGGAGATCCTACCTCCAAGGGGGCTTTTCACTTAGTCGGGCTTACGGTCATCGCTGTGCCGGTCAAGCCACTTGCAAACAACGTGTCCTACAATGTTTGCCGAGACCGACACCAAGAACATAAATAGATACTCCACATCCTTCACCCCCTTTCCCGTAAGGATAGCGGGGATGAACCGCAGTTTCATTATATCATAGATTGTGGCAAAAAGATACCGCAATCGACAGATATAGCAAAAGGGACGCTTCCGCGTCCCTTTTGTTTTTACTGATACGTTTCAATGCTCACGCTGTTGATGGTGACAGCCTCCGTCGGGCGCTGATTTTCGTCCACGCCGGTCCGGGCGATGGTGTCCACCACTTCCATCCCTTCGTACACCTGCCCGAAGACGGTATCGGTGTAGTCGAGGTAGGGTGCGCCGCCCGCCGTCTGGTAGGCGCTCACCACATCGGCCCGCCAGCCGGCGGCGTTCATCTGGTCGATGAGCTCCTGCGTCACCGAACTGCTGCCCGGCAGGGTCTCCATGACATAGAAGACGCTGGCGCAGTCGCCGGAGGCGTCCGCTGCCGCACAGAGTGCGCCGGAATAGTGGTGGAGCTTATCGGTGGTCTCGGCGGAGAAACGGTTCCCGTTCCAGATGGTGGTGCCTTTGCCGTCCGCGCCCTGCCCGGCCTCCACCACGAAGTCCTTCTCCACCCGGGTGACGGTCAGGCCGTTGTAAAAGCCCTGCTGAGCCAATGTCGTGAAATTCTGCACGGCCTGCGGGGCCTCGGTGGAAAAGAGTACTGCTTTGAACACGCCTGCCGAGGTATCGAACACCGCGATGGTGTCCCCCGCCGCCGGGTGGGTGAACTGCAGCTCTGCCGACTCCACAGCCGGGCGGCTGACCGTCTGCACCTTGTCGGCCTTCCCGCCCTGGATGCTGGAGAGGATATTGTCCGCACTGCACCCGGCCAGAACTGCCGTCAGGGCCAGTGCCGCCATTATTTTTTTCAAGGCTCTCATGATCGGGCCTCCCTGTCCATATATTATAGCAAAGATGGCTTTTCAAAAGCTATCGCTATAGTATATCACATTCCGGCCCGGGAAGCGAGAGGGAAAAGCGTGAAAATTTGTTATTGGATTTCTATGCGAAAAACATCTTGACGAGCGGGCAAAAAAACGCTACACTATAGGCGTACCCGGAACCCACAGCTCAGAAGGAGCAGAGGGGGCAGGGTGTAACAGTTATCCCATTTTTTAGATATTTGACAGGAGAACGTGACTTATGGCAGAAGATATGAACAAGTCCGCCGCTGAGACCGAAGAGGAATATCAGCCTGACCTGATGACCCTCGAGGACGAGGACGGCAATGAGGTCACGTTTGAAGTGATCGACGCTCTGGACCATAAGGGCGTGCATTACCTGGCCGTTGTCGAATACGCCGAGAATGAGGAAGACCTGGACGAGGACGCCCAGCTGGTCATCCTGAGCGTCGGCGAGGACGACGAGGGCGAGTATCTCGACGTGGTCGAGGACGATGAGACCCTGCTGGAAGTCAGCAAGCTGTTCGAGAAGCGTCTGAGCGACCAGTTCGAGATCGAGTGATCTTTCAGCAAAGACTTCCTGCCCGGCGCGATTTGTTGCGGTTTATATGATCCTACTAATCATCCAACGGGAGCTTGGAGTTCGTCGGTGGATTGCAGACCTCCCCGTCATGGGTCGACCATGAAGGCTCGATGAGGAAGCGCGAAACCGGAGACAGAGCACCCACCTGTCCGCAAGGGTAGGTTTGATTGCCGCAGACGACCGGGCGGGATTCTTTATAGGTTTTCAAAAAGGCTCTCGTGCCGTATTTCCTGCCGGCATGAGAGCCTTTTTCTTTTGTCTCTATTCCCCGGTCTCGTCCGTGAACAGGCCCGGGATGCCGCAGACAGCGGCCACACCCACCAGCGTGAACACGATGCGTGACCAGATGGACGCGCTGCCGCCCAGCAGCCAGCCGACGAAGTCGAACTGGAACAGGCCCACAAGACCCCAGTTGATGCCGCCGACGATCATGAGGATGAGACAGATTTTATAAAAGGTCTGCACAAAAAGACCCTCCTTCCTTTGGGCAGTATGCCCGACGGGAAGGAGGGTTATACCCTCTCAGTCTCGCTTTTTGCTCGACAGCTCCCCCAGAGGGGGAGCCCTTGGCAGGCCGGTCAAGTTTCCTCTGGACGAGCAAAGCTTATTTGTTCCGTGGACTGTAGTGCCCTGCTGTCCAGGCCAGCGGCAGCTTGACAAGGTGCGTTGTCCAGAAGCGGCTGCCCTCTGTAGCAAGGCCCGCCCTTTTGCGCCATATTGCGCCTCGGGCGTCCAGTAGGAAGTGGCCCAGTATGCCAAAGCCTCTCCCTATGGGAGAGGTGGCATTGCGAAGCAATGACGGAGAGGGCAAGCCCGGCATGAAAGAGCCGCTGCGCAGCGATGGGCAGGCTCTTTGTCAGCGCGAAACGAGCGCTGCACCTGTGCTTCCCCGCCAGCGGCCTTGCCCTCTCAGGCGCTCACGCGCCAGCTCTCCCAAAGGGAGAGCCTTTTACCTTCTTACTACGCAAGCCCCTCCCCTGACGGGCTGGGCCGTATAGACCTGCGGCCAGCGGGCGCGGAGGGCGTCGGCGGCGGCTTTGGCTTCGGCTTCGGTGCGGAACACGCCGAAGACCGCCGCGCCGCTGCCGGTCATGAGGGCGGTGACGGCTCCGTTCTCCCGGAGGGCGGCCTTGATGGCCTCGTTGTCCTTGGCCCCGCTGCACTCCTCGAGGGCGTTTCCGGCAACGGCACAGACAGCGTCCAGGTCGCCCGCCCGGATGGCGGCTTCCTGGGCGGCGCAGTCGGGGTGTACGCTGCTGCCGACTTTGTCGTAGGCCGCGAAAGCCTCCGGCGTCGAGATGCCGTAGCCGGGCATCACCACCGTGAACCAGCACTCGGGCAGGGGCGGCAGTGCCTTGATGAGGTCGCCGAGGCCCTGCACCCGGCAGGTGCCGCCCATGAGAGCGAAGGGTACGTCTGCGCCGATACTGACACCCAGAGCGCAGAGCTCGCTCATGGACAGGCGGGCGCCGTACAGCTCGTTCAGGCCCACCAGAACAGCCGCAGCGTCGGCGCTGCCGCCAGCCATACCGGCCCGGACGGGGACGCTCTTATAGATGGTGATGTCTGCACCCGCCAGCAGGCCCGTATAGTGGAAGAAGGCCAGCGCTGCCTTGATGGCGGTGTTGCCCGGGCCGGGCTTGACATTGCTGCCGGGCAGGGCCAGATCGAGGTAGGGACTGCGGCGGATGACCACCCGCTCGTAGAGCGAGATGGCCTGCATGGTCATATCCAGCGCATGGTAGCCGCCGGGCAGGATGCCCACCACGTCCAGCGCCAGATTCAGCTTGGCCGGGGCCAGGACCGTCACACGATCGCGCATGGTTTTTTCCTCCTCACTTACAGTTCTCGTTCAAAAACTCCCGGATGCGGCGGATGGCCTCCATCAGATGCTCCACGCTGTAGGCGTAGGATACGCGGGCGTAGCCCTCGCCGGACGCGCCAAAGGCGTTGCCCGGGATGATGGCGACATGCTTCTGCTCCAAAAGCTTTGTGCAGAACTCCTCGCTGCTCATGCCGCTGGACTTGATGCAGGGGAACGCATAGAACGCGCCCCGCGGCTCAAAACAGCTCAGGCCCATATCGTTGAAGCTCTTCACCACGAGGCGGCGGCGCATATTATACTCGTTGCGCATCCGCTCGATCTCGCCGTCGCAGTCCTTGAGGGCCGTGATGGCGGCGTACTGGCTGGTGGTGGGGGCGCTCATGATAGCGCTCTGGTGGATCTTGGTCATGATCTTGATGATGGGCGCAGGGCCGCAGGCATAGCCCAGCCGCCAGCCCGTCATGGCGTAGGTCTTGGAGAATCCGTTGACCACCACCGTCCGCTCGGCCATGCCGGGCAGCGTGGCGATGGAAACGTGGTTCTGCAGGCCGTAGTTCAGCTCGGCGTAGATCTCATCCGACAGCACCATGATGTTGGTGCCGCGCAGGACTTCCGCGATGGCCTCCAGGTCTTCCTGCTCCATCACCGCGCCGGTAGGGTTATTGGGGAAGGGCATGATGAGGAGCTTGGTCTTCGGGGTGATAGCGGCTTTCAGGGCGTCGGCCCGGAGGCGGAACTCATCCTCCTGACGGCAGGCCACATGGACCGGCACACCGCCGGACAGGGTGGTGATGGGCTCGTAGCAGACGAAGCACGGCTCCGGGATGATGACCTCATCGCCGGGCTGCACCAGAGTGCGGATGCACATGTCGATGGCCTCGCTGCCGCCGACGGTGACGAGGACTTCCTTTGCCGGGTCGTATTTCAGGCCCATCCGGCGGTCGAGGTAGCGGGCGATCTCGGCCCGCAGCTCTTTCAGGCCCGCGTTGGAAGTATAGCGGGTGCGGCCATGCTCGAGGCTTTCGATGCCCGCCTCACGGACGGCCCAGGGGGTCTTGAAGTCAGGCTCGCCGACGCCGAGGCTGATGCACTCGGGCATCTCGGCGGCGAGGTCGAAGAATTTGCGGATGCCGGAGGGGCGCATGGCCGCAGCGGCAGGCGCGATCAGTTTATCGTAATCCATCACAGCACGGTGCACTCTCTTTCATCGATTTCTTCGTCCTGATACAGACGGCCCTCTTTTTTGTAGGTGCGGAGCACGAAATGGGTGGCCGTGGACAGCACGTCGTCCAGCGGCGACAGCCGCTTTGCCACAAAGAGGGCGATTTCCTGGAAGGTCTGGCCCTTGATGACCAGCTGCAGGTCGTAGCCGCCGCTCATCAGCAGCACGCTCTCCACCTCGTCGAAGGAGGCGATGGTGGCGGCAATTTCGTCAAAGCCACGGCTCTTCTTGGGGCTGACGTTCAGCTCGATGACGGCTTCCACCCGGTTCACGCCGGCCTTCTCCCAGTCCACGAGGGTCTTGTAGCCCTTGATGATGCCCTGCGCCCGGGCCAGGTCTATCATAGCCGCCACCTCGGCGGGGGATTTATTCAGCATGGCCGCGATGTCCTCCACCGACATCCGGGCATTGTCCTCAAGGATCTTCAGAAGCTGTTCCATCGTTGTCTCTCCTTTGTTCAGCCTGTGGCGATATTTATAGATAAGTATAGCACACTGCCCGGCGGTTTGCATCTGGTTTTTGCAAGTTCTGCCGGTGATAGACATTCTTTTCCCCGTTTCCTCTGCTCTTTTTTCCAAAAAGAGTGTTCATTTTTCGTGAAATCTGCTATACTGGAAGCGGAATTGTCAGCAGAGCGGCCCGGTCTGCCTGTGGTTTTGCCCCGGCAGAGCCAGCCGTCCAACAAAAATATGATAAAAAAAGGGGTAGGAATTATGAAAGCATTCATTACCGTCATCGGCCACGACACCGTGGGCGTCGTCGCCCGCGTCTCGGGCCTTTGCTGTGAGCTGAACATCAACATCGAGGACGTCACCCAGAGCATCCTACAGGGCATGTTCGCCATGATCATGCTGGTGGACATCTCCAAGTGCAGCGTCTCCCACGAGGAGCTGCACCAGAAGATGGACGCTCTGGCCGCTGAAATGGGGATGCAGATCAACCTCACCCGCCAGGAAGTTTTCGACGCGATGCACACGATTTAACCTCTCCGTCAGCGCTTACGCGCTGCCACTGCCCGGGTTGCGGCACCCAGCATCCGCAGCGCTCCGCTTGCGTCTTGCTGGCCGCGGCCCCAACAGCGACTCCCTGTTTCCGCCACTGGCGGCGGTCGTCGTTGTTGCCCCCAGAGGGAGAGCCTTCAGCTGCTACAAAAGAAAGGCAAACTACTATGAGCATGATGAACACCGGCGACATCCTCGAGACCATCGAGATGTTCACGCAGGACAATCTGGACGTGCGCACCGTCACCATGGGCATCAGCCTGCTGGACTGCATCGACCCGGACCCCAGGAAAGCCTGCGAAAAAATCTATCACAAGATCACCACCCGCGCCGCCCGGCTCGTTCCGGCTGTGGAGCACATCAGCGCCGAGTACGGCATCCCCATCATCAACAAGCGCATCAGCGTCACCCCCATCGCCATGCTGCTGGGCGCCTGCCCGGACGCCGACCCGGTGGACTTTGCCAAGACCCTCGACGCCGCCGGCAAGAAGGTGGGCGTCAACTTCGTGGGCGGCTACACTGCCCTCGTCCACAAGGGCTTCTCGGCGGGCGACCTGCGCCTCATCGAGTCCATCCCCCGCGCACTGGCCGAGACGGACATCGTCTGCAGCTCGGTGAACATCGGTGCCACCAAGGCGGGCCTGAACATGGACGCCATCAAACTGATGGGCGAGGCCGTCAAGAAGGCCAGCGAGCTCACCGCCGACCGTCAGTGCATCGGCGCAGCAAAGCTGGTGGTCTTCTGCAACGCACCCGAGGACAATCCCTTTATGGCGGGTGCCTTCCACGGCCCCGGTGAGCCCGACTGCGAGATCCATGTCGGCGTCTCCGGCCCCGGCGCGGTCCGCGCCGCGCTGGCCCGGCTGCCCAAGGATGCCCCCATCGACCAGGTGGCCGAGCTGGTGAAGCGCACCGCCTTCAAGATCACCCGCGTGGGCCAGCTGGTGGCAAACCTCGCCTCTAAGGAGCTGGGCGTACCCGCCGGCATCATCGACCTGTCGCTGGCCCCCACCCCCGCCGTGGGCGACAGCGTGGCCAACATCCTCGAGGAGATGGGCCTTGAGACCTGCGGCTGCTGCGGCACCACCGCCTGCCTCGCCCTGCTCAACGACGCCGTCAAGAAGGGCGGCGTCATGGCCTCCAACCACGTCGGCGGCCTGTCAGGCGCTTTCATCCCCGTCAGCGAGGACGACGGCATGATCCACGCCGCCGAGTGCGGCTGTCTCACCATTGAGAAGCTGGAGGCCATGACGGCTGTCTGCTCTGTGGGCATCGACATGGTCATCATCCCCGGCGACACCACCCCTGCCGTCATCAGCGCCCTCATCGCCGACGAAGCCGCCATCGGCATGGTCAACAGCAAGACCACCGCCGTCCGCGTCATCCCGGCCATCGGCCGCAAGGCGGGCGAAGTGCTGGACTTCGGCGGCCTGCTGGGCTACGGCCCCATCATGCCGGTCAACCAGCGTGACCCCTCCGTCTTCATCAACCGCGGCGGCAGACTCCCCGCCCCGATGCAGTCGCTGAAGAACTGATGTGCTCTTTGTAAACTTTCTGCGCACCGCTTGACTTTTGCGCGGGATGGCATATAATAAACTCAGGAATGTGAATACTCCATTGGTTTCACCCCAATGGAAAAGCCCCCAAGGAGCCGCGAACTCCCAGGGGGCTTTCCTTTTAATTAGGCTTTGCGGTTCTCATCGTATCTGTCAAGCCATTTGCAGATAAACCGCGACGTTACATCTGCTGCGACAGACACCAAGAATGTGAATATATACTCCATTGTTTCACCCCCTCTCCCGTGGATTACGGGGTGAACCGCAAAGCTATTATAACATAGATTCCGACAAAAAGATACCGCAAATCGTTTTGAATCAGACGGAATAAATCCCCCGAAACAGGCCCATCCTCTGGATAAACTTTCCATGAGGGGGCCTGTTTTTTATGTTATCCCGCCGCGAAATGAGGGCGCTGTGTACCTCGCTGCTGTTCTGTCTTCTGCTGTCGCTGGGGGCAGGCTGGGCGCAGAGCCAGCTCACCACCGCCGACCAGCTTTCCGCCGACACCCTGCGGCTCCACATCCGGGCCGACACCGACTCCGTGCGCGACCAGAGCGCGAAGCTGGCTGTCCGGGACGCCGTGCTGGCCCTCACCGACGAAGCCTGCCCGGCAGACAGCCGGGCCGATGCCCGGGCGTGGGCGGCGGAAAACCTCGTCCGCTTCGAGCTGACGGCCCGCCAGACACTGGCCTCTCTCGGCATCCGCGCACCGGTGAAAGCCTGCCTCGTGAATATGTACTTTCCCACCCGGCGCTATGACGGCGGGGCTCTGCCCGCCGGGCGGTACGACGCGGTGCGGCTGGACATCGGGACGCGGCGGGCAGGCCGGAACTGGTGGTGCGTGCTCTACCCGGGTCTCTGCCGGTCAGCCTGCGGCGGGTACGACACGCCTGCCGAAAATGACCTTGTCTGCGGGGAATATATCGTCCGGTTCCGGTTCGTGGAGTGGTGGGGCGGCCTCACCGCGCCCCGGGAGGACGTGGTGCTGGCCGGGTGAACAGGCCATCGGCACACCGCATAGGATGAGCGCGGAAGGAGTGTGACAACACTATGGCAATTCCTGCTTACTACTCGCTCATCCAGCGCGGCAGCTCCGGCCCGGACGTGGCCCTCGTGCAGACCTGGCTCAACGGCATCCGGGACAGCTGCACCTGGCACGCCGCCCTCACCGTGGACGGAAAGTTCGGCGCAAACGCCGAGAAGGCTGTCCGGGAGTTCCAGCTCCGGTACGGCCTCAAAGAGGACGGCAAAGTGGGCGCGAACACCTGGAACGTGCTCTACGCCCGCTACACGGCCAAGCACGGTCTCACCGTCCCCTACCCCGGCATCGTGCTGCGGAGCGGCAGCGCAGGCGGCTGTGTCCGGCTGGTGCAGCAGAAGCTCAACACCGATGGCGAGCGGCTCACCACCGACGGCAAGTTCGGTGCCAGCACCGTCGCCGCCGTCAAGCGCTACCAGACCCGCCACAGCCTGACCTCCGACGGCTCCGTGGGCAAGGACACCTGGGAAAAGATGTTCCCTGCCGCGTGACGTGAAGGAAAAACCTCTCCGTCACGCCTTCGGCGTGCCACCTCCCCTATCGAGGGGAGGCCTTGGCATGCCGGGTCACCCTGAGCTGGACGCCGGAGGCCCGATGAGGCGAAAAATGGTGGGCCTCGCTACAGAGGGCAGCCGCTTCTGGACAACGCACCTTGTCAAGCTGTCGTGAGTCTAGACAGCGGAGCACTACCGTTCCCGAGACATCGTGCTTTGCTCGTCCAGCATAGACCTGACCGACATGCCAAGGGCTCCCCTACTAGGGGAGCTGTCTGCGAAGCAGACTGAGAGGTTTTTACGAAACAGCGCTCAAAAAGAAAGCCCCCATGGAGTTCGCGGCTCCTTGGGGGCTTTTCCATTGGGGTGAAACCAATGGAGTATTCACATTCCTGAGTTTATTATATGCCTTCCCGTGCAAAAGTCAAGCGGTGCGCGGAAAGTTTACAAAGACACTTTCCCTCTGTAGCAGGGCACTACTGTTTCCGAAATCAAAAAACTTCCAGCGTCCAGCGTGGGCCTGCCCGGCTCGCCAGAGGTGCTTCGCACCCGGGTTGCGGCTCCCAGCGTCTGCTTCGGCCCTTGGTGCGGGCCTCGCATCCTGCTGGCCGCGGCCCCAACAGCTCCTCCCTGTTTCCGCCACTGGCGGCGGTCGTCGCCGTTGCCCCCTCGACAAACGCCCCCAACTCTCCTATAATAAAATCATCCCAACGAAAGGCGGTGTCCCCATGCGTTTCCTACACCTCTCCGACCTGCATCTGGGCAAGCGGGTCTGCGAATTCTCCATGCTGGACGACCAGCGATACATTTTAGAGCAGGTCCTCTCTCTGCTGGACGCCCGGCCCGTAGACGGCGTTCTGCTGGCAGGCGACCTCTACGACAAGCCCGTGCCGCCCGCCGAGGCGGTGCGGCTGCTGGACTGGTTCCTCACCGAGCTTGCGGCGCGGGGACTGCCCGTTTTTGCCGTCAGCGGCAACCACGACTCGGCAGACCGCATCGCCTTCGGCGCACGGCTGCTGGCAGGGAGCCGGGTGTACGTCAGCCCGGTCTTTGCCGCACCGCCCGCGCCCATCACCCTGACGGACGAATACGGCCCGGTGGACGTCTGGCTCCTGCCCTTTTTGAAGCCCGCCGCCGTGCGGCACGTCTTCCCGGACGAGAAGATCGAGAGCTACAACGACGCCATCGGCTGCGTGCTGAACGCCTGCGCACCCGACCCCGCCCGCCGGAACGTGCTGGTGGCCCACCAGTTCGTGGCCGGGGCGGCGGTCTGCGAGAGCGAAGAGCCCAGCGTGGGCGGGGTGGACAGCATCGACGTCTCCCTCTTCGAGGGCTTCGACTATGTGGCTCTGGGCCACCTCCACAGCCCTCAGAAGGTGGGGCGGGACACCGTCCGCTACGCAGGCAGTCCCCTCAAATATTCCTTCTCCGAGGCCCATCAGCACAAAGCCGCCCTCTTCGTCACCCTGAGCGAAAAGGGCAGCGTCCGCTTTGAGGCCGTGCCTCTCACCCCCCGGCACGACCTGCGGGAGCTGCGGGGCAGTTATATGGAGCTCACCGACCGCCGGGCCTACGGCGGCACGCCGACGGACGACTACCTCCACATCACCCTCACCGACGAGCAGGACGTTCCCGACGCGCTGGCCCGGCTGCGGGTCATCTACCCGAACCTCATGCGGCTGGACTACGACAACCGCCGCACCCGGGCCGCTGAGACGCCCGACGCCGCTGCCCGAGCCGAGAGCAAAACACCCCTCGAGCACTTTGCGGCCTTTTACGAAGCCCAGAACGGCCAGCCCCTCTCCGACGAACAGGCGGCGTTCTGCCAATCGCTCATCGAGGACATCTGGAAGGAGGACGAAGCATGAGGCCTCTGAAACTGACCCTGTCGGCCTTCGGGCCTTATGCCGCCGAGACCGTTCTGGACCTCGCCCAGCTGGGCAGAGGCGGGCTCTACCTCGTCACCGGCGACACCGGCGCGGGCAAGACCACCCTCTTCGACGCCATCACCTACGCCCTCTACGACCATTCCAGCGGCGGCGTCCGGGAAGGGGCCATGCTCCGCAGCAAGTACGCCGAGCCCGGCACCCCCACCTTCGTGGAGTTGGAATTCGAGGTGCGGGGACAGCGCTGCACCGTCCGCCGCAATCCCGAATACCTCCGCCCGAAAGCCCGGGGCGAGGGCTTTACCACCGAAAAGGCCGACGCCTGCCTCACCTACGCCGACGGCCGTCCGCCCGTCACCCGGGCCAAGGACGTCACCGCCGCCGTGGTGGACATCATCGGGCTGGACTACAACCAGTTCTCCCAGATCGCCATGATCGCCCAGGGGCAGTTCACCCGGCTGCTCAACGCCTCCACCGAGGAGCGGAGCAAGATCTTCCGCAAGCTGTTCCGCACCCAGCCCTACCAGCGTCTCCAGGAGCGGCTGCAGGCCGAGAACGCCGCCCTCACCCGCCAGCGGGAGGAGCAGAGCGTCCGCATCGGGCAGCTGCTCTCCGGCCTGAGCTGGGCCGAGGGGGACGCCGACGAAGCCGTTCTGGACGAGCTGGCCCCCCTCTGCGAGGCGGGCGGGCAGGCGTCGCCGGAAGCGGTGCTTCCCCTTCTGGACGCCCTGCTGGCCGGGCAGGAGCAGGCGCTGAGCGCCGCCACCGCCGCCCGGACTGAGGCCGAGGCAGAGCTGGACAAGCTCCAGCAGACGCTGGGCCGGGCCGAACAGGCCGAGAAGCTCCGCCTCGAGCTGACCGCCGCGCAGGCCCGGCAGGACGCTCTGCGGCCAGTTCTGGACGCCGCCGAGGCCGAAGCGGCCCGCCACGCCGGAGATGCCGCCGCGCTGGACGCGCTGGCCGGAAAGCTCGAGCGGGCGAAAGCCGACCTCGCGGCCTTCGACGGGCTGGACAGCCTTGAAAAGAAGCTTTCTGCCGCCCGGGACGCCGCCGCCCTCGAGAACGCCAGAGCCGAAAAGCGCCGCGCCGCCCTCGGGCAGCTGGACGGAGAGCTGACCGCTTTGGAGCAGAGCCTCGCCGCCCTTGGGGGCGCGGAGGCCGAGAACGTGAGCCTCGAGGCCCGGGCCGAACAGCTGACCCGGCGGGAGACGGCCCTCGCGCAGCTGGCCCAGAGCCTCGCCGAGGGGCAGCGCCGGGGGCAGGCCGCACGGCAGGCGCAGGAGCGTTATCTTCTCGCCGACGGCGCAAAGGAGCGCGCCCACGCCCTCCGCGACCACCTCGAGCGGGCCTTTCTCAACGCGCAGGCGGGCCTGCTGGCCGAAGGGCTGACGGAGGGTTCTCCCTGCCCCGTCTGCGGCAGCACCCATCACCCGAAGCGGGCCGTTCTGCCCGCCGAAGCCCCCACGCAGGCCCGGGTGGACGCGGCCAGACAGTCCGCCGACGAGGCCGACCGCGCCGCACAGGAAGCCAGTGCGGCCGCCGCCAAGGCCGTGGCCGCAGACCGGGAGGCCAAAGCCACCCTCCGCCGGGACGCCGAGGCCCTGCTGCCGGAACGGTTCACCTCACCGGAGGGGCCGGTGAAGCTGACCGTCTCGCTCTTAAAGACGGCTCTGGACGAAGAAAGCGAGGCCCTGCACGCCGCACAGGAAGCCCTCGACAAGGCTCAGAAGCAGAATGCCGCCGCCCTCGCCGCCAAGGCCCGGCAGGAGGACGAGCGGCAGAAAAAGACCGCCCAGCGCTCTGCCCTCGAGGCCGAGGCACGGGCTTCCGCCGAGGAAGCCGCCCGGCAGTCTGCCTCCGCCAAGGCGCTGGAGGCCCAGTGTGCCGAGGCCCGGGCCGCTCTGCCCGCCGCCGGCCGGGAAGAAGCCCGCCGGGCGCTGGCCGGGCTGGAAAACGAGCGCCTCGCCCTCCGGGCCGGGATGGACGCCGCCGCGTCGGCTCTGGCCAAGGCCCGGCAGGACTGCGCCGCTGCCGAGGCCGCAGTCACGGCCCTGACGGCCCAGCAGACAGAGGCGGGCGAAGCCGCCGACCTGCCCGCCCTCGAATCCCAGCGGGACGCTCTGACGGCCCGGCGCACCGCTCTCGCGGCTCAGGAAAAGGCCCTGACGGCCCGCCTCCTGCCCAACCGGAAGGCCGCCGACCTCTACCGTCAGCACGCCGCCGCCCGGGCAGAGCTGGAACGCCGCTGGCAGTGGGTGAACGCCCTCGCCTCTACGGCGGGCGGCACCCTCAGCAGCAAACAGAAGATACGCCTTGAGGCTTACATCCAGATGAACTACCTCGACGCCATCCTCGTCCACGCCAACACCCGCCTCATGCAGATGACCGCCGGGCAGTACGAGCTGGAGCGGGTGGGCGCTGAGAACCAGCGCAGCCAGTCCGGCCTCGACCTCGGCGTCATCGACCACTACAACGGCACCCGCCGCAGCGTCAAGACCCTCTCGGGCGGCGAGAGCTTCAAAGCCTCACTGGCGCTGGCTCTGGGCCTCTCGGACGAGGTCCAGAGCGCGGCGGGCGGCATCCGGCTGGACACCCTCTTCCTCGATGAAGGCTTCGGCTCGCTGGATGACGAGAGCCTTGAGCAGGCCATCCGGGTCCTCGCCGGCCTCACCGAGGGCGACCGCCTCGTGGGCATCATCTCCCACGTCGCCGCGCTCAAGGAGCGCATCGACAAACAGGTGGTCGTAAAAAAGGCCCGCAGCGGGGGGAGCACGGTGGAGGTCATTGTGTGACCGCTTCCCTTCTCTTCCGCATCGCCTGCCTTCTCAGGGCTGCGTCTTTCAGAAAGTCTTTTGCCTGCTCAGGCGGGCGGGTGGCATAGAACGCCTTGTTTTTCGGGACGTACGTCTCGGCGGGAGCCGGCCGCTCCCGGTCGCGGGCCATCCAGACCGTGGCCGCTGCCTGCCAGTTCCGCATGGGGTTCTGGCCCACCCGCCAGCCGTTGGATTCATAGAACGCCCGGAACCGGTCGGCCTGAGCCTCCGTTCCGCTCTTCCGGATAAAGTAGTCCCGGACTTCACCCTCGTCCGGCGGACAAAAATCGGGCTCGCCCGGGGGCGGGAGGGGCGCGTCAGCGCAGTCAGCCTCCCCATCCGGGAGGACAATATCAGGCTCAGACTCAGAATCAGATGCAGAACCAGTATCAGAGACGGAATCAGAACCAGATACAGCCATCTTTGCCATCGGCGCATGGCATTTGCTATTTTTGCCACGCTCTTCGCTGTGCCAGCGGCTCTCGGCCCCCTTTGTCCCCGCCTCGGCCCGGCGCTGGCGGGTCTCCTCCCACTTGCGGGCGTTCTCGTCGAGGCCCCCTTCCATAAAGGTCCACGCCATCCGGAGCATCGGGTCGGTGAAATCGGGCCGCTTCCCTTCGGGATAGGCCAGCAGTGCGTCCAGGAGCATCCCCTTCTGCTCCAGCGACAGCGCCCCCAGCGGGCGCTGCCACTCGCCAAATAAGATAACGCTGCGGTGTTTCTTTTCGGTCAATCCTCTTTCCTTCCTTTCCTGTTTTTGTATTTCTCTTCGGTATCTACAACTCAATGTAGTTTATCTGGTTCAAGAAGTCAACCTTTTTGAGAAAACAGTCGAAACGTTGTGGGAAAAGGCGTGGAAAAGATAGCATGAAATTCCCCCGTATATTCCCCGCCGCCTCCGCACACCCTAGGTGCGGAGGTGTTTTTTATGGAATCTCTGACGCCCTTCATCCGCCATGAGCTTGAGGATGCGCCCGGGCCGAGCGGCCCGCCGGAGGAGACGAGCAGCGTGGTCAGCCCGCCTTTGGGCGTGGGACCCGGTCAGCCGCCCGTCACGGAACCGCCAAAGCCGGGCTGCGGCTCCCAGCAGCCGCCGTCGCAGCCGGACGGCCCGGATGTGCAGCTCCCGCCGCCGGAAGTCCCGCAGCCCCGTCCGGACTGCGGCATCCCCATGACCGACGGCACCCCGGCCGCCTGCCGGCAGAAGAATGCCGCCGAGTATCTGGCCGGGCGGTCGCCGGGGGTGATGGCCCAGTACGGCGGCGGGCTTTTCGGGGCCGAGCAGCATCTTCACAGCCGCGAACCTGCGCCCGACGAAGACCAGAGCGGCGTTTTACAGCTGGTAGAGTGGCGCGAAGAAGCGCCTTACGGTTGAAAGAGATGTAAAATTCAGAAATTATTTTCCAATTACCTGTTGAAATCTTTGCGCACTTCTTTTATTATGGTAGCAAACAAAGCAAAGGCAGGTAATGCACTATGGCAGAAATCAAATACGAGATCGTTGAACGCATCGCAGTCCTCGGAGAGCGTCCCCGCGGCTGGGAGCGCCAGCTCAACCTCATCAGCTGGAACGAAGGCGAACCCAAGTACGACATCCGCGACTGGTCCCCGGACGGCACCCGCATGGGCAAGGGCATCTCCCTGAGCCACGACGAGCTGGCCATCCTGAAGGGCATCCTCGAGGATATGGAGCTGTAAGATGACGGACCGCGAGGAATTTCTGGAGATATTCCGCACCCACGTCACCCGGCCCGGCAGCGAGAAGCTGCTGGACTGGATGGACAGCAAGACGGACTTCTTCTCCGCACCGGCGTCCACCCGCTTCCATGGGGCCTGCGAGGGCGGGCTGTGTGCGCACAGCCTGAACGTCTACCGCGTGCTCCACGGCACCTTCTTCACGCCGGACGAGGACAGCGAGGAGACCTTCGCCATCTGCGCACTGCTCCACGACCTGTGCAAGGCCAACTTCTACAAAAAAGGCACCCGCAACGTGAAAAACGAAGCGACGGGCCAGTGGGAGAAAGTCCCCAGCTACAGCGTGGAGGACATGTTCCCTTACGGCCATGGCGAGAAGAGCGTCTTCCTCATCGAGCGGTTCATGAAACTGAAGGTGGAAGAAGCCGTAGCCATCCGCTGGCACATGGGCGGCTTCGACGACGCCGTCCGGGGCGGCAGCTTTGCCCTGTCGGGGGCCTTCGAGAAGTACCCTCTCGCCGTCAAGCTCCACATCGCCGACCTCGAGGCGACCTATCTGCTGGAACAGCGGTAGCCCTCTCCGTCACCTTCGGTGACACCTCCCCCAAAGGGGGAGGCACTGGCGTGTCGGTCAGGCCCACGCTGGACGAGCAAAGTTTCTTTATATCAAAAACAGGAGTGCCCTGCTACAGAGGGCAGCAGCTTCGGAACAATGTTCCTTGTCAAGCTGCTGCTAATCTCTGTAGCAGGGCACCCTTTTTTGCGTTATATTGAGCTTTCAGCAGGCAGTAGGAAGTTGACCGGCCTGCCAAAGCCTCTCCTACAAGGAGAGGTGGCACGCCGCAGGCGTGACGGAGAGGTTGTACAAAGACGAGCCTGCCCTCTGTAGCAAGGCCCGCCCTTTTACGCCATATTGCGCCTCAGGCGTCTAGTAGGAAGTTGACCGGCCTGCCAAAGCCTCTCCCTTTGGGAGAGGTGTCATTGCGAAGCAATGACGGAGAGGGCTACGGCATCAGCTTCGCAAGCTCGGCCAGGACCTCGTCGCCGAGGTGTTCCAGCTTTGTTTTCGGCTGACGGTCCGCAGCGGGCGGTGTCTGTGCAGCCGTCTCCGGGAACGGGACCGCGGGCTGTGCGGACGGAACATCCAGCCGCAGCGGGGCGGTGGATATTTTGTCCAGCTCGCTCCGCAGCTCCTCACACCGAGCGGTCAGCTCGGCGTTCTCCTTCCGCAGAGCCAGCATGGTGCGCTCATAGGCGAACATCCGTGTCTCATAGCGGCGAAGCTCGGCGTTGGCCGCGTTGAGCTTCCGGCTCAGCTGCTCGAGCTGAGTCGGCCCGGACGCAGCGGGCAGAGCCTCAGGGCAGGACTTCTCCTGTTCGGATGCCATCGCCTCTTCCACCTCCTGCAGTCTGCGCTGGGCGCAGCGATGCTCCCGGGCTGTCTCCCGGCAAAGCTGTTCCAGCCGATGCAGCTCCGGCGTCCGGCGGCTGCTCAGCCACTCCAGCGGCAGCTTTGTCTGTTGCTGCTCCACGGTACGGCCTCCTTCCGCTTTTTCTGCGCAAGGGGTTCTCTATTCTTGCGCTTATCTACGCTTGTTCAGGATCGCCAGCAGGTCGTCGTAGTAGCTGGTGTCGCTGTTCTCCTCTTCCACGGGCTTGGCGGCAGAAGCACTGCCAGAAGCGGCGGAGGGAGTGTTGACCTCGGCGCTGAAGACAGCGGACGGAGCAGAAGCCGTCACGCCGGGAGCAGTACCGGCGGCAGCAGTACCCAGAGTGCTGCGCAGGCCGTCAGCGGCCTTGTTGTCAAAGCCGGTGGCCACGACAGTAACGCGCATCTCATCGGAGAGGTTCTCGTCGAAGGCAGTACCCCAGATGATGTTCGCATCGGGATGAGCGCTCTGGGTGATGAGGCCGGCGGCAGTCTCAACATCCTCCAGACCGATGTCGGGGCTGGAAGTGATGTTGATGATGACGCCGTGTGCGCCGGCGATGCTGGTCTCCAGCAGCGGAGAGGAGATAGCGGCCTTGGCGGCGTTCTCAGCCTTGCCGGCACCCTTGGCGCTGCCGACGCCCATGTGAGCGTAGCCGGCGTCCTTCATGATGGAGCGCACGTCGGCGAAGTCCAGATTGATGAAGGCCGGCACATTGATCAGGGCGGAGATGGACTCGACGCCCTGACGCAGCACGTTATCAGCGGCCTGGAAGGCGTTCATCAGGGTGATCTTCTCCTGACTGATCATCTTCAGGCGCTCGTTGGGGATGACGATGAGGCTGTCCACGTGCATCAGCAGATTTGCGATGCCCTGCTCAGCCAGACCCATCTTCCGCTTTCCCTCAAAAGAGAAGGGCTTGGTGACGATGCCCACGGTCAGGATGCCCAGGTCATGTGCCACTTCGGCCACCACAGGAGCAGCACCGGTGCCGGTGCCGCCGCCCATACCGGCGGTGATAAAGACCATCTGGGAGCCCTTCAGAGCGTTTGCGATCTCGTCCTTGCTCTCCTCGGCAGCGCGCTGGCCGATCTCGGGGTCGGCACCTGCGCCGCGGCCCTTGGTGAGCTTGGAGCCCAGCTGCACCTTGGTGGCGGCATGGTTCTTCGCCAGTGCCTGCTGGTCGGTGTTCATTGCGATAAATTCAACGCCCTGCAGGCCGTCGCTGACCATGCGGTTGACGGCGTTGCCGCCGCCGCCGCCCACGCCGATGACCTTTATCGTCGTTACGTTTTCGTCCATTTCTTCGTCGAGCATGAGTGCCATATCATTGTCCTCCATCGGATTTTATCGTAGACCGCGCCTTGGCGCAGGATAGAACTCAACATTACTGCTACTATATAACAGTATCGTATCATCTTTTGGCCCCGAATGCAAGATAAATTTGCTTTTTCGATGGTATTTTTTTCACAGCGGCGTCAGGGGGCGGCATTTCTCTGCCAATTCGTCCCCCTAAAGAGGCCAGAACTTCCCACAAACCGGCATAGCCCCGGTCGATATGACGAGTCTCTTCCACGAAGCTCTTTCCCTGTGCCGACAAAGCCGCCACCACCAGTGCCGCGCCGCCCCGCAGGTCAGGCGCAGTGAGGGTAGCGCCGTGGAGGCCGCTTTCCGGCAGCGGACCGACAGAGAGCACCCGGCCCGACCGATTTACCCGCCCGCCCAGCCGCTCGAAGCCCTCCGCGCAGCCGAACCGCCGCTCGAAGATGACGTCCTCGATGCTGCTCTCTCCCTCGGCGCAGAGCATGGCGGCGGCCAGCAGGGGCGCAGCGTCGGTGGCGAGACCCGGGTACACCCCGGTGAAGACCCGGCCCGCCCCGTACAGCCGCCCGAAACGGGCCACCTCGGCCCGGTCTGCGCCCCGCTCCACGGTGCAGCCCATTTGTTCCAGAATTTCCAGCACCGGCGCATAGAGCGCGGGCGGGCATCCGGTGAGTTCCACCCGCCCTCCGGCAGCAGCGGCGGCGCAGGCCAGCGTGGAGGCGAAGATGCGGTCCGGCAGGGGCGAAAAATCGCAGCCGGAAAGCCCCCGCCGCCCCTCGATGCGCAGTGTGGAAGTCCCCGCACCCTCGATTCGCCCGCCGCAGCGGTTCAGAAATTCGGCGAGGTCGCTGATTTCCGGTTCCCGGGCCGCGCCCCGCAGGACGGTAGTGCCTCGGGCGCAGACAGCAGCCAGCAGCAAGGTCTCCGTCGCTCCCACGCTGGGGAAGCGGAGGGTGATGTCGGCCCCGTGGAGGCCCCCCGGCGCGGCCAGCACCAGCTTTCCCGCCCCGGCATCCAGCTCCTTTGCCCCCATCCGGGCCAGACCTTCCAGATGTAAGTCGATGGGACGGGCGCCGATATTGCACCCGCCGGGCAGCGAAGTCTCGGCCCGGCCCAGCCGCGCCAGCAGCGGTGCGCAGAAGAGGATGGAGGCCCGCATTTGTGCCGCAGTTTCTCCCGGAAGGGTGCTGTTTGAGGGCATCCCGGCCACCACGATGTCTGCCCCCTGCCAGTAGGCAGCACACCCTGCGCCCCGCAGCAGCCCGAGGCTGCATTCCACGTCCGACAGCCTCGGCACGGCCCGCAGCCGCACCGGTCCCCGGCAGAGCAGTGCCGCCGCAAGGAGCGGAAGTACGCTGTTTTTCGCCGCCGGTATCGCCGCCGTGCCGTTCAGCGGCCGTCCGCCCATCACCCAAATCCGCCCGCTCTGCTGTGTCATATCCGCTGCCCCCATTCCGCAAAAGATACCCCACGATATGCAAAAGCAGGGGCGGATGTCACGATTTGAGTTTGTTGAAAGATTTGTGAGACTACGGTCAAGCCTTCCTTCGTACAACCTCTCCGTCACGGCTTCGCCGTGCCACCTCCCCTAGTAGGGGAGGCTTTGGCGTGACGGGCAGGCCCACGCTGGACGAGCAAAGCTTGCGCTGACCTGAAACAGTAGTGCCCTGCTACAGAGATTCACGGCAGCTTGACAAGGTGCGTTGTCCAGAAGCGGCTGCCCTCTGTAGCAAGGCACTATCTTTTACGCTATATTGAGCTTTCGGCGTCCAGCTCAGAGTTTCCCGGCCTGCCAATGGCTCCCCCTTTGGGGGAGCTGGCGCGGAGCGCCTGAGAGGGCTCTACGTCTCCCCCCTCGACACCCCCAGCACCACCCCCATCTCCCCCAGCAGCATCATGAGGCTGGTGCCGCCGGAGGAGAAAAAAGGCAGCGAGATGCCGGTGTTGGGGATGGTGTTGGTGACGACCGCCACGTTCAGCACCGCCTGCAGGGCCACCTGCACCACGAATCCCACCACCAGCAGCGCTCCGAACCGGTCGGGCGCGTGGGCTGCGATGGTGATGCCCCGGCAGAGCAGCAGCACGAACAGCCCCACCACTGCGCAGGCCCCCACGAAGCCCAGTTCCTCGCAGACGATGGAGAAGATGAAGTCGTTCTGAGGCTCGGGGACGAAAAGATGCTTTTGGCGGCTTTCCCCCAGACCGAGGCCGGTCGCCCCGCCGGAGCCAATGGCATAGAGGCTCTGGATAGTCTGGTGGCCATCGCCCAGCGGGTCGGCGAAGGGATCGAGCCAGGAGCGGAGCCGGTCGGCGGCGTAGGGGACGAGGTCGGGCATGACGGCCACCGCCGCACCAATGGCTCCGACGCCTCCCGCGCCCGCCAGCAAAAACCACCGCAGCCCTGTACCGCCCACGAACATCAGCACCGCGCCGATGCCGAGGATGAGAACGGTGCCGGACAGGTGCGGCTCCAGCAGCATCAGGGCCGCCACCACCCCCAGCACCAGCGCAAAGGGCAGGACACCCACGCTGAAATCCTTCATCCGGTCGTGGTTCAGTGCGATGATGTGGGAAAACACCAGCACCACCGCGAACTTTGCGATCTCGCTGGGCTGCAGGGTGCCGAACCCCGGGATGACCAGCCACCGCTTGCAGCCGTTGTACTCGGGCATGAAGAGCACCGCCGCCAGCAATATCAGCGACAGCCCCAGCAGCGGCCACGCCAGCTTGTGGAAGATATGGTAATCTACCCGGCTGGCCAGCCACATCCCGCAGAGCCCCAGCGCCGCGTAGAGCAGCTGAGGCCGCAGATAGGCCCAGGCGTCGCCCCGCCGGTAGAGCGCCACGGCGCTGGACGCGCTGGCCAGCATCACCAGCCCGAAGCCCACCAGCGTGAGCACCAGGATTAGAAACGGCAGGTCCATGCCGGGCAGCGGACGCAGGATCCTCTTCTTCATCCTCTCCCCCCTTCCCTTTAGTGTACGCACCGGGGCGGACGGCTAGTCACGGGGTCTCGCGCATATGATTGCAGGAAGGGAGGTGCTGTCTCATGTCCGAATCGCCAAAACCCGCCGACGCCCTGCGCACCCTGCCGGAACGGGCGTTCCGCGCCCGGGCAAGGCTGGTGGCAGGGATATTCTGTCTGGTCTGCTGCGGGCTGGCGGTGCGGCTTTTATTTTTGCAGGTGCTGGGCGGCGGCTGGTACACCGACCGCGCCCTGGGCCAGCAGCTGCGGGACACCGTCGTCCCCGCCGACCGGGGCCGCATTTATAGCGCCGACGGCGTCCTTCTGGCGGCCAACAGCAGCTGCTGGACCCTCCGGGCCTCGCCCCGGGAGATGCCGGAGGATAAACTCGCCCTCGCGGCCAAGGGGCTGGCGGAAATTCTGGAGCTGGACGAAGGGAAGCTTCTCGAGAAATTCAGCGACCGTCACTCCAACGACTGCCTCCTGCGCTACCGGGTAGACCGGGCCATGGCCGACGCCGTGCGGGACTTCTGCGAGGCAAACGGCATCACCGGCATCCGCATCAATCAGGACTCGAAGCGCTGGTACCCGCAGGGGGAGTTTCTGGCCTCGGTGCTGGGGTTCACCAATGTGGACAACGCGGGCGTCTCGGGCCTCGAACTGAAGTATGACGACCTGCTCACGGGCGAAAACGGCGTCGTCCTCACGGCGGTGAACGCCTGGGGCTACACCCTCGAGCAGAGCTATGAGACCGAGCGCTTCCCCACCGAGGGGGACGGCCTGCGGCTCACCATCGACGCCAACATCCAGCACTACCTCGAGAACGCACTGGGCTACGCGGTAAAGGAGCACCACGTCGCAGCCCGTGCCGTGGGCATCGTCATGGACGTGAACACCGGGGCCGTGCTGGCCATGTCCACCACCCCCGCCTACGACCCCAACCAGCCCCGCGTGCTGGCCGACAAGGCCGCCCGGGAGGCCGTGGAGGGGCTTTCCGGCGACGAGCGGGCGGCGGCATTGCAGCTGGCCCAGCAGACCCAGTGGCGCAACAAGGCCGTCAGCGACCTCTACGAGCCGGGCAGCGTCTTCAAGCTCATCACCTGCGCGGCGGCGCTGGACACCGGGGCTGTGAGCAAAAATTCCAGCTTCTACTGCGGCGAGAGCATCTCGGTGGCCGGCACCCGCTTCCACTGCGCCAACCACAAGCGCCACGGCGCGCAGACCGTCACGCAGGCCCTTGAGAACTCCTGCAACCAGAGCTTCATCCAAATCGGCGCAAGGCTGGGCAAAGAGGCGTTCTGCGACTACTTTGCGGCCTTCGGCCTCCGCGCGCCCACCGGCATCGACCTGCCCGCCGAGCCGAAAAAGAGCCTCTACTACACCGCCGACCGGATGGGGCCGGTGGAGCTGGCGTCCTGCGCCTTCGGGCAGAGCAGCAAGATCTCTTACCTCGAGATGGCGTCGGCGGTCTGCGCCGTGGTCAACGGCGGGCGGCTGATGCAGCCCTATGTCGTCTCGGACATCCTCGGCCCGGAGGGCGAGGTCATCGACCACCTCTCCCCCGTCTGCAAGCGGCAGGTGCTGAAAGAGGAGACCTCCCGCACCATGCGGGAGATGATGGAGGCCGTCGTCCTCTACGGCGGCGGCCGGAACGCCCGGATCGCGGGCTACCGGGTAGGCGGCAAGAGCGGTACCAGCCAGAAGCTGGACAGCGCCGACGAGAAGGCCCGCATCGCCAGCTTTGTGGCCGTGGCTCCCATCGACGACCCCCAGTTTTTGTGCCTCGTCTGCCTCGACGAGCCCCACAGCTGGACGACAGCGGGCGGCAGCCTCTCGGCCCCGGTCTGCGCCGAGGTCCTCGAGCAGACGCTGGTCTATAAAGGCGTCCCCCGCGCCGCTGTCCCGGATACGCCTGCTTCCGATGCTGAGACTTCCGCCGACCTTCCCGAGGACGGCGACAGCTTCGACGGAGCGTAAAAATGGGCAAAAGAAAAGACCGCTGGACGGCGGTCTTTTCTCACGTTCCTGCTTCGTCCGTCAAACGTACCAGCTCTGCGGCCAGCGGCGGAAGAGTCTCTATGCTTTCTCTCTCGTCCAGATAGACGACCTCGTGATAAAACGGCTCGTCGTTCCGCTTCGATAGGATGTGCGTCACCGGATACGCGCCCTCGCTCTTGGCAAAGCCGTCCTCATCCCGCAGTGATTCCACGATGTACTTGCTGCTCTTGTACTCCCCGCTGGCGTCCTTGTGACGGTTCAGGCAGAGCACAAAGGCAAGGTCCGTCGTGCCGAACTGAAACGACTGCGTTTCAGTCGTGATATTTTCCAGCATAAAGCACTCTGAAGTGACCATGCCGGAGATGTCGCTCAGGTGTACGAGCTTGCGCTGGCAGAGCTGATAGGGGTGGTGAGGCGAAAAGAAGATCTGGTTTGCCTGCAGCGTCCCGCTCACCGCCTTTTTGTAAAAGGACATCGCGTCCAGCCCGGTATCCACGCCGGTCAGGTGACGGAATCCCTTTGCCTGATAGGCCACCTCGATGGCTCTGCCGTCGAAGACATACAAAAAGTGTTTGCCCACCAGATTTTTCTTATAGAGGCGCGCCGCCGCAGAGATTTGGGCTACCACCTGCTTTTTATCGTTCAGCTTTTTCATACGTCCTCAGTTCCTTTTATAAAGAAAGGGCGTCAGACTCTTCATCCGACGCCCATCATTCTTAAAACAGCGGTTTTCTGCTGGCTGTCAGCCGCGATGCCCGGTAGAGCATCTATTGTCGCCGGAACTTACCGTCCCCGGCGCGGACTCACCTTATCTCCCCGGTGCGGGCGCGATGTCCGGTGGGACATCTTATGTCGTGGTAATTACCCTGCCCACGCACAGTACAGCTTTGCGTGCCGCCGCACGGAACCTTCCGGTTCACTTACAGTATACACAAAACCTGACGGATTGTCAACAAAAATCGTTCAGCTCTGCTGCGGCTGGTCGCGGAACACGATCTCGCCGGTGGCGCTGTCCATGGACTCGACGATGGCGAGGCTCTCCAGCTGGATGCCCTTGCTGCGGATGAGGTCACCGCCCTGCTGGAAGCCCTTCTCGACGGCGATGCCGATGCCCTCGACGGTGGCACCGGCCTTCTCGGTCAGCTCCAGCAGACCCAGCAGGGCGCAGCCGTTGGCCAGGAAGTCGTCGATGATGAGGACGTGGTCCTCGGGGGTGAGGAACTTCTTGGAGACGATGACATTATAAATTTTCTTGTGGGTGAAGGACTGGATCTTCGTCTCGTAGTTGTTGTAGTCCAGGTTGATGCTCATGGACTTTTTGGCGAACACCACCGGCACGTTGAACTCGCTGGCCACCACAGCCGCGATGCCGATGCCGCTGGCCTCGATGGTGAGCACCTTGTTGATGGGCTTGCCGTTGAACAGGCGCTTCCACTCCTTTGCCATCTCGCGGAACAGCGGAATGTCCATCTGATGGTTGATGAAGCTGTCCACCTTGAGCACGTTGCCCTCACGGACGATGCCGTCTTTGCGGATGCGGTCTTCCAGCATTTTCATAGTTCGTCTCTTCCTCCCAATTTCCCTGTCACAAAACGGTCAATATTTCCTATCAGTATACCGGATACTCTCCCGGTTGGCAAGGCTTTTTCTGCCCAAATTTGACTCGTTCTCTCCGGTTTTTTCAGCCCTTTCGATTATAAGTACGACTTTTGTAGTACAGTCTGTGTCTCAGGGCGGGCGATTTGTGAAGTTGTCTCTTGTTTTCTGCGCAAAATCGAGTATACTGGTAGCAACCGGAAACGGCTTGCTGCGGCCGACGAGGGCCGCACCGGGAAAAGGAGTCAGTATATGAAGACAGGGTTAGTATTAGAGGGCGGTGCCATGCGGGGGATGTTCACCGCAGGCGTTCTGGATGTCCTGATGGAGCACGGCCTCACCACCGATGGCACCATCGGCGTATCGGCGGGCGCGGTGTTCGGCTGCAACTTCAAGTCGCACCAGATCGGCCGCGTCATCCGCTACAACACCGAATATTGCAACGACAAGCGCTACGCCAGCTTCCGCAATCTGCTGCGCACCGGCAACCTCTACAGCGAGGATTTCTGCTACCACGAGGTGCCGGAAAAGCTGGACCCCTTCGATGAAGAGGCCTTCCGCGCTTCGCCCATGGACTTCTTTGTCGTCTGCACCGACCTGCACACCGGCGACCCGATCTACCACAAGTGCCGCAGCGGCGACGCCGAAGACGTGCGCTGGATGGAGGCCTCGGCGTCCATGCCGCTGGCGGCGAAGGCCGTCCGGATCGGCCACTACTCCCTGCTGGACGGCGGCGTGGCCGACTCCATCCCCGTCCGCTTCTTCGAGAGCCTGGGTTACAAGCGGAACCTCATCATCCTGACCCAGCCCAAAGGCTTTGTGAAAAAGAAGAACCCCATGCTACCCGCCATCCGTGCGCGGTATCTGCGCTATCCGGCCTTCGTGGCAGCGGTGGCCGACCGTCACGAGCGATACAACGAGGCCCTCTCCTACATCGCCATGCAGGAGGCCTCCGGCAAGGACTATGTCATCCGCCCGCCCATCCCTCTGGAGATCGGCGCTATGGAGCGCGACCCGGCCCAGCTGCGCCGGGTCTACGAGACGGGCCGCGCCGTGGCGGAGAACCAGATCGATAAGATAGAGGCGTTCCTGAACGATGTGAAGCTTTCCCCCGAAGCTTAAGCCTCTCCCTTTGGGAGCAACGGCGACGACCGCCGCCAGCGGTGGAAACAGGGAGAAGCTGTTGGGGCCGCGGCCAGCAGGATACGAGCGGCAGCGAAGCAGACGCTGGGAGCCGCAACCCGGGCAGTGCCACCGAAGGTGGCGGAGAGGGCAAGCCCGCTTATCAAGAGTTCTCTACACAGCGATGGGCATTGGCTTTTGTCAGAGCGATGCCATCGCTGTTTTTTTGTTTCTCTGTGGCATCCTTGCCCTCTCAGGCGCTTCGCGCCAGCTCCCCCAGAGGGGGAGCCTCTGGCGTGTCGGCCAGGCCCATGCTGGACGAGCAAAGTTTCTTTATATTGAAAACAGCAGTGCCCTGCTACAGAGGGCAGCAGCTTCAGAACAATGTTCCTTGTCAAGCTGCTGCTAATCTCTGTAGCAGGGCACTATTTTTTACGTTATATTCGGCTTCCGGTGTCCAGTAGAAGTGACCCGGCCTGCCAAGGGCTCCCCCTCTGGGGGAGCTGGCACGCCTGCGGCGTGACTGAGAGGGTCACTGCATATCCGTCTCAGAGATGGGGGTATCCAGCTCCTCGGCGGGGGCGTCCGCCGTCTCGGGCTGTTTGCCCTTCTTCTCCCTGCGGGGCTTTTCGCCCTTGGGGCCGCGCTTCGACTTGATGCGCTTTGCCAGCAGCAGGAGCAGCACCAGCAGGGCTGCGCCGCCGGCGCAGAAGGCCCAGATGGGGAGCTTTGCGGGGACGAAAGCCACTTCGACCTCGGTGCCGGTGGTGGTGAAGGTGGTGTAGCTGCCGAAGCTGCCCGTCTCCACCTTATGCCAGCTGCCGTCGGCCTGCTTGACGTAGACCTTGCCCTTGGCCTTGCCGGGGGTCAGATAACGGATCTGGTGGGTCTCATTGCCGTCATCGGTGAACTCCAGCAGCCACTGCTCTGTCACACCGTGGACATCGGCTGTGATGTCCTGCTGGGTGACCTGCACGGCGTTGGAACCGCCGAAGAAGCCGTCCACGAAGAAGACGGGGCGTCCGTTCTCACGGGTGACGCTGCTGCTCAGAGACGGGATGTAGGGCGTGTACTCCACATTGACCACGGTGTCGGTGTGGAGCTGGTCGAGGACGGGTGTGCTCCACTCGGCGTAGTATCCATTCTTCTGGGGGATCTCGGGGTAGTCGTCCAGAGTGAAGGACGCACCGTAGTCAAAGCTGATCTTCTTGATGATGTGGCCGTCGGCCTTGAAGGTCAGGGTCAGCTTGCGGAAGGAGTCCGGCACATTCTCCTGAGCCAGCAGGGTCTCATAAGTGACCGGCTCTGCCTGACCGACGCGGCTCAGGCGGTCGATGCCCTGCAGATCGTCGGAGACGAAGAGGTTGCCATAGAAGCCGCCGTCCTGTCCGCCGGAGACAGCACCCACGTACTGCTGGCCTTCCAGCACAGAGACGATGGCGCGGTTGTTGATGGCGATGAGGCTGCCGTCGGTGAGGTCGCTGTCGGTACCCTGACCGACGATGCCGCCGATGTACTTTTCACCGCTGAGGGCGCATTTTGCCCAGTTGCTGCGGAGCTTGGCGCTGGCCGCACCGGCAATGCCGCCCACCTGATTGACGCCGGTGACGTCGCCGTAGGACTCGCAGGCCGTCACAAGGCCCAGTTCCTCCTGACCGACGATGCCGCCGACCATGTCCTTCTTGGCGGTGACGCTGCCCTCGTTGATGTTGCCGATGAGGACGGCGCTGACGGTATAGGAGGTGCGCAGCAGCGAAGTGCCCTCGTCCTTGTTGTCCTCCTCGGGGTCCAGCAGGTTCTCGACGCCCATGGTACCGGCGATGCCGCCCACGTTCATGTCGGCGTCGATGCTGCCGCGGTTGATGCTGTTCTCAATTTTGCCGTCGGACTGGGAAGCGATGAGGTCTTCCGACTCATCCTCGTAGATGGTCTTGCTGCCCGGGTCGCTGATCTCTTCCACAGCATCCAGCATCAGGTTGGACACGACGCTGACCTGTGCGGTCACGGCGCGCATCTTGTCGGTCAGCTGGTTGCTGGCGGTGCGCATGGTGCTGTTGATGTCGTCCATCTTGTCGGTCAGGGCGCTGACAGCATCAAAGAGGGAGTCCTTGGTGTTGGTCAGCTCTGCCGAGGGACGAGGCACCTTGATGGGGTCCTGCTGGTTGAGCCAGTGGAGGATGTCGCGGGTCTGGCCCATCATATCGGTCAGGCCGCCGAGGCCGTCCTGCATCTGGCCCAGAGCCACGGAGGTATGCGCCAGCGTTGCGCTGGTGAGGGCGGCGTCGGTCTTGAGCAGGTCGAGGGAGTCGCTCAGGTCATCCATGGCGTCGTTCAGCTTGTCGGAAGCATCGCTCAGCTGATCGAGACCGTCCTTGATGCTGCCGCCGCCGTTATTGCCGACCCAGTCCTTGATGTTGTCCATGATGTCGTCGGTGATGCTGCCCATGCCGTCCAGCGCGTCAGAGGCTTTGGTCAGAGCCGCAGCCAGCTCGGGGTGGTCGGAGGCCGAGACGGACTTGGCAGCGCTGCCCACGATGCCGCCCATCTGGGTGGCAATGGTAGAGATGGTGCCGATGGCACTTGCGATTTGGGAAGTAGCACGGGCAATGTCACTGTCGTTGGACAGGAGGGACGCCGTGCGCAGCAGGCCCATGCCTGCGGTGACGGCCTTCATTGCCGGGGCCATGCCGCTGCCCAGCGTGAAGACGCTGGCCACGGAGTTGGCCACCTTCAGCAGCTCGATACCATTCTTGAGGTACTTATCCGACTTCTTCTCGGCAGAGAGAGAGTCGTAGCCGGTCAGGATGGTGGAGATCGCCTGCGAGGCAGCGCTGTCATCGCCGGTATCGACAGACTCCAACAGCTGTTTGATACCCTCAGAGATCGCCGACATGCCGTCACGGCCATCCTCGGCCGCGTCGCTCACCTTGTCCAGACCGGAGCTGGTCTTGCCAAGGGCTCTGGATGCCATCAGCATCTCAGCGGCCATCTCGCGCATGGCCCACTTGAGGTTTCCGGTGGCGTCGGTCAGCTTGGTCATGGCATCTTCGCCGGTGTCCATGACGGGTTCGAGTTTGGTGAGGGTATCAGCCAGCAGAGTGGAGGCGCGGTCGATCTCGTCGGCCACCTCGTCGCCGTAGTCGCTGGCCTGATCGTCCAGCTGGCGTGCCGCTGCAATGGCGGTGTCCATCTGGCTGGTCATGGCGCTGAAGGAGTTGGAGATGCTGGTGGTGGAGTTCTCGACGACGCCGGTGGTGTCATCGACAAGGCCGCGCAGGACCTCCAGCTCCGAACGGAGACGCTTGATGGTGTCCTTGGAGAGGTCGAGTTCGCGATAGGGTTCCGCCTGACCGGCGATGCCGCCCACGTCCTTGCGGCCCAGAACACGGCCCTGGTTGACACAGCCGGATACGAGGCCGTCGGTGCGGCCCACGATGCCGCCCACATTGTAGCCAACATGCTCGTAGCCGATGGTGCCGGTGTTGACGCTGGTCAGGATCATGCCGGAGGAGCGGCCTGCGACGCCGCCGGTGTCGGTGGCGACGTTGGTGACGGAATTGGCGGCGTCGTCAGCAGCGGCGGCCATCTTGTTGTTGATGTAGTCCACCATCTTGGCCGTGAAGCCGTCGGTGTCGAGAGAGGCTTCCGGATATTCGGTGTTGATGCTGCCCACATTGGTGCAGCCGGTGATGGCACCGAGGTTGTAGCCTGCGATGCCGCCGGTGGAAGATTTGCCGGTGACGATGGCGCGGGCCGTGCTGTGGTCGATGGTGCCTTCGGACTCGTTGCGGCCCACGATGCCGCCCACCTCGCTGTCGCCGGTGACGACGCCGGTGAACTGGCAGTTGATGAGGGTACCGTGGTTGATGCCTACGATGCCGCCGGTGGTGGTGTCGGCAGAGTCAGAGACAGACACGACACCGCGGACGCTCAGGGACTCGATGGAGCCCTGTTCCTCCACGATGCCGAAGAGGCCCGCCGGGGAATACTGGCCCGTAATGGTCAGGTCCGAGATGGTGTGGCCGCTGCCCTTGAACTGTCCGCTGAAGGACGGGATGGGCTCCCACAGCATCCCCTCGAGGGAGAGGTCTTTCTGTAAAATAACCGTCTTTCCCACCGACCACTGGTCATAGGCACAGTTCCTGGCCAGCGAGAGCAGGTCCGAGACACTGTTGATGTAAATGGTATCGCCGTCGTCGGACGCGAACACCGGCAGTGCGATGCTCAGCGCCAGCACAGCGGCCAGAAGCGCAGCCGTCAGGCGGCGCAGCAGATGGTTACTGGTCTTCATTCTGCACCTCCTGTTTTTCGTTGTCGTCCAGTTCCTGAGAGACGTTGCCCGAGATGACGGTCAGCTGGACGTTGCCGTCCACGATGGCGTTCATCGTACCGGCCACAGAGCCGTGGATCTCGCCCTGCACGATGCCGTTGACCCGCATACGGCCATTGCCGCTGCTGCGGGCCACCAGCTTCGGCACGGCAAAAGAGGTACGGTCCACGATGCGGGTGCCGATGAGCAGGATCTGAGGCAGGACGAAGAGGACGAGGAGGATGGAGATGATGGTGCCTCGGCCCAGACACTGGCCGATGCCCACGATGCAGGCGTCGGAAGTCATCCGGCCGATGAGGAGGCCGGACACGGTCATGATGGTGCCGGAAGTCAGGATGGTCGGGAACGCGAAGTTGATGGTCTCGATCATGGCCTGCTTGTGCTCCATCTTATCCTTCAGCTCGTTGAAACGGGTAGCGATGACGATGGCGTAGTCGATGTTCGCGCCCATCTGGATGGAGCTGACGATGAGGTAGCCCATGAAGTAGAGGTTGGTCCCCATGAAATACGGGAACGAGAAGTTGATCCAGATAGCGCCCTGAATGACCACGATGAGCAGGATGGGCATACCGACGGACTGGAAGGTGAACAGCAGCACCAGCAGGACGATGAAGATGGATACGACGTTGACGACGACATTATCGATGGCGAAGGACTTCTGGAAATCGTACTCGTTGGTGGCGTCACCGGCCATGTAGAGCTCGCCGTCCGGGTAATACTTCCGGGCGATGGAGCGGATGGTGTCGGTGAACTCATAAGTAGTCTGGCCGGGTTCCAGAGAGGGGCTCAGGTAGATGAGGACGCGGTTGTAGTCGTCGCCCTGCAGCTGGGCCAGTGCGCTCTCCATCTGTTCGCGGGCGTCGTGGAGGTCGTCCAGGTCTTCCTGAGAGAGGGAGACGATGCCGGTATCGGCCTCGTCGCAGACGTAGAGGAACATATCCACCAGCGGCACTTTATAGGAGGCGAAGTTGCCGATGATCTGGCCGTACTCCTCGTTCTCGATGGCGTAGGCGGTGTAGATCATCTGGGCGGCCTCGTAGTCCAGGTCGGCCATCTCGGAGAACTGGCGGGCGGTGAGCTTGTCTTCCAGCATATAGCCGTCCTGGGCCTCGATGTTGGACAGACCCTTGGTGGAGTCTATCTCATCATAGCGTTCCAGCTCCTCCAGCATCTTTTTCTCGATGCTGTAATCGTCGTTCTTGGGGTAGACGAGTGCCACGAGGTTCGACTTGGTGAAGTTTTCTTCGATCATCTGGTCCGCGATGAGGGATTCGTTCATCTTCGGCACCTTGATGACATCGTAGCCGTAGGCGTAGGGACAAAGGTTCGAGAAGTGGTAACCGATGAGGATGACCACCAGGAAGATGACAGGGATGACCTTGCGGGTGCGCCATGCAAAGCGGCCCACGAAGGGGATCTCCGGCACGAAGTTCCTGTGCCTGGTCTTATCCATGTAGGGTCCGAAGAGCATCAGCAGGCCGGGCATGACCACGAACACCGAGAGCATCGCAAAGAGGATGGACTTGATGAGGCAGACGGCCATATCGGAGCCGATGCGGAACTGCATGAACAGCATAGCCACAAGGCCGCCGACGGTGGTCAGGGAGCTGGAGCTGATCTCGGGGATGCTCTTGCTCAGGGACTCGATGACGGCCTCCTTCAGGGGCATGGTCTGGTGTTCTTCCTTGAAGTGGTTGCAGAAGATGATGGCGTAGTCCAGCGACAGCGCCAGCTGCAGGATGTTCGTGACCGAGTTGGACACGAAGGAGATGGTGCCAAGCATGAAGTTTGTACCCATGTTCAGGATCATGCCCACCACGAAGGTGAGGATGAGGACGGGTACCTCGGCGTAGGTCTGGGACGTCAGGAGCAGGACGATGACGATGATGACGGCAACGTACACCATGATGACCCGTACCTCGGCATCAATGGTCTCCTGCTGGGTGTTGCCCAGCGAGGTGGAGACGTAGATGTCGTAGTCGGCGAGGTATTCCTTCACCCGGTCAAGGGCCTCGAGGCACTGGTCATCGTCCTCGGGGTAGTCGAAGGTGATGGAGTAAAGGGCCGACACTGCGTCCTTATTATAATGGTCGGTGGTGTCGTCGTAGTCCAGCATCTGGACGCCCTTGAGCTCGGTGAGCCGGTCGGAAAGCTCATCGGCCTCAGCGGGCGTGATGTTGGCCACCATGACATCGGCAGAGCCGTAGGTCGTGAACTGCTCGTCCATGATGTCGAGGCCCATGCGGGTCTCCGAGGTCTTGGGCAGGTAGGTGGTCATATCGGTCTCGACCTTGACCCACCGCACCGAGAACACCGTAAAGATGGCAGCCAGAATGACAAACAGGAACACAAGGTTGCGGCGTTCCACGATCTGGCGCGCAAGCTTGTGCATGAAGTCTATCTGTGGTTTTTCGTGTTCGTTCAAAGCGTCCGTCCTCCTTTGTCGTGATTTTTTTGCAGTTTCATCCCCGGGGATGGGCTGCACAGTCGTCTCATAAACAACCTCCGTCCGATAAACTACATTTGGTGATTTTGTGAAAAATCGAAGGGAAATATTTGTACAAATGATATAATAGAGCGCTGCCCATCAAAAAGCAAGCGGCAAAACCGCGCGAATGATAAAATTTGCTTGTTCTTAGCCGCCCTCTCAGTCATCGCGCCTGAGAGGGCTAGTGTTTCCGTTTCCTGCGCGGCCCCGCATTGACGTAGCCGAACACTGTGCCGCAGACGCCGCCGACGATGTGCATGAAGTTGGCCACGTTGTCCCGCACAAAGATGATGTCATAGATCTGCTGGCCCAGATAGAGCGCCGCCACCAGCAGCATGGTGACGGGGATGCCGCCCGAGAAGCCGGACAGGGATGCCAGCATGATGAGCATGAAGACGATGCCCGACGCGCCCAGCAGCGCCGTGCGGGGGAACAACGCACACTGCAGAATGCCCGAGATGAGGGCCGTGAGCAGGATGCCTTTGAGCAGGGGCAGGCTGCCGTACTTTTCTTCCATCGGCGGGCCGACGACGAGGAGAAGCAGCATATTATTCAGGAAATGGTCCCAGCTGCCGTGGCCCAGCACATGGCCGAAGAGCCGGATGTAAAACAGCGGGTCTTTCAGCGAGGAACGGTAGACGCTGAACAGATGGGTGGTCGTCCAGCCGCCGGTGTACTGGCCCAGGAACAGCACCCCCAGTGAGAGGAGGAAAAATGTCAGGATGACCGGCGAATTGTACTGCACAGACAGCGTGAATTTGGGTCGTTTCGTAGTTGTTTCCTTCTTTCCCGGCCCGTCCGGGGCCGCAGTATGAGTGATACGACCATCATATCATAATCTCCAAGGTTTTTCCACAACTTTCGTCGGTTCAGCCCCGGGTCTGCTCCCAATAGGCCCCCATGCTCTGGCCGGGCTGGTCGGTGACTTCGTCGTTCAGGTAGTCCGCGAGGCCCACGGCGGCAGGCTGCCAGCTGCGGGCTGCCTTTACCGTGGGGTACTCCACCTCGGCGTACCAGAACTCCGTCGGCTGGCCCTCGTCCACATGATTCACTTCCAGCACCGCACCGTCCGGCAGCAGGTAGCTGCGGCGGAGCTTCGGGATGAGGGGCCTGCCGATGATCTTTGTCTCGAGGTCATTGAAAAGCGCAGGGTCGATGTCCCGCTCGATCTCTTCCCTCGCCAGCCCGCTGCCCGACTTGAAGCAGAGGACGTAGCGGGTCTTGCCTCCCGTCAGGGCCTCTTCCCGGATGCGGACGGTGGGCCGCACGCTGATGTAGCCCTGCCGCATGGCAAACTCCTCTTTCAGCGGCAGCCCCTCCGGCCAGCCGTTCACCATCCACTTGCGCTCGATCTCCATGATGTTTTCCTTCCTTTCGGTGGTTTTTGTATTTATTCTAACATATTTTTATGGTATTATAAATGGTGAGTTAGCATGTCACAAAAGCCTCTCCCCTTGGGAGAGGTGTCACCGAAGGTGACGGAGAGGGCAAGGACGCTGACGGAGATGTCTGAACACAGCGATAACATCGCTCTGATAAAGGCTTTTGACTATCGCTGCATTCCGTCTCTTTTGTCACACGCTTGCCCTCTCAGGCGCTCCGCGCCAGCTCTCCCAAAGGGAGAGCCTTTAACAGAAGGAGTTCACAGTATGAAATCAGAACGCAGCTATCCTATTTATAAAGTAAACAAAAAAGCCGAGGCCAGCCTCGTGGGCGGGCATCCGTGGGTGTACGAGAACGACATCCTCGAGTTCCCGGAGACAGAGCCTGAGAACGGCACCCTTGCCGACGTGGTGAGCCCGAAGGGCGCTTACCTCGGCACCGGCTTCGTCTCTCTCAAGAGCAAGATCCGCGTCCGCCTCATCTCCCGCAACGCCAACGACACCTTCGACGCCAGCTTCTGGCGCCGCCGCGTCGAGTACGCCTGGGCCTACCGCAAGACCGTCCTCGAGCCCGCCGACCTCTCGGCCTGCCGGGTCATCTTCGGCGAGGCCGACCAGTTCCCCGGCCTGACCGTGGACCGCTTCAACAACATCCTCGTCACCCAGACCCTCAGCGTCGGCATGGAGAAGCTGAAGCCTGTCCTCTTCCCCCTCCTCGCCGAAGCGCTGCGGGCCGACGGCCAGACCATCGACGGCATCTACGAGCGGAACGACGAGGCCCTGCGTGCCAAAGAGGGCCTCGAGCAGAGCAAGCGCTGGTTCGAGCTGCCGGGTGAAAACCACCCCGCCTCCACCCAGACCGAGATCTGCGAGAACGGCGTCTACTACCACGTCGATTTCGAGAACGGCCAGAAGACCGGCTTCTTCCTCGACCAGAAGTACAACCGCCGGGCGGTCGCCCGCCTCGCCGCCGGCCACACCGTGCTGGACTGCTTCACCCACACCGGCAGCTTTGCCCTCAACGCAGCCAGCGGCGGCGCAGCCCGGGTCACGGCAGCGGACATCAGCGCCGACGCCATCGCCATGGCCCAGCGGAACGCGGAGCGCAACGGCCTGACCAACATGGATTTCCTCTGCGAGGACACCTTCGAGCTTCTGCCCCGCCTCGAAAAAGAAGGCCACCCCTACGATTTCATCATCCTCGACCCGCCGGCCTTCACCAAAGCCCGCCGCACGGTGGAAAACGCCATGCGGGGCTACAAGGAGATCAACTACCGGGCCATGAAGCTCCTGCCCCGGGGCGGCTACCTCGCCACGGCAAGCTGCTCTCACTTCGCCACCGAGGAGCTGTTCATCAAGATGCTGCGCTCCGCCGCAAAGGACGCTCACCGCCAGCTGCGCCAGATCGAAGTGCGCCAGCAGGCCCCCGACCACCCCATCCTCTGGGGCGTGCCGGAGACGAACTATCTGAAGTTTTTCCTGTTTCAGGTCATCTGAAGCCTCTCCCTTTGGGAGAGGTGGCATTGCGAAGCAATGACGGAGAGGGCAAGCCCGGTACGATAGAGTCTCCGCACAGCGATGAGCAGAGCCTTTGTCAGAGTGATGCTATCGCAGCGTCCGTATTTCTCTGTCAGCGTCCTTGCCCTCTCAGTCACCTCCGGTGACAGCTCCCCCAAAGGGGGAGCCTTTGCTCGCAATAGTCATACCATCCGCGCAATACTCCAAAAAATCGGGAGTCGGTTTGTGCAGAATCGTCAAATCTGTCTATTGCGTTTTTCGCCCCGTTCGGCTATAATCATCGCATAGACAGCAACGACGCTGTGAGTCACCTCCTGACTCGCAGCGTCGTTTCGTTTAACCCGATATTTCGCGGGAGAGCCCGCCTCTTTCCGCGTGAAAATCCGCGACCAGCTGAAGTATTTCAATTCAAGTAAGGAGTAGGATTTATGGCAGCAAATGTTATGGAGATCTACGGCAGCAAGGTGTTCAACGAGCACGTCATGAAGGAGCGCCTTCCCAGCGCTACCTACAAGAGCCTCGAGAAGACCCTGCACAGGGGCGCACCTCTGGACATCGAGGTGGCAAACGTCGTGGCCAGCGTCATGAAGCGCTGGGCTATGGAGCTGGGTGCCACCCACTACACCCACTGGTTCCAGCCGCTGACCGGCATTACCAGCGAGAAGCATGACGGCTTCGTCTCCCCCGTGGGCGACGGCACCGCCATCATGGAGTTCAACGGCAAGGAGCTGGTGCGCGGCGAGCCCGACGCCTCTTCCTTCCCCTCCGGCGGTCTGCGCGCCACCTGTGAGGCCCGCGGCTACACCGCATGGGACCCCACCAGCTTTGCTTTCGTGAAAGACGACGTCCTCTGCATCCCCACTGCATTCGTCAGCTACACCGGCGAGGCGCTGGACAAGAAGACTCCCCTGCTGCGCTCCATGAACGCGCTGTCCAATCAGGCCATCCGCGTCCTGAAGCTCTTCGGCAAGGATGTGGATTACGTCTCCACCACCGTCGGCCCCGAGCAGGAGTACTTCCTTATTAAGAAGGAAGACTACGAGGCCCGTCAGGACCTCATCCTCACCGGCCGCACCCTCTTCGGCGCACCTTCTGCCAAGGGTCAGGAGCTGGAAGAGCACTACTTCGGCGTCATCCGCCCCGAGGTCTCCGCTTTCATGAAGGAGCTGGACGAAGAGCTGTGGAAGCTGGGCATCCCCGCCAAGACCAAGCACAACGAAGTAGCTCCCTGCCAGCATGAGCTGGCTCCCATCTTCGACACCACCAACGTCGCCATCGACCACAACCTGCTGACGATGGAGATGATGAAGAAGCTGGCCCCCAAGTACGGTCTGGTCTGCCTGCAGCACGAGAAGCCTTTCGAGGGCGTCAACGGCAGCGGCAAGCACAACAACTGGTCCATGTCCACCACCCACGAGAATCTGCTGGACCCGGGCGACACCCCCATGGAGAACCTGCAGTTCCTGGTCTTCCTCGCCGCCGTCATCAAGGCTGTCGATGAGTACGCCGACCTGCTCCGTACCTCCGTCGCCACCCCCGGCAACGACCACCGTCTGGGCGCCAACGAGGCACCTCCGGCCATCATCTCCATCTTCGTGGGCGAAGAGCTGGAAGCCGTCATCGACGCCATCGCTTCCGATTCTCCCTACGCCGGCCCCGTCAAGATGAAGATGGACCTCGGCGTCGATGTCCTGCCCAAGTTCAGCAAGGACACCACCGACCGCAACCGTACTTCTCCCTTTGCCTTCACCGGCAACAAGTTTGAGTTCCGTATGCCCGGCTCCGCCGAGAATCTGAGCGACTGCAACACCATCCTGAACACCGCCGTCGCCAAGGAGCTGAAGGGCTACGCTGACGAGCTGGAGAAGGCCGACGACTTTACCAGCGCCGCCATCGCCCTCGTCAAGCGCACCATCCGCGACCACCGCCGCGTCATCTTCAACGGCAACGGCTACACTGCCGAGTGGGAAGAGGAAGCAGCAAAGCGCGGCCTGCCCAACAAGAAGAACACCCCCGCTGCTCTGCCCGCCCTCATCGAGCCGAAGAACATCGCCCTGATGGAGGACTTCGGCGTCCTGACCAAGGTCGAGATGGAGAGCCGCTACGAAGTTGAGATGGAGCACTACTCCAAGATCATCAACATCGAGGCCCTGACCATGCTGGAGATGGCCCGCAAGCAGCTGCTGCCCGCCGTCAACGCCTACATGAGTGAGGTCGCCAACACCGCCGCCTCCAAGCTGGCCGTCAGCGAGAGCCTGAGCGTCCGCAGCGAGACGAAGGCACTGACCCGCCTGTCCGCCGACGCCGACGCCATGAGCGACGCTGTGGACGAGCTGCAGGCTGCCGTCAATGCCGCAAAGGCCCTCTCCGACGAGAGCGCAAAGGCCGTCGCCTTCCACGACGATGTTCTGCCCAAGATGGACGCCCTCCGCGCCGCCGCCGACGACGCCGAGACCATCTGCGGCGAGGACTACTGGCCTCTGCCCAGCTACAGCAAGATGCTCTACTACGTCTGATCTTCACATCCCAGCGTAGAATAAAGCACCACCGGCTGAGGCGCTTATCTGAGCCATTCTCCTTTTCCTATTTCTTACACCAGCCTGAAGACCTGCCTCTGTACAGAGGCAGGCCTTTGGGCGTTTTTTAAGAAGACATACTTTTCAGAGGACACACACCTATGAGTTATACGACACAGCAGGACATCCTCGATTTCGTCGAGGACAACAACGTAAAATTTGTCCGCTTCGCGTTCTGTGACATCTTCGGCTTCCAGAAGAACATCGCCGTGCTGGCAAGCGACCTTCCCAAGGCGCTGGAAGATGGCGTCTGCTTCGACGGCAGCGCCATCGCAGGCTTCATGCACGTGGAGGAGAGCGACCTGGTGCTCCGGCCCGACCTGTCCACCATGACCATCCTGCCCTGGCGCACGGCTGAGGGCCGGGTGATGCAGTTCTTCTGCGACGTGGAAAAGCCGGACAACACCCCCTTCGGCGGCAACTGCCGCGGCTTCCTGCGGGACATCAACTGCCGGTTCAAGCAGCTGGGCCTGCGCTGCAACGTCGGCACCGAGTGCGAGTTCTATCTCTTCGAGAACGACGACCGGGGCCGTCCCACCCGCATCCCCATCGACGCAGGCGGCTATTTCGACGTAGCGCCGCTGGACGCCGGCGAGAACATCCGCCGGGACATCTGCCTGACCATGGAGCAGATGGGCCTCGCCCCCCAGCACAGCCACCACGAGAACGGCCACGGCCAGAATGAGATCGATTTCCACTACGCCGGCCCCCTCAAGACCGCCGACAACATCTTCCTGTTCAAGCAGATCGTCCGGGCCGTGGCGGCCAGCAACGGCTTCCACTCCAGCTTCCTGCCGAAGCCCCTGCCCGACCAGGCCGGCAGCGGCCTCCACATCAACCTCTCGCTGACCATGGACGGCAAGAACCTCTTTGAGGGCGACATCGCCCCCGACAGCATCCCCGGCAGCTTCATGGCGGGCATCCTCCGCCACAGCCGGGAGCTGACGGCCTTCACGAATCCCCTGCCCAACAGCTACCTCCGCTTCGGCTGCGACGAGGCTCCCCGCTACGTGAGCTGGAGCCGCCAGAACCGCAGCCAGCTGGTCCGCATCCCGCAGGTGAAGGGCGACAACTGCCGCATGGAGCTGCGCAGCCCCGACCCCGCCTGCAACCCCTACCTCGCCATCGGCCTCGTGCTGGCAGCAGGCCTCGACGGCATCGAGCACCGGATGGAGCTGTCTGCCCCTGTCAACCGCAACCTCTTCATCCCGAGCGAAGCCGCCGGTCTCGACCTCGAGACCCTGCCCGCCTCGCTGGAAGAGGCCGTCGAGGTGGCCCAGAACAGCGCGTTCCTTCACAAATTCCTGCCCGACGAGCTGAGCCGCCGCTACTATGCCGAGGCTCTGCGCCGCTGCGAGGCGCTCAAGAACGCCTCCGACCCCGCCGAATATGAGCGCGTCCACTACTTCAATGCCATCTGATGCAGAATGACATAGGAAAGGAGTGAGCCGAATGGGACGTGCCCTGATCGTAAGCGCGGGCGCAAGCTCCAACGAATATATCTCCGCACGCCTGACGGAGCTGGGCTATGCGCGGCCTATCATCGTACCAAGTGCGGCGGAGGCGCGGCGGAGGATGCTGGAATCCGACTTTGAGCTCATCGTGGTCAACTCGCCGCTTCCGGATGAGTTCGGCCACGAGCTGTGCGCCGACGCCGTGGAGAAAACGGATGCCGGTGTGATATTTCTGGCCAAGGCCGCAGCCGCCGAGCAGCTTCTGACCCTGCTGAGCGAAGAAGGCGTTCTGCTGGTCACAAAGCCCTTCTCCAACACCTTCTTTTTGCAGGCCATCCACATGGCCGCCGCCAGCAACCACCGCCTCCTGCTTTTGCGGCAGGAGAATCAGCGGATGCAGGAAAAGCTGGCGCAGGTGCGGCTGGTGAGCCGCGCCAAGTGCTGCCTCATCGAGCTGGGCCATATGACCGAGGCCGAGGCGCACCGCTACATCGAGAAAAAAGCGATGGACACCCGGCGCGACCGCGCCGAGGTCGCGCAGGAGATACTGGACTCCTACGACCCCGCGCAATGATCCGTATTGCGCCCCCACTGAGGGAAAGTATTTGCTTATCGTGCTATTCACGGCAAAGAATATCTGTAAATTAGAGGAGAACCATTATGGCAAAGTTTATTTTCGTGACCGGCGGCGTCGTCTCCGGTCTGGGCAAAGGCATCACCGCCGCCTCTCTGGGCCGACTGCTGAAGTGCCGCGGCCTCAAGGTGGCCAGCCAGAAGCTGGACCCCTACGTGAACGTGGACCCGGGTACCATGAGCCCCCTGCAGCACGGCGAGGTCTTCGTCACCGACGACGGCACCGAGACCGACCTGGACCTGGGCCATTACGAGCGCTTCATCGACGAGAACCTGAACAAGTATTCGAACCTCACCACCGGCAAGGTCTACTGGAACGTGCTGAACAAGGAGCGTCAGGGCGCTTACCTCGGCCAGACCGTCCAGATCATCCCCCACATCACCAACGAGATCAAGAGCTATATCTACAATCTGGCCTCTTCCACCGAGGCCGATGTGGTCATTACCGAGATCGGCGGCACCACCGGCGACATCGAGAGCCAGCCCTTCCTCGAGGCCATCCGTCAGGTGGGCCTCGAGCAGGGCAAGGAGAACTGCTGCTTCATCCATGTGGTGCTGGTGCCTTACATCTCCGGCTCCGACGAGTACAAGTCCAAGCCCGCACAGCACTCCGTCAAGGAGCTGCAGGGCATGGGCGTCAGCCCCGACATCATCATCCTGCGCGCCGACGGCAGCGTGGGCAGCGACATCCGCCGGAAGATCAGCACCTTCTGCAACGTCAGGCCGGAGTGCGTCATCGAGAACCTGACCATGCCCAGCCTCTACCAGTGTCCGCTGATGCTCCACACCGGCGGCCTCGACGACGTGGTGGTCAAGCAGCTGCATCTGGATGTTCCCCCCGCCGACCTCACCGAGTGGAAAGAGATGCTGGCCCGGATCGCCACCCGCAGCAAGACCTGCACCATCGCCCTCGTGGGCAAGTACGTCAAGCTGCATGACGCCTATCTGTCCGTCATGGAAAGCCTCTACCACGCCGGCTTCGAGAACGACAGTCAGGTGGAGATCAAGTGGGTCGAGAGCGAGGACCTGCCCGACCAGGCAGCCTGCAGGGAAGCCTTTGCGGATGTAGACGGCATCATCGTCCCCGGCGGCTTCGGCGACCGCGGCATCGAAGGCATGATACAGGCCGCACAGTACGCCCGCGAGAACGATGTCCCCTACTTCGGCATCTGTCTCGGTATGCAGATCATGGTCATGGAGTTCGCCCGCCACGTTCTGGGCTACGCCGACGCCAACTCCAGCGAGTTCACCCCCGAGGGTCATCACAATGTCATCGACCTGATGGCCGACCAGCAGGGCAACATTCCCAAGGGCGGCACCATGCGTCTGGGCAAGTACCCCTGCACCGTTCTGCCCGGCACCAAGATGGCCGAGTGCTACGGCCAGAGCGAGATCTGGGAGCGCCACCGCCACCGCTACGAGTTCAACAACGACTACCGTCAGGAGATGCAGGACGCCGGTCTGGTCATCTCCGGCACCAGCCCCGATGGCCGCCTTGTGGAGACCGTGGAGCTGCCGGGCCGTGACTTCCACCTCGGCGCACAGTTCCACCCCGAGTTCAAGAGCCGTCCCAACCGCGCACATCCCCTGTTCAAGGGCTTCATCGCAGCGGCGCTGAAGTTCAAGAAGGGCAAGATGGGGCACTGACCCTCGCTAAAGCCTCTCCCTCTGGGAGAGGTGTCACCGAAGGTGACGGAGAGGGCAAGCCCGTGGCGAAAGAGCCGCCGCACAGCGATAGGCAAGCTCTTCATCAGAGCGATAGTATCGCAGTATAAGAGCTGTTTGGCAGCATCCTTGCCCTCTCAGGCGCTTCGCGCCAGCTCTCCCAAAGGGAGAGCCTTTGGCAGGCCGGGCAGCTCAAAGCTGACTGCTGAAAGCCTGATATAACGCAAAAAAGAGTGCCCTGCTACAGAGGCTGGCAGCAGCTTGACAAGGAACATTGTTCCGAAGCTGCTGCCCTCTGTAGCAGGGCACTCCTGTTTTTGCTATAAAGAAACCTTGCTCGTCCAGCGTGGGCTTGACCGTCACGCCAGTGCCTCCCCCTCTGGGGGAGCTGTCACGCCTGCGGCGTGACTGAGAGGGCTTCTGCCGGGCAAGCTCTCTATGTAAAAAGCTTACTTGCTGGCCTTCGTGGTCTTCTTACGGGCAGCGGTCTTGCGGGCAGGCTTTGCGGCAGAAGCGGCCTCGGCGGGCTTTTCCTCGGCCTTGGCGGGTGCGGCTTCGGCCTTTGCCCCAGCGGACTTCGCAGCAGTCTTGGCGGCGGTCTTCTTTGCCGCAGGCTTTCTGGTGGTCTTCTTCGCGGCAGGTGCAGCCTTTTCCTCAGCCGGCTTTTCCTCGGCGGGAGCAGCGGCCTCGGCCTTGACCTCAGCGGGCTTTTCCTCCGCCTTGGGGGCGTGCTTTGCGCGGTCCTTCACCTCGGAGATGGTCCACAGCTGGTCCTCGCCGGCAGTCTCCTGCCAGATCTGGAGCACAGCGCCGTCCGCAGTACCCATGCCCACGGTGTCGATGCACTTGCCGGCAGCCCACATGGAGCGCAGGCGGACGGTACCGGCCGGGGTGGGCTCCATCTTCCACATCTGGGAAGTTCCGCCCACGTCCTCCCACAGGTGGAGCCAGGTGCCGTTGGCGGTGCCGGTCATCATCAGGTCGATGAGCTTGCCGGAGGCGCGGTTGCGGATACGGTAAACGCCGTCGCCCTCGCGGACGAAAGCCCACTCCTGCTCGGGCTTGTGCTCGTACTTGCCCAGACGGATGTTGCCGCCGTCCTTGACGCTCTCCACGGCCTGAATGACGCTGCCGGTCTTGGCGGCGATGGTGTAGAAGCGGTCTGCTTCAATGATAGTCTGTGCCACAGATTTCATAAGATTTCCCTCCGTATCCCGGGGCAGGATCTCCCCGGAACTCTTCTCTGCGCTGTTTTTTGTCTTCGCGCTTTTGTTTCTTTCCATAAATTATACCACTTGACGTGATTTTCTACAAGCAATTCGACCTTTCTTTGGCAAATTTGCCAAAAGGCATTCCATTTTCTCCTGCTTTTGCACTCAATACCCTAACTTTTTGAGGCAACGGCAACGACTGCAGCGGAGCCGACCGCTGCCAGCGGCAGATGAAGGGAGGCGAGGCTGGGGCAGCCTTCTGCTTTTCAAGGCCCCGCCCAAGGGGCCGAAGAAAAGCAGCAAAGGCAACCCGAGCGCCAGCGGCGGAAACAGGGAGGAGCTGTTGGGGCCGCGGCCAGCAGGATGCAAGCGACAGCGCGGCAGACGCTGGGAGCCGCAACCCGGGCACCGTATCTGAGGAGAAAGCTTCCACCGTGCCTGCCCGCACTGCTGTCTCGACATTTCCCCCGATCTGCGCTATACTTATCATATATCTGCATTTTACCCGTTCTTTGCACAAAGAGCGGCATTTTCTTTGATTTCCGAAAGTGAGGTATCACTTCATGCCGTCTTCCCCCCGCACCGCATCCGACGCTGCCGAGCTGGAGCGCAGCAGGCTCCAGTTCGAGAAAATGACCCAGACCCCCGTGCCGAAGCTCATTCTCGGCCTCGCGGCCCCCACCATCCTGAGTATGCTCATCACCAGCATCTACAATCTGGCCGACACCTTCTTTGTGGGCCAGCTGTCCACCAGCGCATCGGGCGCGGTGGGCGTCGTGTCGAGCCTGATGGCCATTATTCAGGCCCTCGGCTTCATGCTGGGCCACGGCGCGGGCGGCATCATCAGCCGTAGCCTCGGCAGTCAGGACACCCACGCGGCCACAAAGTTCGCCTCCACCAGCTTCTTCACGGCGCTGACCTTCGGCGCAGTGCTGGCCGTTCTCGGTCTCGCTGCCCTGCCCGACTTCATGATGCTGCTGGGCAGCACCGACACCATCCTGCCCCACGCCTGCGCCTACGCGCGGCCCATCCTCATCGCGGCCCCGCTCATGATGTCGAGCCTCGTGATGAACAACATCCTCCGCTACGAGGGCAAGGCCAGCTTCGCCATGATCGGCCTCGTCACCGGCGGTGTGCTCAACATCGTGCTGGACCCCGTCTTCATCTTCGGCCTCGGCATGGGGACCGGCGGCGCAGGCACGGCCACCACCCTGAGCCAGAGCATCAGCTTCTGCATCCTCCTTTCCATGTTTCTGCGGGGCAAGACCGTCAGCCGATTCCGCATCACCCAGGTCACCCGCAGCGCCCGGGACTTCGGGCAGATCTTCTTCAACGGTGCGCCCAGCTTCGGCCGTCAGGGCCTGAACAGCATCGGCAGCATGCTGCTGAACGTCGCCGCCCGCAACTACGGCGACGCTGCTGTGGCCGGTATGAGCATCGTGTCCCGCATCTTCCAGTTCGTGCTGTCGGTGGCGATCGGCGTCGGACAGGGCCTGCAGCCTGTAGCGGCCTTCAACTACGGCGCCCGCCGCTTTGCCCGGGTGCGGAAAGCGGCCATCTTCACCATCTCGACGGCTTTCGTCTTTATGGCAGTGCTCAACTCCCTCTGCTGGTTCAACGCCGAGCCCCTCATCCGCCTCTTCCGCGATGACCCCGAGGTCACCGCCGTGGCTCTGCCCGCCCTGCGGTATCAGTGCGTCGCCATGTTCTTACAGCCCGTCATCATCGTGACGAATATGATGTTCCAGTCCATCGGCAAGTCGGGCCGGGCCACCTTCCTCGCCTGCTGCCGTCAGGGCGTCTGCTTCATCCCGCTCATCCTCACCCTGCCCCGCATCTGGGGCCTGAGCGGCATCGAGCTGTGCCAGCCCATCGCCGACGGCCTCACCTTCTGCATCTCGGTGCCTTTCCTTCTGCCCTTCCTGAAGGAATTGAAGGAACAGGGAGACGAAGAATAAGCTTGTCATAAAACTGTAACCAGCCCCGGCCACATTTCTGCAATGAAATGTCCGGGTCTTTCGTATATACTATAGATGGGAAAGTCAAATTCTGGGAGACTGTGAGGTGTTTCTATGAAGACCACTCTGCTTCGACTCAGCCGCCGCGCCGCCTGCCTCGTGCTGGCGGGCGGGCTGCTGACGAGCTGTTCGCTGCTGCCTGCGGCGTCGCCCCGACACGAGGGGACGGCGTCCTCGCAGGCTCCGCAGTATTACAGCGACGCATGGCTCAGCGATGACTCGCTCCACTACGTCTACTCTTACGCCGGGAACGGCGGCGGCACCATCCTCCGGGGCGGCAGGGTGCTCTACAAAGCCAGCAGCTCCGACAGCATCCAGCTGCTGAAGGACACCCTCACCGGCGAGACGGACCACTACCTCGTGGCCCACTCCACCCCCGGCACGGAGGAGCGCACTTCCACCCTTTACGACGCCGACGGCAATGCCGTCATGACCTTCCCCTATGCGGTGAACGCCACCCTCTCGGGCGGGCTGCTCATCCTGAACGATGCCGCCGACGTCTGGGCTTTCGAGAACGGCACCACCGGCGGCACTCGGGTGTACGACCTCGCCACAGGCGCCCAGCTTCCCGTACCCGAAACAGCGCTCGGCTGTCTCGTGGTGGACGAGGGCGGCCAGCGCCTCGTCTTCAACTGCTACGACCTGCCCGAGGGCCTTACTTACGCCTACGACGACCCCGACCAGCCGCTCCACCAGTATGTCCTCATCACCGACCGGGAGGGCAATGTGCTGATGCGGGAGGACGGCTGCACAGCCAACACCCTTGCATCGTATCGCGGCGTTTTTGCCGACTGGCTCGATTTGAGCTGGTTCCGCGGCTCAGACTGGGGCATCGCCCGCGAAGCCCTCTACAACGTCACCACCGGCGAACTGCTCACCGGCGAAGAGGACAGCGCCGTCTCGGCCTGCGGCGTGGGCGTCGCCTGCCTTCAGAGCCGTCAGGACAGCCGCTCCGTCCTCTACGATTTGAACAGCGGCGAGGCCGTGGAGCTGGGCCGCTTCGACTGGTGTGTGATGGACTACACGCCCGGCTGTGTCACCCTCCTCGGCAGCGATGACCCGGATAACCCCTACACCCTCATCGACCTCGCCAGCGGCGAAAAGACCGCCGTCCAGCGGAGCGACACGGACTACCACTCCGGTAATGTCGCTGTGCTGACGGCAAACAATGTCCTTAAAATCTATGACGGCACCACCGGCGCGCTGCTGACCGACGTAGAGGTGACGCCCGTCGAAGAGGGACACTATGTCAGTCTGACCGCTCTGCCCGACGGCTACGCCCTGCTGCAATACAACAGCGAGAACTACGACACCGTTGCCATCCAGACCTACAGCGGCGATGGGCTGCTCTGGTCGTCCGCCGGTGAGGCCCAGCAGTACACCTACGCCTCCTACCTCACCAACACCGCCAACGGCCCTCTGCTCACGGCCCACCGGGACAACAGCGACTCGTCGAACCTCTCCGACGTGCTGGACATGGAGGGCAATCTGCTTCTCCGCCGCCTCGGCAGCTGCTACAGCATCGACGATCTACCCGACGACTGCTTTATCGCGCGGCAGGGCTTCGACTACGGCCTGATGGACTCCACTGGCCAGTGGCTCTACCGCGAAAGCATCTTCTCCTCCCCCAGCGACGACGCTGGCGGGGGCTACCTGTACTGACACGGAGGTTTTTGATATGAAAGAGATGATCTCCCGCCGCAGCTTCCTGCGCGTGATGGGCCTCGGCCTCGGGGCGGCGATGCTCACCGCCTGCAAGACCGGCACGGCGGACTCCCCCGCCGACTCTCCGGCAGCGTCCGTCCCCGACCCGGACACGCCCGTCCCCTTCCTGACCGAGGACGAGTTCCCCCGCCTCGACGGCTCCACGGCCTGCATCCCCCTGATGGCCCAGATGAAGGCCGATGTCACCGGCATGGACCTTCTCGAGGCCCAGACCAGCATCACCGTCAGCACCACGGCCTATGCGTGGGAGAACTTCGGCCTCTGGTCCCGCAGCGACAGCGAGGACTACGGCGCACAGCTGCTCATCGTCTACGAGGCCCCCGAGTACGTCAAGGAAGAGCTGGCCGAGGCCGACGCAAAGCTCGAGCAGAAAGCCATCGGCCGGGACGCGCTGGTGTTCATCGTCAACGAAGAGAATCCCGTCCAGAGCCTGACCCAGCAGCAGCTGCGGGATATTTATGCGGGCCGCATCACCAGCTGGAAGGACGTGGGCGGCGCGGACTCCCCCATCGTGGCGTTCCAGCGGGGCGTGGACTCGGGCAGTCAGACCCTCTTCAAAAAGCTGCTCATCGACAAGGGCGACGGCCAGCTGATGGCCGCGCCCACCGAGCTTGCCCCCGCCGACATGGGCGGCCTCGTGGACAGCATCGCCGAGTACAACAACTCCGCCAACGCCATCGGCTTTTCGGTCTACTACTACATCGACCAGATGTACTCGAAGCCCGGCCTCCGCCTGCTGGCTGTGGACGGCGTGACCCCCGGCAATGACACCATCGCCGATGAGAGCTACCCGCTCTGCAACGAGTTCTACGCAGTCGTCCACGCGGACGCCGCCCCCGACAGCCCCCAGCGGAAGGTCTACGACTGGCTGGACACCGACGAGGGACGCAGGTGCATCGAGAAAGCGGGGTATGTAGCAGTGGATTAAACCTCTCCGTCATCGCTGCGCGATGCCACCTCCCCTACCGAGGGGAGGCCTTGGCATTTCGTGAAGCTTCGCCTCTTCGCCAGAGGCTCCCCTACTAGGGGCAACGGCGACGACCGCCGCCAGCGGTGGAAACAGGGAGTCGCTGTTGGGGCCGCGGCCAGCAGGATGCGAGCGACAGCGCAGCAGACGCTGGGAGCCGCAACCCGGCCTTGTCTGCGAAGCAGACTGAGAGGTTGTACAAAGGACAGTCTGCCAATTATACAAAAGCGTCCCCGGGATTTTTTCCGAGGACGCTTGCTTTTTATTATACCACCAAACACCACAGCGGCGTCGTGATGAGCCGATTTCAACACCCGCGCCCCGCCGGGCGGCATGATTTTTCTGCATACCTTGCAGAAAAAGAGGCCAAGACCCATTCTGTCAGGTCTTGGCCTCTTTCCTGTTTCCTTTATAGGCCGAACAAATCGGCGTGTGTGCCGGTGCGGTACAAGTACAACTCCGTATCTGTCTGGTAGTAGATCAGCAGCCAATCCGGCTGTATATGACATTCCCTATGGGGAATGTAGCTACCCGTCAGGCTGTGATCTCTATTCTGTGGCGGGAGCTGTTCAGGAACGGCCAGTACATTGACGACCTGCTGAAGCAAAGCCATATTGTAATGCCGCTTCTGGCACACTTTCAAATCTTTCTTAAATCTAGTGGAGTATTTTACTTCAAGCACTTTCATCCTCCAGCAACGAGCTGATCAGATTTTCAACCGGCCCGTTGTAGGTATGACCGCCGCCGTTGTCCAGTTCTTCAAAGGCTTCCAGCGTGTCGGTATTCGGTGTTTCACTTTCATCCGGAATAGCAGCCCCCTGCAAGTAGGCAATAATATACAGCAGCTTGTTTTCCGGCACTTGGTCAATCAAGCTCTTCGCCAATTCTCTTGTACTCATAACACACCCATCCTTTCGTGTAAAGTTTCAGGCTTATAAGTATTATAGCACTTTTTTTCTTTATTGAACAGTCCTGCGTACCTTTTTCCAAAAAGCAAAAGCCCCACGACACACGCCGCTTTTCAGCGGTATATCGTAGGACTTTTTGGAGCTGGTGACAGGAGTTGAACCTGCAACCCACTGATTACAAATCAGTTGCGCTGCCATTGCGCCACACCAGCGAGTATCGTTTGCACAGGGTACTTTAGTAGAATACCAGAAACCTCCCCGCTTGTCAATATCTTTGTCTGCCCCCAGCCCCGCTGTACGGCCTATGCAGCGCTGTCGTCAGGGCGTTTCTAAACATCTGCGGGGCGTTTCGAGACATCCGCGCGGCGATTCACGCACAAAACGCGGCGATTCACGCAGATCCGGCCACATTATGGCCGGAATGTGGTAGAATAAATCAGACTCAACATTTATGCTTCTTTCACAAGCTCCTGCCGCTTCGTTGGGAGCTTCTGTGCAAAACTCACACTTTTCAGAGGAGGTTTCTATGATCTCTTATCGCAAGCTCGCAATGCGCGTTCTGGGGCATCCGCTGCGGGTGCCGACAAACACCCCCCGGCCCGCGTCCCACCGGGTGACGGCGCTGGCACTGACAGCCGCAATGGTGGCCGGCATGGCCGCACCGGCGTATGCGGGTACCTATTACATCGGCGATGGTAACATCACCATCACCAAAGACACTGACGGCAAAACCTATGTGAAGCACTCCAACAGCACAGATAAAGTAAAGGGTGATGAAGACGACGGCGAGATCATCATCAAGGGCGGCAAGCGCTCAGATGATACCACCGCCTCCGGCGGCAGCTCTTCTAACGGCACCGCCTCCGCAGCCTCTCCCGCCCAACCCAAGTTGACCACGCCCCCATCAGAAGACATCGAAAACGAAGACAAAGACATGGTCTACCTCGGCGGCACCAAGGGCAGCGACTCTTCTGACGGCAGCGGCGAGGAAAACGAGACTGATTCCACGGAAAAGGACCAGACCGGCGGCAAGAACACCGGCGCGGGAAGTTCTGACCCTGAGAGTACCGGCGCGGGAAGCTCTGACCCTGAGAGCACCGGCGCGGGAAGCTCTGACCCTGAGAGCACCGGCTCTGAGAGCGGCACTTCCGGCTCTGAGAACGGCACCTCCGGCTCTGAGAGCGGCACTACCGGCTCTGACGACACCATCGGCTCTGACGGCGACGGCACCAAAGCGGACGACACTCCCACCACCGGCGGCGAGAAAAACGACCCCCAGCCCGGCGGCAGCCCCGCGCCCGAAAGCCAGTTCACGTACACCGGCGCACCCCTCAAGGTCGCCGACGCCAATGACGATGAAGGGACCCGGAATGAATCGACCACGGTCTTGGAGCGCGCGGCGGATAACTTCACCAAAAACGTCATCCGCATCATCAACAACTTCATAGGCAATAGCAGCAGCAAAGCAGACAACACCCTCAACGTGACGCTGGACAATGTCAACATCACGGCCAAAAACGACGCCGCCCTCAGCGTCGAGGGCGCGGGCGACACGAAAATCACACTCAGAGGCAGCAATACCCTTACCAACGACCTCCTCCATGCCGGCCTCGAGCACAACGAAAAGAGCGAGGATGGCAGCTACACCGGCAAACTGACCATCACATCCGAAAAAGATGCCGATGGCAACGACACCGGCAGCCTGACTGCCACAGGCGGCAATGGCGCTGCTGGCATCGGCTCGAGCGACGGCAATGGTGCCGGCACCATTGAGATAACAGGCGGCGACATCACCGCCATCGGCGGCAACAATGCTGCCGGCATCGGCAGCGGTTACAACAGCAACGGCACTACTACCATCAAGATCGATGGCAGCACCATCGTAAAAGCCCAGGGCGGCTCCGGTGGTGACAACTCCGGTGGTGCCGGCATCGGCAGCGGTGACATCGGCGGCGGTTACACTGGCAGCAGCACTACCAATATCACCATCTCCGGCGGCACCATTGTGGAGGCCGTGGGTGGCAACACCGGCGACGGCATAGGCAGCGGCAGCGGTAACAGGAGCAATTCTACTACCGTCACGATCAATGGCGGACGCGTTGAAAAAGCCCAGGGCGGCAAAGGCTATAGCATCTTCGACGGCGGCGACGGCATCCACAGCGACGACGACCTCACCATTCCTGGCAATGCCACCATTGTCAGCGCCATCGGCGGCAGCGGCGTCGGAAGCAGTGGCGCTGGCAACGGCATCTACAGCGGCGGCAAGCTCGCCATCGAGGGCGGCACCATCGGAACCGCACAGGGCGGCAATGCAACTGCCGACTACAAGGGCGGCGGCCACGGCATCTACAGCAATAAAGAGCTCACCATCAATAGCGGCACCATCGGAACCGCGCAGGGCGGCGAAGGCCAAACTACCGGCGGCAACGGCATCTACAGCAAAGGCGACCTCTCCATCGAGGGCGGCACCATCGGAACCGCGCAGGGCGACAAAGGCTATAGCCGCTACTACGACGCCGGCGACGGCATCCGCAGCGACGGCATCCTCACCATCAAGGGCGGCACCATCGGAACCGCGAAGGGCGGCGACGGCGGCAAAGGCGACGGAGGCAAAGGCATTTTTGGCAGGACCATGAAAATCCTTGCCGGCACCATCGGAACCGCGAAGGGCGGCAATGCAACTGCCAGCAACAAGAACGGCGGCAGCGGCATCCACAGCGACGGCTACCTCACCATTTCCGGCAACGCCACCATCACGAACGCCACCGGCGGCTCTTCTACCGATAGCTACGCCGGCGACGGCATCCACAGCGGCGGCAAGCTCACCATCTCCGGCGGCACCATCGGAACCGCGCAGGGCGGCACCGGCAAGAACGGCGGCGACGGCATCTACAGCATCGACGACCTCACCATCGAGGGCGGCAAGATAGAGCAGGCCACCGGCGGCAATTCTACCGATGCCACCGGCGGCGATGGCATCCACGGCGACAACAAGCTCACCATCTCCGGCGGTACCATCGGAACCGCGCAGGGCGGCATTGCAACTGCCGACTACAAGAGCGGCGGCAGCGGCATCTACTGCGGCGACGCCCTCACCATCTCCGGCGGCACCATCGGAACCGCGAAGGGCGGCAACGCCAACAACGGCAACGGCGGCAGCGGCATCTACAGCAAAGGCAAGCTTTTCATCTCCCAGAGCGCCAAAATCAATAACGCCACCGGCGGCAGCAGCATCCACGGCGGCAACGGCATCTTTGGCGGGACCACCATGGAAATTGCCGGTACCATCAAAGAAGCCTTCGGCGGCGACTCCACCGGCAAAGGCATCGGCGGCCACGGCATCTACAGCAAGAAGAACCTCACCATCTCCGACAGCGCTGCCATCACGAGCGCCAAGGGCGGCGATTCTACCGACGGCATCGGCGGCAGCGGCATCCGCAGTGACGCTGAGCTCATCATCTCCCAGAGCGATCCCTCCCAGAGCGCCACCTCCCAGGGTGCCACCATCGGAACCGCGAAAGGCGGCGACGGTAAAGCTTCCGGCGGCTATGGCATCCGCAGCGACGGTGATCTCAAAATCGAGGGCGGCACCATCGGCAGCTTGACTACTGATGATAACAGCAAACAGATTCCCGACCCCACCACAGGTGCTCTCGGTGGAAACGCTGCCGAAGGAGAAAACGGCGGCCACGGCATCTACAGCAAAGGCCAGCTCTTCATCTCCGGCAGCGCCGACATCATTAACGCCAAGGGCGGCGACGGCAAAACTTCCGGCGGCGACGGCATCCGCAGCGATAAAGAGTTCAACATCTCCGGCGGCAAGATAGAGCAGGCCACCGGCGGCAATTCTACCGATGGCACCGGCGGCTATGGCATCCACAGCGGCAGCATGCTCACCATCTCCGACAGCGCCAACATCACGAACGCCACCGGCGGCAGCGGCTGGAGCGGCGGCCACGGCATCTTTGGCACTGCCATGAAAATCATTTCCAGTGCCATCGGAACCGCAAAGGGCGGCGAAGGCAAAACTTCCGGCGGCAATGGCATCTACGGCGTCGGCAAGCTCACCATCTCCGACGGCGCTGTCATCACGAACGCTACCGGCGGCAACGCCACCAGCATCGATGGCACCGGCGGCAGCGGCATCTTCAGCGACGGTAAGCTCTCCATCGAGGGCGGCACCATCAACGCCACCGGCGGCAGCGGCAAGAGCGGCGGCGCGGGCATTGCCAGCAGCGGCACCATCTCCATCTCCAACGGCGAGATAGAGCAGGCTACCGGCGGCGGGGCCACCGGCGAGGACGGCACCGGCGGCAGCGGCATCCACAGCGGCAATGAGCTCACCATCTCCCAGCGCGCCTTCATCAAAGAAGCCATCGGCGGCAACGCTGACAGCGGCACCGGCGGCAGCGGCATCCGCAGTGACGGCAGTGTGAAAATTTGGGGCGGCATCATCACAAAGGCCACCGGCGGCAGCGGCAAGAGCGGCGGCGACGGCATCGGCAGTTACGGCGATCTCACCATCTCCGGCAGCGCCAAAATCGGAACCGCGCAGGGCGGCGCTTCTACCAATGGCACCGGCGGCGACGGCATCCACAGCGGCAGCGTTGTGAAGATTTCGGGCGATACCATCACGAAGGCCACCGGCGGCAACGCCACCGGCGAGAACAGCACCGGCGGCAGCGGCATCGGCGGCAGCTTTGTGAATGTTACGGGCGGCACCATCAGCGCCGCCGGCGGCAGCGGCAAGAGCGGCGGCGCGGGCATTGACGGCGACATCGTCTCCATCAGCAATACCAACACCTCGCTGGACATCACCGCAACCTCTCCCGACGCCGACAAAGCCATCCAAAGCCGCGACGGCAAGACGCTGGACAAGGTCATCCATCTCGAGGAAAACGGCAAGCTGGGCCTCGTGAAGCTCGTAGAGAACGGCGTAACGCGGCTCTTCCACAACGGTGTCTACACGGCCAGCCTTCCCGGCTTCTCCGGCAGCGAGACCCACCCCCTCGGCGATTGGGTCATCACCAAAAAGCCCACCTGCACCGAGAAGGGCGAGCGCCAGCGCAGCTGCAAGGTCAAAGACTGTGTCGTCACCGAGACGGAGGAGCTGCCCGCCCTCGGCCATCAGTGGAGCGGCTGGATGCCTGTCGAAGGCGGCAGTCGCGAGTACCGCAGCTGCGCGGGCTGCGGTGCGGTGGAGTACCGCGATGTCTCCCACAGCAGCGACAGCAGCGACAACAGCACCCTCTCCACCGGCCTGCGTGTCCTCGACCCGGCTCAGGCCGACATTCTCCAGAACGCCCAGCTGGTCCGGCTGAGCCAGATCCGCGATGTTCTCTACATCGATGTCTCCCATGAGACGGCATCCCTGCAGGGCGTCCTTTCCGATTTGACCGGCCTCCGCTCTGAGCGCATCGAGACCGTTGTCTTCTCCACCGAACGCTGCACTTCCACCCTCTCCCTCTCCGATGTTGCAGCCCTCGGCGCGGGCGATACGCCTTTCACCCTCAGCCACAGCGGCTCCACCGCCAGCTTCATCGTGGGCGGCGCAGACCACAGCGCACTGCTGAGATAAGCACACTACCATCCTCCATTCCTTCCACATAACGACCAAGGCCCCCGCAGTTCTGTTCCGGACTGCGGGGGCCTTGGCGTTTTATTCTAATAAAATCTTACTTCAGCTCCCGCTGTACGGCAGCGAAGTCCTCGAGGGTCAGGGCCTCGGGGCGGATGCGGGCGTCGAAGCCCGCCGCCTCGATGGCCGCGATGACCTTATCTTTCGGCAGTCCGAGGCCGCTGGCGATGGCGTTGGCGGCAGTCTTGCGGCGCTGGCCGAAAGCGGCACGGATGAGGGCAAAGTAGCCGTCCTCGTCCTCCACCTGTACGGCGGGAGTGGTGCGGATGTCCATCCGCACCACAGCGCTGGTGACCTTCGGGGCCGGATAGAAGCTGCCCGGCGCGGCGGTGAACATCAGCTTCGAGGTGGCGTAGTAGCTCACGGCGCAGCTGATGGCGCTGGACGCCCGGGTGCCGGGGGCGGCGGCCAGACGGTCAGCGGCCTCCTTCTGCACCATGACGGTGAGGTTCCGGATGGGCAGGCGGTCGCCCAGCAGCTTCATGACGATGGGGCTGGTGATGTAGTAGGGCAGGTTGGCGCAGACAGCCACCGGCATCCCGGGGAACTCCTCCTCGATGAGGGCGCGGAGGTCTACTTTCAGAACGTCCTGCAATACCAGCTTGAAGTTCTCCACGCCCGCCATGGTCTCGGCCAGCAGGGGCGGCAGGCGCTCGTCCACCTCGATGGACACCACCTTGGCGGCGCGCTTGGCCAGCTCTTTGGTCAGCACGCCGATGCCGGGGCCAATCTCCAGCACGCCCCAGCTCTTATCGACGCCGCTGGCGTCCACGATCTTGGGCGGCAGGCCGGGATTGATGATGAAGTTCTGTCCAAAGCCCTTGGAGAGCGCGAAATCGTATTTTTCGCACAGGGTGCGGATAACGGAGAGGTCGGTCAGCTCCGGCATAGTGGTTTTCCTTTCTGTTTCTTGCTAAAACAGCAAAACCTCTCCGTCACGCCTGCGGCGTGCCACTGCCCGGGTTGCGGCTCCCAGCGTCTGCTTCGCTGTCGCTCACATCCTGCTGGCCGCGGCCCCAACAGCGACTCCCTGTTTCCGCCACTGGCGGCGGTCGTCGCCGTTGCTCCTATCGAGGGGAGGCCTTGGCATTCCGCAAAGCTTACTCTCTTCGCCAGAGGCTCCCCTCGGTAGGGGAGCTGTCTGCGAAGCAGACTGAGAGGTTGAGCTATTACACGACTAAAATGATTTTCAAAAAGTGTTTACTGCGCACTTGCAGCCTCCTGCTCCCCTTCCGCACCGGTCTCGGAGGAAGCCTCTGCCTCCCCTGCGGCCTCGCTGGAAGCGGTGCTCTCGGCTGCGGCCTCCGAAGAGGCTGCGGCGGAGTCGGCGGCGATGTCAGCATCGTTCACGCCGCCCACGGTGGTGACGCCGGTGAGCTGCTGCGCGGTGCTGACGGCGCGCTGTATCTGCGGGTCCGTGTCGAGGGTGTAGTCATAGTAGCTGACCTGCTCGTCGGCAGTCAGCGGGCGCTCCACGTCCACGGTCAGGCCGGTGCCGTCGAAGCAGGAGCCGTCGCCGCAGATGAGCTTTGCCACCGTGACCACGACGGCGCTGCCGTCCGAGAGGCGCTGGGGGCTGCTCTGGATGGTGCCTTTGCCCATCGTGGTGCTGCCCACGAGGCGGGTGCCGCACAGGGTGCGCAGGCTGGATGCAAAGAGTTCTGCCGCGCTGGCGGTGTTCTCGTTCACGAGGCAGACGGTGGGCTGGCTGATGACCGAGTCGCCGGTGCTGCTGCCCAGCAGGGTGCGGTTGCCTGCCTTATCCTCCGCGTAGGCCAGCACGCCTTCCGGCGCGACGAGTTCGATGCAGCTGATGGCGTCGTCAAGGATGCCGCCGCCGTTGTCGCGCAGGTCGAAGATGAAGCTCTGGGCGCCGCTGGCGGTCAGGCTGCGGAGCGTAAAGTCCAGCTCACTGGGGGTGGAGTTGTCGAACTGCCAGATCTTGATATAGCCCACATTGCCCTGCACCAGCGCGGAATCGACGCTGTTGGCCGTAAAGCCGGAGTGGGTCAGATCGGCGGTGTGCTGGGCGTTCTCGCTGTCCAGCCAGCCTACATTGACGCTCGTGCCGCTCTCGCCCCGGAGTTTGTTCTGGACAGCCTCCACGCTGCCCAGACTTTTGATGTCTGAGCCGTCGATGGTGGTGATGTAATCGCCCCGCTGGAGGCCGGCCTCCTTGGCAGGAGACTCATCATACACTTTGATGACCTTGGCGTAGCCGGACTGGTCGATGGCCAGCTCCACGCCAATGCCCATCAGCTTGCCGCTCTGGGCGTTGAGCAGGTCGGTGTAGGCCGAGGCGGTGTAGTAGCGGGCGTACTTGTCGCCGGTACCCAGCAGATAACCGGCAGTCAGACGGTCGTACAGCACGGTCTCATCGATGTCGTAGTAGTCGTTGGCGCGCACATAGCGGTCTACCTCGGCCACCTTGTTGTACATGCTCTCCTTTTCCTTCACGCTGGTGACGGTGTGGTCAAACAGCCGCATCGCCATCAGCATCGTGATGGAAAAAGTGACCGTCATTGCCAGAATAACGATGGTCACGGTCATCCCTACGGAAATTTTGCGGTTCATTCAGTGTCCTCCCCCAGTTCAGACCAAAAACATCAGGATGACACTGCCCAGTACCGACAGCAGGAACACTCCTGCCAGAATCAGACAGCCCACCCGAAGGATACGCTTGCGTTTTTGCTCGTTCATTTCGCCTTGTGGCCTCCTTTAACCCCTCGACTTCAATTACAGTTGTATTATCTTATCGGAATATAACCGCGGGGATTGACCGCATTGGCCTTGGAGCCGCCCTTCCACACCTCGAGATGGAGGTGGTTGCCGGTAGAGTTGCCGGTGGAGCCCACATAGCCGATGAGGTCGCCCTGGTTGACATACTTGCCCGCCGACGTTGCCACCGAGCGCATATGGCCGTAGAGGGTGGAGTAGGCGTTGCCGTCTGTCATTTTGCCGTGATAGATGATGACATAGTTGCCGTAGCCGCCGCTGGACCAGCCGGCCACCTGCACATAGCCGCTGGCGGCTGCGTAGATAGGAGTGCCGGCGGGGGCGGCAAAGTCGATGCCGGCGTGGAGCTTGTTGACGCCGGAGACCGGGTTCTTGCGCCAGCCGTACTCGCTGGAAATGCGGGTATAGCTCTTGAGCGGGCAGATAAAGCCGCTGAAGCTCAGCTGGGGCTTGCTGGCCGCTGCCGCTGCGATGAGCTTCTGGATCTCTTTCTTGACGGCCTCGTAGTTCATCTCGTCCGACTCGATGGCCGCCTGGGCGTTCTTCTGGGCCTGCTGGGCCTCAGCGGCGCTCAGACGGGCCTCCTTGACGCTGTTGTTGAGCTCGCTCTGCTTGGACTGCATCTGCTTGTTCTGGGCGTCCAGCTCAGCCTTTTTGTTCTGCAGCTGGGTGCGCTCCTCCACGAGCTGGGTGCGGTCGGCCACAAGGGCTTCCTTCGCAGCCTTCATGTTGTCGAGTATCTCGGTGTCCTTCACCGAGATGTCCTGCATGACCTCATTGAAGGTCAGAAGCTCGTACAGATCGTTCACGGCCCGGAGCATGGCGACGCTGCCGCCGTCCCGCAGCTCCTGCATGGCGGCCATGTGGCTCTTGAAATCGTCCCACTGGTCGGCGATCTCCTGCTCTTTCCGGGCGATCTCGTTCTGCTTGGCGGTGATCTCCTGCTCTTTGACGCCGATGCTGTTCTGCACCTCGGAGATCTGGCTCTTGAGGACGCTGATCTGGCTCTGGAGCACCGAGACTTTTTCTTTCAGCTCAGACTCGAGGGCCTTGGCAGCAGCTTCCTTCTTTTTGGCGTCGTTCAGCTCCGTCTTATGCTGCTTGATGGACGCAGAGATCTTGTCCAGCTTGTTCTGCAGCGAGCTCATGCTGGTGGCCGCACTGGCCGGGTAGACCGTCACGCTCAGCACGAGGCAGGCGGCGGCCAGAAAGGCGCAGGCGGCGCGCATCATGGCCGAATGGCCCGACGGCTTTGCGTGGCGGGGCGGATGGTGCAGGACAAAGCCTGCGGAATGCTTGTCGTGGTACACAGTAGGCCCTCCTTACACGTTCAGGTGCTTTCGGATGGAGAACATACTGCCCAGACCGCCCACCAGAGCGCCGCCCGCGAGGCTGTAGGTCAGGATGGTGGGCCAGACATTTTCCAGCGGCACCAGAGCCGTACCCATGAGCATCTGCCACAGGCCGCCCAGCGTGGGCGACAGCTGAACGATGTAGGCATAGCCGCCGATGGTGGCAGCTGCCGTCAGGATGCCGGAGAGCAGGCCCATCGTCAGGCCCTCGATGACGAAAGGCAGGGTGACGAGGGCGTTGGTAGCGCCGACATACTTCATGATCTCGATTTCACGGCGGCGGGCAAAGACGCTCAGCCGGATGGTGGTACCCACCGTGATGATGCTGACAGCCATCAGCACCAGCACCAGACCGCGCCCGACCTTGGTGACAGCCTGCTGGACCTCCACAAAGGTCTTGGTCATCTCGATGGGAGCCGTGACGCTGTAGACGCCGCTGATGTTCTCGAACTGCTTGCTGATGGTCTCCATCTGGCTCAGATCAGACAGGGAGACGCGGTAATTGGCCTTAAAGGGGTTGTCGTTCTCGAACTCGTTCAGCAGGGCGGCATAGTCAGACATATAGCCCTTGTACTGGTTGAGGACGTCTTCTTTGGACATATACTGCACCCGGCTCACACCTGCGGTGCCGCTGAGGGCATTGCCCACAGACTGGATGGTGGCGTCATCGGCCTCGGGGTCCACGTAGACCACCATCTCGTTCTGGCTGCCCAGATAACTCACCATGCTGTCCACATTGACTTCAATGAGGCTGGCGAAGATGTTCAGGGTCATGCAGACGCTGAGGGAGGCGATGCAGGCGATGGTCATGGCCCAGTGCTTGCCGAGGTTGCGCACGCCGCGCCGGGTGAGGAACCCAAACGTAGAGATCTTCATGCGTGCACCTCCTCGCCGAAGCTGGCCGGAACATCGGAGATGATGCGGCCCTGCTTCAGGGTGATGGTGCGGCGGTTGAAGCGGCGCACCAGTTCATGCTCGTGGGTGACGACAAGCACCGTGATGCCCATCTCGCTGACACGTTCCAGCAGTTCCATCATCTCAAGGCTCATCTCGGGGTCGATGTTGCCGGTGGGCTCGTCCGCGATGACGAGGCGGGGGCTGTGGGCCAGAGCGCGGGCCACGGCCACGCGCTGCTGCTCACCGCCGGAGAGGAACTCGGGGTAGACCTTTGCCTTATCTTCCAGATGCACCAGCTCCAGCATGTAGTTGACGCGCTCTTTGATGTCTTTTTTGCCGATATTGGTGACATGCATGGCAAACGCCACATTCTCGTAGACCGTCATGGTAGGGATGAGACGGAAATCCTGGAAGATGATGCCCATCTGGCGGCGAAGGAAAGGCACTTTGCCCCGGCGCAGCCGGGCGACGTCCTTGCCGTCCACCATGACGCGGCCCTCGGTGGGCAGCTCTTCGCGGAGGATGAGCTTGAGCAGAGTGGACTTGCCGGCACCGGAGTGGCCCACCAGAAAGACGAACTCGCCGTCGTCTACATGGAAGTCGATGTCCTCCAGAGCGGGAGTATCACTCCGTTTGTATATCTTGGTGACATGTTCAAAATCTATCATGAGTATCTTGCTCCTGAAAAATTTATTTGGCACAGAAGTTCCAGACCATTACAAAAGAAACCGGCCAGCATCGGGGTCGAGCGGCCGGTTTCGGCGTCCGCAGCCGGAGCGGCTGAGACGAAATATCAATATTTGGCCGGGTTGTTGGACAGGTACTTCTTGACCATGAGCGCTACCTTGAACACGATAGCGTCGTCGAACTCACGCAGATCCAGACCGGTCAGCTTTTTGATCTTTTCCAGACGATACACCAGCGTGTTGCGGTGGACGAACAGACCGCGGCTGGTCTCGGAGACGTTCAGGTTGTTCTCGAAGAAGCGCTGGATGGTGAACAGGGTCTCCTGGTCCAGGCTCTCGATGCTGCCCTGCTTGAACACTTCGCGCAGGAACATCTCGCAGACCGTGGTGGGCAGCTGGTAAATAAGACGTGCGATGCCCAGATTGTCGTAGCGGATGATCTGCTTTTCGGTGTCGAACACCTTGCTGACCTCCATGGCGATCTGTGCTTCCTTAAAGGAAGTAGCCAGATCCTTCACGTTGGCGATGGGGGTGCCGATGCCCACGACAGCCTTGATGTAATGCTCGCCGGAGAGGGTGTCCACGATGCTGGCGGCCAGCTTCTCCATATCGGTGCGGTCGATGCCCTTGCGGATCTCCTTGACCAGGACAGTGTCCGTCTCGCTGATGTTGAAGACGAAGTCCTTCTGCTTGTCGGGGAACAGGCTGCTCACCACGTCGTAAGCGGAGATGTCGCCGCCACTGGTGACGCGGACGATGAACACCACGCGGGAGACGTCGGTGGCAAAGTGGAGCTCACGGGCCTTGGCGTAGATGTCGCCGGGCAGGATGTTGTCCAGCACCACGTTCTTGATAAAGTTGGCCTTGTCGAACTTCTCGTCGTGATACTGCTTGATGCTCTGCAGGCTGATGGACAGCACAGCGGCAAACTGGCCCGCAGTCTCGTCCGCACCTTCCACAAAAACGGCATAATCGTTATGCTTTGCGCTGGAGAACTGCTGGTAGGTGTAGCCATCCCGCACGAAGCGGTCACCGGCCGTCAGACGCTCTGCCATAAAGCCCTCGCGCACCTCGCCGATCAGATTCAGCTCCGAGCAGGAGATGACAGCGCCGGTCTCATCCACCACGCCGACCACGCGGTCGATCGCGTCCTTCATCTGGTAGATCACGCTCTGAAATACTCTATTGGCCATAAATGGATACCCCTTTTCCTCTCTTGTGCAAACCGCAGGTGGGCGGGATTGTGATTTTTAACAATTTCGCCGCATTACATTTTATATTTTACACAAAAGAATTTACTTTTGCAACATATTTCACCAAAAAAAATTCTTCTTTCTTGGTGAAATTATCTTTCGGGGTCATTTTCGGGCCAAAAAGGGCCTTTCTGCGTGGTTCTGAGGGCTATTTTACCGGTAAAATGTGATACTTTTTTGAAAACTGGGTGAAAAGCAGTCCTTTACCCCGTGGTAATTTTCGCCACCTCGTCAGCTGTCAGCTCCCGCCACTGGCCCGGAGCAAGGCTCTTGTCCAGCGCAAGCCCGCCGATGGCGTCCCGGTGCAGGGCGTTGACGCCCGCACCGTAGACGCCAAACATCCGCTTGATCTGATGATACACGCCCTGCCTGAGCAGGACGCGGACCGTCAGCCCGTCGGGGGTGAGGGCAGACACTTCCGCCGGCGAAAGGGCCGTGCCGTCGGCAAGGGTGACGCCTGCGGCAAAGCCGGCCTTCATCTCTTCCGTCAGCGGGGTGTCGATGACGACGGTGTAGGTCTTGGAGACATGGCGTTTAGGCGCGAGGATGTCGTGGGCAAAGCCGCCGTCGTCCGTCAGCAGGACGAAACCGGTGCTGGTCTTGTCCAGCCGCCCCGCCGGGAACAGCTCCCGCCGGGGATAGGCATCCCCCACCAGATCCACGACTGTCGTGTCCCGCTTGTCGGTGGAGGCGCTGACGACGCCCTCGGGCTTGTTGAGCATGAGGTAGACGAACTGTCGGTAGGCCAGCGCTTTGCCGTCCACCGCCACGGCGTCAGCCTCTTTCAGCTGGGTATCCCCTTTCCTGCAGACCGCGCCGTTGACCGTGACGCGGCCTTTCGCCAGCAGTTCCTTTGCCTCGCTCCGGGTGCATTGGGCCGTCTCGGCTAAATATTTATCGAGTCGCATGAAAACTCCTTCTGTGTGCAGAAAAGAGGCCGTTGCCTGCGGCAACAGCCTCTTTTCCTGTAAAATCACGTTTAGACGCTCAGGTTTGCGTGCTGTTCCACAGCATCCGGGTTGGCGTCAAAGATGGGCTTGAGGATGTGAGCGATGAACTCCTCCACCTGCTGGGGAGCGCGGCCCACAAAGTTCTCCGGCACAAGGCCCGCCACGATCTCTTCCTTGGTCAGACCAAAGGCCGGGTCGGCGGCGATGCGGTCCACCATGTCGTTGGGCAGACCCTCTTCCTTGACCTGCTTGCCGGCGGCGATGGCGTGCTGGCGCAGACGCTCGTGGAGCTCCTGACGGTTGCCGCCCTTCTCCACGGCCTGCATCATGATGTTCTCGCTGGCCATGAAGGGCAGCTCAGCCATCAGGCGGCTGCGCACGACCTTCGGGTAGACCACGAGGCCGTCGGTGACGTTGAGCATGATGTTCAGGATGGCGTCGGTGGCAAGGAAGCCCTCAGCCATGGCAACGCGCTTGTTGGCGCTGTCGTCCAGCGTGCGCTCGAACCACTGCGTACCGGTGGTGAAGCTGGGGTTGAGCACATCCACCATCAGGTAGCGGCTCAAAGCGCAGATGCGCTCGCAGCGCATAGGATTGCGCTTGTAAGGCATGGCGGAGGAACCGATCTGGTTCTTCTCAAACGGCTCTTCCATCTCCTTGAAGTTGGCCAGCAGGCGCAGGTCGGTGGCGAACTTCATGCAGCTCTGGCCGATGCCGGCCAGGGCGTTGAGGATGAAGGCGTCCACCTTGCGGCTGTAGGTCTGGCCGGACACCGGGATGACGGCCTCGCTGTCGAAGCCCATCTCCTCAGCGATGGAAGCATCCACGGCGCGGATCTTGTCGGCGTCGCCCTTGAACAGCTCCATAAAGGAAGCCTGGGTGCCGGTGGTACCCTTGACGCCGCGCAGCTGCAGGGTAGCCAGACGGTGGTCGATCTCGTTGAGGTCCATCACCAGCTCGTTGGCCCACAGGGTAGCGCGCTTGCCCACGGTGGTGGGCTGGGCGGGCTGGCAGTGGGTGTAGGCCATGCAGGGCATATCCTTGTATTCCTCGGCGAACTTTGCCAGCTTTGCCAGCACGCCGATGAGCTTCTTGCGCACCAGCTCGAGGCCCTGACGCATCACGATGATGTCGGTGTTGTCGCCGACATAGCAGCTGGTGGCACCCAGATGGATGATGCCTGCCGCCTTGGGGCACTGCTGGCCGTAGGCGTAGACATGGCTCATGACGTCGTGGCGCACCAGCTTCTCCCGCTCGATGGCGACTTCATAGTTGATGTCGTCCACATGAGCTTCCAGCTCGGCCACCATCTCGGGGGTGATATTGGTCAGGCCCTGCTTCATCTCGGCCCGGGCCAGGGCCACCCACAGGCGGCGCCAGGTGCGGAACTTGTTGTCGTCCGAGAAGATGTACTGCATCTCATCGGAGGCATAACGGGTGGAAAAAGGGCTGATATAACGGTCATGCTGAGACATTGGTTGTTTCCTCCTGAAAATGACTCCCCCAGTCGCCTTCCGGCGACAGCCCCCTCGGTGAGGGGGCCTTTCAGCCTCCCTCTCTGAGGGAGGTGGCATCGCGTCAGCGATGCCGGAAGGAGGTTTTCTCCTATTCTACCATCAAATCTTGAAATAGTCCACGCCGCCCTCGAAAATAGGCTGGTACTTGTCGCCGGTGACGTTCTTGTACAGGTACTCGCCGCTGCGCTCCGAATGGCCCATCTTGCCGAAGACACGGCCATCCGGGCTGGTGATGCCCTCGATGGCGAGGACGGAGCCGTTGGGGTTGTACTTCATGTCCATGCTGGGGCTGCCGTCCTGATCGACGTACTGGGTCGCGATCTGGCCGTTGGCGATGAGGGTGTCCAGCACGCTCTGAGGTGCCACGAAGCGGCCCTCACCATGGCTGATGGCCACGGTGTGCTGGTCGCCCACGCTGCACTTGGACAGCCAGGGGCTGCCGGTGGAAGCGATACGGGTGCGCACCAGCATACTCTGGTGGCGGCCGATGGTGTTGAAGGTCAGGGTCGGGTCGCAGGCCGTGATGGGGCGGATGTCGCCGTAAGCGGCCAGACCCAGCTTGATGAGGGCCTGGAAGCCGTTGCAGATGCCCAGCATCAGACCATCCCGGTGCTGCAGCAGGTCGCGGACTGCCTCAGTGACCGCAGGGTTGCGGAAGAAGGAGGCGATGAACTTTGCGCTGCCGTCCGGCTCGTCGCCGCCGGAGAAGCCGCCGGGCAGCATGACGATCTGGCTCTCGTTGATGGCCTTGACCAGTGCCTCGCAGCTGGCGGTGACGTCAGCGGGGGTCAGGTTGCGGATGACCAGCACCTCGGGGTCCGCACCTGCGCGGGCAAAGGCGTGGGCGGTGTCGTACTCGCAGTTGGTGCCCGGGAAGACCGGGATGATGACCTTCGGCTTTGCCACGCCGATCTTGGGCGCAGCGGGGGCGGTCAGGCTGCCGTTGATCTTCTCGACGGCGGGGCCGGCCTTGCGGTAGGGATAGACGGGCTCGAGCTTGCTCTCCCAGATCTCCTGCAGCTGAGCCATATCCAGCTTGTCGCCGCAGCACTCGAAGGTGTAGTCTGCGGTGGTCTCGCCCAGCAGCTCACCAGCCGGGGCGTCAGAGACCATCTCCAGCACGATGGAGCCGTACATGGGCTTAAACATATCGTGGGTGGCCATGTTGTTCATCATCTTGAAGCCGATGCGGTTGCCCAGACCCATCTTGAAGAGAGCCTCGGCCAGACCGCCATAGCCCACAGAGGAAGCAGCGGCCACCATGCCATCTTCCATCATCTGCTCAACTTTCTTATAGTTGGCCTTCAGGGAGAAGAAGTTGGGGCAGCCGGTGACGGGGTCCAGGATGGGCCGGATGAGGACGACAGTGCTCTCAGGCTTCTTGAACTCGGTGGAGACGACGCGGCCGGCCTTGCCGATGGCGGTTGCGAAGGACACCAGCGTGGGAGGCACATCCAGCTGCTCGAAGGAGCCGGACATGCTGTCCTTACCGCCGATGGAGGCGATGCCGAGGCCAATCTGCGCGTCCAGTGCGCCCAGCAGAGCGGCCAGCGGCTTGCCCCAGCGCTCCGGGGAAGTGCCAAGGCGCTCGAAGTACTCCTGGAAGGTCAGGTAGGCGTCCTCATAGCGGAAGCCGGAGGCCACCAGCTTGGTCACACTCTCGACGACGGCCATCCGTGCGCCCACATACTGGTTGGCGCTCATGAGGTAGGGGTTGTAGCCCCATGCCATGCCGGAGCAGGTGTTGGTCTCGCCGTCCACGGGCAGCTTTGCGACCATGGCGTTCTGGGGGGTCAGCTGGCATGCGCCGCCGAAGGGCATCAGCACGGTGGCCGCGCCGATGGTGGAGTCGAATCGCTCAGAAAGGCCCTTCTTGCTGCAGACGTTCAAATCGCCCACCATGTTCTTCATCTTCTGCTCGAAGGTCACGCCGGCCCACTGGGGCTGCCAGACAGTCCCCTTCTCGATGTGGACGTTCTGATGCTTCTCAGCGCCGTTGGAGTTCAGGAACTCGCGGCTGATGTTGACGATGGACTTGCCGTTCCACACCATGTTCAGGCGCTTTTCCTCGGTGACCTTTGCCACGGGGGTGGCCTCAAGGTTCTCCTCGGTGGCGATGGCGATGAATTTATCCACGTCCTCAGGGGCCAGAGCCACAGCCATACGCTCCTGGCTCTCGCTGATGGCCAGCTCGGTGCCGTCGAGGCCGTCATACTTCTTGGTGACCTTGTTCAGGTCGATATACAGGCCGTCGGCCAGCTCGCCGATGGCGACAGAGACGCCGCCGGCACCGAAGTCGTTGCAGCGCTTGATCATCTTGCAGGCGTCCTCGCGGCGGAACAGGCGCTGCAGCTTGCGCTCGATGGGGGCGTTGCCCTTCTGGACCTCAGCACCGCAGTGCTCGAGGCTGTCCAGCTTGTGGGCCTTGGAGGAACCGGTGGCACCGCCGATACCGTCGCGGCCGGTGCGGCCGCCCAGCAGGACGATGACGTCGCCGGGAGCGGGGCATTCGCGGCGGACGTGGGAAGCGGGCGTTGCGCCCACAACAGCGCCGATCTCCATCCGCTTTGCCACATAGCCGGGATGATAGATCTCATCCACCTGACCGGTAGCAAGGCCGATCTGGTTGCCGTAGGAGGAATAACCGGCAGCAGCGGTGGTCACCAGCTTGCGCTGGGGCAGCTTGCCGGGCAGGGTCTCACTGACGGGCTTGAGGGGGTCGCCTGCGCCGGTGACGCGCATGGCCTGATAGACGTAGCTGCGGCCGGACAGCGGGTCGCGGATCGCACCGCCGATGCAGGTGGCAGCGCCGCCGAAGGGCTCGATCTCCGTCGGGTGGTTGTGGGTCTCGTTCTTGAAGAGGAACAGCCAGTCCTCGTCCTTGCCGTTGACGTCGCACTTGATCTTCACAGTGCAGGCGTTGATCTCCTCAGACTCGTCGAGGTTCTTCAGGATGCCCTGCTTTTTCAGTTCCTTGGCACCGATGGTGGCCAGGTCCATCATGCAGCGGGGCTTGTTCTCGCGGCCAAGGTCGGCGCGCATGGCCATGTAGCGGTCGAAGGCCTCCTGCACCACGGCATCGTCGATCTGGACGTCGTCCAGAATGGTTCCGAAGGTGGTGTGGCGGCAGTGATCCGACCAGTAGGTGTCGATCATCCTGATCTCGGTGATGGTCGGGTCCCGCTTTTCCGAGCGGAAATACTCCTGGCAGAACTTGATGTCGCCCAGATCCATGGCGAGGCCCTTCTCGTCGATGAACTTTTTCAGGCCTGCCTCATCCAGCTCGTTGAAGCCGTCCAGCACCTCCACTTCGGTGGGGATGGGATACTCCATCTTCAGGGTAGCCCTGGTGTCCAGCGAAGCCTCGCGGGCCTCCACCGGGTTGATGACGTATTTCTTGATCTCAGCCACCTGCTCGTCGGTCAGGGTGCCTTCCAGCAGGTAGACGCGGGCAGAGCGCACCAGCGGGCGATCGCCCTGGCTGATGAGCTGGATGCACTCGGCGGCAGAGTCGGCGCGCTGGTCGAACTGGCCGGGCAGATACTCCACGGCGAAAGACACGCCGTCGGAGACGGGCAGCTCGGCATAGGTGTTATCCACCGGCGGCTCACTGAACACGGTGGGGACGCACTGCTCGAACAGAGCCTCGTCGATGCCCTCCACGTCGTAGCGGTTGAGCAGACGCAGGCCGTTCAGCTCCTTGATGCCCAGCAGAGAGACGAGCTCATTGCGCAGGCTCTGGGCCTCGCCGTCGAAGCCGGGTTTCTTTTCAACATAGATACGATATACCATTGGGAAATCCCCCTTGTTGTCAGCCCTCTCAGTCACCTTCGGTGACAGCTCCCCCAAAGGGGGAGCCACTGGCGTGTCGGTCAGGCCGCACAGCCTGAGAGGAGTTTTATTTTACCAGAAACAGAAGTGCTCCGCTGTCCAGATTCACGACATCTTAACAAGTGTTATTGTTCAGAAGCCGCTTTTCTTGGCAACAGCGCACTGTATTTTGCGGCATATATGCTTTCAGCAGTCAGCTCAGAGCTTCCCGGCCTGCCAAAGCCTCTCCCCTTGGGAGAGGTGGCATTGCGAAGCAATGACGGAGAGGGCAAGCCCGGTGTGACAAAGCCGCCGCAAAGCGATAAGCAGGCCCTTCGTCAGAGCGATGCTATCGCCATGCCTGCGCATCTTTGTCAGCATCCTTGCCCTCTCAGTCACCTTCGGTGACAGCTCTCCCAAAGGGAGAGCCTTCAGAGCTGCATTTACTGCTTCTCTGCCAGCGCTTTCAGCGCACGCATCCCGATGTCGGTACGCTTGTGCAGCTTGTCGAAGTGGATGTGCTCCGCCGCCTCGTAGGCGATGGAGATGGCGCGGGGCAGGCCGGGCGCAGTGGCCGTCACACCCAGCACACGGCCGCCGTTGGTGACGAGCTGGCCGTCCTCGGTGATGGCCGTGCCGGAGTGGTAGACCGTGACGTCCGGCTCATCGGGCAGCTGGCCGTCCACCAGACCGGTGATGGGCTTGCCCTTCTCGTAGGCCACCGGGTAGCCGCCGGAAGCGAGGATGACGCAGGCGGCAGCGCCGTCGGAGAACCTGACCTCGGTGTCGGCCAGCGTCCCCTCGGTGCAGGCGGTCATGACCTTGAGCAGGTCGCTTTCCAGCAGGGGCAGCACCACCTGGGTCTCAGGGTCGCCGAAGCGGCAGTTGTACTCGATGACCTTCGGGCCGTCCGGGGTGAGCATCAGGCCGAAGTAGAGGCAGCCCTTGAAGGGGCAGCCCTCGGCGTTCATGGCCTTGATGGTGGGCAGGAAAATTTTCTCCATGCACTCGGCAGCGATGGCCGGAGTGTAATAGGGGTTCGGCGCGACGGTACCCATGCCGCCGGTGTTCAGGCCGGTGTCGTGGTCGTTGGCGCGCTTGTGGTCCATGGAGGAGACCATGGGCTTGACCACCTTGCCGTCGGTGAAGCTCAGTACACTGACCTCGGGGCCGGTGAGGAACTCTTCCACCACGACATGGTTGCCGGAAGCGCCGAACTTCTTGTCCAGCATGATCTCCTTGACGCCCTCGGCGGCCTGCTCTTCGTTCTCGCAGATGAGCACGCCCTTGCCCAGCGCAAGACCGTCGGCCTTGATGACCACCGGGTATTTGCCCTCAGCCTTGATGTACTCCATGACCTTGGCGGGGTCGTCGAAGGTCTCATACTTTGCGGTGGGGATGCCGTACTTCTTCATAAGGTCTTTCGAAAAGACCTTGGATGCCTCGATGCGGGCAGCGGCCTTGTCCGGGCCGAAGGCCGGGATGCCGGCTGCCGCCAGCGCATCCACCATGCCCAGTGCCAGCGGGTCGTCCTGAGCCACCACGACGTAGTCGAACTTTTCCGTCTCCGCAAAGCCGACCATCGTTTCCACGTCGGTGGCCTTGATGTTGACGCAGTGGGCGTCGTAGCCGATGCCGCCGTTGCCGGGCGCACACCAGACTTCGCCGCAGTCGGGGCTCTTCTTCAATGCCTTGATGATGGCGTGCTCGCGTCCGCCGCCGCCAACGACCAGAATTTTTTTTGCCATTTTTATAACCTCCCAAACAGGTTATTGTTTTTCTGACATTTTCCCTTCGCAGAAGGCTCTCCCTTTGGGAGAGCTGGCGCGCAAGCGCCTGAGAGGGCAAGCCCGGTACGACAATGCCGCCGCACAGCGATAGGCAGACTCTTTGTCAGAACGATATTATCGCCGTGCCTGCGGATTTTTCTCAGCGTCCTTGCCCTCTCCGTCACCTCCGGTGACACCTCTCCCAAAGGGAGAGGCTTTTTAGTGATGGAACAGCCGGATGCCGCAGAATGCCATTGCGATGCCGTACTTGTTGCAGGTGTCGATGACCTGCTGGTCGCGGATGGAGCCGCCGGGCTGGACGATGGCCGTCACGCCGGAACGGCGTGCGCGCTCGATGTTGTCGCCGAAGGGGAAGAATGCATCCGAGCCGAGGCAGACGCCGGTAACATGGCTCAGGTACTCTTTCTTTTCCTCAGCGGTCAGCGGCTCGGGCTGACGGGTGAAGGTCTCGGCCCAGACATCGTCACCGATGACGTCCTCGGGGGTGTCGCCGATGTAAACATCAATGGCGTTGTCGCGGTTGGGCTTTGCCACATCGTCACGGAAGGGCAGCTCCAGCACCTTCGGCATATGGCGCAGCTGCCAGTTGTCGGCCTTCTGGCCTGCCAGACGGGTGCAGTGGATGC
>OCHA01000256.1_pt1 | contig 72449 bp, 61 predicted proteins | sample 1538591 | NCBI WGS metagenome assembly OCHA01 (sample SAMN04571710, study PRJEB22368) | human gut metagenome | biome: human gut; material: stool | host: Homo sapiens | place: Luxembourg | collected 2012-09-06 | reverse complement strand
ATATAACGGCGACGCAGTATATAATTCCTCAAGTGATTATCAAAACGGCACACAAACACGCACATGCTCAGTTTGCGGAGAGTCTGAAACCGTAGAGGCTCCGAATACAGCATTGTTAAGACGAAGAGGAAATGCTCTTGCGCTTGAGAGCAGTATTACATTAACAACATATATCACCAAAGATGTTGTGGACTATTATGATGAAATTTATGCTGAATTCGTAAGAAACGGTAAAACAGAAAAAGTATATGCATCCGATGGTACTTTCACTTCAGGTTCAACTGTATATAATGTTTTTGAGTATAAAGGTATTCCGCCGCAGGCAATGGGTGATGATATAGAGATCACCTTTTACGGAATCAAAGACGGAGTTGCTTATTGGGGAGAAACGTATACATATAGTGTGACGGATTATGTGCAGTCAACACTGTCAAAAACCACAACATCAGACAAACTGAAAACAATGCTTGTAGATCTGATGTATTACGGAGCAGCCTGTCAGACATATCAGAATTACAAAACAGATCAGTTGATGACGGATATACTTACAGAAGAGCAGAAACAGTATAAAAGTGCATATGAGCTTGAACTGAAAAACATAAAAGACGCATCTTATGAGACCTGTGAAAACAGGCTTGTACGATTCGGGACAGCGTTAAGGCTGAACAATGCGGTAGAAATGGCAATAGCCCTGAATCTGACGGATGTTGCTCTTGATGATTTGACTTTCAAAGTGAAGATAGGTACCAGGGAACTGACATATACATACGCAGAAAATCCGGAAAACTTTGAAAAGGGAAAAGACGGATATTGGTATTTCTATTTTGACGGAGTATATGCAAATCAGATGAGTGAAGAAGTATTCATAACAGCATACAGAGGAAATGAACAGGTAAGTTATACTTTGAGATACAGCATAGAATCGTATGCGTCAACAGTAACAGATGCAAAGCTGAAAGCTGTAACCGATGCAATGATGTATTATGGAAATTCAGCTAAAGCCTATTCAGGAAAATGATATTATTATACCAAGTAAAGGGGGTGAGAAAGATGAGAGAAACATATAAAAAGCCTGTTGCTGAAATTGAAAAATTTTCAGCAGTAGATGTGATCACCACATCAGGCGGCGGCGATGAACCTATCGTTACTCCTCCAGATTGGGATTGATCCAATTGCGGTCTGAATGAATTTCAGACCGCATAAACAGAAACTTCTTTTGATTATCGAAAGTTTATATACATATCCTTTATTTAATTCAGGAGGTAAAAATGAAAAAGACATTAAGTACAAGAATATTTTCAGTATTTCTTGCCGTGCTTATGGCGGTTTCAATAATCCCAGCTGGTGCAATTACCGCACAGGCAGCAAATTATATTTATCCTGTATTAGGGTATAATTATGTTTCGTCTTCTTATGGTTCAAGATGGGGAACTTACCATTATGGAATCGATATAGCTACGGGCGGAAATAATAATGTTGTTGTAGCTACTCAAAGTGGTGTTGTAAAAAGAGTGTCAAATAACTGCTGGCATGTTTCTTGCGGATATAAATGTGAGCATTACAATAGCTATGGTAATCTTGTTGTAATACAACATGATGACGGGAGTGCATCTTATTATGGGCATTTAAAGCAAAATAGCATAAAGGTATCTGTTGGTCAAAGAGTACAAGCTGGTCAAGAAATAGCGCAAGTTGGTTCTTCTGGATATTCAACTGGTGTGCATTTGCATTTTGAGATCAGAACATATTATGGTGCGAATCGTTCGACGAAAACCTGTAAAAATGTTAATCCAAGTGTGATGGGATATCAATACATTTCTTCTCCTACAAATGCAGTTCCACCTAAACCCGCAATTCCTGATAAACCAACAATTACAGGAATTAGTGCAACGGATATAGCCGTTGGAAAAAGTGTGACAATTACATGGAATGAATCACCGAGGGCAACTAGTTATAATATCGCTATAAGAGGTGCAGATACTCGAGATATAGCTGTTGGCGGCAGTTCAAGGTCTTGTACTTTTACTTTGAATAAATTAGGTGTACATTCTATTTATGTAGAGGCGAAGAACGAATCCGGTACAAGTCCCAATAATAATTATAAAACTTGTACAACACATAATCCTGTAACAGTAAAATTTGTAGACTACGACGATACTTTGCTTAAAACGCAAACTGTAGATTATGGTTCAAGCGCAACAGCTCCGGTTTCCCCCGAAAGAAAAGGGTATACATTTCAGGGCTGGAGTGATTCCTTTTATAATGTAACTTCTGATAAAACAGTAAAAGCTACATATAAGATTAATACATATACGGTTAATTTTTATGACAGGAACGGTAATTTGCTAAAAAGTGAAAAAGTAGATTACGGTAACGATGCAACCCCTCCTACAGATACAAATAATCCAACGGGTTATGAGTTCCATGGGTGGGACAGCGAAAATTACAAAAATGTATATACGGATGCAGCAAATAAAACCATAAATATAAACGGTATTTATGCCTGGTTCAATGACGATCTGCCTGTAGTGTGCAATATCACCTCTGCATCACGTCAGCCGGATGGATATTATGTATATTTTGATTTAACAAATTATGATAAGGCTATCACAAGAGGGCGTGCTGTTGTATCTCTTAAAACGACTTCCGGCAAACTGGTAGATATGACAGAATCAGCGGCGTTCAGCATACCGGTAGACAGCACTAAAAAAGGTATGGAAGTATTTATTCCATGTGATTTTGCCGCTACAAGTGTTGAAGTAATAATTGTTGACAGCTATTCATCCGGTGTGCCTATCTCTGAAGTTGTTTCATCTTCGATTGATCAAGGACTTATGTGGTCTGAATGGAGTGAAACGAAACCGGATGCGGGAAATACTGATCTTGAAATCGAATCAAGAACAGAGTACAGATATCGCGATAAAGAAACTTCTACAGGTAACACCAAGACGAAAGATGGATGGATTTATGACGGGACATATTCTACAAAAGTTGGGAATTGGTCTGGTTGGCAGGATTCTGCTATTTCAGCTTTTTCAAATGAATCAGTCAAAAGAGAAGTTTCTACGCAGTCTGTACCAACATATGGAACTACATGGGGATATGTATATTACCATTTTTACAAAAGTAGGGGTGGAAATCATACATATTGCCCTACAAACCATGTAGGAGGAACATATCATGGCTACTATTATAGTACTTCTCCTTTTACTTGGTATAAGAAATCAACATGCGGTAATATGGATTTATATAACGGACCAAGTTGTTCACAATGTGGGGCAACAGCTTATTGGTTTTATAACTCAGGGGATTCACAAAATATTACTGTGCAAACTGGAACAAAAACACAATATAGGTACCGCGACACTAACTACACATATAATTTCTATCGGTGGAAAGATTGGTCGGATTGGACGACTGATGAAGTAACAGCAACCTCAAACAGAGAAGTAGACACAAGAACTACATACAGATACAAGAGCGTATCTGCGGGAACAGAAGATGATTCGGGGAAGGAATATACGATCAGCAATAAAGTGTCTGCTGAATTTGCAGGAAAACAGATAACCCTTTATGTTTACGGTTATACAGGAGCATCTGATTACACAAATGAGTATATCGGTCAGTCCGTTGTAGGTGAGGATGGCTCGTATTCCTTTACTTTTAAACTTCGCGAAGAACCAACCGCTAAAACAGGCGATTTTACGGTAGCTATAGGTCTTGAAGGTACTACAAATCTAACGGTTATAGATACAATTGAGGCACCAAAACCAACATATAAAGTCAATTTCTACGATTGGGACGGCACAGTGATCAGCTCGCAAACCGTTAATGATGGCGAAGATGCCGTTCTTCCAGAAAATCCTGAAAAAGAGGGTTATGATTTTATAGGTTGGGATAAAAGCGTTGCTAATATAAAAGAAGATACAGATTTCTTTGCGGATTTTAAGAAAAAAGAATATACAGTTGTATTTATCGACTGGCAGAATCAGCTTGTTGAGGTGCAGACTTTTGAACATGGTGATATTCTGACTCCGCCTGAATATGAAGAGATTGAAGGTTATACATTTGAGGGATGGGATCAGATATTGAATGGAAATTCAACAGTAACTCAGGACATGGTAGTTACTGCCCTTTACGAGATTAATACTTATACTGTTAAATTCTATGATTTTGACAACAATGTAATATCTACGCAAACTCTTGAATACGGAGAAACGGCGCAGGCGCCGGAAAAGGTGGAAGAGTCATCAGATGGTAAACAGTTTGCAGGATGGTTTAATCCGGAAGAATATCAGAATGTAGATCATGATGCTGAAATTTATCCGACATATTATTTTGAAGAGACAACACCTAACCCTTCGGCTAATTTGAGTACTGGCGAATATGATGATGAAATTCAGTTTGAACTTAGTTGCGAAGATGAAAATGCTGTCATCTTCTACTATGTTGATGGCGATGAATCAACAGAAGCAATTTATACTGAACCGGTAACAATTGATAAAACAAGTTCTGTTACTTTTTATGCTACCTCATTAGGCAAAAATGACAGTGAAAAACAGACAAATTATTATTGCATCAACAGTTCGGATAAACCGAGCGACTGGATGCTTTATTCAGATTTACCTCAGGATGTTACTGAAAATCAAGATGACTATATCTTAGAGTCTGAAACCGGTTATCGTTTTAAGGATATTACTTCAACTTCGGATAAATCAAAAATTGATGAATTAATTGGCAATGGTTGGACTTTAGAGAACACCACATATACAGATTATACCGAATGGCAGGATGAGCCTATAGATGTTGATAATAGCTTGCTTGGATTTGAAGTGGATACAAGAGAAACTGATGATAATACAGTAACTCGTTATCAATATTCACATTATTCGTATGTGGACGGCGACGGTGTCACTCAATATTCTCCTAAAGAAGTAGAAGGCTATGACTGTAAATATGAAGAGATCATACTTGATTCAAGGCTTACGATTGCAGGTTTCCTTGAGGATAATACTTCATATTATAATCATGACGGGCAGAGATGGTTTACTCAGGTCAGGGTCCCCGGCGTAAAAACGCAGTACCGTTCAAGATATCAGGTGGCAGAATACTATAAGTGGACTTCATGGGGAATTAATGCTCCGACGATTGATGAATCAAGAGAATATGAAACCGACACTGTATATAGGTACGCAAATAAGAATTATCATATTGTAACAGTGTGGGATGGTTTCGGTGACCTTCCAATAATGACCTTTGTACAAGATAAAAAAGAATATGACAGTTCTGTTTTAGATGTTTATGGTTTTAATTTAGAAGGTCTATACTATGATGAAACTTATACAGAAAAATTCGATGTATCTTCTCCTGTAACAGAAAGCGTAACGCTTTATGCGAAATATACACCTAAGACATATACTGTTACTTTCCAGATGCAGGACGGAACGGAACTGGATGTACAGGAAGTAGAATATCTTAGTGATGCAACTCCACCTGCAACCGATGTTGTTCCCGGTTATGTATTTGGTGGCTGGGATAAAGATTTCTCCTGTATAACAGAAGATACAGTGATTACCGGAACATACTTCAAAGAGTCAGAATATGCAAGAATTTCTCTTGACCGTTCAAAAGCACAATTGTATCAAGGAAGTTCTTTAACGCTTATTCCTACTATTATGCCAAGTAATTTGAGTGATGAACCCGTTGAATGGTCTTCAAGCGACCCGGGAATCGCTTCTGTTGATGATACCGGCAGAGTAACAGCAGTTTCAGCAGGTACGGCTACGATAACCGTCAAGGTACTTAAAACAAGAGAAACTGCAACTTGTGAAGTTACAGTTGACCCGGATAAGAATAATTTCATTATTCTAAAAAGTGATTCATCTCTTAACTATGATGAACTCGGTTATCTCCGCCGAATTGATTTAAATACAACTGTTGATGAGATCAAAGATCAGTTTACGAATGATAAGCTGCATTTCTATGATATCAATGGTAATGTACTTGACGATACAGATCTTATCGGCACAGGAACCCAGATCAAGTTGTTTAACGGTGATGAAGTAGTCGATACAAAAACAGTTGTAATTACCGGTGATATGACCGGCGACGGTTTAATCAACAACCGCGATGTTGCTATGATGAACAAAACTCTTATCGGAACGGTAGAAGCAGAAGAATATCAGATGCTTGCTATTGATGTTAATGGCGATGGTTCTGTAAATAATCGTGATGCAGCAATGGTGGCAAGATATTTGGTTGGTAAAGACGCATTTTAAATATTAAATATAATAAGCCACACTTTCGGGTGTGGCTTATTGCTTAGGAGTATATATGAAAAAAATAATTTCTGTTTTGTTATTTACATTAATAATTCTTAATTTCAATATTTGTTCTTTTGCCGCCGAGCCGGTGTCTGTAAGAGCCGATGATGTCACACTTGTGCAAAATCAGGAAATATCTATTCCGATAAAAATAGAAAATAACAGCGGCATTATGGGCTTTAAAATTACCGTTGAATATCCTGTTGATAAAATAGATATAAAATCGGTTTCACGCGGAGATATAACTTCTAAAGGCAACTTTAATACCAATTTCGGCATTAATGACGGCAGATTCGATGTTTTGTGGAATAATGTTGAAGAGAGCGGAGATAACGGATCTTTATTTATAATTACAGTTGAGCCGGCCTCCACTTCCAATTTTAATACTGAGATCAAATTGTCCTATAGTCAGCCGGATACCTTTAATGAAAAATATGAAGATGTAATTTTTAATTGCCAAAATATTGCTGTCAACTTTTCTGTAAATGAAAATCAAAACGATTCAGAAACGGCAACAACCCAAATTACCTCTGAAAAGCAAGATAGCTTAGCGTATGATAACAATCATATACTGACTGTAGTTAAAGAATCTCTTGCTGAATATGGATATGCATCGTTGTCAGAAATAAATTCAGACAATCAGCAATATTTTCTTGAAACAGTCAATCAAAAACTTTCTGAATTATCAAACGGAAAATATGCTGCTATAGATAGTTTTGAAAATCTGGTATCGCTTTATAACAGTGCATATGAAGGTGTGTTTATCTCCGATATTACTAATGAAATTTCTAGCGAAAATATTCAGCAGGCTATCCAAGATGCGCTCAAAACCGTAGGCGCTGATTCAATTTCAGAATTGAAAGATGGCGAGAAAGAAGAGTTTGTTAAAGAACTGGAGAAAAACTTAAAAAATTATAATAGTAATATTCCGTCAATCTCAGAAGATATTGATGTCGATAAGGCGCTTGATATAGTTCAGAAGTTAGATAATGCAACAAAACCTGTACAAGCACAACAGGATTCAGAAGAACGTGGTAATGCAAATAGCACATGGATAATTGTGTTAGTCTCTGTTTTATGCGTTGCAGGTATTATAGCAGTTATAATAGTCATTTTGAAAAAGAGGAGGCGAAAAAATGAAAAATAAAAGATCGTTATCTGTTCTTATGGCATTAGTTATCTTAATTACATCTTGCTGTATTGGTTTTTTCGCTAATGCGCAGGACAAGCATATGGATATTAATAAAAAAATGCTGGATTCAATTCTTAGTGATAGATATTGGATAGTGGAAACGCTTGTTGATGGGGATGTTACGAACAACCCCTATGCCGCTGTAAATACTAGCGTAACAAGTGAAACAATCATGGACGAAGTGCTCTCTAATTATCAAAATAACAAAGCCTTTAAAACGCTTGTTGATGCGATGGATATATATTCAAATTCAGGTGATTATTTAAGTGGTTTAACAGATGATGTCATCTCGGTTTTTGAAGGTTGGTTTGGAAATATGGATGCAGTTGATGATGTTGTTTCAAGTACCGAAGAACTAAAATACGAGAGCGTTTTAAATGAAGTGCTCAAAACAGATTATACTGCTTCTTGGGGTAATACTTTATTTGAACAGAACATGGATTTGGAAAATCTGAAACAAAAAGCAGAAATATTAAATAAGTTATCAAGTTATCAGACCGCTCTTAAAGATGCGTTTGGTTTGAATTTTGCCGACTCATCATCAATTGTAATTTACGATCCCGGAACTTCTGATTATTCCACTTATCAAATCGATATTGATGATTATGTTGGACATTTTTTAGATGCATATAGTATGGATCTGGAAACTTATCTCAACAGTATTATAGATATTCCATCATTAGAAGGGAATGAAGCTTTAAATGAAAAGATTATATCGGTGGGCGCCTTAGGTATGATTTCTCTTTATGAGCAAACAGCTTTCCCTGATTCATCATACAATATAGATGATATTTTTTATGATGGAATGTTCGATGATACGATGAAGATTTTAAATGGAGCAGGTAAAACCCTTAATATCGCTGATAAATCAATGGATTATGCTATCTTGCTTGAGGCTTTGCAATCCCAAAAAAATTCTACTGTAAATGTGATGAATCGCGTTTCCGAAATGACCTCAGATTTAGACCTGCAAAAAGTTCTTGATAATTATTCTGATTTAGTTAATGCGCAGGGGGATAAGCAAACTCTGGCTTATGAGGTAATAACGGATTATTTAAGTGACAATAAGGTTATTACCAATATCGTACAAAATAAAATTTCACAACAGGCACCTAAAATTATTGAGGCTGCGGCTTTGAAATTCGGTGGCGCGAAAGGACTTGTTTTGCAAAATGCAATTGCGTCGGCATTGAGTACAGCTTCCGCTATAGTTTCACTTTCTGTGTGGGTGGCGGACCAAACTACTGGTATAGAAGATACTGCTAAAAAAATATACATATGTAAATATCTTGATAAAATTATTGATGAGGTAATAAAAACATTTAAAAATGATTTAAACGACTATAATTCGAATAAAACAGATGAAAATGCAGAAAAAGTTTTGGCAGACCTTCAGTTTTTAAAACAACTTAGGCTTTATGGCGAAAAATCCGCTTACGGTTCAATGTGCAGCCAAATGGATTCGTGGATTGGAATTTTGCTGGGTGGCGGTGAAACATTAGATTATCTTAAAAACCGCTATCAGGGTTCTATTGATGTTTTACTTGGTTGTTCTCTTAGTTCCCAAGCATACAATCAACTTTCACTTTCCAAAGGCGATGTGTTCACCATTTCAACTGAAAATGTAAATGGCAAAAACTGTTGCGTAGCAAATTGGAATAAGGGAAACGGCGGTTTCGTATCTTTCGCGGAAGCGGATTTAAGATTATTGGGCGGCATTGATTTAAACGGCGCAACGCTTAACATTATTGATGCCGGAAAAGGTTTTTATCTTCCCTTAGTTGAAAATGATACAGATGGTTCAGTGATAAACATTTATTGTGATAATGTTGCTTTCGGTGAGATAGAAAATGAGGAAACCCTGGATATAAATATTTATAATGAAGCGCACAATTTTGAGGTAACTGATATTATTGCTAACAGCGGAACACTGAATATAACAAACAGCGGCGCTCAAACAAATATAACTGCTTATGATTTAACGAATAGCAGTAATATTAATCTTTCAGGAACAGTTTTGTATTTAAAAGGCACTGTCAATAATAGCGGCACAGTCTCAGGCGATGTACATATTTGTGCAGATGGTTCTTTGGGTTATGATAATTCGTATTTTGAAGTTGAATCACAGGCAATGAAAGGTAGCGGTACATATTCAGATCTTTATTTTGAAAATGATGATAAAAAAGGTGTTTCAATTTTAAATGGTTTTAATGTTACCAATTATATATCGAACTCTGATACCCGTATAAAAAACTCAACAAATATAATGCTTACCGGCAGTTGTTTAGTTGCAAACGGATATTTAGATTCCGGCGCCACTTTAAAAGACTTCTCATCGTCGCAGGCAATAACATTTAATGATGCTGTTAACATAAGCGGAAATGTGGCTTTAAACGGAAACTGCGTTTTTAATGATACGCTGAATCTATCTTCCAATTGTACGGAGTTTTCTCAAAACGGCATAGTTGTAAAAGGTGATCTCGTTATTAATGATGGCTCTGTTACCGGCATTGGAAATGTTGATCTACGCGGAGATTTAACCGTCAATACGGATTCTTTTGTTATAAGCAATCTTGTTCTTAACGGAATGCAGTCACAAAGCATAAATTCAAATTCGTCAATTTCAGTGAATAATTTTATCAATCATAACAGATCTGTTGGTGGATTAACGGTTAATTGTAAAGTTTATGTGTCAGAGTCACTTGATAACAATACGCTTCCGGCTTGTAAAAATGGCGAGAATATTGTGCTTACAGGCGAAGCATCCGTTGTTGGGAATAAAATCAATGCTTCTGTTTCGGCAGGGGATTGGAACCTGGATTCTGATTTAACGGTTGACGGTACTTTGTATACTTCAGGCACGATAGATTTTTCTGCCGGAGTAAAAGCTAATGTTAAAGATTATTATCAATCTTCCGGCAGCCTTACGGTTGGTGAGGGCGCTGAGTTAAATTGCTCTCAAAGTTTTTATAGCGCGGGCACAGTATCAAATTCAGGAACAGTAAATGTAAAAGAGGATACAGTGATAAAAGGTGCGTTTTCCGGCGGAACCTTGGTGTGCCGTGGCGATATAACTGCCTCTGCGGAACTTACACCTGATACACTTGAGTTTAATGGCGTTGTTTCACAGTCATTTACGAATTCATCTTCAACTAATGTTAAAACGCTTATTATTAATAATAATTCTAAATCTGGATTTACTGTTGGCAGTGTAATAAATGTTTCCGAAAGATTTTCGAATAATTGTAAGAACCTGATAAATTCAAAGAACATTATTCTTGTTGATGATGCTGAATTTGAAAATTCACAAAATTCTATAGGTTCGTTAAATGTATCTGGTGTCTATACTGTTAAAAACGGAGAAAAATTAGAAGTAAACGGAGATCTGGTTTTAAAATCAGGTTCAACATTCATTGTTGAGGATGGCGGTGAATTAATCGTTAAAGGTCATCTTTCCGCTTCTTCTGCGGATATATCTGTTGAAAGCGGAGGCAGTATTACCGTTAATGATTATATGAATTTATCTTCTGTAGATTTTAATGTTGACGGCGATTTGATTGTCAAAAGTGATTCCAAGTTATCTTCCTGTACGGTAGATAGCAGCGGCACGATCAGTTCGTACGGTGATTTAAATTCAAGTTCCTGTACTTGGAATAATGCAAATCTTTCGTTTGTCGGTCGAACACCGCAAACGGTGAGCGGTTCAACCGTAACAGTCAGTGATCTTGTTATTGACAATGATTCAAAAAGCGGAATAACTTTTGAATCAAAAGTAAATTATAATACACTCGATTCTGGCTCGTCAGTCATAAACGGTGCAAGTAATCTTGTTGAAAATGCATAAGGAGGAAAAAAGTGAAAAATAAATTGTTTACTAAAATAACATCATTTGCGCTCGCTTTGGTGTTAATGCTGTCAATAAATATTGTTTCTTTCAGCGCTTACGCGCAGGGAACAGGAACGAAATCAGATCCGTATCTAATCACAACCCCTGAGGAATTGCAGAATATAAATAATGATCCATCCGCAAGTTATAAACTGGCGGCAAATATAGATTTGAATAATATGGATTTTGTTCCTATAGGAAACGCTGAAAGCGGTGCTTTTTCCGGCACTTTTGACGGGGCAGGCTTTACCATTTCAAATCTTAATGTTTTTGCCGGTAAATATGCAGGGCTTTTCGGCTGTAATGAGGGTGTCATTAAAAATGTTACCCTTGATAATATATATGTTTACGGAAATCGCTATATCGGCGGTATATGCGGCGAAAACACTGCCTATGGTACTATTGAAAATTGTAAGGTTCTTGATGGTCTGATAGAATCAAGCGGGGGAATCAATGAAATCAGCGTAGGCGGTATTATAGGTTGTAATGACGGAAGTGTAATCGGAAACTTTTCCAATAAAGCGGATATAGAAGTGGAATCTTCATTACAAGTTCCGTATTATATAGGTGGTATTATTGGCGTTCAAAATCATAATATTGCTGCTTCTGGAGAAAATCTTGGGCAAATTAACGTAACGGTATCAGGATCTCCCGTTGTTTCTCAGCTTACTGTCTATATAGGTGGCGTAATTGGGTATATAGGCAATTGTGAAACTGCAAGAATTTATGATAGCGTTAATTGCGGCAATATTTTTGCTAATACTTCTAATGGTGATTATTCAACTGCAAGGGTTGCAGGCATAATTGGTTGCAGTGCATGTGCGGATACGGTTGTGGAATATAGTTATAACGCCGGAAACATTTCTGTATATAATAGTTGTCATTCATATGCTTATGGAATCATTGGCGGTGAAGGAAATGTTTTTCAATGTTATAATAATGGAAGGATTGTAACAAGAACACTGAAGTATGGTGTTGCTGGTACTTACGGGATAGCAAATAACTCTAATGTTACGGATTCCTATAACAATGCTAATCTGATTTCACTTTCTGACGATGTAATCGGTATAAGTAACGGAAAAGTTGAAAATTGTTATAATTTTGGAAATATGAATGCAGATGGTTCGTGGGTATATCCGTTAGCCAACAATACTAATGCTATTCATATAAAGAATTCATATCATTTTGTAGAAAATAAAGTAGAATGGAGTGTGAATAAAGGAGTTCCTTTAAATTTTATTTCTTTACCGAATTTTAAATCAATTGTACATAATATCGGATGGGATTTTGAACTTGTTTGGAAAACAGACGAATATATAAACGGCGGTATGCCGGTTCTCAGAAGTGTTAACACACCATTAACACTTAATATTTCAAATCGAAATATAGCATACGGTTCTACAATTCAATTGCAAGCTTATAAAAATGGTTCGCCAGAGAATAATGTGGAATGGAGCGTTATAGACGGAGATGTTGAAGTGGATCAAAATGGTTTAGTTACAGCATCGGGAATTGGATATGCAACGGTCAGCGCCGTAGATAAAGATGGTTACCGAACCAATTTCCACACGTATGTATATCAACCTGCCGCTTCTGTTTCTATGACGGACAGAACTTTAAATATTAATACAGATGAAACATCAAATAGTTCTTATTTCTCTATTCATGGGTCGGACAGTGATTATATTGTTGAATGGTCAAGTGATAATGAAGATGTTGTAAAGGTGGACCAATTTGGTTATTTAACCCCGGTTACAGTAGGTACCGCCACGATCACAGCAAAAACATTGGGCGGCGCGGTAGGCACGCAAAGAGTAACGGTTGTCAACACGGCAACAAGACTTTCCTTGCCTGCGTCTTCCACTGTAGCCCGAGGCTCGCAAAAGAAAATAACGGCAACGGTAAGACCCAATCCCACTTCCAGTAAAATAACCTGGACTTCATCCGATGACAGCGTTGCGTCGGTTGACCAAAACGGCAATGTAACGGGTGTTTCAATCGGTCAGGCTGTGATAACGGCAGCAACGGATAATGGTTATTCGGATACCTGCACGGTCACGGTTAATGCTCCGGTTACCTCCATGCAGTTTGAAAGACCGAGTGTAACAATTTATAAAAATGATACGGATAAGCTGAATCTAATTACAGACCCGGCGGATACAACGGATACGATATCCTATTCCAGCTCAAGCTCGTCTTATGTTTCAGTAAGTTCGGACGGCACGATCACCTCTAAATCCTCGGAAAGAACAGTCACCATTACCGCCACGGCTTCAAGCGGCGTGAAAGCCTATTGCACAGTTACGGTCATAGATCAGCCGGTTCCCGTAACATCCGTAACTCTGGATGCAAATGCCAAATCGGTTCAGGCAGGTGAAGTATTTAAATTAACCGAAACCATTTCTCCCTCCAACGCTACCAACAAATCCGTGCGTTGGAGTTCAACGGATGAATCTGTTGCTGCAGTGAATCAGGATGGAACAGTTACTGCCGTGGCGGAAGGCAAGGCAGTCATAACGGTTGAATCGGAAAACGGCGCGCTGGATTATTGCGAAGTCACGGTAAGCGGACCAAACGGCAAGAATCTTTCAAAGATTTATGTTCCAGAGATCATTGAAACAAGCGAAGAATACGTGGATGTTCCTGTCATTATAGAGAATAATCCCGGGATTAATTTTGCCTCTCTCAGTATCATGTATGATTCAGCGGCTCTTGAGCCTGTATCCGTTTCAAACGGCAAAGTGTTCGGTTCTGTTCTGGGTTCTATTGATAAAGAAAATTCGATCGTAAAACTTTGTTTTGCTTCAGAAGAAAATGTCACAGAAAACGGCCAACTTGCTGTTATCAAATTTAAAGTAATAGGTGAATCGGGTCAGGATACACCGGTAAAAGTTTGCTATTTCCCTAATGAGATCAGAAATGCGGCAAATGAGGCGGTTGCGTTTAATCTTTTTGACGGCGCAGTTAATATTATTGCGCATGAGCACACCTACAGCACGTGGAAATATAACGGCGACGCAGTATATAATTCCTCAAGTGATTATCAAAACGGCACACAAACACGCACATGCTCAGTTTGCGGAGAGTCTGAAACCGTAGAGGCTCCGAATACAGCATTGTTAAGACGAAGAGGAAATGCTCTTGCGCTTGAGAGCAGTATTACATTAACAACATATATCACCAAAGATGTTGTGGACTATTATGATGAAATTTATGCTGAATTCGTAAGAAACGGTAAAACAGAAAAAGTATATGCATCCGATGGTACTTTCACTTCAGGTTCAACTGTATATAATGTTTTTGAGTATAAAGGTATTCCGCCGCAGGCAATGGGTGATGATATAGAGATCACCTTTTACGGAATCAAAGACGGAGTTGCTTATTGGGGAGAAACGTATACATATAGTGTGACGGATTATGTGCAGTCAACACTGTCAAAAACCACAACATCAGACAAACTGAAAACAATGCTTGTAGATCTGATGTATTACGGAGCAGCCTGTCAGACATATCAGAATTACAAAACAGATCAGTTGATGACGGATATACTTACAGAAGAGCAGAAACAGTATAAAAGTGCATATGAGCTTGAACTGAAAAACATAAAAGACGCATCTTATGAGACCTGTGAAAACAGGCTTGTACGATTCGGGACAGCGTTAAGGCTGAACAATGCGGTAGAAATGGCAATAGCCCTGAATCTGACGGATGTTGCTCTTGATGATTTGACTTTCAAAGTGAAGATAGGTACCAGGGAACTGACATATACATACGCAGAAAATCCGGAAAACTTTGAAAAGGGAAAAGACGGATATTGGTATTTCTATTTTGACGGAGTATATGCAAATCAGATGAGTGAAGAAGTATTCATAACAGCATACAGAGGAAATGAACAGGTAAGTTATACTTTGAGATACAGCATAGAATCGTATGCGTCAACAGTAACAGATGCAAAGCTGAAAGCTGTAACCGATGCAATGATGTATTATGGAAATTCAGCTAAAGCCTATTCAGGAAAATGATATTATTATACCAAGTAAAGGGGGTGAGAAAGATGAGAGAAACATATAAAAAGCCTGTTGCTGAAATTGAAAAATTTTCAGCAGTAGATGTGATCACCACATCAGGCGGCGGCGATGAACCTATCGTTACTCCTCCGGATTGGGATTAATCCAATTGCGGTCTGAATAACATTCAGACCGCATAAACAAAATTTTTTTGATAATTAAAATTCGGATTGACAATCTCCGTAAAATGTATGTGTTTGCACTATTTTAAAACGCAATAACGGTTTTGTTTGCCGTAATAAAAGTTAACGCCCGCCTGAGATTCAGGCGGGCGCTGATTTTGCCGCAGGTTGTTACACAAAGCTGTGTTCCACGGTTATAACAAGAAAAATATTGTCTTTCTTTTTGTTTACGGCATTTTGCAAATCTGCAATGATCTCCTGCTTTGGCTTGGGGTACTGGTGCGGAATGACAAGATCAAAGATGAAATTCGTTTTTTGCCGTCCGTCAACCACTCTGAAATCGTGAAATGTAAAACGCGCATCGTATTCTTTTATGATTTCTGCCATGAAATCACGGTATGCGTTGATCGTTTCGTCATTCACGGCGATGGGATCCATGTGGATGCACATCATGATGCCAAGCTTTTTACTAATGATCTTTTCCGTAATATCAATCACGTCGTGCACGGCAAGTATATCTGCATCGCAGGGCACTTCCGCGTGCGCGGAGGCAATGATCCTGCCGGGGCCGTAATCGTGTACGATCAAATCGTGCACGCCGTAAATGCAGTCCTGAGAAAGCATGATATCCTCAATTTCTTTAACCAGTTCCGGGGAGGGCGCCCTGCCGAGCAGCCGGCTGGATATGTCTTTTACAATGCCAACGCCGGAAACGAAGATCAGGATTGCTACAATGATTCCCATGATTCCATCCGCGTAGACGAAATCGGTAAAGTGCGAGATCAAGAGCGCCGCAACGGTAGCTGCGGTAGCGATACAGTCATTCAAACTGTCCTGCCTTACTGCTTTTGCATTTACGTTTTCCGTTTCTTTATAGATCACGTTGTTGAAAAACGCCATCCAGAGTTTTACAAGGATCGCCGCAATCAGGATGATCATGGATGCGGCGCTGAAGTGAACTTCCTCCGGGTGGATCAACTTTTCCACACTGCTTTTCAGCAGTTCAAAACTCATCAGAAAGATCAGAAAAGAAATAATCAGACCGCTGATATATTCGATTCTTCCGTGGCCGAACGGATGTTCATCATCTACCGGCTTGCCGGAGAGTTTTGCCCCGGCGATCGTAACGATATTGGAACTTGCGTCTGAGAGGTTGTTTACCGCGTCCGCCGTTATGGAAACGGAATTTGTAAACGCGCCAACCGCAAATTTAAAGGCGCACAGCAGCAGGTTGCAAAGGATCCCCACTGCGCCGGAAAGAACACCGTACCGCTCCCTTTCCTGCGAAGCGGAAAGACGTTTGTTTTTGATAAAGATCCGAATCAAAAGTTTGCTCATACTTTTCACCAGCAATCAAACAGAATAAAGATAATGATTTATCCAAATTATGTATATTATTTAATTTATACCACATTTCACTATTTAACTCAATAGGTAAAAGTGCTATAATAAAAACGGTGATGAAATGAAGACTTTTTTAATTATAAACGGTTCCCCCAGAAAGGACGGCGTTTCTTCTGAACTTGCAAAGCAGGTGAAACCGTATTTTCTGGACTGTGATATCCGGGAATATAATGTTTACGATCTTGCGCCTGCCCCGTGCACGGACTGCAAGTATTGCGAATATCATGACGGGTGTTCAAATAAAGATCTGGATATCTTTTTTGAGGATTTTGAGGAGGCGGATTTTATCGCTTTTTTTACGCCCGTTTACAATAATTTTTTCCCTGCGCCCCTGAAGGCGGTGATAGACCGGTTTCAGCGTTATTACAGCGCCAGATTCAAGCGCGGCGCCAATCCGCCTGTAAAAAAGCATAAAAAGGTGGGCGTTGTGATCGTTTCAGGCTCAAACGCGCGTTCCAGCGCCGATTATATGACCAAAACGCTCAAACAGGCGTTTGAGGTTCTAAACGGCGACGTGTGCGCCAGATATTTTATTCCGAATACGGATCTCGGCATGTATACGTTTAATGTTGTGGAACTGCAAAAATTTATACACCAGTTAAAGGGGCTTTCCAAAAATCCGCTTTTGTGATCTGCTGCGGCTGAATGTTGATTCAGCCGTATTTGTTTTTGACCCCAAAATATTTTAGACTTAAGTTTAATATTATTTTTATTGATAAACAAAATGCAATATGATATAATTGTTTAAATTATTATGGAGCAGTATGTACTATGGTAATTTTAGGCATAGATCCCGGCTACGCAATCATCGGCTGGGGCGTTCTGGAATACAGGGCAAACAAATTTAAAGTGATCGATTACGGCGCGGTTACAACCAGCGCTAAAACGCCGTTTCCGTTTAGATTATGCGATATCTACAGCGGCATTTGCGAAATCATAAAAAAGTATGAGCCTCAGGTTTTAAGCATGGAAAAGCTTTTTTATAACAACAATGCAAAAACGGTGATTGATGTGGCGCAGGCAAGGGGCGTGATCACGCTTGCCGCGCAGCAGAACGGGATTCAGATCGCGGAATATACGCCGCTTCAGGTAAAACAGTCCGTAACCGGCTACGGCAGAGCGGTCAAAAAACAGGTGCAGGAGATGACAAGGATCATCCTGAATCTGGAATCGATCCCGAAACCTGACGACACTGCCGACGCGCTTGCTATGGCGATCTGCCACGCGCACTGCAGCGGCAGCCTGCTCGGTTCCATGGCGTCCGGTTTGTGATACGCAATTGCTTTATTAAGAGGAATGTTTTATGATATACAGTCTTACAGGTGAATTAACTTATATCGGCGATCAGTTTCTGGTTGTGGAATGCGGCGGCGTAGGGTTCAAATGTTTTACCTCGGTTGCCAAGGCAGCAAACGCCGGCAGGATCGGCGATCAGATCCGCCTTTATACTTATCTTTCCGTAAAGGAAGACGCGCTGGATCTTTATGGGTTTAAAACAGAAAATGAACTGCGTGCGTTCAAACTGCTGATCTCCGTTTCCGGGGTCGGCCCGAAAGCGGCGGTGTCCATCCTTTCGGAAATGAGCGCGGATAAACTGTCGCTCGCAGTTGCCGCCGGTGATACGAAAGCCATAACAAGAGCAAACGGCGTCGGTAAAAAGATAGCCGAAAGGATCGTGCTGGAACTGAAAGATAAAATGGCAGGCGTTACGCTTTCGTCTTCCGAAAGTTCCGTTTCCGCCGCCGCGTCTGTTGCGGAGGATTCCCCGGCAGGGGAGGCGGTCGCCGCGCTGGTTGCGCTCGGGTTCAGCAAAAGTGATGCCGCCGCTGCAGTCGGCGCGATGGACAGTTCACTTCCCGCCGATGAGATGATCCGGCAGGGCTTAAGGCAGTTGTCAAAAAATCTATGATAAGAGGTTGAAATGATGCAGGAAACGGATTACGAAAACAGAATCGTGTCAACGGAGTTTTCGCCTGCTGACGGAGATCTGGAAAACAGCCTTCGCCCCAAGCAGTTAACGGATTATATCGGGCAGGATAAAGTAAAAGAGAATTTATCGGTTTATATTAAAGCGGCAAAGGCAAGGGGAGAGGCGCTTGATCATGTTTTGCTCTATGGCCCTCCCGGCCTCGGCAAAACTACGCTTGCCGGAATCATTGCCAATGAGATGGGTGTCAATATTCGCATCACAAGCGGCCCGGCAATCGAAAAGCAGGGCGATCTTGCCGCACTGCTGACGAATCTGCAGGAGGGCGATGTGCTCTTTATTGACGAGATACACCGCCTGAACCGTAGCGTGGAAGAGGTGCTTTACCCCGCTATGGAGGACAGAGCCCTTGATATCATCATCGGCAAAGGCCCGTCCGCCAGGTCAATCCGGCTGGATCTTCCGAATTTCACCCTTGTGGGCGCAACCACAAGAGCAGGTCAGCTTTCCGCGCCGCTTAGGGACAGATTCGGCGTGATCTTCCGCCTGGAGCTTTATACGCCGCAGGAACTTTCCGTTATCGTCAAGCGCAGCGCCGGTATTCTCGGCATAGAGATAGATGATCAAGGCGCCGCCATGATCGCCTCGCGCTCGCGCGGCACACCGCGTATCGCAAACAGGCTTTTAAAAAGGAGCCGTGATTTTGCACAGGTCAAATACAACGGCGTGATCACCGAAGAGGCTGCAAGCGACGCGCTTTCCAGAATGGAAGTAGACGATCTTGGTCTGGATGCAGTAGACAGGCGCCTTTTAACAACGATGATCAAAAATTATAACGGCGGCCCCGTAGGGCTGGAAACGATCGCCGCCGCCATCGGCGAAGAGGCGGTTACCATCGAGGATGTGTATGAGCCGTATCTGATGCAGATCGGCTTTTTGAGCAGAACGCCGCGCGGCAGATGTGTTTCCTCTGCAGCGTATAAACATCTCGGTATTGAGCAGGAAGGGCAGCAGACCCTGCTTTGATTTTTTCTATTTAATAACAATTTGCAAAGGGTGGATTATAATGGGCAGACTTTTTGGAACAGACGGCGTAAGAGGCGTTGCCAATAAAGATCTTACCAATGAACTTGCTATGAAAATCGGTATGGCAGCGGCAGAGATCCTGCTGAAACGCGCCGGGGATCAGCGCCCCACGGTCATGATCGGCAGAGATACACGTGCGTCCGGCGATATGCTGGAGGCGGCGCTGACTGCCGGCTTTTGCTCGGTAGGCGTAAATGTGCTTTCGGTTGGCGTTGTGCCTACGCCGGCAATCGCATATCTTGTGGGCAAATACGGCTGTGAGGCAGGCGTTATGATTTCCGCCTCGCACAATCCGTGTGAATATAACGGCATAAAGATCTTTCAGTCAACCGGTTATAAACTTCCGGATTCCGTGGAGGATGAGATTGAGGCGATCATTTTGGATTCGCCGGATCAAATTGAATTAAAAACAGGCGGCGATGTGGGCAGAAGAACATACTGCAAAACCGCCGTAGAAGATTATATCGAGCATATCGTTTCCGTTTCTGAGGTGAGTTTTGATGGCCTGAATATAGCGATAGATACGGCAAACGGCTCTGCAAGCGTTTGCGCAAAAGAGATCTTCACACGTCTCGGCGCCAAATGCCATATGCTTTCCGATACGCCGAACGGCGTGAATATCAATCTAAACTGCGGTTCCACGCATATGGAGGAACTCGCTGAATTTGTAAAAGCAAACAGACTGGATCTCGGTATCGCGTTTGACGGCGATGCGGACAGAATGCTTGCCGTGGATGAAAACGGAGAGATCGTAGACGGCGATAAGGTCATCGCGATCTGCGCAACGCAGATGAAACAGGAAAAGAAACTTGCCAAAAATACAGCGGTGGTTACCGTTATGAGCAATATGGGATTTTTTAAATTCTGTGAGGATAACGGCATAAAATGCGCCAAAACTGCGGTTGGTGACAGATATGTGCTTGAAAGAATGCTCAAAGACGGTTATAATATCGGCGGCGAGCAGAGCGGTCATGTGATCTTTCTGGATCACGCCACCACCGGAGACGGCGAACTGTCCGCCGTAAAACTGCTTGAAACGGTTGTGAAAAGCGGCGCTTCGCTGGCGCAGCTTTCTAAGGTAATGACCGTGTATCCGCAGGTGCTTATCAATGTGCCCGTTACAGACGAGGGCAAAAAGAAATATAATAACGATGAATATATCATTTCCGCCGTGCAGGAGGCAGAGATGGAACTGCATGGAGACGGCCGTGTGCTTGTGCGCGTTTCCGGCACGGAACCGCTCGTAAGAGTGATGCTGGAGGGCATGGATACGGAGCAGATCACCCGCCTTGGAAATGATATTGCAAATGTTGTAAAAGAAAGACTTAGTTGATGAGAGTTACAAAAGACTGGAAAGATTATGAACTGATCGACTGCACCGGCGGTGAAAAACTGGAGCGCTGGGGCAGCGTGATTCTGGTGCGCCCCGATCCGCAGGTCATTTGGAAAAGCAGGTATCAGGACACAAGATGGCATTCGCCAAACGCAAGGTATCAGCGCTCACATTCCGGCGGCGGCGAATGGCATGTTCTCGGCAAACTTCCGCCGCAGTGGGAAATCCGATATAAAGATCTGACTTTTAATGTAAAAACCATGGGCTTTAAGCATACGGGCCTTTTCCCGGAGCAGGCTGTCAACTGGGATCTTACAAGAGAAGTCATCAGAAACAGCGGCAAAAAGGAAGTCAAAGTTCTGAATCTCTTTGCATATACCGGCGGCGCCACGGTGGCCTGCCTTAAAGAGGGCGCAAGCGTTGTTCACGTGGATGCGTCCAAGGGCATGACGCAGTGGGCTAAGGAGAATGCCGCGTCCAGCGGCGTGGCAGGCGGAAAGGTTCGGTGGATCGTGGATGACTGCATCAAATTCGTGCAGCGTGAGATCCGCCGCGGCCACAGATACGATATCATTATTTTGGATCCGCCGTCCTATGGCAGGAGGCCGAAAGGCGAGATCTGGCGGCTGGAGGATTCGCTCTATGATTTTGTGGAGCTGATTTCTCAGGTGCTTTCCGATGATCCGCTGATGGTGCTTTTGAATTCGTATACAACCGGGCTTTCCGCTTCGGTTATGAAATATATTTTAGATGATATTTTGGTAAAAGAAAAGGGCGGCTCAGTAAGCGCGGACGAGATCGGTCTGCCCGTCTCGTCCAACGGGGAGGTATTACCCTGCGGCGCAACGGCCGTTTGGATGAAAGCATGAGTTTAATTGAGTTTCACAACGTTTCGTTTGCCTACGGCGCCGAGGAGGGCGGGGAAACGGTAGACGTGTTAGAAAACTTAAATCTGAATATAGAAAAAGGCAGTTTCGTTGCGGTGCTCGGGCACAACGGCTCGGGCAAATCCACAATTGCGAAGCTCACCAACGGAATTCTGTTTCCGCAAAGCGGCAAAGTGCTTGTGGACGGTATGGAGACCAAACCGGACGACAGTATTTACGATATCCGCAAAAAAGTGGGTATGGTCTTTCAAAACCCGGATAACCAGATCGTTGCCTCTATTGTGGAGGAAGATGTTGCTTTCGGCGTGGAAAATCTGGGGATCCCCCCAGAGGAGTGCCGCCGCAGAGTGGATGACGCGTTAAAGACCGTCGGCATGTACGAACTGCGCGAAAAGGCGCCCCACAAACTTTCCGGCGGGCAGAAACAGCGTGTTGCCGTGGCGGGCATCATTGCCATGCGTCCGCAGTGTATTGTGCTGGACGAGCCTACGGCTATGCTTGACCCGAGCGGCCGCGCGGAGGTTATGGATACCGTAAAGCGCCTGAACCGGGAAGAGGGCATCACGATCGTTCTGATCACGCATTATATGGACGAAGCCGTTCAGGCGGACAGAGTGATCGTAATGGATTCCGGCGAGATCAAAATGGATGATACGCCGAAGAATGTTTTTGCCCGTGTTGAGGAGATCAAAGCCATGGGGCTGGATGTGCCGCAGGCAACGGAACTGATTTATGAAAGCGGCCTTACGCCGCCGGAAACCATTTTAAATACGCAGGAGTGCGTTGATTATATAAAATCTGCCTTGGAGGGATAGCCGTGGCTGTTTTGGTATGTGAAAATTTAAAATATCTTTACAGCGCAGGCACACCGTTTGAAACCGCGGCGATCGAGGGCGTTGATTTTACTGCGGAAAGCGGTGAACTGATCGGCATTATCGGGCACACCGGCAGCGGAAAATCCACCCTGATCCAGCATTTTAACGGCCTTTTGGAGCCAAACAGCGGCGTTGTGCTGCTGGACGGCAAAAATATCTGGGCAAAAGAAAATAAAAAGAAAATCAGAAACGTGCGTTTTGCCGTCGGGCTTTGCTTTCAGTATCCCGAATATCAGATCTTTGAGGAAAGTATTTTTAAAGAGATCGCGTTCGGCCCGAAGCAGATGGGGCTTTCGGAGGAAGAAATCCGTGCCCGCGTCTACGAAAGCATGGAATTTGTCGGCCTGAAAAAAAGCATGGAAAATAAATCGCCTTTTGATCTGTCCGGCGGGCAGAAACGGCGTGTGGCGATTGCTTCTATCCTTGCCATGCGCCCGAAAGTGCTTATTCTGGATGAACCGTGCGCCGGTTTGGATCCCCGCGGGCGGGAAGTGATCCTGGCTTTGATTAAAGAATATCAAAATAAAACGGGCAGCACCGTCATTATTGTTTCCCATTCTATGGAAGACGTGGCAAAGCTGTGTTCCAAGGTTGTTGTGATGAATCAGGGCAAGGTGGCAATGTCCGGCACGGTGGCGGAGGTGTATTCCCGTGCCCGCGAACTTCGTGAAATGGGGCTCAATGTGCCGCAGGTAACGGAGATCTTTATGAAGTTAAAGGAGAGCGGTGTGGACTGCCGCACGGATATTTTTACCGTGGAGCAGGGCAGGGCGGAACTGCAAAGGCTCTTTGCAAAGGAGGGGATTGTATGATGGGCGATATCACAATAGGCCAGTATTTCCCCGGAAATTCTTTTCTTCACAAACTGGACGCAAGGGTTAAGATCCTTCTTACGCTTGCCGTGATCGTTTCGCTTTTTATCTGCAAAAACTTTTATTCTCTGATCCTAAGCATTGCGTTTACGGTTTTGATCATTCTGCTCGGCCGAATTTCGTTTAAAACCGTGTTTAAAAGTATAAAGCCGCTCGGTATCATCATCGTGATCACCTCGCTGCTGAACCTTTTTTACGGTCAGGGCGAACCGCTCGTCACACTTTTCGGCAGGCTGAAGATCACGGAAGACGGCATTTATACCGCGATCTTTATGGCGGTGCGCATCATTTTGCTTGTGGTGGCAGGCTCCATGCTTACATATACCACCACCCCAACAGATCTTACGGATGCGATCGAACGGCTTTTTTCACCGCTCAAGATATTTAAAATCGATATACACACCGTGGCGATGACGATGACGATCGCATTGCGCTTCATCCCTACGCTTACGGAAGAAATAGAAAAAATCATGGCTGCGCAGAAATCCCGCGGCGCGGATATGGATTCGGGCGGCATCATTCACCGCGCAAAAGCGCTTGTTCCCATTCTGATCCCGCTGTTTATCTCCTCATTCCGCCGCGCCAACGAACTTGCCTATGCTATGGACTGCCGCTGTTACAGGGGCGGAAAAGGCAGAACGAAAATGAAACAGGTCAAGATCACGGCAAGAGACATCCTTGCCGTTGCCGCCGTGGCTGCGCTCTTTGCCCTGATCATTTTTATCAATTCACTGGCGGCGGCTGTAATATGAGAAATCTGCTTGTTACCATCAAATATGACGGTTCTGCTTATCACGGCTGGCAGGTGCAGAAAAACGCCGTCACCGTGCAGCAGGTGTTTCAGCATGCCGCGGAAAAACTCTTTTGCCAAAAGCTCCGTATCAAAGGCTGCAGCAGAACGGACAGCGGCGTTCACGCCAATATGTATTGTGTGTCTTTTCAAACGGATAAACAGATTCCCTGTAAAAATGTGATTTCCGGCCTCAATACGTATCTGCCAAAGGATATAGCGGTAACGGACTGCATAGAAAAAGAGCCTGATTTTCACGCCCGCTACAGTGTAAAATCCAAAAAATATGTTTACCGCGTTTTTAATGCGCAGATCCGGGATCCGTTTCTGAAAGATTACGCGTTCCACTATCGTGTTCCCATAAACGCGGAATATTTGAATGAACAGGCGCAGGCATTTGTGGGCACGCATGATTTTTCCGGCTTTTGCTCGGCAAGAAGCGGCGTGGAGGATACTGTGCGCACCGTGTATTCTTTCTGCGTGGAAAGAAAAGGCGAGGAAGTCCTTTTCAGTGTTGAGGCAAACGGGTTCCTTTATAATATGGTGCGCATTATGGTGGGCACCCTGCTTTTTGTGAACGAGGGCAAGATCAAACCGGGCGAACTAGCGGAGGTTATTGCATCGAAAGACCGCAAACGAGCTGGCAAGACCGCGCCGCCGCAGGGGCTTTATCTCTGCCAGGTAAACTATTAAAATTTAAAATTATTTTATGAATACTTCATCATTTCATCATTTATAAAGTATATAATCTTCCGGAAAGGCTATATAAATATGGCTTCTGAACAAAGAGAAAAAGAACGCTTGGAAAGAAAATTAAAAAAGAGCAAAAAAAAGCGCATGATCGCGTGGATCGTGATCGGCGTTATTGTTGCCGCGTTGCTGATCATGCGCGTTGCGGAGATCGATTTTTCCGCCGTTAAAGACGGATCTGCCTTTGATCACGGCGCTTCGCAGGATTCGGGTTTTCCTTATCAGCTCTCCTCAGGTTCGGATGTTTCTTTCGGTTCCGTCGGCAAGGATATCTGTGTTTTGGAAGATACGGCATATACCGTTCTTGATTCCTCGGATGCCGAGGTAAAACTGAATTTTGACCATGGTTTTGCAAACCCGGTTCTCAAAACGGCGGGCAGTTACACCTTGCTGTATGATCAGGGCGGGCTTTCTTACCGGCTGGACAGTAATACGGAAAATATCTATCAGGAAAAAACAGATCAGCAGCTTTTGTGTGCGGATGTTTCGGATTCCGGCACCGTTGCGCTTGCTACTACTTCGTCGGATGCCTTAAGCTCCGTGTATGTTTTTAACAAATCCCTGAAACAGAAATTTGCCTTTGACGTAACGGACGGCTATGTAACCAACGTGGCTGTGGATTCGCGCGGCAGCCGTGTGGCATTCACCGCTGTTTCATCTGAAAACGCAAGGTTTAAATCCACCGTTTATACTATGAGTATTGATGATGCCGCGCCAAGAGCGCAGTTTGAATATGTCGGCTCTTCTGTTTTGGATCTGCGTTTTTCCGCAACGGATCTGTTCATTGTCGGCAGTGATTTTGTCAGTGTGATCGATTCGCTGAAAAATGAAAAACAGGTCTATGAACAAGGCGCAGTCGGCACCGTTACCTATTCGTTTACTTCAGACGGAAAACTCGTTTATGCTTATACAGCATATTCCGGCTCCGTACATAATACTATTTCAGTTGTAAGGTCTTCCGGCAGCGTAACGGAAGTGCTGTCAACGGATTCGGCAGTCAAAGACGTAACCGGCAGTTCTTCCCGCGTCAGCGTTTTGACCGCCGAAAGTGTTGTTACTTACAAAATTTCCAATTCAAAAGTGCTTGCCGAGTATCCGGTGGATGATTCCTATTCCTCCATTCAGCAGATCTCGTCCGATGTGTATGCAAGGCATCAGGCGGTAGTTGAACGTCTCGGCAGCGAACAGGGGTAATCAGTTTGAGCGTAAATTATATTGATATCATTCTCATCGTGATCTTTGCCGCGTGCATTCTGGACGGCTACGCAAGGGGATTTCTGCTTTCGCTGATTTCGTTTGCCAAATATATCATTGGCTTTCCGCTTGCGTTTTATGTTGCGGATACGTACAGTCTGCCGTTTTATAATCAATTCGTCAGCGGCGCCGCCCTTGAAAAAATATCGCAGGGGCTTTCGGATTCGGCAAACATCAATTCGTTTGTTTCCGCCGTGCGCGATGCGGTCGGCGAACTGCCGTTCGGGCTTTCCGGTTCGGTCGATCTATCGTTTTTAAACGGCATTTCCAACGAATCCGCCGCAAACGCCGTGCTCCAAAATATCGTGGAGCCTGTGGCGCTTGTTCTTATCAAAATTATACTTTTTGTAATCACAATCGTGCTGTTTTATGTTCTGGTTTGGCTGGTTTCCAAAGTGATCCGGGGCATAATGAAAAAAGACCACGCGCCGCTTAAGCGCACCAACAAGTTTCTCGGCGCGGTGTTTGGCGTCTTAAAAGGTACGGCAACGCTTGCCGTTTTCAGCGCCGCACTTGTTTTTCTGCGCGATTTTCTGTTCACATCTTCGCAGCAATTTGTGTCGCAGGTTGATACAAGCGCTGTTGTTGAATTTATAAATAAGATCAATCCGCTTTTGTATTTGGTATAGGAGGATTTGTATGAGCAAACTGGAAAATAATGTGAAAGATCTTTTTAAAGGCTGGAATACCATCCCAAACTGGCTTTCGTTTATCAGGATCGCGCTGATTCCCGTCTTTATGGTTTTGTTTCTCAAAGGCTATATTCTGCCCGCGGTCATCATCATGATCTGCGCGGCGCTTACCGATCTTGTAGACGGCAAGATCGCCCGAAAATTCAATCAGGTCTCCAATCTCGGCAAGCTTCTGGATCCAATCGCGGATAAACTTTCACAGATGGCAATCGTGATCGTTCTGATCGTTACGTACTGGGATAATGCCATAAAATACCTCTTTATGTTTTTTATTGCAAAAGAAGTGATCATGATCATCGGCGGCGCGATTCTGCTGTCGCTCGGCATGCGTCCGACGGCGGCGGAGATCTGGGGCAAAGTCGCCACCAATGTGTTTTATATCGGCATGATCTTTATTCTTGCCTTCGGGCAGAACGGTGCGCTGTGTGATGTAGTCGGCTTTACGCTGCCGAATGTGCTGACCTGGATTATCGTTGCCGTTTCCGCCGTCTGCACGCTGATTTCCCTGCTTGGTTATGCGCCGGGGTTCATCCGTCAGATCAAAGAAAATAAAGCAAAAAAATCGGGAAAATAATTTCTAACTTAACAACTTTTTAAGGAGAACAACAGATTTAATGAAACAGCAATTGTGCAGCAGGTGCCACGAGCGCCCTGCGGTGGTTTTTATTCAAAAAATGGAAAATGATAAGGTCGTGCCGGAGGGGCTCTGCATCAAATGCGCAAGGGAACTCAATGTCGGCTCTATTAACCAGATGATCGATCAGCTCGGCCTTTCTGATGAGGAACTGGAGCAGGCAAGCGAGCAGATGAGCCAGTTCATGGAAAATATGCAGGATTTTGATTTCGGTTCCTTGGGTGAAATGTTCAATCAGGAAAATATGGACGGCGCCCAGACCCTGCCTTTCAACAGCCTTTTTGAAAACGGTGCAAAAGAGGATAACACCGATTCCAAAACCGGCAGAAAAGGCGGTAAAAAACGCGGCAAAAAAGGCAGGCAGGAGGACGGCAGAAAATTCCTCGGAAATTACTGCACGAATCTGACCGCCAAGGCTAAAAAAGGAGAGATCGATGCCATTATCGGCAGGGAAAAAGAGATTTCCCGCGCTATTCAGATCCTTTGCCGCCGAACAAAAAACAATCCCTGCCTGATCGGTGAGCCGGGCGTCGGCAAAACCGCTATTGCAGAGGGCCTTGCCATTAAAATCGCAAAAGGAGAAGTTCCCGCCCGCCTTGCGGATAAAGAGATCTATCTGCTTGATCTTACTGCGCTTGTTGCCGGCACACAGTTTCGCGGTCAGTTTGAGGGCAGAATCAAAGGCCTTGTGGATGAGGTCAAGAGCGAGGGCAATATTATTCTGTTTATAGATGAAGTCCATAATCTTGTCGGCACGGGGGACAGCGAAGGCACGATGAACGCCGCCAACATCCTAAAACCCGCGCTTTCCAGAGGCGAGATCCAGGTGATCGGCGCCACCACGTTTAACGAGTATAGGAAATATATTGAAAAAGACGCCGCTCTGGAACGCCGTTTTCAGCCCATCAAGGTAGAAGAGCCATCTGTTGAGGAAGCATACAGAATGCTCCTCGGCATCAAATCCTATTATGAGAATTACCATAAGGTGCAGATATCGGACAGCCTTGTTTATAAAGCAGTAACCATGTCGGAACGCTTTGTTACAGATCGTTATCTGCCCGATAAGGCAATCGATTTGCTGGATGAGGCGTGCACCTGCGCCAATCTCAGGAATCCGGCAATATCGGAATACCAGCTCAAACTGCAGGAGAAAAATTCACTGCTTGAACGTATTGATACCCTTTCCGAGCCAACGGAGGAAAATGAAGAGATCGATTATGAATTGATCTCTAACCTGAAAGCTGAAACCATGAAACTGGATGAAGTGCTGCCCGCCCTTGCAGAAAAAGCAAAGGATAATCAGGTGATCGAGGCAGATCTCGCCAAAGTCGTTTCCCTGTGGACCGGTATACCCGCCTCCAAAATTGAGGCCGGGGATATCAAAAAACTCGCCTCGCTGGAAGAAGAACTCAAAAAGCATATCGTCGGTCAGGATGAGGCAATCTCCAAACTTGCCGCTGCCGTGCGCCGCGGCAGGGTGCAGATCAGTCCGCGTAAGCGGCCGCAGTCCTTTATTTTCGTCGGCCCCACCGGTGTCGGAAAAACAGAACTCGTAAAGCAGCTTGCCCATTATCTTTTCGATTCGCCGGATAGCCTGATCCGGCTCGATATGAGCGAGTTTATGGAAAAATTCAGCGTGTCCAGAATCATCGGTTCCCCTCCGGGTTATGTCGGCTATGACGATGCCGGCCAGCTTACGGAAAAAGTCAGAAGAAAGCCATACAGCGTTGTCCTTTTTGATGAGATCGAAAAGGCGCATAAAGACGTTTTAAATATCCTTCTTCAGATCTTGGACGAGGGCAGGATCACAGATGCGCAGGGCAGAACGGTCAATTTTGAAAACACCATTATTGTTATGACCTCCAATGCCGGCTCAACCGATACGGCGTCGCTCGGGTTCGGCATGTCTGAAAATGAGATCAACCGGGATGTTACGATGAAAGCGCTGGAGCGTTTTCTGCGCCCCGAATTTCTCGGCAGGGTGGATGAGATCATCACGTTCAACGCCCTTACCTTTGATGATTTTGAAAAGATCGCCCGCATCATGCTGGATGAACTGAAAGACGGTTTAAAGGATAAGGCAATCGAACTGGTTTATGACGATTCTGTGCCCGTTTATATTGCCCGCAAAACATACGGCTCCAAAAAGAATGCCAGAGGTATACGGGATTGCGTGCGCAGAGAGGTGGAAGACCTCCTTGCTGAACTCATCGTATTCCATCAGGATACCGAAATTAAGAAATTCACCGTTACTGCCGCAGAAAAAATTACGGCAGAAATAAATTAAATTCAAAAAAGTACTTGACAGTTGCACGCGCATTTATTATAATAATGAGCGTTGCAACGCGGGTGTAGTTCAATGGTAGAATGTCAGCCTTCCAAGCTGAACACGAGGGTTCGATTCCCTTCACCCGCTCCAAGTCAGTATGCGTTTGTAGCTCAGCTGGATAGAGCAACCGCCTTCTAAGCGGTGGGTCGGAGGTTCGAGTCCCCCCAAGCGCGCCAACGCGCCTGAGTTTTCGGGCGCAGATATGGTGGGATTAGTTCAGTTGGTTAGAGCGCCAGTTTGTGGCACTGGAGGTCGTGGGTTCGAATCCCACATCCCACCCCACTTATTTTATATTTTTGAAGACCCTGATATTGGGGTGTCGCCAAGCGGTAAGGCAAGGGACTTTGACTCCCTCATGCGTAGGTTCGAATCCTGCCTCCCCAGCCAAGCGCCCTTAATATTTAAGGGCGGATACGGTTCATTAGCTCAGATGGCAGAGCACTTGACTTTTAATCAAGGTGTCCGGGGTTCGATTCCCCGATGAGCCACCATTCAAAAAGCCTCATGTTTCGCATGTTTAAGCGGGATATGAGGCTTTTTCCTTATACGTTGAACAGCGCGTTTTTTGCGCTATGTTTTTTGCGCTATATTGTTATAGGCAAAGGAGAATTTATAATGTGGGTCTTATATGCGGTCGGTTCGGCGTTTTTTTCCGGAATTACGGCGATCCTCGCAAAGTGCGGCATACGAAAAACGGATTCAACCGTTGCAACAGCTGTGCGCACGGTGGTTGTGCTTGTCTTTTCCTGGCTTATGGTCTTTCTTGCCGGGTCGGCGCCCCAGATCAAAGCGCTTTCGGTAAAAACATGGGTCTTTCTTATTCTCTCCGGCATGGCAACGGGCGCCTCTTGGCTCTGCTGTTTTAAAGCGCTCCAAACAGGCGATATCAATAAAGTGGTTCCGATCTGGGCACAGCGATTCGAACCTGCGTCGTTCTCATTATGGCATGGCTTATGGTCTTTGTTACCGGTAAAAAAAGCAAGGTGCGGGAGATCCCGAAAAAGGAACTGCTGTTCATCTGCCTTTCCGGATTTGCTACCGGCGGGGCGTGGCTCTGTTATTATAAAGCGCTTCAGGACGGGCTTGCCAGTGTGGTTGTGCCGATCGATAAATTAAGTATTCTTGTAACGATCGCTTTTTCGTATATTGTGTTCAAAGAGAAACTTTAAAAAAATCCGCCGCAGGGCTTGTTCTCATTACCGCAGGCACGCTCACGATGGCGCTTCCTGTGCTTTTTCAGCCGTAAATTTTTAAAGTTGTGTGATTTATATGCCTTCCGTTTTATATCATAATGAAATCATTGAATATTCGTTTTCAAGAAAACAGGTTAAAAATATTAATCTGCGTATTCGGGCAGATGGTTCGGTGTCTGTTTCCGCGCCGCGCAGCGTGCCTTTCAGCGCAGTGGAAAATTTTGTTCTTTCAAACGCCGCTAAGATCTTATCCGCACGGCGGAGCATCCTTGCAAATGAAAATAAAAAGATCCGTTTTGAAAACGGCGATCCTGTCTGCATTCTCGGCAGAACGTATTTTTTAACGGTCTTCCCGGCAGAAAAAGATCATTATGCCATAGATGGGAACAACATTCTGTTTTATCTTTCAGATCTGTCTTACGAAAGAAAAGCCGCAATTTATGACCGCGTTCTTTCCGATGTGGCAAAACGTGTCTTTCCGCAGATCGTAAAGGATTGCCTGCCGCTGTTTTCACAGCAGATCAGTACGCCGCCTTTGCTGAAGATCAGAAAAATGAAATCGCAGTGGGGCAACTGCCGTGCGCAAAAGAATATCGTAACGCTCAATTCACGCCTTGCTGCATATAACCGGGAAATAATCCGTTTCGTTGTTTGCCACGAACTGTGCCATTTTATCCGTCAGGATCATTCCAAAGCGTTTTATGCCGCCCTGTCGTCCGTTCTGCCAAACTGGAAAGAGTATGACGCAGTTTTAAAAAATAAATAAATTTATTGTTAATTTATTGACAATCGTGTTTTTTATCTTTTATAATAATTCCGTAAATAACCTTACCGGTTTAAATATAAGGAGGAATTATAAATGTCTAATCGTTTTGTTTTGAATGAAACAAGTTATCACGGCGCGGGTGCGATTCAGGAAATCGCTCCGGAAGTAAAGGGCAGGGGATTTAAAAAGTGCTTTGTCTGCTCGGATCCGGATCTGATCAAGTTCGGCGTCACCAAGAAAGTTACCGATGTGCTGGACGGCGCTTCCGTTCCTTATGAGATCTACAGCGAGATCAAGCCGAATCCAACCGTTGAAAACGTTAAATCCGGCGTAGCGGCGTTCAAGGCGTCAGGTGCGGACTGTATCATCGCTATCGGCGGCGGTTCTTCCATGGATACTGCCAAAGCCATCGGCATCATCATTGAAAATCCGGAGTTTGAGGATGTTGTATCCCTTGAAGGCGTTGCGCCCACGAAAAATAAATGTGTTCCGATCATCGCGGTTCCCACAACGGCAGGCACCGCGGCGGAAGTTACCATAAATTATGTGATTACCGATACGGAGAAAAACAGAAAAATGGTCTGCGTGGATCCTAAGGATATCCCTGTGATCGCCATTGTGGATCCGGAAATGATGTCCACCATGCCAAAAGGGCTGACCGCCGCAACCGGTATGGATGCGCTGACGCACGCCATTGAAGGGTATATTACCAAAGGCGCCTGGGAACTTTCCGATATGTTCCACTTGAAAGCCATAGAGATCATTGCCGCCAACCTGCGCGGCGCCGTGGAAAATACAGCGGAGGGCAGAAAGCAGATGGCGCTCGGCCAGTATATCGCCGGAATGGGCTTTTCAAATGTAGGTCTCGGTCTTGTGCATTCCATGGCGCACCCGCTCGGCGCGGTCTATGATACGCCGCACGGCGTGGCAAATGCCATCATTCTTCCCACAGTCATGGAATATAACGCGCCCGCAACAGGTGAAAAATACAGGGATATCGCAAAAGCCATGGGCGTGCAGGGCACAGATGCTATGAGCCTTGACGATGCCAGAAAGGCAGCGGTTGACGCAGTAAGGCAGCTCGGTGCGGATGTCGGTATTCCTGCCGATCTGAAAGAGATCGTAAAAGATGAAGATGTGGATTTCCTTGCGCAGAGCGCATATGATGATGCCTGCCGCCCCGGAAATCCGCGTGATACTTCCGTTGAGGAGATCAAAGCCCTCTATCGCTCATTAATGTGATTTGCCGATTACTTCTTGGATCCGCCCGGTCACGGGCGGATCTTTTTTTGCGCGCGTTTACATTTACCGTTTTGTAACTATTTGTAAGTCGCATTTTGTTGAATAAATAGATAGGATGTGTTATTTTAATAAAAATACGGAATTTTATTTCAGGCGAAAGGAGTTTTAAAATATGGAAAGAAAAGTCGTTATTATGGATCATCCGCTTATTCAGCATAAGCTTTCAATTTTGCGTGATGTGAATACAAGCACCAAGGAATTCAGAGATCTTGTAAATGAGATCTCCATGCTGATGATCTATGACGCAACAAGAGATCTTCCGCTCAGCGAAATAGACGTGCAAACCCCCTGCGGTATCGCGCACTGCAAGGAGATCGCGGGCAGAAAACTTGCGTTCGTTCCGATCCTGCGTGCCGGTCTTGGTATGGTGGAGGGCGCTCTGATGCTTGTTCCTTCCGCAAGAGTCGGTCATATCGGTCTTTATAGAAACGAGGCAACCCTGGAGCCTGTGGAATATTACTGCAAACTTCCCAAGGATATAGAGGAAAGAGATGTTTTTGTTTTGGATCCCATGCTTGCAACAGGCGGTTCGGCGATCGATGCGATCGGTCAGATTAAAACAAGAAACCCCCGTTCCATTAAGTTTTTGTGTATCATTGCCGCGCCGGAGGGCTTGGAGGCGCTGAAAAAAGCGCACCCCGATGTGGATATCTTCGCCGCCGGTCTGGATGATCATTTAAATGAAAACGGCTATATCGTACCCGGTCTCGGTGACGCGGGAGACAGAATTTTCGGCACAAAATAATATTTTTAACGCCCGGCAGACTTTTTCGGGCAGGCTTATTGCTTATTATACGGAGGTTGGATCTATGGCAAAGAAAGATAAACGTAAACAATCCATGCTCGGCGAACAGGGCATCTATGATGCCAGAACACTTGGCAGACCGAAAATGCTGATTCTCGGTTTTCAGCACACGTTCGCCATGTTCGGCGCCACTGTTCTGGTACCGCTGCTCACCGGGCTTAATATGCAGACAACGCTTTTGATGGCGGGTCTCGGCACGCTCTTTTTCCATTTGGTAACCAAATTTAAAGTTCCCGCGTTTCTCGGCTCGTCCTTTGCTTTCCTCGGCGGCTATGCCGCTGTTGCGCCGCTGCTGGCGGACGGCTCCCCAAACACGGAAATGCTGCCGTATGCAAATCTCGGCGTTGTGTTTGCTGGCCTTGTTTATCTTGTTCTTGCTGCACTCTTTGCCATTTTCCCGGTAGAAAAAGTTATGCGCTTTTTCCCGCCCGTTGTAACCGGCCCTATTATTATTGCCATCGGTCTTAGCCTTGCCGGTTCCGCGGTGGATAACTGCAAGCATAACTGGCTTCTTGCCATCGTGGCGCTTGCCGTTATCATCATCTGCAATATCTGGGGCAGGGGCATGCTCAAGATCATTCCTATTCTGGTGGGCATTATTGTTTCCTATATCGTTGCCGTTTGTATCGGCGCTGTTGATTTCCAGCCCATCATTGAGGCGGACTGGATCGGTCTGCCCATCATCAAAGAGGGTATGGTGTTCGGCAATATCACGGATAAGGGGCAGGCAATCAGCGCAATTATCGCGATCATGCCAATCTCTTTTGCAACAATGATGGAGCATATCGGTGATATTTCCGCAATCAGCGCCACCACGGGCAGGAATTTCCTTGCCGATCCCGGGTTGAAAAGAACCCTTGTGGGAGACGGCCTTGCAACATCCATCTCGGCGCTGTTCGGCGGCCCTGCAAATACAACGTATGGCGAAAACACCGGTGTTCTTGCCCTTACAAAGGTCTATGATCCTCGCGTTGTCCGCATTGCTGCCGTTGTTGCTGTTCTCCTTTCTTTCTCTCCCAAATTTGCCGCTGTGATCAATACGATTCCCGCTGCAATCATCGGCGGTATCTCATTTGTGCTTTACGGCATGATCTCCGGCATCGGCGTGCGCAATGTGGTTGAAAATAAGGTAGATCTTACCAAATCCAGAAATCTGATCATTGTTGCCGTAATCCTTGTTACGGCGCTCGGGATTGATTCTCTGGATTTCACGATCGGCGAATTCAATATCAGCCTTACGGCGCTTGCTGTTGCCGCCATTGCCGGCATCGTCTTAAATGCGATCCTGCCCGGCAACGACTATGTGTTTAACGCAAATCCTTCAACAGCTGCGGAGGCTGTTTCCTGCGCGCCGGATTGCACAGCGGCTAATGTATCGGAACAGGAAACGGTATCCGAAAATACTGCCGCCGCGGCAGAGAATGAGACTTCATCGGATAACGAAACAAAATAAGTAAGTCGATCTGTCTATAAAGCAAAACGCCCCGGCTGTTTCGGGGCGTTTTAATTTTTTTCTTTATGCAGTTCTTCCGCCGGAAAGGCGTTCTTCTCTTCGGCTTTATTTCTGATCTTTTCCGTAAACTCGTCAATTTTGCTCATCACTTCGGGCATGGAGCGCTCAACGATCTTTTCCACGCTTAGGGCATCCACCATGCTTTTTGCCAGCGTTTTTACGATCACGGGTATGTCATCTGTGTCCTCATCCACCAGCTGTTTCAGTTCCGCTACCGCCGGCAGCAGACTTCTGAAGTTCTTTATGTTGATGTCTTTCAGCGTTTTGATACCGCTGTTTTTCGCGATTTCAAATACTGCCGCAGCAGCGTCCCGCATTCTCTCGGGCGGCAGTGTTTCCAAACTTTGCGTCAGCGAATCCTCCATGTATTCCGAAAACTGGCTGAATCGTTTTACCGTTTTGAATCCTGCGCCGTTGATTTCCCATGTGAAAAGATTATGCTGCGCGGCGCCGGTGGCGGTGCTCTTTACGATCTTTATTTTCCCGCCGTCGGAAAGCATTCTGCCGATTATGGAATCTTCGGGCAAAAGGTTCAAAATCTTTTCGCCGTTTGCTTTTGTAAACAAAATATCCGCAATCTCCTGCGGAAATCCCGGCCCGTCATTGTTGTAAACGCGGATGATCCTGTCTTTCTGCGCCTCCCGCAGAAATAAAAACGCAAAGATCGCAAGGTTTCCGCCTTTTGAATGCCCGCCCAGGAAAAATCTTCCCTTGCGCGTATCCAGCTGATCCGTTACATAACTCAGTGCCGAAGTCTGGCTGGATACCGGAAACGCATACGCCAGTTTCGCGTCCTCGTAGAAACCGACGATCTTATCGTCCGTGCCGCGAAACGCAATAAAAAAAGTGTTTTTGTCCGTGGCGAAAGTAACGGCATAAAAAGCCGTCTGCATGTCGTCGCTCACGATCTCCCGGCAGTCCACAATCGTTATGTATCCGTAACGTATCGTTTTTCCCGCTTTTTTCAAAAGTTCGTATGTTTCGTGCAGTGTTTTGTTGGATTTATCCCCCGGTTCGTATTCTTCCGCCGTTTCGCCCAGTGTCTTTCCCGTAAACGGAGTCAGATCCAGATAGGCGAGCCGGCTGAATATGGCGTTGTCCGCTTCCGTGATTCCCATTTCAGAGAATCTGAACGATCCGAATGTTACTGCGTAATCTGAAATATCCGCCATGTTCTCACCGCTTTCATAAGCCTATTTTAAATCATTTGCGCTTTTTAAACAACAAAATTCTGTAATTTTTATTCTTGTTTTTGCATTGTTATTACAGAAATTTGAAAAGGTTAAAATTTGGTGTCAAAACCCGTCATATTGTTGCAAACAATTGCCGCTTAGTATATGATATCTTTGTTATTTGAATTTTAATAATTTAAAGTTTTGATTAGTGGAGCATTTTATGGAACTTTTAAAGCAGAAGATCCGGAATGAGGGCGAGGTGTACGAAGGCAATATCCTGAAAGTGGATTGCTTTTTGAACCATCAGATCGATATTCCTTTTCTTCGCGAGGTCGGCAGGGAATTTCACCGCCTGTTTCAAAACGATCATGTCAATAAGATCTTAACGATCGAGGCGTCCGGCATTGCAATCGGGTCTATGGTGGCGCAGGAATTTGAGTGCCCGCTCGTTTTCGCAAAAAAGAATAAAACAAAAAACATTGCCGGCGATGTTTATGAAACACCGGTTGCTTCGTTTACCCACGGCACTACCTATAATGTAATGGTCTCCAAACGCTTTCTCGGAGAAGGGGACAGAGTCTTGATCGTAGATGATTTTCTCGCCATCGGCAACGCAATGCGCGGGCTGATCAAGATTGTGCAGGACAGCGGTGCGCAGCTTGTCGGCTGCGGCGCAGTGATCGAAAAAGGCTATCAGCACGGCGGGGACGAGATCCGCAAAAGCGGCGTGCGTGTGGAGAGCCTTGCCGTTATAGAAAGCATGAACTGCAAAACGGGCGATATCACATTCCGCGATTGATATGGTTATCAGGCTTTTGCCTTTTAATAAATTAATACTTTTTCGGAGGTAGAAAGAAATGAAATTGTCAAAAAAGATCATGGCGCTGCTTCTTGCTGTTGTGCTTGTCTTTTCCTTTGCCGCGTGCTCGGCTGGAACGGACGGCGGCGAAGACGCGTCTGCCGGCGTAGGTACTGATCTCAAGATCGGCGTTATCGAGATCGGCGATGACACAGAGACCTATACCAAGGCGCATGCGGACGGTATCAGAGCCGCTGCGGAAAAACTCGGTATCCCTGCTGAAAACATCAGCTGGAAAGAAAAGATTCCGGAGTCCGAAGAGTGCTACACAGCCGCGCAGGAACTTGTTGCTTCAGGCTGCCAGCTCGTTATTTCCAACAGTTATGGCCATCAGGACTTTATTGCAGAAGCCGCAGAGGATTTCCCGGATGTAACTTTCGTTGCAATGACGGGTGATTACGCCGCAATCTCGGGTCTGCCGAACCTTTATAATGCATTTACAAAGATCTATCAGGCAAGATATGTGTCCGGTATCGTTGCCGGCATGAAGATTCAGGAACTGATTGATACGAATCAGCTCGGTGATAACAATTATGATGCAAACGGCAATGTTAAAGTCGGCTATGTAGGCGCTTATCCCTATGCCGAAGTGGTTTCCGGTTACACAGCTTTCTATCTCGGAATTAAATCCGTAGTTTCCAATGTTGTTATGGACGTGCAGTACACCAATTCCTGGTTTGATCTGGAGGGTGAGGCTGCCGCAGCGGAAACGCTTATGGCTCGCGGCTGCGTGATCATCGGCCAGCATGCGGATTCAACGGGCGCGCCCACCGCTGTGCAGGATGCGCACAACGAAGGCACGGTTGCTTACAGCGTTGGCTACAATGTGGATATGACGGATGTTGCCCCGGATGTTGCGCTTACTTCCTCTACCAATAACTGGGAAGTTTACTATGAAGAACTCTTCACCGCTGTTATGAACGGTACGGAGGTTCCCCAGAACTGGGCAAAAGGCTATGAGGCGGATGCCGTTGGCATTACACCACTTGGCTCTTCCTGCGCAGAAGGCACGCAGGAGGCGGTTGACGCCGCTATCGAAGGCATTAAAAACGGCACACTTCAGGTATTCGATACTTCCAAGTTTACCGTTGAAGGCGCGCAGGTAACGACCGCTCCGATCGATCTTACTTATTATGATTATTCAACCGGTACGGCAACCGCCGTATATCAGGGTGAAACAAAAGAAGCTATCGTATCTGCAAATAACATTACTTATTTTGAGGAATCCGTTCTCAGAGCCGCTCCTTACTTCCAGCTCAGAATAGACGGAATCACAGAACTGAACGCAAATGCGTAATCGCTGAAAATTCAGGAAAGGGAAGCTTTTCGGCTTCCCTTTCATTGGTTATTCTGTTATAATCAACAGGGGTTCGGTTTGCCCTGCAAATGAATCCCCGGCTGCTTTCGCAGCAGAAATGAAAAAATGATGAAAAGGAGCGATAGTTTGGAACAGATTGCCGTTCAGCTTAAAAATCTAACAAAAACTTTCGGCAGCGTTGTTGCAAATAAAGACGTAAGTCTGGATATCCGCCACGGAGAAATCCTTTCTCTTCTGGGTGAAAACGGCAGCGGAAAAACAACCCTGATGAATATGCTTTCAGGGATTTACCTGCCGGATGAAGGGCATATTTTTGTTGATTCAAAAGAAGTGTCCATACGCTCCCCGAAAGACGCATATGCTCTCGGCATCGGTATGATCCATCAGCATTTTAAATTGGTGGATGTTTTTACGGCAACGGAGAATGTAGCGCTCGGGCTGGATAAAAAGGAAAAATACAACAAAAAAGCAATCGCCGCAAAAATTAACGATATCTGCAATAAATACGGCTTTGAAATAGATACCTCTCAAAAAGTATACACAATGTCTGTCTCCCAAAAGCAGACTTTAGAGATTGTAAAAGCGCTCTACCGCGGAGCGGAGATCCTGATTTTGGACGAGCCTACCGCCGTTCTGACGCCGCAGGAAACGCAAAAACTGTTTAAGGTGATCAAAAGTATGCGGGATGACGGCAAATCCGTCGTGATCATCACCCATAAACTGAATGAGGTGCTTGAGGTTTCAGACCGCGTTTCCATTCTCAGAAAAGGGGAATACGTGGGCACGGTGGAAACCAAACACGCAAGTGAGGAAATGCTTACCGAAATGATGGTGGGCAAAAAGGTAGAACTCAATATCAAAAGGGATGATCCCGTAAATCCCCGGATCAGGCTGGAAGTTAAAAATCTTTCCGTTAAAAACAGTGAAGGCGTCCTTGTGCTCGATAACGTGTCTTTTACCGCCAACAGCGGCGAGATCCTCGGTATCGCGGGCATTTCGGGCTGCGGGCAGAAAGAACTGCTGGAATCCGTTGCCGGACTACAGAAAACGATGGACGGCAGCAGCATTATGTATCTTCCGCCGGACGGCGAACCGCAGCAGCTTGTTGGCAAAACGCCTAAGGCGATCCGCAATCTCGGCGTTTCGCTCTCCTTTGTGCCGGAGGACAGGCTCGGCATGGGTCTTGTCGGTTCCATGGGCATGACGGGAAATATGCTCCTGCGCTCCTATGATAAGGGCGGTCCGATCATTTCGCAGAAAGAACCGCGCAAACTTGCGGAAAAGGTTAGGGATGATCTGGAAGTCGTAACGCCGGATATCAATACCCCGGTACGGCAGCTCTCCGGCGGCAATGTGCAGAAAGTGCTTGTCGGCAGGGAAATCTCAGGTTCCCCGTCCGTTCTTATGACGGCGTATGCCGTTCGCGGACTGGATATCAATACTTCTTATGCCATTTATAATATTTTGAATGAAGAAAAGAAAAAGGGCACCGCGGTCATTTATGTCGGCGAGGATCTGGATGTTCTGCTTGCACTTACAGACAGAATCATGGTGCTCTGCGGCGGTAAAGTAAACGGTATCGTTGATACAAGAACCGTGTCAAAAGATGAGATCGGTCTTATGATGACGAATCTCAGAGAGGAGGCATGAGCGCAATGGAAAACGTATCCGCAGCAAAAGTAAAGGAGCCGTTTGTTCGGCTCACAAAAAAAGAAAATGTTTCCCAGCTGAAAGCATGGGGCTACCGCGGCATCGCGCTCGTTCTCGGCCTGATCGCGGTTGCGGTCTTTATGAAAATCGTAATTGACGTCAGCCCCGTGGAGTTGTATTCCACCATGATCAAAGGCGCGTTCGGCAATAAGATCTATCTGTCCAGCACTTTGATCTATACCGCAAAGCTGCTTTGTATTGCTGTTGCGCTTGCGCCGGCTTTTAAAATGCGGTTCTGGAATATCGGTGCGGAAGGCCAGCTCCTTGCGGGCGGCCTTGCTACGGCAATCGTTATGGTGTATTGCTCTACAGCACTGCCGGCATGGCTCCTTTTTGTTGTTATGATCGTTGCCGCTGTGGCGGCGGGCGCCCTTGTCGGTTTCCTTCCCGCACTTTTCAAGGCGAAATTCAATACGAATGAAACGCTGTTCACGCTGATGATGAACTACGTGGTGATCAAACTGGTTGATTTCTTCTATGATAAGTGGAAAGGCTCCGCCTCTTCCCTCGGCAAAATCAACCGGGCAACAAAAGCCGGCTATCTTCCCGAATTGTTCGGCACGGACTGGGCGCTCAACACCGTTGTAGTTCTGATTCTTGCCGCGCTCGTTTTTCTCTATTTAAAGAAAACAAAACACGGATATGAGATCGCTGTGGTTGGCGAATCGGTCAATACCGCCAGATATGCCGGTATCAACGTCAATAAAGTGATCATCCGCACGATGCTCATGTCCGGCGCAATCTGCGGCATGTGCGGCTTTCTTACCGTTGCCGGTCAGGATCATTCCATTTCCTCCGGAACAACGGGCGGCGGCTACGGCTTCACGGCAATTATTGTTGCGTGGCTTGCAAAATTCAATACGATACAAATGGTGTTTATCTCTCTGTTTATCGTTGTGCTGGAAAGGGGCACGAATCTGATCGCCAATTCCAACGATGCGTTTGATTCTTCCGCTTCGCAGATCGTTATCGGTATCGTTTTGTTCTTCGTTATCGGCGCGGAATTCTTTATCAATTATAAACTGAACTTCCGCAAAAAGAACGCGTAAGGAGGGCGGCTATGGAAAATTTAATCGTTTGGCTCACAAGAGCTGTCATCTTCGGCTCCGTAATTATGTACGGCGCGATCGGAGAAACGCTAACGGAAAAAGCCGGCAACCTCAACCTCGGCACACCGGGTATTATGTGCATCGGTGCGGCGTTCGGATTCTCCGGCGCGTATCTGTATCAGAATTCCACAGAGGATCCCAGCGCAGTTCTTATCATTGTGATCGGTCTTGTCTGCGCGTTCGCGGCTTCTTTCCTTGCCGGCGCGCTTTACAGTTTGCTGACCACGACTTTACGTGTCAATCAGAATATTACAGGTCTTACGCTTACGATCTTCGGCGTCGGCCTTTCCAAATTTGTGGGCACTTTTATCATCCCGGAAGGTTCCACCTCCACCAAGGCGGATTTTGCCAACGAGGTGTTTTCCTTTAAAATATTCGGCGCTTTAAGTAAAGGGTTCGGTCAGGTCTTTTTCTCTTACGGCTTTATGATGTACCTGGTTATCCTCATCGCGATTGCAGCAACGCTGTTTCTCAATAAAACAAAAGCGGGTCTGAATCTGCGCGCCGTGGGCGAATCGCCTGCAACTGCCGATGCCGCCGGGATTAACGTTACAAAATATAAATACCTTGCCACCTGTATCGGTTCCGGCATTACCGGCCTCGGCGGCGTTTACTATGTGCTGGATTATAACTACGGCACCTGGGCAACCGCCGCAGGCGATGCGATTGAGGCGCTCGCCTGGCTGTCTGTGGCGCTCGTTATATTCGCAACATGGAAACCGATCAACCTGATCTGGGGCTCTTATATCTTCGGCTTCTGTTACTGGGCGTATAACTATGTACCAAGCGTTTTGGGCTGGAATATCAACTCGTTTATTGCGCAGATGCTGCCTTATGTTGTAACGATCATCGTTTTGATCATCGGCTCCATGCGCAAGAAAAAGGAAAATCAGGGGCCGGCGTCCCTCGGCCTGTCCTATTTCAGAGAGGAAAGGTAAGTTATGATACATAAAGATGTTGAAAAAGTGCTTGTTTCCGAACAGGAACTCAAAGAGATCAACGAAAGGCTCGGCAAACGTATTACCTCGGATTTTAAAGGAAAAAATCTTCTGGTTCTCGGCATTTTAAAGGGCTGTGTCTTTTTTATGACGGATCTTGTGCGCCATATCGAACTGCCGCTCAGCATAGATTTTATGTCCGTTTCCTCTTACGGCAGCGGCACGGAATCCACAGGCAGGGTTAAGATCACCAAGGATATTGATATTGATCTGAACGGCTATGACGTTTTGATCGTGGAAGATATTCTGGACAGCGGCAGAACGCTGAAATATGTTTCGGATATTCTGAAAACGCGCGGCGCAAAATCTATCAGTATCGTTACGCTGCTGGATAAACCGGAACGGCGTGTTGCCGATATCTCTCCCGATTATGTGGGGTGCAGTGTTCCGGATGAGTTCGTTGTGGGGTATGGTCTTGACTATGATCAGAAATACAGAAATCTGCCCTATATCGGCGCGCTGAAACGCAGTGTTTACGAAAAATAATCAGGTTTCAAATGATTACCGCTCTGTTAAGCCTTGGCAAAACGGGGCGGTATTTTTGTATCTGTTTTTATTTTTGTTAATTTTATCTATTAAAATTCAGTTAAGTTTGTAATATTTATTATAAAAATATATAAAAAGTTATTTATTTTGTAACTATTTAATGCTATAATATTACAAATATAATGGATTATTAGGCGTGTTCGGGCGTTGCTCAGGGGGTGAAAGTTTGAAATGGATTAAACTGACCGCGGCAGTTCTTTTGCTGTCTCTTGTTTTAAGCGGCTGTTCTTTCAGGCTTGCATCTTCTGTGGATGAACTGATCTCTCCCGTGTCTCCCCAGGGTGATGACGCCGATGTTCAGAACGCGCTTTCATCCTATGTCAGCGGCGGATATACGCTGAAAACGCCGTCCGGCGGGGAATTTACCACTGCTTTCAGTTTTTTTGATGTGGACGGGGATTCAGCCGATGAAGCGGTTGTGTTCTATGAGCCTGAGAAAACGCCCGGCAAGATCTGCATGGCTGTGATTGATAAAACGGCACAGAACTGGTCTGTGATCTACAATATCAGCAGTGAGTATTCTGACGTTTATTCGCTTTCGTTTTCAGATCTTACGGGGGATGGCGTCCTTGAATTCGTTGTTTTGTGGGATGTGATCAGCAATTCAACAAATCATGTGCTCACCGTTTACCGCCAGAATACCGGCAGCGGATATTCGCTTGAGCCGGTCGGTTCGGAACTTACGGTCAACAACTGTATCGTGGTGGATATGGATCTGGATTCCGTAAACGAAATGCTGGCGTTCACGATTGAAACCGGGGATGAAATCTCCGCTTCCGCCACGCTTTATGAATATTCTGACGGCGGCAGGGAAACGATCGGCAGAACAAAGCTGGACGGCCATATCAGTTATTATGACGATATTCAGTATGATGTTGAGGACGATCGTGTTTATATCTATGCCGATGCCGTTAAGTCAGACGGCACACAGATGCTTACGGAAGTGATCTATTGGTCAGATTATTATAATACGATCATATCTCCGTTTTACAGTTATTCCAGCGGCGTTACAAACGCCACTTCGCGTTCCGTTATGCTCAACTGCAGCGATGTGGATGAGGACGGTATTACGGAAATTCCGACGGACGCGCAAAAGGACGCCATGCCGGCAGATGTATACGCCGTGGAATGGAATAAATATAACGATTCGGTGCTTGTGAAAGACTGTTCATCGATCGTTGTGGTAAAAGATGAATATCAGCTCATCATTTCCGATGCGTATTTTGATAAAATCAAAGTCCTTTACTCGCCGGAAGACTCGCTCCTGACCGTAACGGATGAAAACGATGAAATCCTGTTTTCGGTCATGTGCGTGTTAAAGGCGCACTATGATTCCGCGTCAACCTCTTTTGCCGGCTTTACGGCTGTGGCGGAAAGTTCGGGCTATGTTTATCTTGTGCATACCGAAAACGGCGGCAATGGGGATTTTTCCGCAGATGCCGTAAAATCCATGCTTAGGACTTATAAAGGAGAATAATTTATGAAAAAGGTGCTTGTTGCTGAGGACGAAGAATCCATCCGTGAATTTATCGTGATCAATCTTACCCGAAGCGGCTATGATGTCGAGCAGGCGGAAAACGGCGCTGTTGCTTTGGATCTGTTTTCTAAGGACGAGGCGTCTTTTGACGTTGCCATTCTGGATATTATGATGCCGGAGGTGGACGGGCTGACGGTCTGCAAGGAACTCAGAAAAAGGTCGTCCGATCTTGGTATAATCATGCTTTCCGCCAAAACGCAGGAGATGGATAAAGTGACCGGTTTGCTCGTAGGCGCGGACGATTATGTTACAAAGCCGTTTTCACCAAGCGAACTGATGGCAAGGGTGGACGCTGTTTACCGCCGCGTGGAAATGACCCGCGGTTTCAGAAAAGCAGATGCGTCTTTGGATGTGATCACGCTGGACGAGTTTGAACTCAATCTCAGAAACCGTACCCTGTCCAAAGCCGGCAAACTGATCGAACTCACGCAGGTGGAATTTCAGATCATTGAATATTTCTTTAAAAACCCAAACGCCGCTTTAAGCAGAACCAATATTTTAAAGCAGGTGTGGGGCGAGAATTATTACGGCGATGAAAAGATCGTGGATGTCAATATCCGCCGTCTCAGAATGAAGGTGGAAGATAATCCGTCTTCCCCCACAAGGCTCGTTACCATATGGGGCCTCGGCTATAAGTGGATCACATCCTCAAAATAAACCAAAGAAGAGTTGTAAATGAAAAAGAAGCTTGCTCAAAAACTACATATTATCAAAGTGGACGGGCTTACAAAAAGATGGCTTTTAAATATATTGCTGGTTGTTGTAGTCCTTCTGATTGCGGCATTCGTTGCGGCAAGCGTTTTTATCAAAAACTATTATTATGAATCGGTGCGGAATATTCTGGAATCCGGAGCGTCAGCCAATTCAGCGGAGTATTTTTCGGCAAATCTGGATTCGGGCATGTCGCTTGAAACATCAGCGGCGCAGTTTATAGACAGTTATTCTTATAAGGATAAAACCACCGTCTGGGTCATCAATAATGACGGCGAAGTGATTGCTTCTTCAAACGGCTTTATCATTGAAAACTGCGAAATGCCGGATTATACATCCGCCATGTCCGGCAGCGACGGTACCGGCGAGTATACGGGCAGGATCACAGACGGCGGCGATAAGATCATGGCGCTGTCCCGTGTGATTCAGAATTCCCGCGGCACCAATGTCGGCGCCGTGCGGGTCATGACCTCAATAGGCGAAGTGGATACGCAGCTCGGCGCAATCATCCTGATTTTGTTCTTTATCATTTTATTTATTTTTGGAATCATTCTGCTTTCCAATCTGTTTTTTATCCGTTCTATTATTATTCCGATCCGGGAGATTACGGAAACCACCAAAAAAATCGCCGGCGGCAATCTGGATTCAAGGATAGAAAAAAAGTATGACGATGAGATCGGCAATCTCTGTGATTCCATCAATTCCATGGCTTCGGAGATTGCAACGGCGGATAAAATGAAAAATGATTTTATTTCCACCATCTCCCACGAACTCAGAACGCCGCTCACCTCCATAAAAGGCTGGGCGGAGACCTTGTTTTACAGCAAGGAGATCCAGCAGGATGAGCTCACTGTGAAAGGGCTTGACGTTATCGTTAAGGAATCCGGCAGGCTGGAGGGCTTTGTAGAGGAACTGCTGGATTTCAGCCGTTTGCAAAGCGGCAGAATGATCTTAAGGCTTGTGAAAACAGATATTTTTGCCGAACTGGATGAAACCGTGTTCACATTCTGCGAACGCGCCATGAGAGAGGGCATCGAGGTAAGATACAGTATTCCGGAGATTGCGGCGCCAGCAAACGCGGATCCGAACCGGTTAAAGCAGGTGTTTATGAATATCTTGGATAACGCGCTGAAATATTCGCGCGCGCCCAGCAAGATCTTTGTAAAAGCTGAGTTTTCCGAACTGAACGGCGGGCCTGCCGTTAAAATCTCCATTGCAGACCAGGGGTGCGGCATCTCAAAAGAAGACCTGCCCCATGTGTTTGATAAATTTTATAAAGCAAATGTTTCGGTCAGAGGCTCGGGTATAGGCCTTGCCGTTACCAATGAGATCGTGAATCTGCACAAGGGTAAGCTGGAGATCGACAGCGAAGAGGGAAAAGGCACCCTTGTTACTATATATCTTCCCGTGGAAAGCGTGCCGTCCAAGCAGGAGATCGATCTTGCTTCGGCAAATCAGCAGCAGGTTACGGATGAGGATATAACGCTGAAAGGTGATTAAGAAAGAATGAGCAGAAAAACACACAAAACTTCCGTAGGCGGTCAGGCGCTTATAGAGGGCGTAATGATGCAGGGGCCGCGCGGCATGGCAACCGCCGTCAGAAAGCCGGACGGAGAGATTCTTACCGAATATCACACCATTAAACTTCTGCGCAATAAAAACAAATTTTTCAATATCCCGATCATCCGCGGCATTGTGGGCTTTGTGGAATCCATGATCATGGGTTATAAAACGCTGATGTATTCCGCAGAGGTTTCCGGCATGGAGGATTTTGAAGAAGAGGATATGAGCAAGTTTGAACGCTGGCTCAATGATAAGTGCGGCGAAAAGCTGGTCAGCATCGTTGCCGCGATCGGTTCCGTTCTCGGCATTGCGCTTGCCTTTTTCATCTTCTTTTATCTTCCCGTGCTTGTGTTTAATAAAGCAAACGAATGGTCGGGCGGCGCGATAACGGATTTTCAGGGTCTTATCGAAGGCAGCATGAAAATCATCATCTTCGTGATCTATATCGCCGCTGTCAGCCGGATGAAAGATATCAAGCGCCTGTTTATGTATCACGGCGCGGAGCATAAGTCCATCGCCTGCTATGAGGCAGGGCTGGATCTTACCGTTGAAAACGCCAAAAAATGCACGCGCTTTCATCCCAGATGCGGCACTTCGTTTATTTTCGTTGTGCTCATTTTCAGCATTATCTTTTACACCATAATCGCCAAGATCTTTCCCGCCATCGCGGCTGTAAGAATTTTATGGCTCCTTTTGAAACTTCTGTTTCTGCCGGTTATTATGGGTATCTGCTATGAATTTATCCGATATGCCGGGCGGCATGATAATCTTTTTGTCAAGATCGTTTCCGCGCCCGGCCTTTGGATGCAGCGGCTTACAACAAAAGAGCCTACGGACGATATACTGGAAGTCGGTATCGCCGCAATCAAAGCGGTCATTACGGATAATCCGGAGGATGATGAGATCAAGTGACTCTGAAAGACGCGTATAATTATTGTGTTTATTTTTTGAGCGCCAACGGTGTGGATGAGGCGCAGTTCAAAGCACTTTGCCTTGTGTGCAGCGTTGCCGGCATCAAAAACAGCGAATACGAAACGCATAAAGAAACCACCGTTATGCTCAAGCCGATCGCGGATGCGCTTTGGAGACTCAAAAGCGGCGAGCCGCTTCAGTATGTTCTTGGCAAATGGGATTTTTATGAATCTGAATTTTACGTCGGCAAAGGCGTGCTTATTCCGCGTCCGGAAACGGAAGAACTTGTGGATCTTGCGGTTCGCTCTGCAAAGCAGATGCGTAGCCCGCTTGTCTATGATCTTTGCTCCGGAAGCGGCTGTATCGGGATCAGCATTGCAAAGGCAGTGCCGGCGGCAGATGTGTTTTGCGTGGAAAAAAGCGCGGACGCTATGACATATCTTCTTAAAAATGCAGACGGTGTTCACAATGCGCATCCCGTTTTGGGTGATGTTTTAAATGCGGATTCTTTTTCACAGATCGCAGAGAGCAGTGTGGATATGATCGTTTCCAATCCGCCCTATATCCGTTCTTCCGAGATTTCCGCCCTACAGCGTGAAGTGCAGTTTGAACCGAAAGAAGCGCTGGACGGCGGCGAGAGCGGCCTTGATTTTTATCGTTATATCATCAAATCATGGAAAAGATTTTTAAAGCCGGGCGGAAAACTCCTTTTTGAGATCGGAAACGAGCAGGGCAGCGCCGTGAAAAGTCTGTTATCCGATTCCGGCTACAGCCATATCCAAATTCAAAATGATCTCTACGGCAATCCCCGGATCGCCGTTTCACAAAAATAGCAAAGGGTGTATTTTATGTCTTCACTTATTTCCGCAATTTTCTCCGGGAATGTTACCGTTGTGATCATGCTGGTCATCGCCCGGGCAATCGTTGTTTTCCTTTGCCTACCTGTGCATGAGCTCTGCCATGGTCTGGCGGCTTATAAACTGGGCGATGATACGGCAAAAAAGATGGGCAGGCTTTCTTTTAACCCGATCGCGCATCTTGATCCGCTCGGAACAATCATGATCTTCCTTTTCGGTATCGGCTACGCCAAGCCTGTTCCCATCAATCCGCTTAAATTTAAGGATTACAGAAAAGGCGTGGCGCTCACAGCGCTTGCCGGCCCGCTCTCTAATCTGGCAATGGCATTTGTTTCGGCGTTTGTTTCCGCGGCAGTTCTGCATTTTTTCAGCGGTGCTGCGGCGGCACGGGTGATCGCGTATCTCTTCTCCCTTACGGCAAGTATCAATATCTCGCTGGCCGTATTCAATCTTCTGCCGATCCCGCCGCTGGATGGATCCCGCATCTTCGCTATGATCCTGCCGGATCGCCTTTATGAAAAATATTTCCGTTACGAGCGTGTGATCATGATCGTGCTTATGGTATTGCTGTTTACGGGTATCCTGAACGCACCGCTTGTATTTTTAAATAACATTTTCAGTAATTTTATATTTTTTATTCCGAATCTGATCTTCGGATAAGAGGTTTTATGCAGCAGATAAATTATAAATTAGAGGTCTTTGAAGGCCCTATGGATCTTCTTTTGCACCTGATTGCAAAGCATAAACTGAATATAAACGATATCCCGATCGTGGAACTTGTGAATCAGTATCTGGATTATGTCCGGCAAATGGAAAATGCGGATTTTGAGATCGCCGGCGATTTTCTGGAAATGGCGGCAAGGCTGATCTATATCAAAACGGTTTCCCTGCTGCCGCGCCATGAAGAGGCGGAGCAGCTGAAAAAGGAACTGACCGGCGAACTGATCGAATATAGGGACTGCAAATTGATGGCAAAAAAACTGAGTGAAAGAACAGACGGCTTTAACCGTTTTGTCCGTGAACCGCAGGAAGGCTACGTTAATTATGATTACGAGCGTTTTCATGAGGGTGAAGAATTGCTCAGCGCCTATATTTTCGCTGCCGGCAGGGCGCAGAGAAAACTGCCGCCGCCCATTGATTCTTTCAGGCGGATTGTAGCGCGCAAGTTTGTGAATGTTGCGTCCAAGATCGGCTCCGTTATGGGCAAACTTAAAAAACGCGGCAAGATCCGTTTTTTAAAGCTTTTTGGTGACGCGGAGTCGAAAAGCGATATTGTGGCAACTTTTTTGGCGGTTCTTGAACTGGCTAAAACCAAGCAGATCACTTTAGACGGCCCCATGGATGATCCGGAAGTAAAAATGGTAAGCGAGGTGCGCAGCGATGGAGAATAAGAATAATGTGATCGCACGCCTTGAGGCAATGCTTTTTGCCTGCGGTGATCCGGTGGAGGCGTCCAGGCTTGCCGATGTGCTGGAACTGGATGTGGAGAGTGTAACCAAGATGCTCTCCTGCCTTTCTGATACATATGAGGAGCGCAACAGCGGGCTCAGGCTGATCCGTGTGGACGGCAAATACCAGATCTGTACCCGTGAGGAGTATGGCGACGATGTGCGCAAGCTGCTTGAGATCAAAAAGAATACGCCGCTTTCGCAGGCTGCTTTTGAAGTGCTTGCCATCATCGCTTATAATAAAACCGTTACAAAAAGTTTTATTGAGCAGATCAGAGGCGTGGACTGCTCCGGCTCAATCTCCAATCTTGTGCAGAAAGGTTTGATCGAGGAAAAGGGCAGGCTTGATCTTCCCGGCAGGCCGCTTGTTTACGGCACTACGGATCGTTTTTTGCGCTGCTTTTCCCTTTCCAGTTTGGACGATCTGCCCGATCTGCCTAATCATGAAGAAGAAAATAAAGAAAATGGCCAAACCACCTTGTTTGATGAAGAAAAAAATGATACAATGATAGAAGAACTCAACAAGGAAGAGGGCGAAGAATGACAGCATTAATTGTAATAGCGGTATTGGTGGTCATTATCGCCGTGATCCTTTCCGTTTCGGCAACATTTACGATCACATATACGGATAAATGGAAAACAACGATCAGCATTTTGTGGATCGAAAAGGATATAGAATTAACCAAAATACTGAATTTCATTCTTTTTCCGCAGAAAGCGGCGAATGAGGCTAAGTCCGCAAAGGGCAAAGAAAAGAAAAAAGAAACCGCCTCAAAACCCGAAAGCGAAAAGCCTGCCGCTTCTGAACCGGCAGAGCCGTCCGGCACGCAGGCAGCGCAGCCGGCGCCGCAGGCAGATACTGCGGCAGAGCCGCAAAAAAGCAATGCGCCTGCGCAGCAAAAAGAAAAAAAGCCGAATTTTATCAAGAATATCTGGGATAAAGACGGTATTGTCGGCATCATGGATCTCGTTTCCAATATGCTGGAAACGGCTTCCAGCGCACTCTCGGTTTTAATGAAAGGCTTTCATATTTATTCGCTTTATGTTAAAATAATCGTGGGCGGCGGCGATGCGGACGAGATCGCCCGTGCCTATGGCAGAATCTGCGGTTTTTATTACCCTGTTAAAGGCGCTGTGCTCGGCGGCATGAAAGTGGATAATTTTGATGATCTCATTGTTCCGGATTTTATCGCGCCGCGCAACGAATACGGCTTTCAGTTTATCGGCTCCATAAGCGTTGGGCTTTTGCTTAAAGTTGCCCTGTCGGCAGGGAAAACATTTTTGGTCAATATAATTAAAAATAATAATAAATAATTTCTTTTAAGGAGAAAATCGCTATGAAAGAAACACCCGTAAACAAAATTATGGAAAACACGCTTGAAAAAATGCGCCAGATGGTTGATGTTTCCACCATTATCGGCGAGCCCATCAAAACAGGTGATACCACTTTGATCCCCGTATCCAAGGTTTCATACGGCTTCACAAGCGGCGGCACCGATCTTCCGTCTAAGCAGAACAACGAACTCTTCGGCGGCGGCGGTGGCGGCGGCATCACCATTTCCCCGGTTGCTTTCATCGTTATTCAGGGCGAAAAGGTCAGAATGATGCAGATCAACAACTACACCTCTTCTGCTGATCGTGCCATCGCCATGATTCCGGAACTCGTTGATCAGATCTCCCAGCTTGTTAAAGCAAAGGATACAGAGAAAACAGAGGAAACTGCTGCGCCGGTAGAAAAATAAAATATATAAATTGGATCACCTGCATATAATTAGCGGGTGATTAATTTTGTTGCGGAAAATTTCATTGCTTTTAGCGTTCCTGTTTGTATTCACTTCGTTTCCGCTTTCGGGCGCTCAGGCGGCGGAGATCTCTGCCGCAAGCGCAATTGTGCTGGATGCGGCCACGTTAGAGGTCCTTTACCAGAAGAACGCGGATGAAGAGCGCCCCATCGCGTCCACCACCAAAATACTGCCGTCCCTCATTGCCTGCGAAAGCGGCAAACTGGATGAAACGGTAAATGTTACCTGGGATATGGTCAATACGGAAGGCTCTTTGCTCGGTCTGCGTGAAAACGATCAGATCACGCTGCGTGATCTTGTTGCAGGCATGCTGCTCCCCTCCGGGAATGACGCGGCAAACGCAGCGGCAATCTATCTTTCCGGCAGTTTGGAGGATTTTGCGGCCGTCATGAATCGAAAAGCGGCTGAACTCGGTTTGCACCGTTCGCTGTTTGTAACGCCGTCCGGCCTGGATGCGGGGGATCACCATTCCACCGCGCGGGATATGGCAGTGCTAACGGCAAATGCGCTGAAAAATACTGATTTTTCAAAGATATTCAAAATGCCTTCCGCCGATATCCGTATCAACGGCGAAACACACACGATTTATAACCATAACCGCCTGCTGCAGGAACTGGAGGGCTGTATCGGCGGCAAGACCGGTTTTACGGAAAAAGCAGGCAGATGCCTTGTTTCCGCCGCCGAAAGAAACGGAAACACACTTGTCTGCGTAACGCTCGGCGCGCCGGATGACTGGAATGATCATAAAAAACTCTATGAGGAATGTTTTGCAAAATACCGGCAGGAGTTTTTTTCCGCCGGTCTTGACGTTGCCGCAGTCGGCGGCGTAAAAGATAAAATCAAATGTTCTTATTCCGCTGAGGTAAGCGTTTTAAATAAAAATCTTGTCACGGTGGAGCTTTATGTTTTTCCGTTTGTCTACTGCCCGGTCTCGGTTGGGGATCAAATCGGAAAAGCAGTCATTAAGTATAAAGAAAAGGAGATCCGCACGGTTAAAATTACAGCGGATGAAAGTGCGGAATACGATTATGCCGAACCCAAATGAGATAAGACTACAAAAATTTATGGCGGAATGCGGCGTCGCGTCCAGGCGCAAATGCGAGCAGTTGATTGAAGAGGGAAAAGTCAAGGTTAACGGGCACCCGGTTTCCCTCGGCACGAAAATAGATCCAAAAAAAGATCTGGTAACCGTTCGCGGCAAAAAAATCAGTCGTCAGGAAACAATGCGCTATCTTATGCTCCATAAACCGCGCGGCTATGTAACGACCGTTTCGGATGACCGCGGCAGAAAAACGGTTATGGATCTTTTGACCGGCATTAAAGAACGCGTCTATCCCGTCGGCAGGCTGGATCGGGATTCCGAGGGCTTACTTCTGTTAACGAATGACGGCGCGCTTGCCAACGGGCTTATGCATCCGTCTCATCATGTTATAAAAACATATCGTGTTACCATCCGTTCCAAGGTGAGCGATGACGTTCTCCAGTCCCTGCGCGAGGGCGTGGAGATCGATTCGGGTAAAACCGCGCCGTGTGAGATCCTGCCGCTTGTGGAAGAAGAGGAAAGAACCGTTTTGGAATTTAAGATCCATGAGGGGAAAAACAGGGAGATCCGGAAAATGTGCGAACATTTCGGCTTGGAGGTCTCCCGTCTGAAAAGAACGGAGATCGCCGGCGTTAAACTCGGCATGCTCAAAACTGGGGATTTCCGCGATCTTAACGAAACGGAACTGAAAAAACTTTTCCGCGCCTGCGGACTCACTTACCGCGCAAAATAATCTATCTCAACTGTTTAGACCGATGTTTCATCGGTCTTTTCCTTTTAAGATTTGCATATGCTGCGTTTTATTATAAATAATATTAAAACGAAAAGAAAAAACTGTTGTAATTATGCGTTCAAAGTGTTAAAATACCAAAGAATGGATAAATATATTCATAAGAAAATTGGATTAAGGAGGATATTCGTGTGAGTGAACTTGCAATTAAAGATACCGATGCCCGCAAAAGACTGGTCTCTCTGTTTGATGACGGCGTTTTTACTGAAATAGACGCTTTTGCTAAATCTTCAAACGGCGATGTAGAAGTTGTTGCCGGTTTCGGTACTGTAAACGGAGCCCCGGTTTACGCGTTTTCTCAGGATGTCAGTGTAAACGGCGGTGCCGTAAGCGTTGCTCAGTGCGCGAAAATCAAAAAGATTTATGATCTGGCGTCCAAAACGGGCTGTCCGGTGGTAGGCATTTACGATTCAAACGGCATGGATCTGAAAGAGGGATTTGAAGGTCTCTCCGCTTATGGGGAGATCGTTAAGGCGTCCACTTCCGTTTCCGGCGTTGTTCCCCAGATCTCCATCGTTGCCGGTGCAGCGGTCGGCACAACAGCGCTGATCGCGGATATGGCGGATGTTGTTGTTGCCGTTAAAGATGCGGATTTTTATGTAACTGCGCCTTCCGAAGTTACGGCAGAGGCGTGTGCACAAGAGGGTACGGTGGATATCCTTGCGGATGATTTTGATTCCGCAGTTAAGGCGGTAAGGGATATTATCACCCTTGTGCCGTCCAATAACCTCAGCACGCCGCCCGTTTATGATTTTATGGATCCTGCGGCAGCAGCCGATACCGGCGCTTGTGCGGCGGATATCATCAAAGCGGCGGCAGATGAAGGTTCCGTTATTGAACTCAAAGAAAAATATGCGGAAAACTGCATTACCGCGCTTGCAACTGTTGCCGGCTCAACCGTAGGCTTTGTGGGGTTTGACGGCAAATCTGTCTGCCCGTCCTGCGCCTACAAGGCAGAGGCATTCGTAAAATTCTGCGATGCGTTCAATATTCCCATTGTAACACTGCTCAGCGCAAACGGTCTTCGCAAAGAACGTGAAAATCAGATGCTGATCGCGGCTGCAAAACTCACTGCGGCATACGCAACGGCTACCTGCCCCAAGATTTCCGTCATCACCGGCAAAGCGGTTGGCGCGGCTTATATCATGCTTGCGGGCAGAGGTTCAAACGCAGATCTGGTTTACGCTTGGGATACTTCCGTTGTTTCTCCGCTGGATACAAAAGCGGCGGTTGCTTTCCTGTATAATGACAGACTGGCAAACGGCGAAAACAGAGCGGAACTTGAAAAAGAATATGAGGAGAACCTTGCGTCTCCGTTTACAGCGGCAGCCTGCGGAGCGATCGATGATGTTTTCGTTCCGGCGGAAACAAGAGCCAAGATCGTTGCCGCGCTTGATGTGCTCGCAGGCAAGAGGGAGACGACCCTCCCCAGAAAACATTCCGTTAAATAATTAGGAGGATTAAAATATGAAAAGATACACGATCACCGTAAACGGCACAGCTTATGATGTAACAGTTGATGAGGCTGGCAGCGCTCCCGTTGCCGCACCCGCGGCGGCTCCCGCTCCGGCAGCAGAGGAAAAACCGGCTCCCGCTCCTGCACCGGCAGGCACACAGGGCGCAGTGGCAGTAGATGCCCCCATGCCCGGCACGATCCTTGATGTAAAAACCTCTGTAGGCGCATCCGTTAACGCAGGCGATGTGCTTTTGATTCTTGAGGCAATGAAGATGGAAAATGAGATCGTTGCGCCGCAGGCAGGCACCGTTGCCTCTGTTAACGTTTCTAAGGGAGACAGTGTTGAGGCAGGTCAGGTCCTGATCACGATGAACTGATCCTTTTGCATTTTGCTTTGAACTTTTCTTTTGCGCACCCGCAAGGCTGCTGCGGTGCGGTCAAGATATAAAATCCGCAGCCGGAAAGGCTATGTGAATCTATGGCAAAAATAGGTGTTACCGAAACCGTTCTCAGAGACGCGCATCAGTCCCTGATTGCCACCCGCATGAGAACGGATGAATTTGAGGGCATCCTGGAAAAAATGGATAAGATCGGCTATCATTCCCTGGAATGCTGGGGCGGCGCAACGTTTGACAGCTGCCTTCGTTTCTTGGATGAGGATCCGTGGGAGAGATTGCGCCTGATCCGCAGAAAATGCCCGAATACAAAACTTCAAATGCTCTTCAGAGGTCAGAATATGCTTGGCTACCGCCATTATGCAGACGACCTTGTTGATTATTTCGTTAAAAAGAGTATAGACAACGGTATTGATATTCTTCGTATTTTTGACGCACTCAATGACGTGCGCAATCTGGAAACGGCGATCAATGCCGCAAAAAAATACGGCGGCCACGTGCAGGCGGCGATCTCCTATACCACCGGCCCCGTGTTTGATATTGAATATTACTGCCATTACGCTAAGCAGCTGGAAGACGCGGGCGCGGATTCCATCTGTATTAAAGATATGGCAGGCCTTTTAACCCCTTACGGCACTTACGATCTTGTAAAAGCCCTTAAGGAAACGGTTAAAGTTCCGATCCAGCTCCATTCCCACTATACTTCCGGACTTGCCTCCATGGTTCACCTGAAAGGCATTGAGGCCGGTGTGGATGTGATCGATACCGCGATCAGTCCGCTGGCAATGGGCACTTCGCATCCTGCAACGGAATCCATGGTGGCGGCGCTTCAGGGCACGGAGTATGATACCGGCCTTGACCTGAAAGCGCTGACGGAGATCCGTGATTTCTTTAACCCGCTGCGCGAGAAATATTTGGCAGAGGGTCTGCTCAATCCCAAGGTGCTCGGCGTAGACGCCAACACGCTGCTTTATCAGGTTCCCGGCGGCATGCTCTCTAACCTGATCAGCCAGTTAAAGCAGGCAGGCAAAGAAGATAAATTGGATGAAGTGCTTGCGGAAGTTCCGCGCGTTCGTAAAGACAGCGGTTATCCGCCGCTTGTTACGCCCACTTCCCAGATCGTCGGCACGCAGTCTGTTTTCAACGTGATCCTTGGCGAACGCTATAAGATGGTAACGAAAGAATTTAAGGATATGGTTGCCGGTTATTACGGCAAAACGCCCTGTGATATTGATCCTGATTTCAGAAAGAAGATCTGCGGCGACGAAAAGATCATCGATTGCCGCCCGGCAGACCTGCTGAAACCCGAACTGGATACATTCAGAAATGAGATCGCAGAATATTACGAGCAGGAAGAGGATGTTCTTTCCTACGCGCAGTTCGGCGATGTTGCCATCAAATTCTTCCAGAAGAGAAGAGATAAAAAGTACGGGCTAGACGGAAAACATGACGATATGGAAACGAAAGTGCATCCCGTTTGATGTATGATCTTCGTGTGCTCCCGCGTTGCATTGGGGGCACACGTTTTTTTGCCTTCTTTTGGCTTTTTATTCGCTTTTTTGGTTGACGATTCAGCCCTTTGGTGCTATAATCATTTTATAAACTTTTTATAAATTCATGTATGGGGGTACATAAACATGAAAGTTCTTATGATTGGCGGTACAGGCCTTCTTGGCTCCGCTGCCGCGCAGATTTTTGTAGACCGTGGAAATGAAATCAAAACACTTGCGCTTCCTCCGCTTCCGGAAGGCGCTCCGCTGCCTAAGGAAATGGAGATCGTTTTCCAAGATGCAAACAAACTTACAGATGATGAAATGATCGAGATGATGAAAGGCTACGATATGTTCGTGTTCGCTACCGGCGTAGACGAAAGAGTAGAATTTCCCGCTCCTGTTTATGATTACTATTATAAATATAACATCGCTCCGCTGGAAAGATATCTGCCTCTTGCTAAAAAGGCCGGCATGAAAGGCGCCGTTGTATGCGGTTCCTATTTCGCTTGGCTCGCAAAAGAGCGCCCGGATATGAAACTTACGGAAAAGCATCCTTATATCAAGAGCCGTATCGAGCAGGAAAAAGTATGTGAAAAGTATTCCGCTCCCGATTTCCAGGTAGGCGTGCTTGAGCTGCCTTATATCTTCGGCACACAGCCGGGCAGAAAGCCGGTTTGGGTTATCCTGATTGAACAGCTCCAGAGATTTGAAAAAATGCCGTTTACCATGTATCCGGCCGGCGGCACTGCTATGCTTACGGTTCGTCAGGTAGGCGAATCCATGGTTGGCGCTGCAGAGCAGGCTTATGAGGCCGCTTCCAAGGGCGAGGGCAAGTTCCGCGCTTACGGCATCTCCTGCTACAACTATACTTGGAGAAAATTCCTTAAGATCGTTTACCGCGCTATGGATGGTATTCCGGACAGAAAGATCGTAGATTGCCCGAAGTGTGCGTTCCAGGCTTTCGGTCTTGTTATGCGTAAAGATTACGCCAAGAGAGGCGTGGATTCCGGTATCGACCCGGTTGGTCTTGCAGAGATCATGGGCATGAATCTCTTTATTCCGCTTGACGACTGCAAGGAACTCGGCTGTACCCCAGATGATATCGAAAAAGCGATCTTTGATTCTATCAAACTTTCAAAGGCGGCTTATGAGGGCAAAGCAAAACTCGTTGAAATGAAAGGCGAGTAATCTATTTGTAAAATTATAATCACTGAAAACGGCTGGGATTGTCCCTGCCGTTTTTTTTGTGTTGTAAACAAAGGCGGCAGCCTTTGCTTACAAAAGAATGGAACACGGTTCTTATTACCGCGTTTCAAAGCGAACCCTTCGGTTTATACTGATTGCCGCGCTGATCGCAGCGCTGTGCACCGCCGTAACGATCGGCGCAAATATCGGGGAGCAGGAGTTTGAAATCATCCCAAACGGCGATCTGGCGCAGTATAAAGTAATAGAGCCGAACAGTCCCGTTTTTAAATCCGACCTTGAAGTGGGTTATATCATTCCCGGATTTGAAGTTTCGGAAAAAATGTATGATATGGATAATAATCTTGTTGGTTACGAATATAGTATGCAGGATGATTCCATATCTTATACTGTTGATCGTTCAGATGCAAACAGCACAGTATATATTGATTCTGAACACGGTTTAGAAACGGTTGAAAGAGATAATATTACATATGTATGCTATGGAATGGTTGATGGTTTTTCAGCATTGATCTGGAATTACGGCGGTTATGTATATACCGTTAGCGGAAGTATTTCATTGTCAGAAGCTTTTGCGGTTGCAGAATCTATAAATTATTGATCAATTATTTGTGTAATTTAACGAAATTGTATTTATTGTAAATTTTATTTCACTTTTTTTCTCAATTTAAGCATTTAGTATATGAGGAAGGAGGTGAAACGATGTCAAAATCCATTGTTAAAAATTCGCTATATCTTTTGTTTTGTTCTTTTTTACTATTTTCTTTTCTTGCCCCAAATTCTGGTTATGCGTCGGATCAAAGCGAAATACAGTTGCAGTCAGTATTCATAAGTAAAAGTAATTGTTTTATTTTTATAAGCGGAATAACAGCAAACTGTACTTCTTCTTTGAATGCACGCTCTTCAACAAAATTATCTATCAAAATGGAACTGCAAAAGAAAAAGTCCGGTACGTATGCAACTATCAAAACATGGTCGGTAAGTAAAACAGGTACATATTTGTCTGTTGCAGAAAAGCGAACGATCAATCTGCTTTCGGATTACCGTCTGAAAACCACGTTTACCGCCGGAACGGAAACCCGGGTTGCTTACGCGTACCCATCTTAAATTAAAGGAGAATGATTATGAAAATTTTAAAACAATCAATCATAGTTTTTTTATGCACATTATTTGTAATAGGCAACTGTTCAACTGTATATGCTGCGGATAAAAATATCGGAGTAAGTCCTAATCCGGAATATATATCTGAAAGTGTGATACAGCCTTACGGAACTTCGGCTCCGAGAAATGTTTGGAATCTGGCATCTAAAGGCAGATATAATTTCAGCGGGCAAGCTAAGTATGATAATCTATATTCTAATTATAAATTAACCGGTGTTTCCAGGGCAAAGATCGCCGTGTACAACTATTCTTCGTCAACACTGACATTAAAAGTAGTAAAAGACGGATTTTTGTATTCAACAGTTTTGTCAACACAGGTAGCGGGTAATACAACAAAAAATCCTGCTGTGTTTTATGTTAATCTGGACGCATCCAAAAATTATATTTTGATTTTTATGTCGCCGTCAAATTTCAGCGGCTATATTGAAAAAGCGTAAAGGATTTGGAGACCTGTAAAATGTTTACTGTTTTATTTCAAGCAGCGGGAAGTGCCGCTTTGTTAGTCATTTTTTATCTTATCTTTAAAGTGCTTTGCTGTGTTTCGTGCGGAATTAAATTTTGTGTTAAGGATGAGATTTTGCCTTGCTTTTTTGCGTTTTATATCGGTGTTTTAATACACATTCTTATAACAGGTAATATGTATTGCACTGTTTTAAATGAAAACGGCGCGTTGTATTTCAATATTTATTTGGGTCACGTTGATTACCGATTGCTGAATCTTGTGCCTTTTAAGACAATCATTCAGCAGCTTGGCGATTTGCTTGGCGGCAATTTTAGTTTTTCTCCTGTTCTGAACCTTATGGGCAACATATTGCTTTTTGCCCCAATGCCTGTTTTTATTAAGTTATGTAATCAAAAAATCGGCAACCTTTTTGCCGTTGTGATTACCTTTTTGTGCATTGTGTTTGCTGAAACCGTTCAATATTTTACAGGCCGGGCAGCTGATATAGATGATGTTATTTTAAATATGCTCGGCGCAGTAATTGCACTTATTCTTTTTGATTTGATCCTGCGCAAGCTGAAAAAGAATCGCAAGTCAAAGCCGGCGGAAGATCCCATCTCTTAGGCTCCGAACGCATCCGTTCTGAAAGGGCGGGCAGTGTGGGCGCTGTCTGCTTTTTCTTGTAATTTTACAGCAGTTGTGTTATATTTAATAGAAAAGAAGGCAGTAGATTGTCTCTTGTTTTCATCATTTGGATCATGATTTATGCACAGCGGTTGATGCCGCAAAAGAGAGTTCGTTTATGGATAAAATAGTAGAAGAGTTAAAAAAATTTAATTTTACTTCCGCGCCGTCTGTTTCGCAGCGGGATACATGGCAGGATACAGTAACAGAAGTAAAAAAAATAATAGAAAAAAAGGCGGATAAAACGCTGGTTTCCGCCGAACCATCCGCGTTTTCGCTGGAAAGCACACAACTGCCCGGCAGCAGGTTTTATGCGGATATCAACACCGCGCATTTAGAGTGCTTTTTTCATAAAGGGGATCTGGATTATCTTGTTGTGTTCTTTTCCGGCAGCCGTTCCCGCGGCGGCAAAGATCTTGTGCCTTATCCCACGTTTTCCAGCTGGTCTTGGTATAAAGAGGTCAATGCATCCATACTGTGCATTGATGATCCGATGTATCACACGTTTGAGCAGATCGCGTGCGGCTGGTATTACGGAACAGAAACGGATGATTTTAGGCAGGATACTGCCGAACTGATCAAAAAGATTGCCGATCTTCTCGGCGTTTCACAACGGCATATTCTGCTTTACGGCAGATCAGCCGGGGGCACTGCCGCCGTTGCCGTTTCTGATTTTATAAACGGCTGCTGTGTTTGCGCCGTGAATGCCCAGTTTGATATAGAAAATTATAAGTGGTATGCAAAGCCGTTTGCGGAAATTGCCGGCGTGGATTATTCTTCCGAAGACTATCAAAAAAGAAACGATTTCGCGCGTGTGATCCGGTCCCATCCGTCAAATACGTATCTGCTGATTGAAAATCTGTTTTCGGATATTGACATGGATGCCCAGTTTGCATATTTGAAAAAACATTTTCATGTGGAAACGCAGTACGGCGTCAAATCTTATTCCAATCTGCATTTGTGGCTGTATGCGGCATGGGGCGTGTCTGCCGCCCACAATTCTTTTGATTCTATACCGCTTTTTAAGATCATTCTGGATATGATCGTTTTGTGTTCAAACGGGGCGGGGGACAGTGCTTTAAATATCTTGGCGTCCTCTGCCAATGATTACTGGTTTGAGCACTATAACCATTTGATTAAAAGGAATAGATATGAAAAGGAGATCCGGCGCTTAAATGAGCAGGTCTCCAAAGCCAATCAAAAAAACACCGCTCTAAAAAAGCAGGCGGCGTCACTGCGTGAAAATCTGTTTTCCAAGTTTTTGCGTTATGGTAAAAAAATTTTAAAAAAAGTGTTTTCCTCTTAAAGATCATGATAAAAATGCGCAAAAAACAAAACGGGCTGAGTTGTTACTCAGTCCGTTGTTTTTAAGAAAATCCGCACATCCGCCGGGGATTGAAGATAACCTGCTCTCTACGCAGGGTGGGTTTCATCCGCACTGTTTTGTGCTCCCAGCTTCCGCATAACGCGGGAGGTCTGCATACCTGCAGCACGAGCCTGAATCCCTTTTAAAAACTTGTTCGGGTTATTTAAACCCCCGGTTGTCGAGATGCACAGACCGTAAACACGGTCATTTGCCCGCCGTATTATTATTGTTCCGTGGGATCGTAATATTCAACGTCGTATTGCTCTTCCACCATTTTCATCAGAATGTCGGAAACTCGGTTGAATTCTTCCTCACTTTCAATCTCTTCCAGATATTCTTCATCGCCGTCGTTGATCACTTTCAGAATGATCACTTCATAGTCGCCGTCAACGATCTCTTCATCGTCGTCTCTGTATTCAGTAATGGCAACATAAACGCCGTCGTCATTTTCATATCTTTCAAGGAGTTCAAACAGGATCTCTTCTCCGTTTTCGTCTGTAACGGAAATGATATCCGGTTCATAAAGGTCTTTTTCGTCTGCCATAGATACAGCTCCTTTCAAGACCCTATTATAATATTTATTGTGCCGTTAGTCAATACCAATATGTTCCTGTTTAAAATTTACAAAAAAATTGAAAAATGTTGAAAAAAACTATTGACAAATGCTAAAAACTATGGTATTCTTTAGATGAACTTAAGAGGTGGCTGGTAAATCGCAGGGTTTCCGCTAAAGCCGCATAAGCATATAACTGATAGCCGGATAAAGGTTTTGATTTATATGCAAAGCAGCCAGGCCGAACGGTACGGTGTGCGTCTTTATGGTAAATATAGACCAAGGATAACCAAAAGCGAAATATAAGTAACCTATGGGTGTTCGTAAAAGCAAAATGCCGAAGTTTAAAAATATAAACTGTATAAAGTAATGAGAAGGCATTACAAAGGCTCAAAGAGCGGTGAAAGATACAGTTTATAAAATTAAAGGCGAAGCGTTTAACGGGTGAAAGGCGTTAGATGAAATCGCAGACCGGCGGCTAAATTGCAGAGATCAGCCACAAAGTTCAACTGGAGTTTATGAAAAGGAGGCATTTGTCCAATGGATGTAGAACCTGTTCAGACAAACGCCTGCAAAGTGTCCGGGTAAGATAACGGTGATTTGTATCGACAGATTTCTGCCGGAAGAAGTGGCAGAGGCGGATACGGGCTTTATGAAGTTTCTTAAGAAGTTATGGCAGGAGACCCAGTAAAGGGCACACAGGCGTCTAAAAAATTTAATTTCAGGATGATAGATTGAATCATTGCTTTGAATTTGGCTTTGCCTGCAAAAGCCTGAAGAGTTAATCTTCAATAATTTCTTTAAAATATTTTGAAAAGGACTTTAATCCGATGGGCTAACAAATTTGTTATTTAGTTTATAATTTTTAATTAAGAGGTGGTTCCTATGTTAAGGAAATTCATCTGGTCGATTAAATAATTATAAGAGGTAAGTCCAATGTACAGGTAAATTGAATATCAAACGGCTCCCGATGGTAAAACATCGGGAGTTTTTTTGCTTTTCTGTTGAATTTATACAGGATCTTCTTTATAATTAAATTTGCAAAACGGATTTAAGTTTTTTGTAGAGAAGGGCAAAGTTATGCGTAAACTATTTCAAATAAAGGATGCAGATACGGTTGCCGTTGCGCTCTGTGATCTTAAAGCAGGCTATTCGGAAAACGGCGTTACGCTCAAACAGGATGTGCCGTTTGGGCATAAAGTTCTTTTGAAAGATACTCCCGCCGGTCAGGATATTATCAAATACGGCTGCCCAATCGGCTGCGCTAAAGCGGATCTTTTTGCCGGCGAATATGTGCATTCCCATAATATGAGAACCGGTCTCGGCGATAGCCCGGTCTCCTATTTTTATCTTGGCGGTTCCAATGAATATGCGCCTGCGCATTCAGACCTTACTTTTATGGGCTACGAGCGTGCGAACGGAAAGATCGGTATCAGAAATGATATCTGGATCATCCCCACAGTGGGCTGTGTGAATAAACTGTGCGAAAAACTCAAATACTCCGCTGCGCATCAATATGGCGTGGATGAAAATGAGATCAAAGTCTTTTCACACCCCTATGGCTGTTCACAGATGGGCGATGATTTGCATGCAACGCAAAAAATCCTTGCGGCGCTGGCTGATCATCCCAATACTGGCGGCGTTCTGATCGTCTCGTTGGGCTGTGAAAATAACAATCTGGAAGTATTTCAGCCTTTGCTCAGCAATTGTGATGAAAATCGTGTTAAGTTTCTGGTTGCGCAGAACGAGGCGGACGAGGTTTCCACGGGTCTCAGCCTGTTAAAAGAACTGATAGAATATAAAAATACCTTTCGCCGGGTTCCGGTTCCGGTGGACAAACTGAAAGTCGGTCTGAAATGCGGTGGATCGGACGCTTTTTCCGGCATTACGGCAAACGCGCTCTGCGGCCGTGTAACCGATCTGCTTACCGGTTTGGGCGCAACCTGTATTTTAACGGAAACGCCGGAGATGTTCGGCGCGGAAACGTTGCTGATGCAGCGCGCGCAAACTGAGGGTGTGTTTCAAGATATTGTTGGCATGATCAATGGGTTTAAAGATTATTTTACTTCCAAAGGTCAGCCTGTGTATGAAAATCCGTCTCCCGGCAATAAGGCGGGCGGTATTACTACTCTGGAGGAAAAGAGCCTTGGCTGCGTTCAAAAAGGCGGCGGCGCCGTGATCACCAAGGTGCTGGATTACGGAGAAACGGCGGGCGGCGGCGGCCTTCAGTTGTTGACTTCGCCGGGTAATGATATTGTTTCCACAACCGCGCTGACCGCTGCCGGCGCGCATTTGATCCTGTTTACAACCGGGCGCGGAACACCGCTCGGAGCAGGTGTTCCAACCATTAAAATTTCTTCTAATTCCGGTCTTGCGGCGAGGAAACCGGGGTGGATCGATTTTAACGCGGGCGTGCTTTTGCAAGGTTCTGATTTTGATTCTGCAAAAAAGGATCTGTTTGATCTTTTGCTGAAAACGGCGTCCGGCATGCAAACAAAAAATGAAAAAAACGGCGTTTTTGAGTTTGCTGTTTGGAAAGACGGCGTTACTATGTAACGTGCATGTAAGCGCGGGCTTGACAACGGCGCCTGAATTTGTTAATATAATTTCAATATTAAACGGCTATGAAGAAGAGGAGTATTTTTCCGCTTGCTTTCAGAGAGCAGCCGGCAGGTGCAAGGCTGTAAGCAAAGAAAAAGAAGGTAGCTTTTGAGCCGGCGGGGTGAAACCAAGTAACTTCGTCCGTTCTCCGCGTTAAGGAGCAGAGCGGCGCTTTGTGCGCAATTTGAGTGGTACCGCGGAATTATGCTTTCGTCTCATTTTGAGGCGAAGGCTTTTTTATTTATAAATCTCGGCTTTTTGCCGTAACGGAGTTGATCATATGTCTAAAGAACTTGCAAAGCAGTATAACCCTGCGGAAGTAGAAGACCGCACCTATAAATTCTGGTGCGATAACAAATATTTCCATGCAGAGGTGGATCCGTCTAAAAAACCGTATACGATCGTGATTCCGCCCCCGAATATCACGGGGCAGCTTCATATGGGGCATGCGCTGGATAATACACTTCAGGATATCCTGATCCGCTGGCGCAGGATGCAGGGGTATGAAGCATTGTGGCTTCCGGGCACGGATCATGCTTCTATCGCAACAGAGGCAAAGATCGTTGAGGCTATGCGCAAAGAGGGCGTTACCAAAGAAGATATCGGCCGCGACGAATTTTTGAAACGCGCCTGGGCATGGAAAGATCAGTACGGCTCAAGAATCATAGAACAGCTTAAAAAAATGGGCTCTTCCTGTGATTGGGACAGGGAACGTTTCACGATGGACGAAGGCTGTTCCAAAGCCGTTAAGGAAGTCTTTGTAAATCTCTACAATAAAGGTCTGATCTATCAGGGCAAAAGAATGGTAAACTGGTGCCCGCACTGCAAAACCACGATTTCTGACGCGGAAGTGGAGTACGAGGATCAGGCAGGCCATTTCTGGCATTTGCGTTATCCGTTTAAAGATGGCAGCGGCTATGTTGAGCTTGCCACCACAAGACCGGAGACCATGCTCGGCGATACGGCGGTTGCCGTAAATCCAAATGATGACCGCTATAAGGATATCATCGGCAAAACGCTGATTCTGCCGATCGTGCACAGAGAGATTCCTGTTGTTGCCGATGATTATGTGGACATTGAGTTCGGCACCGGCGTTGTAAAGATCACACCCGCGCATGATCCAAATGACTATGAAGTCGGCCTCCGTCATGATCTGGAGATCATAGATGTTATGACGGATGACGGCCATATTGCCGAGGGCTGGGGCAAATACAGCGGTATGGACCGCTATGAATGCCGCAAAGAGATCGTTAAGGATCTTGAGGCAGAAGGCGCTCTGATTGAAGTGGAGGATTACAATCACAACGTAGGCGCCTGCTATCGATGCCACTCTACAATCGAGCCCCGCCTTTCAAAACAGTGGTTCGTAAAAATGGAACCCCTCGCCAAGCCTGCGATTGATGCAGTAAAAGAGGGTAAGGTGAAATTTGTTCCGGAAAGGTTCAATAAAATCTATTATCATTGGATGGAGAATATCAAAGACTGGTGCATCTCCCGTCAGCTCTGGTGGGGTCACAGGATCCCGGCGTATTACTGCGCTGACTGCGGCGAGGTTACCGTTTCCAAAGAGAACGTTACCAAGTGCCCCAAATGCGGCAGCGCTCATGTTGAGCAGGACCCGGATACCCTCGATACCTGGTTCAGTTCCGCACTCTGGCCGTTCAGCACACTCGGCTGGCCGGATAAAACGCCCGAACTGGAGTATTTCTATCCTACCAACACGCTGGTAACGGGTTATGATATCATTTTCTTCTGGGTTGCCCGAATGATCTTTTCCGCTCTGGAGCACACCGGTCAGGTTCCGTTTGATACCGTCCTGATCCACGGTCTTGTGCGCGACGCGCAGGGCAGAAAAATGAGCAAATCGCTCGGCAACGGTATTGATCCGCTTGAGATCATAGATGAATACGGCGTGGACGCGCTCCGCTTCACCCTGGCAACCGGCAATTCCCCCGGAAATGATATGCGTTTTTCGGATGATAAAGTAAAAGCCTCCCGCAATTTTGCAAACAAACTGTGGAATGCCGCAAGATTCGTACTGATGTATCTCGGCGAGGGGTATCAGTATCCCGGTCTGCCGGAAAAACTTGCCCTTGAAGATAAGTGGATCATTTCCAAGGTGAATACCCTTGCAAAAGACGTTACCGCTAATCTGGAAAAATTTGAACTCGGCGTTGCCATTCAGAAACTTTATGATTTTATCTGGGATGTTTTCTGCGACTGGTATATTGAGATTTCCAAGATCCGGCTCCAGAGCGGGGAAGACGCGGATACGGCAAAAGCCGTTCTTGTTTATGTGCTTACGGATATTTTAAAACTTCTGCATCCGTTTATGCCGTTCATTACGGAGGAAATCTATCAGGCGATCCCGCATGATACGGAGTCCGTCATGATCTCTAAATGGCCGGAGTACGATGAAAATCTCAATTTCGCGTCAGAAGAGCAGCAGGTTGAAAAGATCATGCAGGCAGTAAGAGCAATCAGAAACCGCAGGGCGGAAATGAATATTCCGCCAAGCAGAAAAGCTGCTGTATTTGTGGAAACAGACGATGCGGATGCTTTCCGTTACGGCGCGGAGTTTATCAAACGTCTTGCCTATGTGTCTGAGGTTACCGTATCAGGTGCCTTTGAGGATCTCGGCAATATTGTAACCGTGATTACGGATAGTGCCAAGATCTTTATCCCAATGGGCGAACTGGTGGATTTTGAGGCGGAAAGAAAACGCCTTCAAAAGGAACTTGCCGCCGCGCAGGATAAACTTGATTTTATCAATAAAAAACTTTCAAATCCGGGATTCGTCAATAAAGCGCCGGAAAAAGTTGTGAATCAGAATCGCGAGGATGCCGCAAAACTTGAAGAAAAGATCGCCGGCATTCAAGATTCGTTGGATTCCCTTGGGAAGTGATATCGTGAATTACGAAACGGCAATAGAAACTATGCAAAAAAAACAAAGCCTCGGCATGAAGCCGGGGCTTTCAAACATAAGCGCGCTGCTGTCCCAAATGGGCGATCCGCAGGAAAAACTCCGGATCATCCATATTGCAGGAACAAACGGCAAAGGTACGGTGGCAGCTCTCATTTCCAATGCACTTTCAGACTGCGGCTTAAAAACCGGACTTTTCACCTCACCCTGGGTCGTGGATTACAGGGAACAGATCCAAATCAACGGTTCATTTATTCCTGAAGATCGGTTTGCGGCGTATGTGGAGCGTTATGCCGGGGAGCCGGTTACGGAATTTGAACTGCTGACGGCAATTATGTATCAGTATTTTGCCGATGAACAGGTGGATTACGCAGTCGTGGAGTGCGGCATGGGCGGCGCACTGGATGCCACGAACGCCTTTTCCCGCCCTGAACTTGCCGTCATCACTTCCGTGTCCATGGATCACACCGCGTTTCTCGGCAATACGGTCAAAGAGATCGCAGCGCAAAAGGCAGGTATCATTAAGGAAAACTGTGTGTGCGTGCTTTATCCGAATCCGCACTGCGAAGACGTGTTTGCGCAAAGATGCAAAGAAACGAACAGCCGTTTGATCCGCGTTCCGCAGCAGAATGATTTTAAAAAGAATAATCTGGCGGTTGCAAAAGAGTGCGTGGCATATCTTCACCAGTGTGCGCGTCTGGAATACCCGTCTCTGCCTGCAAGGCAGGAGATGTTCGGCGGCGTTATGCTGGACGGCGCTCATAACGAGAACGGTGCCCGTGCCCTGCTTGATCATTTACCGTTTGAAAATATTGCCGCCGTGATTTCTATGATGGCGGATAAGGATTGCAACGCTTATCTCAAAATCATTGCGCCGCGCTGCCGCAGAATCATCACAACAGAAACCTCCAATCCGCGCACGCTTCCGGCAGAAAATCTTGCCGCGATCGCCGGAAGGTACTGCAATTCCGTAACGTGTGAAAAAAATCCGCACCGGGCGCTTGAACTTGCAAAACAGGAAAATATGTTTGTTCTTGTCTGCGGCTCCTTTTTCCTTGCAAGAGATCTCAGAAAAGATTTGATCTAATTTCATATTTCGATAAATTATTCAGATCCGCTTTGGTATATTTACTAAAGCGGATCTTTTTTATGGAGTGAAAAATATGAATGTAACGATTGAATCAAGCGGAAATCTTATGATCGCATATCTGATCGGAGAACTGGATCACCACAGCGCCGGAGAGATCCGGGTCAAGATAGACGCCGCCGTCAGCTGCAAAAAGCCGAACCATCTTATTCTTGATTTTAAAAATGTTTCTTTTATGGATTCCAGCGGCATCGGTCTTGTTATGGGCAGATACCGTATGATGCAGAATCATCACGGCAGTGTGGAGATCAGAAATGTAACGCCGCAAACGAAAAAAATTATGGAGCTTGCAGGCCTAGGCAGAATCGCTATTATAAATGAAATTAAAGAAAATAAAGGAGAATAAAAATGCAAAATGAATTCAGACTTACTGTCAGCAGCAAAAGCGTAAACGAAGGGTTTGCCCGCGTGGTCGTTTCGGCGTTTGTTTCGCCGCTGGATCCAACTCTGGAAGAACTTGCCGACCTGAAAACAGCCGTTTCCGAAGCCGTCACCAACTGCATCGTGCACGGCTATAGGGATAAATACGGCAAGATATACATAACCGGCAGAATTGAAGAATCAACCGTGAAAATTATTATCCGAGACAAGGGTTGCGGCATAGATGATATACAGCAGGCAATGACGCCGCTTTTCACTACCGGCGAGGGGGAAAGGGCTGGCCTTGGCTTTACCGTTATGGAAAGTTTTTGCGATAAAGTTACTGTCCGTTCCAAACTGGGCGGCGGCACAAGCGTTACCCTTGTTAAAAAAATAGAGGGAAAAAGTAAATGGTGAAAGATTCCCGCAATCAGATGATAGAGGATAATATCGGCCTCGTGCATTCTATCGCCAAGCGTTTTGTCGGCAGGGGCGTGGACTATGAAGATTTGTTTCAAACAGGCTGTATCGGTCTGATCAAAGCTGTTGATCATTTTGATGAAAGTAAAGGCTTTCGTTTTTCCACCTATGCCGTTCCCGTCATTATGGGGGAGATCAAACGCATCTTCCGTGACGGCGGCGCCATTAAAGTCAGCCGCGCGCTCAAGGAAAAATCCATGAAGGCACAGCTCCTTCGGGAGCGTTTTTCAAAAAAAGAACTCCGCGAGCCAACTGTCAGCGAGCTTGCCGATATGCTCGGCTGTGATGTGGATGAAACTGTGGAGATACTCAATGTGATCAATCCCATGCTTTCGCTCAATTCGTTCGGCGAGGATGCCAGCGAAAATCTGGACGTGCCGTTTGATAATCGGGAAGAGATCTTTGATAAGATCTCGCTTTCACAGGTCATGGAAAAATTGCCGGCGGAAGAACGATTCATCATTGATTCCCGCTATTTTCAGGGAAAAACGCAAAGTGAAACAGCGCAGAAACTCGGCGTTTCACAGGTTCAGATCTCCAGAAAGGAAAAGGAGATCTTAAAAAAACTGAGAATTATGCTGAAATAAACCCGGCATGCATTTGCAGACTGCCGGGTTAAAATTTGCGTGTTATTAAAGATTGTTAAGGTCATATGGTGTTTTCTGGTAAACAAAATAGTTCAGCCAGTTTGAAAAAATCAGATTTCCTGCGCTCTTCCAGTTCATTTTCGGCACAAGATTAATGTCGTCGTTCGGAAAATAGTTAACGGGCTTTTTGATCGGCAGGCCTTTCTCAAGATCCCGGAAGTATTCCTTGGCAAGCGTATCCCGGTCATATTCACTGTGCCCGGTTATAAAGAAATTGCGGCAGTCCATGTCGGAAATAATGTGCACGCCTGCTTCCTCACTGTATGAAATGATTTGTAAATCCTTAACTTTCGCAATGTCTGATGTGCGCAGTTCCCATTCACGGGAGTGCGGCACATAAAAAACATCATCCATTCCCCTCATAAGCGGATGCGTAACGTCCAGGCTGAAGTGCGGGTAAACACCAAATCGCTTCTCCGGCAGCACTTTCGGCTCAATTCCGTATTTGTAATAAAGCGCGGCAAACGCGCCCCAGCAAAGATACATTGTGGAATAAACATTTGTTTTTGTCCACGCAAAGATCTCGCAAAGTTCATCCCAAAAATCAACATCTTCAAATTTAAGATCCGCAAGCGGTGCGCCGGTGATGATCATGCCGTCATAGCGGTTGTGCTTGATCTCATCAAACGTTTTATAGAATTTCAGCATGTGCTCCATCGGCGTATTCTTGGAAACATGGGTGGATGCCTGTAATAACTCAACATTGATCTGGAGCGGCGAGTTGGATAAAAGCCTCAGCAGCTGCGTTTCGGTAACGATCTTCGTCGGCATCAGATTCAGTATGATAATATCCAGCGGGCGTATATCCTGCGTATCCGCGCGCCGGTTGCTCATAACAAACACGTTTTCCAGTTCAAGGCTCTGCTTTGCCGGCAGTTCTTCATCAATTCTGATTGGCACTTTATCACCCCTTTAATATAATGTAATACTATATAAATATATCCTGTTTGCAGGTAAAATCAATTATAGCAAATAAAAAATACAAATGCAACCGCAAATTTTTGTATAAAAAGACGAATCCGAAAAAAATCTGAATTTTCGTAAAAAAAGTTGTTGACAATCGCATTACGGTGTGGTATGATTATCAAGCGCTCAGGAAAGCGAGCGCAAAAGGACCTTGAAAATTGAACAACGACGAAAGAAAAGGAACCCGAGATTC